>Ga0207695_10000063_pt1 | contig 349527 bp, 307 predicted proteins | sample KBSC54metaG_FD_184354 | JGI IMG/M metagenome (GOLD analysis project Ga0207695, IMG submission 184354) | Corn rhizosphere microbial communities from Kellogg Biological Station, Michigan, USA - KBS C5-4 metaG (SPAdes) (version 2) | ecosystem: Host-associated > Plants > Roots > Rhizosphere >...
GGGAGCATTGAGAAGGCCTGCAGGAGGGTTGCGTAGTCCTTCACGGGGTCGAGCCGCCCTACCGCAATCCATTGGAATTCCGCAGGCGCACGCGAGAAAGAGTCCGCTTTGCCGTCATGATCGCTGGCTGCTCTCCATTTGGCACTATCGATCCCATTCGGAATGATCAATAGCTCTGAAGGGCGGATTGCGCGAACTCGAAGCCAGGGCTCGGCACAGGTTCGGCTTACTGTAGTGACCATATCCGTCAAGCTTGAGGTCAAACGGTAAGCAAGCTGGCGCCTCACACTGCCTGTAGCAGGCGAATGAATGGTGTCGACGAGGCCCCGATAGGGAGCCAGCAGCCGCACGCAGCGAGCCAGCAGGGCCGCCTGTGCCAGATGCGCGTGGAGTATGTCGGGCTTTGCCGATTTGATCCATCGACGAAGGCGAATCCAGCCACGAGGATCGAGAAGGCCGTTACGCATCTCTAGGCTGAGGAACGATACGTTGGCGATTGAGAGAACCTGGGCGGCTTGGCCGCCGTTGCCCCTGAGTGCAATCACTGTGACACGCCAACCGCGGTGCGCCATTCCAATCGCGAGCAGCATCAGTTGCCGTTCCGCTCCGCCAATACTGTCGATTGTGGGAATGAGGTAGGTGACGTGCATCAAGAAATAGTCTCCGCGAGCACTTGGTCTATCGCGGCTTCGTATGCGGGTATGGCATGGCAAAGATCAAATGGCTCGATCCAGGCGTGAGGATACCGGACACCTGGTCCGATTGAGGTGAGTGCCATTTCTATCGCAGCACGCAGGGCATTGGGAGTGATTTCGGAAGCGAGCCATACTCCCTTTCGATTTCTTAACAAGCTAGTGATACCGAGGGATGCCGGAGTGGCCACAATCGGAAGTCCCGCAGCGGCTGCTTCGAGCATCGCGTTAGGAAGGCCCTCGGTACGTGAAGAGAGCACGAAGACTGAGGCATGGCGAAATCGGAGAACAGGATCGTGCACGTGGCCGGCAAATTCGATTCGGTCAGACACGCCGAGAGCTTCTGAGAGTTCTTGAAGGCGGCGCGCCTCCGGACCCTCTCCGACAATGGTGAGCCGTGCAGAGATCGGCAAGTCTAGAAGAGAGGCAAACGCATGGAGCAGGATATCGAAGCCTTTTTCAGGGACAAGCCGCCCAACAGCGAGAAGAGTAGGCAGGGACGCGACCGGCTCGTATTTCGAAAGGCCATGATTGCGGAACCTGGCTATGTTCGTTGGATTCGGCAGAATTAAGAGCCTTGACTGATCAACGGCGAGGCACCGCCGAATCTCGCGGGCCATGGGCTCCGATTGGCAAATGACGCGGTCAGCGCGGCGATAGCCGAGTGAGTGGGCACGTCGCGAAACCGAACGGGGATAACAATTGAGACTTGCTCTGAGTGCCCCGTTCTGCCGGACAATGATCCTCGTCGATCGAGGGAGCAAGGGCTTGAGAGCAAGAACTAGCAGGTTGAGATGGGAGATGCCAGAAAAGATGAGGTCAGGTTTAAGTTGCCAGACGAGTCTCAGCAGCTTAATGGCGCCTATGCGGACGCGCGATGCGCGAAGTTGATGAACCAGAACTGTTGAAGGAAAAGGCTTGACCTTTTCTCCCGCAGCAGTGATCAGGCCGAGATGAATGGAGTATTTTGCAGGGTCAAATGAACGCGCCAAGGCCTCGATCACCCGCTCGGACCCACCGCCACCGAGGTGCGGGATGAGAAGTAGAACAGTGGGTCTCTGCCGTGCGGACATAAATCGCCAGATGTTCACGCTAGCGATTGAGTTGACCCAGAGTAAGTGACCGCTCTCACAAGCAATACTGGGGCGGCTTGCTAGAGTTGCGTTTACTTTGAGTAATGCGAGCTCACTCCTGAATGAGAAACGCTCGAGCCGGACAACTCGAGGTCTTCAATGGCGGCTTGCTGGAGCCACATATCCTCGTTGGTGTAACAAGCACTCAAACGTGCAGCTTGCTTGAGGCAAAATCCCAAGCCTTGAGAAAGGCAGGTTTTCGCGTATCCATTGTGTCCGGTCCCGGAGAATTATCCGTGGGCGAAATGCGTTTCAACGCACTCGTGGATCACGTTGTGCCAATGGCACGGGGTGTGGACATATTTAGAGACGTCTTCTCATTCTGGAGGATGTTGTACCTAATAGGAAAGCTGAAGCCGCACATCGTTGAGTTCAGCACTCCCAAGGCCGGGCTCCTCGGAAATATTGCGGCCTGGATTCGCCGAGTGCCTATACGTGTCTATTTCCTACGCGGATTGCGACTCGAGACTGCTTCTGGCGTGATGCGGATCGTTCTGCTTTGGTCAGAGAGAGTCGCTGCTGCTTGCGCGCATGTAGTCGTTGCAAACAGCAAGAGCTTGACCGAACGCGCCCACGAGCTTGGAATCTCCAATGTAAGCAAGACAACGATGCTGGGAGTTGGCAGCAGCAACGGTGTTGATATTTCGCGGTTCTCTCCCGGGAATTCCAGAGTGCGAGAGCAGTTTGCAATTCCAGAGAACGTGCACGTGATCGGGTTCGTGGGGCGACTGACGGCAGACAAGGGGATTCCTGAGCTGCTTGAGGCATTCGCGAGGATCCTGCGGACGCAGCCTGAATGCTACCTGCTTCTCGTTGGGTACTTCGATGCCGCGACGGATGCACTTGGCCGAAGGGTTCGGGAGAGGATCGAGGGGCATCCGCGGATTGTCTGCACGGGGCTGGTTGCAGACGCCGCGCCGTACTACAAGGCAATGGACGTGATGGTGCTGCCATCGTGGCGTGAGGGATTTCCGAACGTCATTCTGGAAGCGGCAGCTTCGGGTGTTCCGGTCGTGGCGACGACATGTACGGGATCGCGCGATGCAGTCCTGTCGGAGGTTACTGGGCTGCTTGTTCCGCCGGGATATGCGAGTGCAATCACCGAGGCCGTGCTGCGACTGCTAGGGGATCCTGAACTGCGCGGACGGATGTCCGCGGCTTCGCGCGAGTGGGCTGTGAAGCATTTTGAACAACAGCGTGTGATGGCGATGACGGTGCAGTTCTACGAGGAATTGCTCAAGCGCTGGCGAAACGAGGCTATATCTGGATCTGAAGCGATCAGGGATTAGCCTGGTTCACGGTGACCTCTGCCGGAGATGAAGAGGAGGCGGGCGCGGGCTGCAGCGTGTGTGCACCAGTTTCCGCGGCATGCAGAGCCCCACCCGGAACGATGCCAAGCGCCAGAGTTGCAATCACTGCAAATGCGAGCGCGGTGATGATTCCAAGCCCGACTCGAGTGGGCAGCCGGGCAGGCAGCTCATCTTCATCGCGGCGCTGGACAACGGCAACGGCGAGGCGCAGGTAGTATGCGGCGGCGAGACCGGAGTTGAGAAGGCCGATCACGGCGAGGATGACGGCGCCTCCACCCACGGCGGCGTTGAAGGAGTAGAACTTCCCGAAGAATCCGCCGGTGAAGGGAATTCCGATCAGAGAAATCAAGAAGAAGATCAGGATGCTTCCGAGGACAGGAGAACGATAAATGAGTCCTTTGTAGTCGGCGATAAGAGGGCGCTCATCTCCGTAGCCGCCGGCAATGGTGACGACCGCGAAGATACCCACGTTCATGGCCGCATAGGCGGCAGTGTAGAACGTGACGGCCGCGATTCCGGTGGTACCGTAGCCGGCGAATGCAGCCAGGAGGTACCCGGCGTGCGCGATGGCGGAGTAGGCCAGCATGCGTTTGACGTTCTGCTGGCGCAGGGCGACGAGGTTCCCGACGGTCATGGAAAGGACCGCGACAACCCAGAGGATAGGCGCCCAGATGTTGCGCAGGTGCGGAAACATTTCGTAGGTAACGCGAAGGAGAAATGCAAAGACGGCAGCTTTGGGCGCGGTGGACATGAGCGCGACAATTGGAGAGGGAGCGCCTTCGTAGACGTCAGGGGTCCAGAGATGGAAGGGCGCTGCGGAAACCTTGAACAGGATTCCGACGAGCATCATGGCGAGGGCGCCTTCAACTAGGAGTTGGTTTTGAGCGTTGGCTGCGTTGTGTGCAATCTCGTAGATGGAGGTGGTGCCGGTGGCTCCGAAGACGAGCGCGATGCCGTAGAGGAGGAACGCCGTGGCGAAGGAGCCGAGGAGGAAGTACTTGATGGCGGCTTCGGGGCCCTTGCCGGTCTGCTTGCGGTATCCCGCGAGGATGTAGGTAGAGATGGATGAGATTTCGAGGCCAATGAACACGACGAGAAGTTCGGTAGCGGCGGTGAGGAGGCACATGCCGACGGCGCCGAAGGCGATGAGCGCGTAGTACTCGCCTTGATGGTGGCTGTCTTCAGGGAGAGCATCGAGGGAGAGTAGCAGGGTGACAATGACGATGCCGCAAATGAGGACGTGAAAGAAGACCGTGAAGGGGCTGGTCTCGACCGTGCCGGAGTAGCCCGTGCCCATGGGCAGCGACAACTGCCAGACGCTGGCCAGGTAGGCGATGCCCGTTCCGAGAGCCGCCAGCCAGCCGAGGCTGCGGCGGGAGGTGAGCGGCGCGAGCGAGGCGTCGATGAGCATCAGGACAACGCCCGTGATGGTGAGGATGACCTCGGGAAGGATGCGGTAGATGTCGGGAACGGAATTCACCGCTGGACCTCCCCGGATGATCTGCTCGTCAGAGAAACGTAGAACTTGGCGGCGGATGAGGCGTGTTGAAGCACGATGGGTTTGGGCGCTGTTTCGATGGTACGGAGCCAGAGGTTGGGGGCCACTCCCATGATGAGGAGGAGGACCGCAATGGGCCAGAGGACGAGTTGTTCGCCTAAGTGGAGGTCGCCAGCTGGAGATTCGAGGGCTAGCTTGCTTTCGGTCCCGTAGAAAATGCGCTGAATCATCCAGAGCATGTATGCGGCGCTGAGAATGACTCCAACGGTGGCGGCGATTGCCCACCCGTGACTGACCGTGAAGGTGCTGGAGAGGATGAGGAATTCTCCGATGAAGCCGTTGAGCATGGGCAGCCCGATCATTGCGAGAGAGACGATGACGAAGAGAGTGGCAAGACGCGGGACGCGATTGGCGAGGCCACCGTATGCGGCGATCTGGCTGGTGGCGTAGCGGATTTCGAGCGCACCAAGAAGAACGAAGAGAGCGGCGTCGATGAGTTCGTTGTTGAGGATCTGGTAGGTTGCGCCGGTCCAGCCGGTAAGGGTGAAGCCGTAAACGCCGACTGTGATGAGCCCGAGGTGGCTGAGCGCGGCGAAGGCGAGGAAGCGCCAGTAGTCACGCTGGACGAGAGCGAGGCAGGCTCCGTAGAGGATGCCGATAACGCCGAGAGCGATGAGGAGCGGTGCAATGGCGTGGGCCTGGACAGGGAATAGGCCGACATGGAAGCGGAGCATGGAGTAGAGGCCGAGTTTGCCGGCGACAACCATCGCCATGGCGACCGGTGCTTCAGAAAATGTGTCGGCGAGCCAGCCGTGAAGAGGGAAGACGGGGACCTTTACTGCGAAGGCGAAGAGGAAAGCTAGAGCAACCCAGAAGAGCGCGCTTGCCGGTACTGCGCCCACGGCTACGTCAGTCCGCAGGTCAGGGAATTGGAAGGTGCCTGTGCGTGAGTAGAGGTACAGGATTGCGACGAGGAGTGGGGCGGATGGAACGAAGGTGAAGAGGAAGAATTTTGTTGCGGCTGCGGGGCCGTTCTTGCGGCCATACATGGCGATGAGGATTGCCATTGGAACAAGAGAGAGTTCCCAGAAGCCGTAGTAGACCATGAGGTCCAGCGAGATAAAGACGCCGATCATGGCGGTCTGCTGTACGAGAAACATGGAGTAGAAGATTTTTTCGCGGCGCTGGATGGCTTTCCAGCTTGCGAGAACGCCTAGTGGACCGAGAAGGCCTACCAGGACTACGAGCCAGAGACTGAGGCCGTCGACGCCCACGTGGTAGAAGATAGCCGGGTTTTCGATCCAGGGCTTGTTGACGACGAATTGGAAGCCGGGATGCACGGCGTCGAAGTGCGCGGGAAGATGCAGCGTGAGGCCGAAGGTGACGAGGGTGGTGATGAGCGCCAGCCATGCGGGGAGCTTGCTGCGGTCGGGCAAGAGCGCGACGAGGATGGCTCCGGCGAGCGGGACCAGGAGGATGAGGGTGAGAATCGCACTATCCATCAGTGGCCTGCCATTCCGAAGGGAAGTGAGGGCGCTCCGAAGACGTGAGGAGCGAGCACGAAGTAGAGGAGGACGGCTGCGCCAAGAGCGAGCCATGCGGCGTAGGAGCGGATGTTGCCGGACTGCCAGCGCTGGAGGATTGCGCCGGAGAGGGCTGCAATGCCGGCGAGAAGCCAGGCGAGACCGCCGAGGATGGCGTACTCTACCACCCATTCGAAGAAGTATTTGGACAGGTAGCTTAGCGGCTTGACAATGATGAGGCCGTAGAACTCGTCGACGTAGTACTTGTTCTGAAGAAGGTTGTAGCCGGCCGGTGCAGGGGCTGCGAGTTGCGCGGTGGCGGAGCGCTGGTGATACATGCGGTGGGCGATGAACCAGCCGACGAACCCGGCGGCGACGGCGAGAAACATCATCACGACTTCGAGACTTCCGGACATCTCTTCGGTTTTGGTGCCGAGTACTGGAGAGAGCAATGAGCCGAAACGGCCTGCGCCAATCCAACCGCCGCCGACGGAGAGGATGGCGAGAATGACGAGTGGTCCGAGCATGGACCAGGGGCTCTCATGCGGGTGCGCATCGTGGCTGCGGGTTTCGCCGAAGAAGGTTAGATACCACAGGCGGAACATGTAGAAGGCGGTGAGACCGGCGGTGACGAGTCCGACGAACCAGAGGAGCTTGCCGAGGCTTCCGGATGCGAAGGCTGCGGCGAGGATTGCGTCCTTGGAGAAGAAAGCGGACATGAGTGGGAAGCCCGAGATGGCGAGGACTGCCATCGTCATGGTCCAGAAGGTGATGGGGGTTTTGGTACGAAGGCCGCCCATCTTACGCATGTCCTGCTCACCGCCCATGGCGTGGATGACAGAGCCGGCGGCGAGGAAGAGGAGTGCCTTGAAGAAGGCATGCGTCATGAGGTGGAAGATGGCTGCTGAGTACGCGGCGACGCCGCAGCCAAGGAACATGTAGCCGAGCTGCGAGACGGTGGAGTAGGCGAGGACTCGCTTGATGTCGGTCTGGACGAGGCCGATGGTGGCGGCGAAGAGAGCTGTGACTGCTCCGATGATGGCGACCACGCTGAGAGCGAGGGGCGAGCGGTCGAAGATGAAGTGGGTGCGGGCGACCATGTAGACGCCAGCGGTGACCATGGTGGCCGCGTGGATGAGCGCGGAGACGGGCGTGGGGCCTTCCATCGCGTCGGGAAGCCAGACGTAGAGAGGAAGCTGTGCGCTCTTGCCGGTGGCTCCGACGAAGAGGCAGAGGGCGATGGCTGTGAGCACGCCGCCGGTCATAGCGGGATTGGAGGCGATCTTCTGTGCGAGTTCGCTGAAGGAGAGCGTGCCGAAGTTGGCGAGGAGGAGGAAAAGGCCAATGAGGAAGCCGAAGTCGCCGATGCGGTTGACGATGAATGCTTTTTTGCCGGCGTCGGCTGCGGACTTTTTCTGGAACCAGAAGCCGATGAGCAGGTAAGAGGCGAGACCGACACCTTCCCATCCGACGAACATGAGCAAGGCATTGCCGGCGAGGACCAGCGTGGTCATGAAGAAGAGGAAGAGGTTGAGGTAGGCGAAGTAGCGCCAGTAGCCCTCGTCCGAGTGCATGTAGCCGACGGAGTAGATGTGGATGAGGAAGCCGACGCCGGTGATGACGAGGAGCATCACGAGGGAGAGCTGGTCGAGGACGAAGGTGAAGTCGATGTGGAGGGAACCGGCGGTGATCCACGTCCAAGGAAGTGACTCTGTCAGCGGCAAAGGGTAGAGCTTAGGTATTGGGCCGGGACCGTTCCAAGCCCGCATTTCCTTCGGCGTGGAAATTAAGACCCAGTCCCGCACAACGATCAGAAACGAAATCAGAGGTGCAATTAGAGCAATCCCTGAAACCAGCGTCTTGGGCAGACGACGACCCAGCGAGCCGTTGAGCAGGAACCCAACGAAGGGCACAAGCGGAATCAAAGGCAGATAGAGCAAGGGTCCGTTCATAGTTTCATCAGGTCGATGCGATCGACGGCGAGGGTGGCGCGTGCGCGGAATACGGCGATGATGATGGCGAGGCCAACGGCGGCTTCAGCCGCCGCGACCACCATGACGAAGAAGACGAAGATCTGGCCTTTCACCTCGTGCCATTGATGGGCGAAGGTGACGAAGGAGAGATTCACGGCGTTGAGCATGAGCTCGATGGACATAAACACGGTGATGAGATTGCGCTTGATGAGGAATCCCACGATACCAAGGCAGAAGAGAACTGCACTCAGGAGCAGATACCAGACGAGGGGGACTTCCTGGGAGGCGAGATGCATCTATTTTGGCTCCCTTCCTTCGGCATCGCCTTTGCGGGCGAGGGCAACGGATCCGAGGATGGCAACAAGGATGAGAACGGATGTGACTTCGAAGGGGAGCAGAAGCTTGGTGAAGAGGACAGTGCTGAGGTCGGCGGTGCTGGTGATTTGATCGTCCATGCGCGCGTCGCCGAAACCCTGAAGCTTGATGAAGCTGGTGGCGATGACGGCGAGGATGGCGGCGACAGCGGGTAATCCAACGGTCCTGTATGCGCGGCTGCCCAGGGTGCGCTCTTCGCGGCCCGCGTTGAGGAGCATGACGACGAAGGTGAAGAGCACCATGATGGCGCCGGCATAGACGATGACCTGGGCGGCGGCGAGGAATTCGGCGCCGAGAAGAAGATACAGCACTGCCAGCGACGTCATCACGACGATGAGCGAGAGCGCGCTGTTGATGGGCTGCTTCTGAAACAGGAGATTGACGGCTCCTGTGAGGCAGAGTGCAGCGAAGATGATGAAAAGAATCTGGTGCATCTTTGAAGTCACTTACGAAGGATCAGGTTAAGGGAGGGTTGTGGTGAAATCCCTTCCGATTTTAACTGAGCGATGACGTTGAACCGGGTGATCGATGAACACGATCCTCGGCTTTGCTCAGCGGTAGGCAAGCCAGAGGCTCGTACCGACGATGTTGAGAATGGCGAGCGGCATAAGCCAACGCCATCCGTAATTCATGAGCTGGTCATAGCGGAAGCGGGGCAGCGTGCCACGCACCCAGACGTAGAGACAGAGAAAACCGAAAACCTTGAAAACGAACCAGAACATCGGCAGGAGCGAGCGAATGAAGATGTTGGTGGGTGTGGGTAGGAGAGTGCCGAATGGGCTAGTCCAGCCGCCCAGGAAGAGCAGGGTAGCGACGCAGCCGACAGTGATCATGTTGGCGTATTCAGCCATGAAGAACATGGCGAACTTCATGGAGCTGTACTCGGTGTGATAGCCGGCGGTAAGTTCACTTTCGGCTTCGGGGAGGTCGAAAGGTGCGCGATTCGTTTCAGCAAAGGCGGCCATGAGGTAAATGAAGAAGGCGATGAATTGAAGCCCACCGAATATGTTCCAGCTGATAGCGCCGTGCTTAGACTGGCTGTTGACGATGACGTCCAAGTTCAAGGAGCCGGCGCGGAGAACGACTCCGACGAGGGAGAGGCCGAGGGCCAACTCGTAGCTGACGAGTTGCGCGGAAGAGCGGAGCGAGCCGAGCAGCGAGTATTTGTTGTTGGAGGACCAGCCAGCGAGAGCGATACCGTAGACGCCGATGGATGTGATGCCGAGAATAACGAGGAGGCCGATGTTGACGTCGGCGATCTGGAAGAAGTGAAAGCTGCCCGGGCCAGTGATACCTGGGTCGCCAAAGGGGACCACGCCGATGGAAATGAGCGCACAGCTGAGAGCGATGATTGGTGCCAGGAGGTAGAGAGGCCGGTATGCGGCAGTCGGAATGATGTCTTCTTTAAGGAAGGACTTTGCGCCGTCGACCAGAGGCTGAAGCAGGCCGAAAGGACCAACGCGGTTGGGTCCCCAACGATTCTGAATGCGACCGACGAGCTTGCGCTCAAGGAGCACGGTGTAGGCGACGGATAGAAGCAGAACCACCGTCACTACGATGACCTTGAGTAAGCTCCACAGGAAATACTGCAAAATCGTCACGTTCCTAAAGCCTTTCGGGAAAAGTTCAGCCTGCAACCGTTTCTTGTTTTATTTCGGCCTGATGTTGTTCGAGGTCGCTGATGCCTTTGCTGTAACGGCCAAGCGTACCTGAAGTGAAGAGGCCGTTGTGGCTGGGTTTCACCAAATCAGGGCCGCTGGAGGTAAGCGCGGAAACCGGGATAAACCCGGGCTCGGTGCGAACTTCATTTCCGCCGAACAGATTCAACCGGTCGAGTTTGTAGGCGGGCACCAAGCGCTCGATTTCGTCGAGAAGCGCTAATGGATCAAATGGGCTCAGTTTGGGCTCGAGGCCGTTTGCAACAAGCCATACGGCGTGCCGGTCCGCCTCGCCTGACTGAGCTCCGCGAGACTGGCCAAGGTCAGCTTTTATGACATTCTTGCCGAACGGTACAAGACGCTTCACATCCGCGCCCATGCTGCTTGCGAGCCGGACCAGGATTTCAAAATCCGGCTTAACGCTGGGCTTATCCACAGCTTTGCGAACGAGCTGCAAATCGCCGTATGTGTTGGTTACAGTTCCGGTCTTTTCGTAGAGGGTTGCAGCGGGAAAGACGACGTCAGCCGCCGCAGCAGTCTGCGTCAGGAAAAGGTCCTGAACCACGATGAAGGTGTTTTTGAGTGCTGACAAATCTACTGTGCCGAGTTCGAGCGGATTTGCTCCAACGATCAGGAGCGCGCCCAGCGAGCCACCAGCGGCGGCCGATAACATCTGGGGTTGAGTCAATCCGATAGTGTGCGGCATTCCAGGGTACTCATCTGCAAATGCATCGTACGTACTCACCGGAACATATCCGGGGAGACGATCGGGCAAGAGGCCCATGTCGGCAGCGCCGCGAGAGTTTGAATAGTCGCCAAGATAAGCGAAACGAACGCTGGGACGGCTGAGGCCCCAGGCGACAAGTTCGTCAACAGCGGCTCCGCGGAACTCTTCGCCAAAGATGATCAGAAGATTCTCTTCGGCAAGAAGCGCTTCCCGGAACGCAGGATCACTGATCGTGGCCTCTTTGCCGCTCAGATACTTCGCCACCTTCCCGTAGCCGCCTCCCGGAAGGCGCAAAGTGGACTTGGCCTGACGCTCCAACTTGATCTGCCGGTGATTGGCAACGTATAGTCTCGCGCGGTTGAGGCGAACGTTGGTACGAATCGTCCAGGCGAGCAGTGGATGCTCGTTGGTTGGATCGCCGCCAATCAGCAGAATTGCCGGAGCGCTTGCAATGTCGCGAAGGCCAGCGGATTTCTCCTTGTGTCCGGCGAGAGCGCGCGCGAATGCAACATAATCTGTTGTGCGCTCGTGATCGATGTTGCTGGTCTTGAGAACGGTGCGGGCGAATTTCTGGAGCAGGTAATTTTCTTCGTTGGTTGTGTGATTTGAACCAATTACTCCAATAGCGGCGCCGCCACGGGTATCGCGAACTTCCTTGAGCTTTGCGGCGGCCACGCGGAATGCGTGCTCCCAGCTGACTCGCTCAAGCTTGCCTTGCGCGTTGCGAACGAGAGGCGAAGTGAGACGTTCCGGGTTCTCGACGAAATCGAAACCGAAACGGCCCTTCGCACAGAGGAAGTCGCCATTGATGCCGCTCTTGTCGCGGTTGTCGGCGCGGATGATTTCGGAGCCGTCGGAGGATTGGCGGATACCTAGGGTGACTTTGCAGCCGTCGCCGCAGTGAGTACAGACAGTGGAGACGTGATTCATCTCCCAGGGGCGGGTCTTGTAGCGATAACTTCCGCTGGTGAGCGCGCCTACGGGACATATGTCGATGCACATGCCGCACTGTTCGCAGTCGAGCTGATCGCCGCCGTCAGGAGCAATGACGGAGGTGACACCGCGGTTCTGGATGCCGAGGGCCCACACGTCCATGCCTTCACCGCATACGCGTGTGCAGCGGTAGCAGAGGATGCAACGTGGGCGATCGTAGAAGACCGCGGGAGACCACTGCTGTTCGTCGCGGTGACGCTTGGCGTCGACCATGAGGCTCTCGCCGGCACCGTATTTGAAGGTCATGTCCTGCAACTCGCACTCGCCGCCGGCATCGCAGACAGGGCAGTCGAGCGGGTGGTTGCCGAGAAGGAGTTCGATGGTGGCTTTGCGAGCCTGAGCAATCTCAGGAGATTCGGTGGTAAAGACCTGGCCTTCGGCGACTGTGGTGGTGCAGGCGGTCTGGAGTTTGGGAACCTTTTCCTGACGGACGACGCACATGCGGCACGCGGCCTGGAGGCTGAGTCCGGGGTAGTAGCAGAAAGCGGGTATCTCGATGCCGGCTTTGCGGCATGCCTCAATGAGCAGCGTTCCTGCGGGAGCGGTCAGCTTTTTGCCATCGACTGTGAATGTAACGTCTGCCATTAATCTCCAGCGCCCCTATACGACTGCCATTTCGGTATGCTTTGCGAACGGGCAGGGCTTCCCGTCGAGGTGATCTTCAAATTCTTTGCGAAACTTTTTGACGAAGCCCAACGTGGGCATCGCTGCCGCATCGCCGAGCGGGCAGAAGGTACGGCCCATCATGTTCTCGGCTAGGTAGCGAATATTGTCGATATCCTTGGCGGTTCCGAAACCGGCGTGGAAGCGCGTGAGAGATTTCTTGAGCCAGTCGGTGCCTTCTCGACAAGGGATGCACCAACCGCAGCTTTCGTGCTGATAGAAGCTGATCGTGCGGAGGGCAAATTCTACGATGCAGGTCTGATCATCGATAACGACGACTCCGCCTGAGCCGAGCATCGATCCGGCCTTGCCGACCTGGTCGAAGTCCATGCCGAGGCTCTCGATTTCTTCTGGAAGCAGGACGGGAGTTGATGATCCGCCAGGTACAACGGCTTTAAGACTACGGCCGCCGCGAACTCCGCCGGCCACTTCGTAGATCATCTTCTTCAGGTTGTAGCCCATGGGGAGTTCGTAGACTCCGGGGCGCTCGACGTGGCCGCTAATGCCGAAGAGGCGCGTGCCGCCATTGCGGGGCGAGCCAACGGCTGCAAAGGCTGCGCCGCCCATGTTGATGACGTGCGGAACGGTGGCGATGGTCTCGGCGTTGTTGATGACGGTAGGTCCGCCGTAGAGGCCGACGACGGCAGGGAAGGGCGGCTTGATGCGGGGAACGCCGCGCTTGCCTTCCAGGGATTCCATGAGTGCAGACTCTTCGCCAACTTCGTACGCGCCGGCACCGCTCTGAGTGATGATCTGGAATTCGGTGTCGGTGCCGAAGATGTTTTTGCCGAGAAAGCCCTTGGCATATGCGTCGGCTACGGCCTTTTCCATGATCTCGAGCAGGTAGCGGTATTCGCCGCGGAGATAGATGAAGCCCATCTTCGAGCCGATGGCGAGTCCGGCGATGATGGTGCCCTCGATAACGGAGTGCGGATCGTGAAGGAAGATGAGGTGATCTTTGCAAGTGCCGGGTTCGCTCTCGTCGCCGTTGATAAGGACGTACTTGGGCTTGGCGGACTGCTTGGGGACGAAGGACCATTTCATCCCGGTAGGAAAGCCTGCGCCGCCGCGGCCGCGGAGGTTAGAGGCTTTCATCTCCTCGATGAGCCATTCAGGACCTTGCGCGAGGCATTTGCGGATGGCTTCGTAGCCGCCGAGCTCGATGTATTTGTCGATGTCGGCCGCGCCCTGGCCGAAGCGCTTAGAGACGACCTTTACCTCATCCGGATGAGAAACGAGCCTAGGCATTCTTCTGGCCCTCGGATTTCTGACGATATTGGGCAAGGATGCCGGGTACGCTCTCTGGGGTCAGATCGTCGTGAAAGTCGTAATTGACCTGGATGGCTGGTGCCCAGCAGCAGGCGCCGATGCACTCCACTTCTTCAAGAGAAAAGACGCCGTCCGGAGTTACGCCTTTGTGGGCGATGCCGAGCTCTTCCTGAAACTTCTCATACACATCGTAGGCGCCGCGCAGCATGCAGCTGATGTTGGTGCAGACCTGCACGTTGTATTTGCCGGCGGGTTTGAAGCGGAGCATCGAGTAGTAAGTGGCGACGTTGCGGACCTCGAGTTCGGTAATGCCGATGCGCTGGGCGACTTCGGCGATGACGGCGTCGGAGAGATATCCGATTTCGTCCTGTGCGTAAAGGAGCATAGGGACGAGGGCCGATCGGCGGACGGGGTATTTTTCGACAAGAGCGTCGAAGCGGGCTGCCACTTTGGGTGAGAAGATGCTCATGGTTTCGGCTGTCATCGCATCATCTCCCTTGCCCAGGCTTCTGCCACCATATCCATTTCTTCCTCGCCGGTTGTGCTGCGGAGCTTTCCGGCTTCTGTGAGCTCCAGCATTCCGTTCTGTCCGGTGTCGCGCGACCAGCTTACACACGGGCCGTTTCGTTTGAGGTCGAGCCACGCATTTCCATGGCGGACCGTGATTTGGTTTTCCCCTAGTTCCACTGTCGCCTGCCTGTCCCCATTGAGCCCGTGCGCCGCGGTGTAACTGCGAAGCAGGGAGGCAAGCGAAACCCAAAGTTCAACGTACAACTGTTCGCAGGATGTTTCTATTTTGGCCTGCTCCAAAATCTTCCCTCGGGGGCTAAAGCCCCGGTATTTCTATTCTCTCTGCGGCACGACTGAAGTTGTGCCCCTTCAAAACTACAGAAACTCAGCGATCAATCTCGCCAAGCACGATGTCAATCGAGCCGATGACGGCAACGACGTCAGCCAGCATGCGGCCCTGGCACATGGTTTCGAGTGCCTGCAAAGAGGCGAATCCCGGATAGCGCATGTGCACGCGATACGGTTTGGCCGTGCCGTCGGAGACGACGTAGTATCCCATAGTTCCGTGCCCGGACTCGATGGCCTGGAAGACTTCTCCGGCTGGAACATTGAAGCCCTCGGTCACGATTTTGAAGTGATGGATGAGCGCTTCCATCTGCGTCTTCATCTTTTCGCGGTCGGGCAGGATGATTTTGGGTGCGTCGGCCTTGACTGGCCCGCCGGGCATTCCGTCGAGTGCCTGCTGAATGATCTTGATGCTTTCCCGCATCTCTTCAAGGCGAACTTCATATCGGCCCCAGCAGTCGCATCGATTCGAGACCGGTACTCGGAACTGGAACTTCTCGTAGCCGCAATAAGGCATGTCGCGACGGAGGTCGAAGTCGACTCCAGAGCCGCGCAAGGTTGGTCCCGTAACCGCCAGCGCGATTGCATCTTCGGCAGTCAGGATGCCAACTCCTAGGAGCCGGTTGCGGAAGATCGGGTTGCCGGTGAGCAGGTTCGAGTACTCGTCGATCTTTTCGGGTAACGTTTTGATGAACTTCTGAATTCGATCGAAGAGATCGAGAGGCGGCTCCATCGCCAGCCCGCCGATGCGGAAGTAGCTGGTCATCATCCGCTGGCCAGAAACGGCTTCAAAGATGCGGAGGATCTCTTCGCGCTCGCGAAAGGTGTACAGGAAGACGGTGAGCGCGCCGATGTCCATGGCGTGCGTGCCGAGCCAGATGAGGTGGGAGTTGATACGGGTCAGTTCGGTGAGGAGAACGCGGATCCACACTGCACGCTCGGGGATTTCAAGGCCGAGGAGTTTTTCGACCGCCAGGCAGTAGCAGAGATTGTTGGCCAACGGGCCAAGATAGTCGACGCGGTCGGTGAGCGGTACAACCTGCTGGTAGAACTTGGACTCGCAAGTCTTCTCGATGCCGGTGTGAAGGTAGCCGACTTCGGGATAGAGCCTGACGACGATTTCACCGTCGATTTCAAGCACGAGGCGAAGCACGCCGTGGGTGGACGGATGCTGCGGCCCCATGTTCAGGACCATGTGCTGGTCTTTTGCACCTTCGGCAGGAGGAGCTTGGAGAATTGGTGAGCCTACTTCCGGCATCAGCGATAGCCCTCCACCGGATAGTCCTTGCGGAGCGGATGGCCAACCCATTCTTCGGGCATCATGATGCGGCGAAGATTTGGATGCCCTTCAAATCGGATTCCGAAGAGGTCGAAAACCTCACGTTCGTAAAAATTGGCTCCCGGAAAGACCGTGGTGATCGACTCGATTGCGGGATCGGCTTCGGAAACCCAGGCTTTCATGCGAACTCGCTGTTTGAATGCGTGCGACAGGATGTGATAAGTGAGCTGATAGCGCGGCTCTGATGGGAGCCAGTCGACCGCAGTCATGTCTTCGAAGGCGTTGTAGCCGGCATTCTTGATGGCATTGACGGCCGGGATGATCGACTCGGGCGGTACTGTCAGGGAGAGCTCACCCCGATCGAACAAGGCGTCGATGAGGGCTGCGGGATCCCAGGCGGCGAGCGCCTTGACGGCCGGATGCTCGGACATTTTCTCGAGCACTGCCTGTTTACCCGCGATGGTTTCGTTTGGGGCTTCCGCCATTTACAGGTCCGCCTTATCCATGCTCCAGTTCAAGATGCCTTTGCGAATGATGTAGTAGAGGCCGACAGCGATGAAGCCGAGGTAGACGATCATTTCCCAGAACCCGAAGAGGCGTTGACCTGTGATGTGAGGAAGCTGACGGTAGATTACCGCCCAAGGCATCATGAACACGGCTTCCACGTCGAAGAGGATGAAGAGCATTGCAACCATATAGAAGCGCACACTGAAGCGCGCTCGAGCATCGCCGACGGATTCAATTCCACACTCGTAGGCTGCGAGCTTTACGGGAAGGTTGCGATGGCGTCCTATAAACCACGAGGCGAGCACCATGATGGCTGCAAGTCCAACTGCGAACAAAACTTGCAGCATTAATGAAAGGTATTGCCAGTGGTAAGGAATCATTCTTTTCCTGTTCGAAATACCCTCAAAAGTCGCGGCATCCGCCTGTTTCCAAAGTGGCTCTACTGCGACAGGCCGCTGGTTTGAGCTTAGGTTCCAAAAGTGATCCCGTCAAGGCGAGGAAACCCAGCTCAATCTCACGCTTAGAGCCGGGAGCCCCGAGGCGGATCGTTCTCGGTTTCGGCGCGATCAGGAGCACAAATGGGCGGGATGTGAGTGAGGTCACTTTTCTCGCTGGGTTACGTATACTTCGCGGATAGTTAAGGCATCTGTGAGAAAGATCACAGGAATTCCGAAACTGGAAAACCGCTCGCCGGGCATCTCAGATTGGAACAAAGCTCCCCCTCCACTCAAGATTTCCCAGGCCAGCCCGACATAAACAATAGATGGTCTTGATGAGAGGTCGCCGATAGTGTCGACTGCAATCAATTTGGGTGCTCAATGCGTCGCGATCAAAAGAGGTCGGGACGAGGCGAGAAAACAGAGAGCGCGGCAGATTACTGCCGAGGCAGGTCATGCGCTGGAAATTCTCGGGCACGCGATCGAATATCTGACGGATGAGTACATGTTCGAGACCAAAGAGTTAGCCGCGGGAGATCCTCAGATGGGCGCGATTCGATTGCTGATGGATCTGAATCGACAGATCTACTTCGATTGTCCGGTAGTTCCTACTTTTGGTGAGCGAGTGCGCGCATTTTTTCGTGCCGACAGAGGCTGAAATTGACCCGATCTCGCGAGACAGGGCCGTATTCCAGAACAGATTTGAATTCCGGCGCCTCTGGTAGTCTGGGCTCGTGAATCAACTGCTTCAAAAGAGCCTTCGACTGATCCTGACATGCTCCGCATCGCTGGTATTCCACATTCCTCTCGTTCCTTTGGCGCTAGCGGAATCTCCCGCAGCGATTGACGTCAAGCCCACTTTCACCCTCGCGAAATATTCCCCTGGCGCACCTATCCGGATGGTGGGCTACGGAGACATGCGTTTCACCGACCCGTCGGTGAAAATCGGCACGAACCCGCGGGTCCGGAGATGGCTGGCGGAACGAATTGGCCAGGAAGGCCCCGATGTGCTGATGGTTACAGGAGATATGCCTTACGCCGGCTCAAGAGACGAAGACTGGCAGGTGTATCGAAAGGAAACTGCATCTTGGAATGCGAAGCATACGCTGGTCCTCCCCACTATCGGCAACCATGAAGTTCGTGGAGGTGTGGAGAAGGGGATCGCGAATTTCCTGGCAAATTACCCCGGGCTGAAAGGGCATCGGTACTATTCGATCCTTATGGGAAGCGTCGAGGTGATTGCTCTGGATATGACCTCCCCCTCAGGCGGTACGAGCGCACAGGCGACCTGGTTTGCGGCGCAACTGGACCATCTGCCGAAACAGGTAGAGTTCCTGTTCATCCTGTATCACACACCGTGGGTGGTGGACCAACAGTCGCAGCTCTTCACGAACCTGCCGTCGAAGGAGGCACTGACTCTGCGCCATTTGATGGAAATTCATCTCCACAAAATGCATGCGAAAGTGATTGTCCTGAGCGGGCACATCCATAATTACGAGCGCTTCGAGCGAAACGGTGTGCAGTACGTAATTTCCGGCGGGGGAGGCGCAGAGCCTTATCCTCTGTTGTTTAGGGGATCAGCGGATCTGTACCGGGATACGGCGTTTCCGGTCTACCACTACCTGACCATGGATTACGATCACGGCAAGCTACATGGAGTGATGTGGAAGGTGAAAGATCCCGATGCAGAGACGCTGAGCGTGGAAAAGAAAGATGAATTCACGATCGTAGCGGAACCGGACAAGGCCGGCCCGTACGTGCCATAAAGCTGGTTTGCAAAGTCTTGAAGGAAATTGCAGGAACAGTTTCGGAAAGATCTATTGTCCGATCACGAGGACGGCAAAAAGAACCATCCAGGCAATCCCCATGGCATGCCAGTACCATGCCGTCGCGTCGACCGCGATCTGTCGAAGTTCGACTCTTTTCAGGTTGCGTATGATCGCAAGAATCACGGCAAGGGCGACGACGCCGGCGATCAGGTGTGCTGCATGTAGTCCTGTGATGATGTAGAAGAAATAGCTGGCCGGTGTGGAGTCGTGATCGAACTTGAAGCCCTGAGCGCTCAATTGCAGCCAGGCTACGCATTGTCCGATTAGAAACAGGAATCCAAGCGCCAGGGTTCCAGCCATCCAGGGAAGAGTGCGCTGTAAGGCTGGATGTCCAAGGCCGAGCCATTCCTCTAGTACGTCTATCTCACGGAAGATGCTTCTGCGGGCAATCTCGATGGTCAAGCTGCTGAGCAGCAGAACTGCGGTGTTGAGAAAGAGAATCGGGGGCGGTAACACGGGGTGCCAGTCGCCAATCTGTTGTTGGGTGCGCGGGTCCATGTGCGTGCCGGCCTGACGCGCAAAAAACAGAGCGACAAGGATCGCGAAAAACATCATGTCCGCAGCGAGGATGGAGAAGACGGAGAATCGTATCTTGTGCAACAGCTCCCGAGGGCCACGGCGTTCGTGCTGTCGATCGTCGTCACCACCGCCGCCACCGCCGCCCGTCGGCCGCCGGTCAAGCGGAGGTTTGCCGCCAATTCCTGGTTCTTTCCGTTCCGTTTCCGCAGGGGAATGCGTAAAGGTAGCGGGCATCTAAACCTCGGTGGAGATCAGACTATACCACTAGTTCTTGGACGCCGCCACAACCCAAGGGGATGGCCTTTTTTCTCATTCGTCAAGACACTTTGCGCCCGGCGGAGAGATTAGACTTTACCAAATCAACAAAGGCCCGGTGCACGCGACGATCACCTGGGGTTAATTCAGGATGAAAAGTGGCGGCCATCAATTTGCCTTGTCGAACAAGTGTCGGCATTCCGTCACGATCCGCCAGAATCTCGACTTCCGGGCCGGTCTCGATAATCCGAGGAGCGCGGATAAAGACCATTTCGAGCTTGTCGCCAGGCAATTTGGTATCGGAGAGGAGGATGGACGAATCGATCTGGCGGCCATAGGCGTTGCGTTCGATTACCGCATCGAGTAAGCCTAGACTTGCTTGCGGGGGATTCCGGACCTCGCGTGCAAGGAGAATGGCGCCGGCGCAAGTGCCGAAGACGGGATGGGATCGGCAAAAGGTCTTGAGCACATCAAAAAGCTGGCCACGTTCCAAAAATTTCAACATGGTTGTCGACTCGCCCCCTGGAATGATGAGGGCATCGAGATCTTCGAGTTCCTCGTGCTTGCGCACTTCCACTGGCACAGCGCCTGACTGCACGAGTGCATCCGCATGAGCAGCGTAATCGCCTTGGATTGCAAGGACCCCGATGCGGGGCATTTCAGGTTCCGCGTTCAAAAACCCGTCTCCCAGGAATGGACGTTCTTAGAAAATCCTAATCTCTCGTTGCAAAGAGATAGGAAAGCCGGAGGCGTATGGCCTCCGGCCTGAGATATAGATCAGCTACCAGCCCCGTGTCTGAAGAAGCTGCGATTCCTCGATAGCCGCAGCTGCAAGACCCTTCATGGTGCCGGTGACTTGCTCGCTGACCTCGGCGAGGATCTTGGGGTCCTGGAAGTGAGTTGTCGCGACCACGATGGCCTTGGCACGCGAGACGGCTTCCTCGCGCTCCGCCGGGTCGTTCTCGACATCGAGGGGCGTCGCACGCTCCTTCATGAAAATTCCTGATCCCACGAATATGGCTTCCGCACCAAGTTGCATCATGAGGGCGGCGTCTGCAGGTGTGGCAATCCCGCCTGCAGAGAAGTTGGGCACAGGCAGCTTGCCGGTGCGAGCTACCATCCGTATGAGCTCGTAGGGGGCCTGATGTTCCTTCGCGGCAGAGTACAGCTCCTGCTCGGAGAGGACGGTCAAAGCCTTCATCTCCTTGACGATCTGGCGCATGTGCTGCACGGCGTGGACCACATCTCCGGTACCTGCTTCGCCCTTGGTGCGAATCATGGCAGCCCCTTCCGCAATGCGGCGGAGAGCTTCGCCAAGGTTGCGGGCACCGCAGACAAATGGCGTAGTGAAAGCATGCTTGTCAATGTGATGAGTTTCGTCAGCCGGGGTCAGCACTTCGCTCTCGTCGATGAAATCGACGCCGATCGCCTGAAGGATCTGAGCCTCCGCAAAGTGTCCGATGCGAGCTTTGGCCATTACTGGAATGGAGACTGCCTGAATGATCTGCTTGATGAGGCTCGGCTTCGCCATACGGGCAACGCCACCTTCTGCGCGAATCATTGCCGGAACGCGCTCGAGCGCCATGACCGACGTCGCGCCGGCTTCTTCGGCAATTCGCGCCTGCTCTACATTCATGACGTCCATGATGACGCCACCCTTCAGCATCTCGGCGAGGCCGACCTTCAGGCGAAGGCTCGTCTCAGGAACACTTTTCTTTTCTTTCTCTTGTGGCATTTTGCATGACCTCTTACAACAGGCGCCAATTACGGCTATATCTGGCGTTGGCTGCTACTAGTGTAGCAGTGAAGCTGATCCCCGCGAGGCCCGGCTGCCGCGCAGTTCCGGTGCACTCATGAGTCAATTCCAATATTTACTTGTCCTTTCCGGTCCACCTCCTGCACTCGAGTGTGCTGAATGGCAACAGTGCTGCAGCCCTCGGTAGAAAATGCGGTGCCGTTCAACAGGGCCACGCCGGTGAAGGAAGGGGCACATGGGCTCCCTGCCGAAACGGCGCTGGTTCCATTGCCTGCAGAGCTTGCGGGGCACCGGAAGGGTGAGGAACAGTACGCATTGTTGAAGGGAATTCCAGTTGAGGTCGATGTTGCGATTCCGATCCGGCGATTCCAGGTGCGAAACGTTCTGGCATTGGCTGCCGGGCAGTTAATCGCCAGCCGCTGGGTCGAGGGCGAAGATGTACCTCTGGCCGCGCACGGAGCACGGCTTGCGTGGACCGAAATTGAAGTTATCGATCAGAAGCTCGCGGTAAGAATCACTCGGCTGGCTTGAAGGGGGCGTATGGGTGTCTTTGCACAGGCATTGCGCGGTGTCTCAGTTGAGGCGCAGCGCGTAACCAGCGGGCAGACCCTGGCGAAGAAGGGCCTCGCCGTCTGGCTCATCGACAAGTTGCGGCCGCAGGTTGACAGTATGCCAAGAGTCAGAATTCTGGAGCGTATCAGAGTGACACCACGGCAGGTTCTGATTCTGGTTGAAGTTGAGGGGGAGCGGCTGTTGATGGGGGCTTCGGACGGGAGCACGCCTGCGTTCCATCTGGTAAAGAAGAGGGCAACTGCGTCGGGACCGCGGCAGGTTTCAGCAATCCGGGTGGAAGGGACATGCGCATGATCGGTCTGCTGATCGCGTTCAGAGCCTCAGGGAGCGTGCAACCGCTGCTTCCGGACTTGACCGCTCGAATGCAGCCCTCCGATTCCACTCCGTGGAATATTTTGTTTGTTCTGACACTCATCACCCTGCTGCCGGCGATTCTGATGTGCATGACGCCCCTGGTCAGGCTGCTGGTGGTGTTCCATTTTCTACGGCAGGCTCTCGGAACGCAGACTGCTCCTTCGAACCCGACCCTGCTGGGGCTGGGTCTGATGATGACCTGGTTTCTGATGTCACCTGTGCTCGCGGAGGTCCAGAAACAAGCCGTTGAGCCTTACAGAGAAATGAAGATTACGGGATGGGAGGCGATTGAGCGCGGGTCGCATCCGGTGAAACTCTTCCTGCTTCGATACGCGCGCGAGAAAGACCTCACCCTGTTTGCAGCCGCTGGACAGGTCGAGCGGCCTAACTCAGCAAGCGATCTCCCGCTTCGAGTGGTTATTCCTGCCTACATCCTCTCGGAATTGAAAACAGGTTTCTCAATAGGAGCTGTTCTGTTTCTTCCATTTCTACTGATCGATCTCGTGACAGCAGCGATCACGACCTCAATAGGAATGTTTCAACTGCCGCCTGTCGTAGTTTCGACCCCTCTGAAAATTCTGCTGTTTGTCATGGTCGACGGCTGGAATCTACTGGCGCAATCGCTATTGAAAAGCTTCTAGGAGAAGTTGCCGTGACGCCCGACATGGTTTCAGAACTGATGCGCCAGTTGATGAGGGAGGCCATGATCCTGACCGCACCGGTGCTGATTGCTGCGGTCGGTTTGGGGTTTGTGCTCACACTCTTTCAAACCCTGATGAATCTTCAAGACCAATCTCTAACGTCGGTTCCGCGCTTGCTGGTGGTAGCTGTGATTCTGCTTGTCGGAATGCCGTGGTTCCTCGGACGGCTCACCGCATATGCAGAACACCTGATCGGTGATCTTCATCGGTACACCGGTTGAGGAGGGCTCATGGATCAGTGGCCTGATTTCCTCAGTGCGATGTTGCTAACGCTGCTCCGTGTGAGTGGGGTTGTAGCATTTGCTCCCTTCCTCTCGTCCCCGGCCCTGCCGGTTCGTGCCAAAGTCGCTTTCTCGGTCGCGGTGGCATTCCTGCTCGCTCCGTTGGTCGCTTCGTTACCGGCTAGTCACACGGAACTTCAGTTTGCATCTGTTGCAGGCGAGCTAGCGGTGGGGCTTCTTTATGGCCTGATTCTCGCGCTGCTGAACGAGATCCTGTTGTTTGCGGGAGAGATCGTAGGGCTGCAGTTCAGCTTGTCAGCGGTGAACCTGATGGATCCGACATCATCAATCCAAACACCGCTGATGAATGATCTGTTCCAAATCATGGGGACGCTCATTCTCATCGCTGCCGGCCTCGATCGGATATTGTTAGGGTCGCTGATCAGAAGCTTCCGCGTTGTCCCGCTCGGAAGCTATGTGCTATGGCCCGGAACGTCGCGGGCGGTTGTGCAGGCGGCGGGAGGCATTTTCCTTGCAGCGGTTGAGCTGGCAGCGCCAGTTCTGGCAGCCACAATGCTGGCAGAAATTGCAGTGGCGCTTCTCAACAGGCTGAGCCCTCAGCTTTCTGTGATGTCGTTGAGTGTTCCGCTCAAGACGTTCGTTGGCCTGGCGATTTTGACAGGTTCCCTGGCCGTCTGGCCGCGATTTATCGAGACCCGGTTCGCCTTCTTCCTGGACTTTGCGGAGGGCCTATTGCAGATCACGCCGAGTGTCACCGGGATCAAAGGCTGATCAATGTCTGGCGAACGCACAGAACAGGCCACCCCGCAACGTCGACAAAAGGCGCGCCGCGACGGCGACATTTTGCGAAGCCGAGAACTCTCGTCTGCAGCTGGGGTGCTTGCGGGAGTTCTGTGCCTGGGATTAATTGGGCGAAATATTGTCGAGGCCTTTCGCGCAATTTTCACTTTGGCGCTCAATCAAAGCCCACTCGAGGGTGAAGGTGCCTCGATGAAAGATTCGTTGCTGGGAATGCGAAGGCCGTTGCTGGAGGCGTTTGGTCCCGTTGGACTGATGATGGCTGCCATAGTTGGCGGCATCGTCGTTTGCAGTCTCCTGCAGAGCGGAGGCCTGCAGATAAGTGGAAAGTCCGTCGGTATTCAGCTAAGCCGGATCAGCCCTGCCGCAAATGCAAAGAACGTTTTCTCACTTCGCGCGGCGTCGCGTATCGGCAAATCGTTGATCCCGGCAGGGGTTCTCGGCGTTATGGCCTACCAGCGAATAGAGCATCAGCTCGCAATCCCACCATTCTCGTCGCAGCGTCTCGCAATTTTAGGAACGGACGTATACGGCCTCCTCTCCGCTACTGCGTGGCTACTGCTGGGCTGGTCCCTGGTCGATTACGTGGTTGAGTGGAGAAGTCGTGAGTCTCGGCTGATGATGAGCCGCGAGGAGCTGAAGCAGGAATACAGAGAAATGGAGGGTAGCCCTCAAACGCGCAGCCGGATTCGCGGTCTTCAACGGCAAATGCGACGCCGCAAGGTGAAGGCGGATATGGCAAAGGCAGCCGTAGTCGTGACGAACCCTACGCATTACGCAGTCGCTCTCGGATTTGACTTCGTGACGATGGAAGCCCCGAGGGTGCTGGCTAAAGGCCGGAATCTGCTCGCAGAGGGGATCAAGAATGAGGCGCGCTGGGCAGGAGTGCCAATCGTGGAAAACCCGCCGCTCGCGCGCTCTCTCTACCGGTGGGTCGAAGAAGGCCAGGCAATCCCTGCAGATCTCTATGCTGCAGTCGCCGCGATTCTTGCATATATCTACAAGCAACGTGCGGAGGAGGAGATGCGCAGGAAACGCAATCGTTCAGTGCGAGACAGAGCTGCGGACGGTTCAGCTCCGAACCAACCAGGCTCTTTCAAATGATTGTCAACGCGAATCTGCCGATATCAAGGCATCACGGAAGAGTGAGATGAGCACTGCGGCGAACGTCACCCTGGTTCCTTTCGGCGAAGGCATCCTCGGACATCTGCGGGATTACGTATTGCCCATCGGCGCAATCAGTGTGATCTTTGTGATGCTGATTCCACTCCCGGCATCGGTTCTTGATCTGCTCCTTGCGGTTTCGATAGCTGCCTCGGTGATCGTATTTCTTTCGTCAGTCCAGATTCGCCGGGCGGTGGAGTTGTCGGTTTTCCCTACGCTGCTGCTGCTTCTAACCCTCTTTCGACTGTCGCTCAATATTGCATCGAGCCGGAGAATCCTCTTGCACGGTTCCGAAGGAACGGCAGCAGCGGGGAAGGTAATTGAAGCATTCGGGCAGTTTGTGGTCGGCGGCAACTACATTGTGGGCTTCGTACTGTTTCTGGCGCTGGTGGCAATCCAGTTTCTGGTGGTCTCGCATGGAGCTGTGCGTACCGCCGAGGTTACGGCGAGATTCACCCTGGATGCATTGCCGGGCAAGCAGATGTCGATTGATGCCGACATGAATGCGGGCCTCATCGATGAAGCTGAGGCCAGGCGGCGTCGGATTGCAATTGCCCGGGAAGCGGAATTCTACGGCGCGATGGATGGAGCCGCGCGGTTCAACCAACGGGACTCGATGGCGACAATCCTGATCACGGCGATCAACATCATTGCCGGACTGCTCATCGGAACGCTGCAGCAGGGTGTCCAACTCGGGGAGGCGGCGCGCACCTACACGGTGCTGACCGTCGGAGATGGGCTGGTTACACTCATTCCGTCGTTGCTGGTATCAGTTGCCGGGGGCATTACCCTGACGCGAGCAAATTCAGCGGGCTTGCTCGGTACGGAGATTCGACAGCAACTCTTCGCGCGGGCATCTACGCTCTACGTTGCCAGCGGCGTTTGCGCCGCGATGTGCCTGATCCCGGGGCTTCCCGGAATCACGTTTCTACTGGTTGCAGGCGGCCTGTTTTGGACCGGCAAAAAGATCCAGAAAGAGACCCAGAATTCTTTGACTTCAGAAGGCGGAGGGGTCGAGAAGAAGAAAGGTGAGCAGGCACCTTCTGCCGATCTTGCAGAACTCTTAAAGCTAGAGCTCCTCTCGCTGGAAATAGGCTTCCAGCTGATTCCGCTTGTGGACGAAAAGCAAGGGGGGACACTTCTCAACCGCGTACGGGCGCTGCGGCGGCACTTGTCTTCGGAGATGGGGTTTCTGGTTCCCCCCGTGCACATCTCGGACAATCTCCGTCTTCACCCCCGGGAATATGTCATCTCACTCCGAGGTCTCGAGATTGGTCGATGGCAGATCGATGGCTCGCAGATGCTGGCAGTTTCGGGAGATCCCAATCGCAGGCCTCTCCCAGGTAGAGAGACACGCGAGCCGGCATTTGGAGTGCCGGCCATCTGGATAGCTCCCGCACTCGAAGAGCAGGCAATCGCGGCTGGATATTCGGTTGTTGACGCAGTAACGGTAATCACGACTCACCTGGGAGAGATGATCAGGCGTCATGCGCATGAACTTCTTGGCCGGGCTGAAGCGAAACGTTTGATGGATTCGCTGAATGAGAGCCATCCGAAGTTGCTGGAGGAACTGGTACCCAAGGTTTTGACGCTGGGTGAGGTTGGAAGAGTGCTGGAACAGCTGTTGAGAGAGCGTGTTTCCATCCGGGATCTGGGAACGATTCTTGAAGCACTTCTTGAGCTGGGGCCAGCCACCAAGAATCTTGTAACACTCGTGGAAGGCTCACGGCAGGCGCTGGGGCGCAGGTTGATCGCGCCGATGCTTAATTCAGATGGTCAGCTGGCGGTGCTGCTGCTCGACGCTGCGATGGAAGAGGAAATTGTCGAATCTGTATCTCCCGAGAGCTCCCAGCGTCTGCTCTCTTCGAAATCTGCATCAGGCGTCCCTCTGGTGCGCCGACTCATCGATTCTGTGAAACCTTTAATCGCTTCTTCCAATACTTCGGCACTCCCCGTGCTCCTTTGTCCAAGTCCGGCGCGCTATCACGTAAAGCGCTGGCTTGAACCGCTTATGCCAAGGCTCGCGGTAGTGGCGGCAGGAGAGATTCCGCCGGAAACTCCGCTTAAGCCAGTGGGCACTGTCCGCTGACAGAGCGATCAGCGAAGGGAGATGGATGGAGACACGTTCGGCAACTCACTCAGGACCATCGCGAAAAGCAATTGCGCCGGGCTACTCGCCCGAGTCTCCGGAGTTAGCCATTGGCGGGGAGGAGGAGAAACTGCTCCTGGAGCATCTGCCGATCGTTCGCTTTCTGGCCCGAAGGATTCATGAGAAGCTTCCGCAGCACGTAGAGATTGAAGATCTGGTATCCGCTGGCGTAGTGGGTCTCATGGATGCATTTACAAAATTCGACCCACGCAAGAAAGTGCAATTTCGCAGCTACGCGCAGTTCCGAATTCGCGGAGCCATTCTCGACAGTCTCCGCATGCTGGACTGGAGTCCCCGGGATCTTCGGCGAAAGGGAAGAGCGGTAGAGACGGCCATCGGGATTCTTACAGGACGACTTGGACGCGCCCCGAACGAGACAGAAATCGCGAAGGAACTCGAACTGAGCCTTGACGATTATCAGGCCTTGCTCGGAGACCTGAAAGGTCTTGAGATCGGAACCTTGCATGTTGAGCACAATGAGGATTCGGGTGAAGAAGAACTTGCTTACGTTCCCGGCCGACCTGATGAGGACCCCCTCTTTTGTTGTCTCCGCGGAGAACTGAAGGAAAACCTCGCGGGCGCTATTGAAAATCTTCCTGAGCGCGAACGGCTGGTGATGACGCTTTATTACTACGAGGAATTGACGATGCGGGAAATCGGGCTAGCGCTTGGGGTAGTCGAGTCTCGTGTTTCGCAGATTCATTCCTCGGCGGTGGTGCACTTGCGGGCGGCTTTAAGGGATTTTTCTGCTCCCAGCCGAAGAACCGGTAAACGAACTGGAGCGAACTGACTGCGGGATAAATGAAATCGGAAGAGTATCTACATGGATAAGAATCTAAAGCAGGATGAGATTGACGAGCTATTTCGCGCAGCCCGGGCGTCTTCTCCGAAGCCAACGCTTGAATCTGCGACCGAATCGGGAGCTGTTGCATTTAACTTCGGGCGCGCAGGTCAGATTTCCAATGAGCAGCTGCGGGCAATCAGCATGCTCAATGATCTGTTCGCGCGAAACCTAACTCATAATCTTGCCGCGTGGCTCCGTTGCCGCTTCCAGGTGAACCTGGTTTCAGCGGAGCAGATTCCGTTCAGTGAATTTCTCATGCGGATCCCTGAGATAAGTTACGTAACCTCGGTGAGGTTGGAACCCTTGGGTGCACTGTCGGTGCTTCAGCTCGATCTGGCACTTGCCCCTCCAATTATTGATCTTCTGCTGGGGGGAGAAGGGAAAGAGGGACCGCTGAGAGAGCTGACGGACATCGAAGAATCCATACTGGGCAGCGTGGTCGAAATTATCTGCCGGGAATTGACATCGGCATGGCAGTCTGTCGGGTTAAGCTTCAACTTCGAGCGCCGTCAGATGCAGACGCAGGTTGCGCGCATTATCTCCGTCAACGAGAAAACGCTGTGTTTGACCTTTGAAATCCGCATGCCGGGAGGTTCGGGGCTGCTGAACCTGGCATTCCCGGCGGTGGTGGCAAATACAATCCTGCGCCGCTTGACCACTGATTGGGGAAAGCGCCACCGGCACGCCTCCGAGAGCCGTTGCCAGATTCAGACTTCTGCGCAGCGAATTCGATTGGGGGGATCCGTGCAACTGCCGTCCGTCCGCATAGCCGCGCGGGAGATCGAATCCCTGCAGCCGGGCCACATATTGCGACTCGGGATATCGAGCGCGGTTACAGCGGAATGGAGAATTGGGGGACAGCACCTGGGGGCTGCCGAGGTCGTACAGCACGGAAGCCACCGCGCCGCACGGTTGCAGTCGTTCACGAAAGTCGAGAACCATGAAAACCTACCTTGACTGCTGGATCTCTGCGGCAAAGTCGCTATTTTCTCAGGCTCTCGCCGGAGAGCCCACTCTTCAAGAGGCGGAGGGAGTGGATACCGGGCGCTCGCTGTCAGGGACTGCCTATGGGGCAACCTTCCAGGGCGACGTCAATGGTGAATTTGTGGTCGTCCTCGACCCGCTGATTCTTCAAGTTCCTTTGTTAGGGGAGGGAATCGATCAACGTTCGGCTTGGGCAGAGCTCCTTCGCGAGATTGCGGAGGCAGCGGCGGGAGAATTGCTGGCGGCCAGCGGCAGAAAGTGTGCAATAAGTTCCTTTGGCGTGATTGACGCAAAGGGGAGCGCATCACGGTTATTCGAATTAAAGACCGCTGACAAGGCCTGGGTCGTCGCCGTTCTCGATGATCTTGACCCGCCGCCGATCGACGGAAAGGATGGGAATGGATTTTCCCAGGTTCCAGCCGCAGATACCCCCAATTCGAAAATCAGCCCCGGAATCGAATTGCTGCTTGATGTAGAGCTAGAGGCCGCCCTGCGATTTGGCTGCTGTGAGATGCCGCTTGGCGAAATCCTGGAGCTGGGCCCCGGAGATGTAGTTGAGCTCGATAGGCATGTCTCAGATCCTGTAGACCTGGTGGTGGGGAACAAGATCGTGGCGAAGGGGGATGTTGTCTTGATCAATGGCAGTTTCGGACTGCGAGTGACCGAAGTGGCAACCCCGCAGAAGAGGCTGGAGAGTATTCGATGTCTCTTCTGAACTGGGGCAATCGAAGCTTGTCTGGAGCCAACGAGGAGCTTTCACCTTTGGCTGCCCAGAACCTAGTCAATAGAAACTTTTCGCTCCTGGGACACTGTGCAAATTCCGAGTGCAGATCAGTATGGTTTCATTTATTTCGGCATCACGCTCGTCCAATTTTTGAAGCCGGGTGGACTTGCTCTCCGCAATGCACTGAAGCATGTCTTCAGTCGGCTGTTCGCCGTGAGCTCAGTGTCCCTGTAAACGTTCAAGTGACGCATCGGCACAGGATTCCACTCGGGCTGTTGATGCATGAGAAAGGATGGATCACCTCTTCGCAATTGCGTTGCGCGGTTGAAGCCCAGAAGGAACACGGATCTCCTCGCATCGGAGAGTGGCTGGTTAGACAGGGGGCCGCCGACGAAAGCCTGGTTACCCGAGCTTTAAGCGTGCAGTGGAGCTGTCCTGTCGTACCGCTCAGCAATGGAACCACCGCCGTTAGTAGTCTTCTGCCCCAGCTCTTCATCGATGTCTTTGGTGTGTTGCCTGTTCAATGGGCGCCAGGAAGGACTGTGTATCTGGGATTCGAGCAGAATGTCGACCGGGCCCTGGCTCTCGCGCTGCAGAGAATCGAGGGCTCGCCTGTGGAATGCGGAATAGTGCAGTCCTCGACCTTCAGGGAAACCCAGCGTCGGCTCCAAACGTCGGGCCTTGCGGGTACGCAGATCGCTGAGGCAGCCACGGGTTCTGCGGCCGCGCATCTCTTTAGCAAGGCCATTGAGCGTGCACGACCGATCCGATCTCGATTAGTGAGGGTACATGAGTGGCTATGGCTGCGGATGTTTCTAAAGCCGCAGCCTGCAGGCGAACGAAGGGGGGCATGTGTTCGCGATGTTGTCTGCAGGGTGGGCTTTCTTGACCACTCAAGCGACGATTCAATCGGCCGATAAGGCATGCAGGGGCCAAAATAAATGCGTGAGATTCAAGCCTTGATCGTTGATGACTCTTCCGTGATGAGGAAGATTGTGGAGCGGTCATTACGGCAGGCGGGTTTAGAGTCGCTGGTTGTCATCGAAGCAAGTTCAGGAGTTGAAGGAATTGAAGCGCTAAAAGCGAGGCGCGTTGACCTTATTCTTTCCGACATCAACATGCCTGCAATGGACGGCCTTGAATTCGTTCGCCAGATTCGCAGTCAGCAATTGGCTGCCGGTGTTCCGGTGGTGATGATCACCACGGAATCCAGCGAAGAACATGTGAGACAGGCAATCGAGGCGGGCGCAATGGGCTACATCCGGAAGCCGTTTACAGCGGATCAGGTCAAGCACAAAGTCCTGTCGTTGTTGCCGGCAGAGTGAATGGGGCACCATGACATTGAATGGCGTTAGGCAGAGAGCGCATCGGCATCGGAAGAGGATCTCCCTCGAGAATATGGAGCATGGAATGACGTTGACGTTACGGGATTCAGCGCATGTTGTCTCAGATCCGGAGAACCTGACATCAAGCGTGCATGAAGTGTTCGAGATGATGCTGGGCGTCGCGTGCGATGTCGGACTGCCGAGCGACTCTCCAGATGTGATAGGTGGGGCTGAGTCAGTAACCGCGGTCGTCGGCTTTGGTGGGATTCTCAGCGGAGCATGCGTCATCACTTGTGATGAAGCGAGCGCCCGGCAAATTGCATTCCGAATGACAGGAATGGAGTTTGAGGTGCTGGACGACGTCGTCAAGGATGCGATAGGCGAAATCTGCAATATGGTGGCTGGAGCCTGGAAAGGCAAGGTGCCTGACCTGGCCGCCAATTGCGGGTTGTCGGTGCCGGCTGTGATCACAGGGCGCGACTACAACCTGCATATGCAAAGCCCGGAATTCAAAGTGATCCACACGTACAGCTTCGACAAAGCAAAGTTTCAAGTTGCAGTCGTCTGCGACGAGTTGTTGTAGCTGACGTCCGGGTAACTATCGACGCCATGAAGTTTCTCCAATATTTCCGCATGTCCTTTGGTCCATTTTCTGCTCCTTCTAGAAACGAAGGGGATTACAGATGGATAGCGGGTACTATGCAGCAGTATCTGGGTGGGTGGCGCGCAACCAGGCGGTGGATACTGCGGCAGCTAACCTGGCGAATGCACAGACCTCAGGATTCAGGGCGGGGCGCGAATATTTCCGATCTATCCTTGTTGCCGATGATGCAAATGAATCGCAGGTAGGCCAGGCATTAAATCGATTCGGACTCGTCGGCGGAACCCGACTGAGTTCAACTCAGGGGCCTCGTCAGAGGACCGGGAATGCTCTTGACATGGCGGTTGAGGGCGCCGGGTTTTTCGCCATCCAGTCATCCAACGGACTGCGGCTGACACGCGACGGTAGCTTTCACCGATCGCAGAGCGGTCTCCTGGTCACCTCAACAGGTGATCCGGTACTTTCCCAAACAAAACAGCAGATCCCGATACCTCCCGGCGAAGTCGCAGTTGGCGCCGACGGAAGCTTGTCCGTCTCGGGGGCCATATTCGGGACCCTTGGAGTTTTTGAGGTGTCTGACGCAGCCCAACTGAAAGCAGAAGGTGCCAATCGCTATGTTCTGACTGACCAGGCTTCCCTCTCTCCGTCGCGAACAAGCGTCGTCCACCAAGGAGAACTGGAAGGGTCGAACCAGGATGTAATTGGTGGGTCTTTGGATCTGCTGCTCATGCAAAGGCAGACGGAGATGATGCAAAAGGCGTTGATGGTATTCCACACCGAGTTCAATAAGCTCGCCAGCGAAGACTTGCCACGAGTCTAGTGGCATTGCAGGAGAAAAGGATGATTCGCGCTCTATACACAGCCGCAAGTGGGATGACCGCACAGCAGATGAACCTGGATACGATTGCGAACAACCTCGCCAATTCATCCACTACCGGTTTCAAACAACTTCGGCTTCAATTTCAGGACATGATCTACCAGAATCTGGTAACCCCAGGAGCCGCACAGAGCCAGTCGACGGTATCTGCGGGTTTGCAGATCGGACTTGGGACGAGATCAGCGGCCACCGAAGCAATCATGAGCCAGGGAGCATTGAATCAGACCTCCAATCTGCTTGACGTTGCGATCGAAGGACCAGGCTTCTTTCAGGTGCAGAGACCAGATGGCACGATCGCCTATACAAGAGCGGGTCAATTCCATCTCAACAATCAGGGAACTATCGTGACCACTGATGGGGACTCCATCGTGCCAAACATCACGATTCCGGCAAATGCAACAGCGGTAACGATCACCCAATACGGGGTGGTGAACGCCACGTTGCCTGGTCAGCAGAGCCCGTCCCAACTGGGTCAATTGCAGTTGGCTACATTTCCGAATCCCGGGGGCTTGGAAAGCAAAGGCTCCAATCTGCTGCAGGCAACTCTCAGTTCAGGCGATCCGGTACTCGGCAATCCCGGCGGAGCAGAGGGGCTGGGCACGCTGCAGCAGGGCTATTTGGAAAGCTCAAATGTCGACGTAGTGACCGAGTTCGTGCAAATGGTGTTGGCCCAGCGAGCGTACGAGTCAAATTCCAAAGTGATCAAGGCCGCCGACGACATGTACTCGCAGATTAACAACATGGCTCGTTAGGAGAGCAGATGACCTGGAGCAGGACAACATGGATGACACAGCTCATTCTCAGCGCAATGTCAGCATTCATTCCCTGCCCATTGTTGGCCCGTGCTGATCTGAGATCGACATCTGGTTCGGCGACTGCTGGTGCGCCGAGTCCCATCGAGGATTGCCGACCGTGGGCGTTCAAGGATTCTGTGACGCGCCAGCGGTGGTGCCTCGTGCGTACCGGCGATCACCCTGGATGGCCGGCAAGATTGGTATTGGTACCGGACGAAGCACCGAGTCGCGCTACTTCTACGCCCTCTCCAGGAATGAGCAGTTCGCTTGCGGTACTGATCGCCCGAACACCGGTCGTTAGCGCCAATGATGTGCTGACCATCTCGGAAGATACCCCTTCCATGAAGGTCAATGTCGAGGGAGTCGCCTTGAGCAATGGTTCGGCAGGCGAGCTGATCTCGGTGAGGCTCCGTTTGTCGGGGAAGATCGTGCGGGCTCGCGTGATTGCAAGGAACAGGGCCCGTCTCACCTGCACTGAATGCGAGGTCCACTGATGCAGATGGGCCGATGTCTCTCACTCCTGATGACGGGTGTGCTCTTCTACGCCTCAAGTCATATGCTCTGGGCTGCGAAGAAGCGCGAGGCGAAGGTGCAGAGCAAGACTCCGCCGGAACAGGCATTGCGTTCTTATATCGAGCATGTTCGAGCGCAGCATGCTGCCGAAGTGTCGACGCTGGGATCAATCTGGAGCCCCGAAGGGCGGCTGGTCAGGCTTGGTACTGATGCCAAAGCCATGAGAGTGCACGACGTCATCTCAATTGTGGTGATCGAGACTCTTGCTGCTTCGACAGACGGCCAAGTGAAAAACGTCCGGGCTTCCAACGCAAAGTCAGGTGTTTCGTCGTTGTTGGGCGCGCTGAAGGGCTCCAACAGTCTCACCAATCTGGTCGGCCAAAACTCCTCGTCAGGTCTGACAGCACAGGGACAGAGCACCACAAATTCGAGCGTTTCCACTACGTTCGGCGGTGAGGTTGTGGATGTACTACCCAACGGCATGCTGGTGGTGCAGGCCACTCGGCAACTGACGTTCTCGCAACAGACGCAGCTCATCAAGTTGCGGGGACTCGTGCGTCCTGAAGATGTGAGTGCGCAAAACCAGGTGCTCTCGACAGCAATGACGGACCTGGAACTGGAGGTTACTGGAAAAGGCGTGGTGAGCGACTCGACGTACCGCCAGAATTCGCTGGTTCGATGGCTCGAAAGACTTCTCGTCTTCTAGCGACCGCCGCAGAAGGGATTTGAAAAATGAATTTTGCAATCGAAGCTACGTCAGAAGCAGAGACGACAAGCCGCGAACCAAGAATCGGATCGCCGCGCAATTCGGATTGGGATGAAGGAAGACAGTGGGCATTGTTTGTGAGCTGGATGTTAATTGCTGCCGCTATCGCAATCACTGTTGGCCTGGCACATAGCCAGGTTTCCGGACACCATGCGCGGATTAAGGACGTGGCGACGGTTGAAGGCATTCGCGACAACCAGCTGGTCGGCTATGGACTCGTAGTAGGCCTTCGTGGAACTGGAGACAGTTCGCAGACGGTTTTCCCGGCACAGACACTGGTCTCTGCGCTGGAGCGGATGGGAGTGACAGTTCCACAGACAGGATCGAACAGCGCCAGCAATATGCAGGTCAAGAATATGGCCGCGGTCTTTGTGGTGGCGACCCTGCCGCCGTTCAGCCGGCCGGGATTTCGGGTCGACGTCACGGCCTCTTCCGCGGGAGACGCACGGTCTCTGGAAGGCGGAATTCTGCTGATGACGCCCCTCTATGGCCCCGATGGACAAATCTACGCGCAGGCACAAGGCGCACTCGTTCTTGGAGGGTACATGAGCAGCGCCGGTGGCAATACACGGCAGCTCAACCATCCCACCACAGCAAGGATTCCGGGAGGCGGTCAGGTTGAACGCGCCGTGCCGTTTGAGATGAAGCAGCTGCGAACCGTGAACTTCATTCTCAATCAAGCTGACTTCCACACCGCCGAGGAGATGGCCAGAGCCATGAATGGAGCCATCGGAAAAGATCGAGCTCACGCAGTTGACAGCAGGAGGATCGAGGTCATCCCCGAATCAAATGAAGATGTATCGTCGCTGGTCGACAAGATTGAAGGGGTCGAAATCGAGGTCTACCCCAGAGCCAGAGTTATCGTAAATGAACGAACGGGAACGGTGGTGATCGGAGGGACAGTTCGACTGCTTCCCATTTCGATATTGCAGGGAGGATTGTCCGTCAGCGTGCAATCCGATCTTCAGGTTTCCCAGCCGTCGCAATTCTCCGGCGGAAACACAGAAGTTGTCGAGCATACCCGCCTAGAGGCACAGGACAAACCCGTGAATCGCATTTTGCTGAAACCTGGCGCTACTGTGGAAGATCTGGTGCAGGAACTTCAGAGGATCGGCGCGGGCTCGCGAGACGTGATTGCGATCTTGCAGGCCATGAAAGAGGCAGGCGCTCTCGAGGCCGAGCTGGAGGTGCTGTAGTGTATCGCGTAACTGGGTTTGAGCACGACATTCCGGTTGAGACCCCCTCTAAGCTTCGCCTGGACAGCGCGGCGCATGAATTTGAAGCTCAGATGATGAAGGAGCTAATCAAGCCGGTTACGAGAATTGATGTGCAGGACGCCTCCGGGTCGGGAGGAGCTTTGACGGAATTCGCCGGCGAGGCTCTCGGACAAGCGTTGAGCCGTGCCGGTGGATTTGGCATTGCGGAAAGGCTCATAGCCCGCCTTTCTCAATTCGACACAGTCGATGGACAGGCATCCAAGCCGGGAATGCGCAAGGATTTGGCTGCGAATCCCTAACGAAACGGAGATGAGTGCCGATAAGCTTTCCAAGGAGGATTACGTATGGAAATCCGGAACAATGCTGATGCTCTTAAAGCATTTCTAGGCGTTTCTTCCAGCGAATCGTTGCAAAGCACGGCGCCTCGAAGTCCGGCAGCCGATAAAGGCAGGCCACTGTTAACCGGCGACGAGGCTACGTTGAGCGGTGTGGGTGCCGCAATGCAGAGTGCCGCGGAGGAGGATGGAGTCCGTTTCGATAAGGTCGCGGCAGTGCAGAAGGCCTTGGCAGCCGGAACATACAGCGTTCCCCCTTCCAAGGTAGCGGACAAGGTTATCGAGTCGTTGCTTACTGCCGGAATCGACGCCAAGAAATGAGAGCAGAAAGGCTGCATCGTCATGCTTGTTGAGCCGAGGAAGCTGACTCTCGCAGAGATGGCGAGAGAGGCTGGCGACGCGCTGGCGACGTGTGATGTTTCGTCTCTGGAAACGATCGCAGAAAGATGCAAAGAGCGCTTTTATTCCGCCGATGCCTCGTTGCAGTTCGAAGTCTCCGATTCTCAACCAACCCTCACGGCAAATCTTCAAATGCTGTCCCGCTTGCTTATGCACACCGATGGAACGCTAAAGGTGCTTCGGATGACGCGGATAGCTCAAAACACGCCACTCGAGTACCAGCCCATCGCAGTGCACGGGGCATGAGGAGCGAAGGGAAGCGATGGGAACGATCAACGCAGCGTTCTATCTCATCACTGGTGCGCTCGAGGCGGATCAGTCGGCGCTAGACGTTGTGGCGAACAATGTTGCGAATGCAAACACGCCTGGTTATACACGGCAAGTCCCCAATTGGCGGGAGAACGTTCCGGTCGAGATTGCGGGGGTGTCGCACGGAACCGGAGTGACACAAACGGGCCCTACCTCGATTCGTGATCGAGTCATGGAAGAGCGTATATCGCAGCAGAAGCAGGCACAAAGCGAATCGTCGGCCAGGCTGTCAGCGCTCGATTCAGTTCAGGCGCTATTCACTCCCGCGTCAGGATCGACGACTTCGACCGCCAGCGATATCGGCGGCGACATAACGGGATTCTTCAACTCGTTTGCATCACTTGAGGCCAACCCCACAGATGCATCATTGCGGAACCAGGTTTTAGCGACAGCCCGATTGCTTGCAGGCGATGTTTCGAATGCAGCGAAGAGTTTGAAAGCGCAGGCCATCTCCCTTGATCAGCAAGTCGCGAGCACGACAAGCCAGGTGAATTCGCTGACAGCGGCGATCGCGCGATTGAACCAGCAGATTCAGGGAATGTCGCCGGAAGGGGATGCTGGATCCCTGGAGGATGAGCGTCAGCTGGATCTGGCCAAGCTCTCAGAGTTGATCGGGGTCAATCAGGTCAGGACCGAGAACAACGGCATCTCTGTCACCACCGCTGCGGGCGAGTTGCTGGTTTCAGAGGGAAGCAGCTACGCACTCACCAGTGGTGCGGTGAACGGCGTCACGCACTTCTACATCGGAAATAAGGACATCACTGCTGATCTGGCGGAAGGGGCAGGTGAAGTCGGTGGTTTGCTCGCCGCCCGTGATCAAGACGTTCCGCAGGTTCTCAACCAGCTGGATGAACTTGCATATGCCTTGTCGACCCAGGTGAACGCGCTGAACAATAGCGGCGCGGACCTGAGCGGAAATACCGGGTCATCTGCGAGCCCACTCTATATCTTCTTGCAGCCTGCTGCCATTTCCGGCAGCGCGGAGAAGATGAGTGTCGTGATGAGTGATCCATCCCAAGTTGCGGCGGCAACTGCCGGGCAAGGGACGGGAGACAATGCAAATGCTCGTGCGCTGGCTGCGCTTGGAAGCTCACTGATCGTCTCGGGGCTGACACCGACAGGATTCTTCGCAACTTTTGTTACTGCTCTCGGCGCGACGGTTTCACAGGTACGGATTGAGAATGGGGCTCAAAGTGCCTCCCTGACTCAGTTGCAGACTGTGCGCAACTCACTATCCAGCGTGAATTTGAATGATGAGGCTGCATTTACGCAGCAATTTGAAAGAAGCTATCAGGCTGCCTCCCAGATTTTCGCGATCTTGAATCGGATCATGGCCTCGGCCATCAATCTTGGCGCGCAGACGTCAGTTTCATAAACAGACGTGGCATAAGGCAACTAAGAAGGGGACTACGGTGCGAGTGGACCCAACCTACATTTCGAACCTCGTGAGTGCGCTCAATGACGTTACGAGCCGCCAGCAGCATTTCAGTACCCAGCTTGCAAGTGGAATGCGCATCAATGCTCTAAGTGACGACCCTGCGGCGGCTGGGAAGAACGTTCTGCTGCTGAACCAGATGCAGAGGGACGATGCGTTTACGCAGACATCCAATCTTGTTACCGGCCATTTGCAGGTGGCCGATTCAGCGCTTGGGAGTGTCGTCGCGCAGTTGAACCGGGCGATCGCCCTGGCAACGAGCGCCAACAACGGAACAAAGAACGCGAGCGACGTGAAGGCAATCGCCAATCAGCTTTCCGGAATTCTGGGCGAAGTGGAATCACTCGCAAATAGCAGCTATCAGGGTCAATATATCTTTGCTGGAGGCCAGACAAACACCCAGCCATTTTCCACTTCGAACGCGACATCGCCAGCAGTAACAATTTATACGGGCGACAGCAACGTCAATTATCTGGACACGCCGAATGGGCAGACAATTCAGCTGAATGTACCGGGCGATCAGATTTTCCTGGGTGTACAGAGTGTTTTTGGAGTCCTCAACAGTCTCATTGCGGAATTTTCAGCAGGAAACGCGGGGTCGCCGCAGGCAGTGCAGGACACGAATGCGTTGTCTGGGGCTCTGAACTTCGTATCTCAGCAGAGAGTATTGATCGACAACTCGATAACGCAGCTATCCGCTGCGAGCGCGGCGATCACCAGCGAGAAAGCGCAGCTCTCTGCTGCTCAAACTGATTTGATGCAGGCAGACTTGCCTACCCTGGCTACACAGCTTTCGCAGGCGAAGACTCAACAGACAGCGCTTGAATCGGTGATCGTGCAACTGGGTTCGGGGAGTTTGTTCGATAAGCTTCAATAGCTCGCTCCGACTCTCGGTCATTGCCAATATGCCCTGACGGTCAAATCGACCAGCTGCTCAGGGGTTTGCCGTGTATTCTTGTCGAGCCGAGTCTAGCGCTCGACGACCCATACATGGCCTCAGTAGGTACTTCTCACACAGCAGTTCGCGGTTTACTCCTCGCCCTAACTTCCAGCCTCTGCTGCCTCGCTCAGGCACGCATAGACTGGCCGGCTTACAACGGTGGGCTTGACGGCGACCACTATTCGCCCTTGAAGCAAATCACGCGCGAGAACGTGCAGCACCTTCAAAAAGCCTGGACCTACGATACCGGGGAAAAAGGAGGTATTCAGACCAACCCGCTTGTGGTTGGCCGAACGCTTTACGGATACACGCCCAAGGACGAAGTGATTGCGCTCGATGCGGCCACCGGAAAGCTGAAGTGGAAGTTCGATTCGGGCATTGTCGCGGGCCAGCCTGCGCGCGGTGTCGTGTATTGGGACGATGGACAGCGCGGAAGAATCTATGCGGGGGTGATGAATTTTCTGTATTGCCTGGACGCCGAGACCGGGAACTTGATCAACAGCTTCGGTGAAAGCGGTCACGTGGATCTTCGCAAAGGGCTCCTGATTCCCGGAGCAAAGAGCGATTTCAGCGCCTTATCCATCGCGCTGACGACTCCCGGCGTGATTTACAAAGACCTGATCATCGTTGGAGGTCGCAACCCCGAGGCAAAGCCATCGCCGCCCGGCTATATCCAGGCAATCGATTTGCGCACCGGACAGGTTCGCTGGACATTCCACACGATTCCAGTTCCCGGGGAGGCCGGTTATGAGACTTGGCCGAAGGACGCATATCAGAATGCTGGTGCGGCCAATAATTGGGCTGGGATGGCGTTGGACACGGAGCGCGGAATTGTTTATGTCCCGACCGGCTCGGCCGTGATGGACTTTTATGGAGGAGATCGGGTCGGGGACAACCTGTATGCAAACACACTGCTCGCTTTGGATGCGAGCACCGGCAAGCGCATATGGCACTTTCAAGGGGTACACCACGACATCTGGGATCGGGATTTCCCGTCGCCTCCGGCTCTGTTCACATTGGAGCGGGATGGCAAGCGAATTGACGCGCTCGCCCAGACCACGAAGCAAGGTTATCTATACCTCTTCAACCGTACGAACGGCGAGTCGTTGTTCCCGATCCGCGAACATGCATATCCGAAGAGCGACGTGCCAGGCGAAGTTACGGCGCCGACTCAGCCGAAACCGGATCTGCCGGAGCCTTATGCCCGACAGGAACTGAGTGAGAATATGCTCACGACGCGGACGCCGGCAGCGCACGATTGGGCGGTCAAGACTTTTCACACTTTTCGAAACGGCGGACAGTTCTATCCGTTCGCGGTCGGGCCGCAGACCGTAATCTTCCCGGGCTTTGACGGAGGTGCCGAGTGGGGTGGACCGGCAATCGATCCGGTGAAGAATGTCATATACATCAATGAAACCGAAATGGTCTGGACAGGCGCGATCGCTCCAAGCAGCGCACACAGTCCCGGCGAGGCGCTTTATCAGAGCCAGTGTGCCATGTGTCATGGGGTCGACAGAGCTGGGTCGCCGCCAGCATTTCCGTCGCTGGTCAATGTGACCAATCGAGTTCCAAACGAGAAGGTTGTGTCTACGATCCAGCATGGCGTAGGAAGGATGCCGTCATTTCCAAATATTCAGGGCGATCACCTGGAGTCATTGCTTGAATATCTGAGGAACGCGGTAGCTACTACACCTCCACGTGAGTTGCAGTCTGCCCCAACGCCACAGCATCCCCAGGTGGCAGCGGTCAATCCGATGGGTGCAAAGGTCTTTGCTGCACAATGCGCGGTGTGTCATGGAGAAAAAATGGAGGGCATACTGCCCGCTCCGGGGCTTGTCGGCATAGGCTCGCGAATGAATGCTGCGCAAGTGTCCCAGATCGTGCAGAAGGGTAAGGGGGACATGCCGCCTGCGGATGCTAAGGGGGCGGAGCTGGATGCGCTCCTGCGATTTCTGGAAGTCGGCACGGCGGTCAAGAAACAGGACGCGAATCCAGATGAGTTTTCGAATTCGTACATTTTCAGCGGGTATCGAAAGTTCCTCGATCCTGATGGGTACCCTGCGATCGCGCCTCCTTGGGGTACGCTGAATGCCATCGATCTAAAGACTGGAAAGTACCTCTGGAAGGTACCGCTCGGCGAATACCCCGCATTGGCTAAGCAAGGCATGTCCAATACCGGGAGCGAGAACTATGGCGGACCAGTGGTCACTGCCAGCGGACTGCTTTTCATCGGTGCTACGGTCTACGATCACAAAATGCGGGCCTTTGATACCTCAACGGGGAAGGTGCTGTGGGAGACTGAGCTTCCGTTTTCCGGGGTTGCCACACCCGCCACGTATTCCGTCGACGGGCGTCAATATGTCGTTATCGCAGTCAGCGGCGCTCGCACTCCAAACGACCCGCAGGGGGGCATGTACGTGGCATTCGCACTGCCGGCGGATCACGTAAAAAACCATTGATTTTCAAGCTGGCCATCAATGCCAGCCGATGCTAGACTCGCAAACACTCTGATGATTCTGAAACAGTATTACCTGGGTTGTCTGGCGCACGCCTCGTATCTCCTCGGCGATGAGGAGAGTGGAACCGCGGTGATTGTGGATCCGCAGCGGGACGTACACCAGTATGTTGTCGACGCCGAGAAGTTTGGTCTGAAGATTCGGCACGTCTTCCTTACACATTTCCATGCCGATTTTCTGGCGGGGCATCTGGAATTGCGAGACGCGTGCGGGGCGACCATCCATCTGGGTTCGCGTGCCGAAGCAGAGTACGCCTTTTTGCCGATGGAAGATGGCGATGTGCTGGAGTTTCCCGGAATGCGACTTCAGGTGCTGCACACGCCCGGTCACACTTTCGAGTCGATCTCAATTCTTGTATTCGACCTGGCAAAGAACAAGGCGGAGCCCTACGCGGTGCTCACGGGTGACACGCTCTTTATTGGGGACGTCGGACGTCCTGATCTTCGCGCCTCGCTGGGATGGACTGCGAATGAGTTGGGAGGTTATCTCTACGACTCTCTGCATACGAAGCTATTGCCTCTGCCGGATGCAGTTCTCGTCTATCCCGCGCATGGTGCGGGATCGCTATGCGGCAAGAAGCTTTCGTCTGATACGGTATCGACGCTTGGCGATCAGCGGCGTTTCAACTACGCCCTGGGGCCGATGACGAAGGATGAATTCATTCGGCTGGTCACGGCGGATCAGCCGGACGCGCCACCATACTTTACCTACGACGCAGTCCTGAATACGCGTGAACGCGCAACGTTAGACAAGCGTCTGGAAGCGCTCAGGCCAGTTGAGCTCGAAGAAGTACTGTCGCTGGGCGACCGCGGCGCGCAGATTCTTGATGTTCGGGAGCCAGCTGAATACGCGAAAGGTCATCTGGCAGGAAGTATCAACATAGGTCTTGGTGGTCAGTATGCGACGTGGGCAGGGACTGTGCTCGATCGGTCGAAGCCGATTGTGATTATTTCAGAGCCGGGTCGCGAGTACGAGGCTGCTGTTCGCCTGGGGCGCATCGGTTTCGATCATGTTAAGGGATTTTTGAATGGAGGAATGGCGGCTCTTGCGGAGAGGCCTGACCTGGTATGGCCGACAGAGCGCACCGGAGTGCTTATCGCTGCAGAGGAACTTGAATCTGCCGAGCCTCCATTCATTCTGGACGTGCGCGGTCAGACCGAGTGGGAAGGGAAGCACATTCAATCCAGCGTAAATATCCCCCTGAATCATTTGCAGGAGAGAATCTCCGAAGTTCCTTGCAATCGCAGAATTGCAGTTCATTGCGCCGGTGGATACAGGTCCTCGATTGCGGTGAGCATTCTGCACCAGCACGGAATCACAAACCTTATTGAGATAGCTGGCGGACTTGCCGCGTGGGAGGCGGCGGGGCTGCCCGTCATTTCTGAGGTCCATCAATCTACGTAGAGCGTTATCAAAATTCACGCTTCCTCTTCGCCTATCTACACAGAAACCAGATATGCTGTGCAACGCAAAAGGAGATCCTCGAATGGACATTCTGAAAGAACTCATTGCTGAATACGAGCGCGAGACGGCAAACACCCGCAAGATTCTAGAAGCTATTCCTGAAGATGCCGATTTCAACTGGCAACCGCACAGCAAGTCGATGAAGCTGGGCAAACTGGCCGGGCACGTTTCTGACACGAATGGCGACTGGGCGCTGCATACGATCACTCGGGATCGACTGGATTGGAATCCGGAGATGAACTCCGAGGATCCGGCAAACAAGAAACAAGTTCTTGAACGATTCGAAAAGCAAACTGCAGAAGTGAAGCCTGCTCTGGCTGCCATGACAGCCGAGAAGTGGGATTCGAATTGGAAGTTTGCTGCCGGAGACCAGACGTGGATCGACGACAGCAAATACAACGTGTGGCGGACCTGGGTGATGAACCACCTTGTCCACCACCGTTCACAACTGGGCGTCTATCTGCGGATGCTCGACAAGAGGATTCCCGGCACGTATGGGCCATCGGCGGATGAGATGTAGTTTCTGATCGGTGCCGGCAAGCCTGGATTAGCGTGGGGCGTGAACAGCTTCATCTATGCTTGACGCATGCGGTTTGCGTTTCCCAAGGTATATCCAATTCTCGACTCCTCGGTGATTCCGGCTACCGGAAGGTCTCATTATCTGCGTGCGTTGGGATCCGGACTTGCAGAGTCTGGCGTGAACTTGCTGGAATACCGAAACAAGTCCGGCTCAACCGCAGAGATTCTCGCAGATGCCGCGGTTCTACGCAGTTCGATGCCCAGCGGGCAGGTAAAGCTGATTCTAGATGACCGGGCAGATCTTGTTGAGCAGGCGCAGTTTGATGGAGTGCATGTCGACGCTGGGGATCTCTCTCCGGCGCAGGCGCGGCGACTGATTGGTGCAGATAGGATCGTGGGCACGTTCGGTGGTAGCAACGATCTTCTGCCTGGAATTCTCGAAGCTCCAGCGGACTACCTTGCGATCGGGCCGATCTTCGAGACGAGAACCAAGCATACGGACAAGAGGCCCATCGGAATCGATGGAGTTCGCCATCTCAGGCAACAAGCTGGTGAGGACGTGGTGCTGAGTGCCGCGGCCGGCATCACCCTGGAGACAGCGCAGCGGGTTCTTGACGCAGGAGCGACGATGGTCGCGGTAGCAGAGGCGATCTTTCGGACGGCGGATCCAGCGAAGGAATTTGCGCGCTGGAAAAGGGCCCTGGGCTGACGGGCAGAAATTTGGGCAAGACTTTCCAGTTCAATTCGGATAAAACAAGCGCAGTGGCGACTCCCGACATTTCACCTTCCAAGAATCAGATCTCTCCGCAAGAGGCGCCGGCGATGGTGCAGACGCTGGGGCTTTTCAGCTCCACGGCGCTGGTTGCCGGCTCGATGATCGGCTCGGGGATATTCCTCGTCAATGCCGACATTGCGCGAACCACCAACTCACCGGCGCTGGTGGTCGGAGCCTGGGTTGTGACCGGCGTCCTGACCATGATCGGCGCGCTGAGCTACGGCGAACTCGCGGCGATGATGCCGAAGGCTGGAGGACAGTACGTCTACCTGAGAGAGGCGCTGGGGCCGATGTGGGGGTTCCTGTACGGATGGACGCTTTTCATGGTGATTCAGACGGGCACGATCGCCGCGGTGTGTGTGGCATTCGGCAAGTTCCTCGGGGTCTTCTTTCCCACAATTTCTACGACGCATTGGCTTTGGCATATCGCGCATGTTCCGCCGATCAAGTTGGGTCCCATGGTGCTGGGCAATATGGATATCGGAGTGAACACGGCGAACCTGACCGGGATCGTGATCGTGTTTCTGCTCGCAGTGGTGAACATGTTCGGCCTGAAGTTAGGCGCGTTGATCCAGAACATCTTCACATCGGCGAAAGCACTGTCCATGGCAGCACTGATCCTCCTCACGCTGACTGTGGGCAGAAATGCGACTGCATTGGCGGCAAACTTCGGCTCGAGCATGGGCGAGTTTTGGAAAAACGCTGGCTGGAACGCGATGCATCCTGTTCAAGTGGGCGTTGGCGGTCCGATCGTTCTGGTCAACCTGGTGGTGGTTCTTGCCGTTGTCCAAGTGGGCTCGCTATTTTCTTCCGATGCGTGGAACAACATCACGTTTACCGCGGGAGAGGTGAAGAATCCGCGGCGCAACATTCCTCTCTCTCTCGTTCTGGGAACTGGATTCGTCACAACTGTCTACATACTCGCTACGATCGGCTATTTGATGGTGCTGCCGATGCATGGCGACCCGCACGGCACGACGGCGCTCGCACGCGGAATTCAATATGCGGCGGAAGACCGCGTCGGCACGGCTGCGCTGGAGGTGGTGTTTCATTCCAGCGGCGCGTACCTGATGGCTGCAGCGATCATGGTCTCGACCTTCGGTTGTGCGAATGGATTATCTCTGGCGGGAGCGCGTGTGTACTACGCGATGAGCCAGGACGGGCTTTTCTTTAAGTCAGTCGGCAAGCTGAATGAAAAGTACAAGACGCCGGCAACGGGGTTGATCGTTCAGGCATGCTGGACGGCGCTATTGTGTATATCGGGTTCCTACAGCCAGTTGCTGGACTACATCATTTTCGCGGCGCTGATCTTCTACATGCTGACGATCGTCGGATTGTTCGTTCTTCGCGTGAAGCGTCCGGAGGTGAGCCGTCCTTACAAGGCGGTTGGATATCCGGTGCTTCCGGCAATCTACATCGTGATGGCAAGCTGGATATGCTTTGTGCTGCTCCGGTATAAGCCGCAGTACACCTGGCCTGGACTGGGAATCGTGGTTCTGGGGATTCCGGTTTACCTGTTCTGGTCGCGGCGGGCGGTGAGCCAGTAGATCGCATCCGGTGGAGGACCGCAGAGCGGTTCGGATAAAGACCTGGAAATGCCTTTATTCGCTTTTTTCCAAGATGTTCTAAACAAATAACTTGCGACTATGATCTTCCAAGCATTGCACTTATGATCCCAGGTCGTCGTCGGCGCAAGTGAATCCTGCTAATCGCTGATTCACTTTTTCTCAAAATCCTCTCAACAAACGACTTACGACTATGATCCTCTAAACACTGCACTTATGGAGCGCAGCCGGATCGAGGGCTCATCATTTTCTTCTCTAACTGTTTTTCTCAAAATATTCTAAAAAAATGACTTACGGCTATGATATTCCAGGCATTGCACTTATGGTCCCAGATCCATCATGGTTGTAAGTGAATTCAAACTGACAGCTCAACGACTTTTTCTCAGAATCCTCTCAATAAGAGACTTATTGCTACGATCTTCTAAAGACTGCACTTACGCGGGGTTACGACGTCACCCAGACGAACTATTCGTGCGCGACAATATCCTACCCTCAGGGCACGCTGAGTCTACTCGTGGCTGCTCTTGACCCATGATGCGCCTTTGAAGGCTAATGATGTGCAAATCCGGCTAGCACTTCGTTCTCGCTTTTGATTGTTCATTTGCGCGCTACGAAACGGGCTGGTTAAGTACGAGTAAGGCGGTGACTGGACCGCAATTCGGATAAAGGCTGCTCACGGCTAGAATAGTCCGCAATGAAAGCTCTTACGTCAGTTGTCGCCAGTGTGATCTCTATTGCATTTTGTCAATGCAACTGTTGGCAGAAAAGCCATGCGCTTTGATCAAGAATCGTAGTGCCTTATCCGCGTATGAAAGCGGTGGACCGTATTCGCTGGAGCATTTCAAATTGAGCAAGGGCCGTACTGACCTTCGCGAGTTTTTATGGCGACACTGGCATGGACTGGTCGAAGGAGTTGCGGAAGCGAGAGTCGGAACCATTGATGCTGGCACAGTTACGGTACTGTATATCGTCCGACCCGATGCGAAGGGCAAGTGGGGCATCGACGTCGTGATAGATCGTCCATTGCAGCCTCCTTGCTCTGCGTTTCACGCAGACTCACTCGTACGACTGCCGATTGCTAAGCCGGATGAGGACTACCCTTCCCAAACGCTGGGCTACTGGCCCGACGACGTATTGCCGAAGCAACGTGTTCCCGAAGCGAGTGACATAGGCTCGAAATTCTACACAGTTCAACTCGTGGAAGGTGGAAAGCCAGCAGGCGATCCAATCTGATTAAAGGGGACTCTTTTCTGCGCTGCTGGCGTGTCGTGGCCCACTCGGCAATAGCTCATCAGCAAGCCTTCGCCAAAGCAAAGCTCCCGCTGCGATGCAGGAGGATGACAACTATCCCAGGGAAATATGGGTTGTCATGATGACTGATGGAGCGCCGGGAATCTCGGAAAAGAGAAACGGCCTCGGAGGGAGGCCGTTTGGTGACTCGTGAATGCCTGATGTCAGGCGGTGGTCTTGGCGCAGAACTCGTCGAAGGCGCGGATCAGTTCGCCGGCAATCTGCTGAGCGGTTGATTGCTCGATGACAAATCGCTGCATCAGATAAACAAGTTTGCCGTCTCGCATGATCGCAATTGCGGGAGACGTGGGCGGATTACCTTCGAAGTATCCGCGAGCGCGTTCGGTCGCTTCACGATCCTGTCCCGCGAAAACTGTGATCTTCCGGTCCGGTTGATTCTGCGTGTTGGAGAGAGCCAGCCTGACGCCTGGGCGCATTTTGCCAGCTGCACATCCGCAAATGGAGTTGACCACGAGGAGAGTGGTACCGGGCTGTTTTACGGCAGCATCCACTTCGTCGGCAGTGCGGGTTTCCGAGATGCCCGCGCGCACCAGCTCCTCGCGCATGGGAATGACCATAAGTTCTGGGTACATGTAACCTCCGGCAGAAATCTGAACTGCCTGACTTCATTCTACAGAAAAGTTGGCAAGCAGCCCTGTTGTACCCTTGGAGCAGTGCGCGTAGAAGAAAACAGGGAACTTGCACCTCTGACGACACTCGGAGTGGGTGGGCCCGCGCGGTGGTTTGTCGAGGCGGGGACTGAAGCCGAAGTCGTGGAGGCTGTTGACTGGGCGAACGGCCGCCAGATTCCGGTGTTTATTCTCGGTGGCGGAAGCAATCTCCTGGTCTCGGATGCCGGATTTGACGGGCTCGTCTTGCAGATCGGGCTGAAGGGAATTCGCGATCAGTCTTCAACGAGCGCAGCAGAGAGACTCTATGAGGTCGCGGCGGGCGAGGACTGGGATTCCTTCGTTCAGCGGACCGTCGAGGATGGCAGTGTAGGTCTCGAATGTCTCGCAGGGATACCAGGCACCGTTGGTGGAACTCCTGTGCAGAATGTTGGGGCATACGGGCAGGAGGTCGCGAGCACCATCAGGGCGGTTCGGGTACATGACACTGTCCGGCGGGAGACCTTAAATCTGGCAGGGGAGGAGTGCGGCTTCCAATACCGGAGCAGCCGATTCAACTCCGCTGACAAGGGCCGCTTCATCGTGCTCTCAGTTGAGTACCGGTTGTCGGCGGGTGGAGTTCCGACGCTGAAGTACGCGGACCTGCATCGCGTCTTTCCGGCAGGCTCATCTCCTTCTCTGAATGATGTGGCTACGGCTGTAAGGCGAATACGGCAGTCGAAAGGAATGCTTCTTGTCGAAGGCGATCCTGATTGCCGCAGCGCGGGGAGCTTCTTCAAGAATCCGCTTGTCACCACTGAGAGGGCCGCGATCGTTGGGCAGATAGCCGGCGGTGACCCTCCGCAATTTCCTGCTGGAGAAGACTCATTAGGAAAGACGAAGATTCCTGCAGCGTGGTTGATTGAGAAAGCGGGATTCAAGCGAGGCTACCAGCTGGGTCGAGCTGCTATCTCATCGAAGCACACGCTTGCACTGGTGAATCTGGGAGGAGCGACTGCTTCGGAAATTCTCTCGCTCGCCCATCAGATCCGGATGGCGGTCGTGGATCGATTTGCGGTCGACCTTCAGATGGAACCAGTGATGCTTGGGTTCGCGTCTCGAGCCGGCGAGGGTGCGTAACTGGCGCGGAAGGGAACTATCCTGTGCTCTGTTAGGCTAGGACCAAGGCATGAATGACAACCTGCACACTCTGCGGTGTTTTGGGTGCGGAGCGCGCGTACCGGGAGCGGAGGCGCGGCCCGACTTCCGCTGTTCGCAATGCGGCGATCTTTTTGAAGTCGAATATGCAGGCTGGGGGCAGCGTTCCGGGCCGGATCGGCCTAACCCTGGTGCTTTGAAGTGGCTTTGGCGCGAGCGCCGCTGTTCGAGCGAAGCTCTCGACCAGAGTGGAGTGTGGCGGTTCCGCGAACTACTTCCCATCCTGGACAATTTTGGGAACGCAGTCAGCCTGCACGAGGGCAACACGCCGCTGTACAAGTTGAAGAACGCAGCCAAGACCCTTGGAATCGATCAGCTTTTCGCCAAGCACCAGGGGATGAACCCGACAGGTTCATTTAAGGACACCGGAATGACGGCTGCTCTCAGCGTTGCGCGGGAACGTGGCTTCAAATGGGTGGCATGCGCTTCGACGGGAAATACATCTGCAGCGATGGCGGCCTATGCTGCAAGGGCAGGCCTTCGGAGCCTTGTCCTGATTCCCGAAGGAAAGATTGCGTGGGGCAAGCTCTCGCAGGCGATGGATTATGGCGCCGTTACTTGCCAGCTCGCAACGGACTTCGACGGATGCGTGCGAGTGCTGACCGAAACCGTGAAGCAGGCATCGATCTATCTTTTGAACTCTGTGAATCCTTACAGGCTGGAGGGACAGAAGACTCCGGCGTTTGAGATCGCGGAGGCTTTTGATTGGACGGTGCCGGATCACCTGATTGTTCCCGGCGGAAACCTGGCAAACAGCTCTGCACTCGGGAAGGGATTCCGCGAGCTTCGCGAACTAGGATTGGTGGCCCGGATGCCGAGGATTTCCGTCATTCAAGCTGAGGGCGCGAATCCGCTGGTGCGCGCGTTCACTGAGAACAACGGCGAGAAGATGCAGCCGGTGGAAGCTCAGACGCGAGCCACGGCTATTCGAATAGGTAATCCTGCGTCGTGGCGCAAGGCAGCGAAAGTGATTCGGGATACGGGCGGATGGTGCCTTGATGTTTCAGAGGCGGAGATTGCGATTGCGAAGGCGGAGATAGGAGCGGAAGGGCTGGGATGCGAACCGGCTTCCGCAGTGACACTCGCTGGTCTCAAGAAGCTCTGCGCTCAAGGAAAAATCGCGCCGAATGAAACGGTGGTCCTTCTGCTGACGGGACACACTCTGAAAGACGCTGACTACACGATCGATTTCCATCGGGGCACGCTGCTGACCGGCGAGGAGTTGAAAGGCAATGAAGCTTTGGTTGCCGCACTGAAGCGCGATGCGGTCGTGGTGGAAGCGACGCCGCAAGCGGTGCTGGCAAAGTTGAAAGGGTTCGGCGGATGAAAGGGAATCCGTTCAGACTGCGCCTTCCCGCGACGTCGGCAAATCTGGGATCGGGGTTCGATACGGCGGCCGTCGCACTGGATTTTTTTCTGGAGATCGAAGCTGAGGCTGGCGGCGAGTTTTCAATTGAAGCGACGGGCAGCGACAGCGAGATCTGTTCGAGGCTGGACGGCAATCTCATCCTGGAAACGTACAAGCGCGTTCTCGTTGAACAGGGCATGGAGGTTCAGCCACTGGCAGTGAGGATGAAGAACGATATTCCACTCGGAATGGGGTGTGGTTCTTCCGCGGCCGGGAGGCTTGCGGCGATTGCGCTGGCGGCTCATTTTGGAAATCTGGGATGGAGTGGTGAGCGCATTCTCGAGGAGGCATGCGCTCTCGAAGGGCATCCGGACAATGCAGCCGCGTGCTGGCTCGGCGGGTTTGTAGCAGCAGCCATGGATGGCAGGTCGGTGTATACCGCTCGCGTAGAGCCACCGGCGGAATGGCGTGCGATTGTCGTCTTCCCCGGAGAGTCGCTGGCGACCAGCGCGGCGCGGGCGGTTCTGCCGGCGAGCTATTCCAGCGGCGATGTCGTAACCAACCTGCAATCGGTGTCCATGCTTGGGCTGGCGTTTGCACAGGCTCGGGGCGACCTTCTGGCAGTAGCGATGCGAGACCGGATCCATCAACCGTATCGGTCGGAACTTTGTCCGATGCTGCCGCAGGTGCTTTCTCTGACAGGGCGGGAAGGGATTCTTGGCGTTGCGCTGAGCGGGGCTGGACCGGCAGTGCTTGTGATTGTCCGCTCAGAGGCGGAAGTGGCAGGTGCTTGCGAGCTGATTCGAAGAGCGACCGCGAGGCAGAATGCCCGGCTGCTCGTGAGCCGTTTCGAAGCTTGCGGCGCGAGACAGTAGGAAGCGCGGCGTTAATTGAAGCTGTATTGCAAAATATCCGCACATTTGTTTGTTCACTCTGCAGTCAACTCAGCGAGGCTGCGGTAACGGTGAGGTAAATCACTTCATCAGGATTACTCCTTCGATTACCTAAGTTTTCTTGATCTTGATGTAAAGAACACCTAAATTCGCAGCGTGGGCAGTTCTGGGGGAGGGCTGCTCTAGCGCCCGTGATCCGTTTCGGATCCGGGCGCTTCTAGTTTTGGCCGAGAAAAAAGCGAGTTCGGCAGGGCAGGATATCGCCACGGTCGGGTGCTGCTGCAACCCGCAATGCGAGGGCAACCCTGCCCCGACCAGTTGCGACTAATCTGACCCATCAGGCATCCTATAGAGGCGGGATCAGATAGTCTGCTGGAACGCTGGCACGACATAAGGAGAATCATGGCAGGTGCGGGAGTTTTGGAAGTAAGCGACGCGACATTCGAGCAAGAGGTGCTCAAGAGCGAGCAACCGGTACTGGTTGACTTCTGGGCAGTGTGGTGCGGGCCTTGCAGGGCCATCGCGCCTATCGTTGACGGCGTAGCCCAGACATACGCAGGTAAGCTCAAGGTGGCAAAGGTGGACGTGGACCATAACGCTGCAACACCTTCACGCTACGGGATTCGCGGCATTCCTGCGCTCCTGTTCTTCAAGGGTGGCAAGGTTGCGGACCAAGTGGTTGGATATGCCCCACAGAACGTGATTGAAGAGAAGGTACAGCGGCTCCTGGCCTAAGTGCCGCCTCAGATATTAAGCCCGGCCCGGAGCCGGGCTTTTCTGCGTGAGGTCGGGCACATCACTGATATTTCCGCAGAACACCCAGGACCCGGCCCTGGATTGCGACCTGGGCTGCCGGAACGAATATGGGCTCCATCTCGGTGTTGGCGGGTTGAAGCCGGACCATGTGGCCTTCGGAATAGAAGCGCTTCAAAGTGGTCTCGGAGCCGTGCACAAGCGCTACGACGATCTCGCCCTGTCGCGCGGTCCGGGCGCGCTCGACGAGCACGTAATCTCCATTGATGATGTGCTCATCCCGCATCGAATCGCCTCGGACCTCTAGAGCAAAAACGTCTTTATTTCCAACCACATCTCGCAGGGATATCGTCTCGAGGTTTTCGGCAGTCTCAACGGGTAGTCCGGCAGCGATCCGGCCGGCCAGGGGAAGGCGATCGCTGGAGCGGTTTTTGGCGCCGGGAGGCAGCACGTCTATCGAGCGGCTGCGATTGTGGACGCGATCGAGCAGCCCTTTCTTCTCGAGGTTGGTGATGTGCTTGTGAACCGTCGCCAGACTCTTGAGTCCCATAGCCCGGGCAATCTCTTCGAAAGACGGAGAATAGCCGTTACGAGCCACGAACGAGCCGAGAAAATCGATAATCTCTTTTTGCCTTCGCGTGACAGCCATGGGTCGGATTATAGCGAAGAAAAAGCGAATTGCAATGGCCGCATTTTTCCATTTCTTCGCTGGTGTACCCGAGCGGTAAATCGGGGACCAGGTATTGTTGACCCGTTGGCTGCCGATAAAGGTTCTAGAGGTATGGAGTGCGTAGAGCATGATCTCGTTGAAGCGCTATCTCGATCAAAGCATTCACCGGACCGGCAGCCTGGTAACGGAGGACTGCCTGGCTGAAATTGTTCTCAAAGCTTACTGTGCCAGTTTGACGCAGATGGGGGAGTGCGGAGTTGATGCCTGCCCTGACCTGGCGCCGGAATTTGCACGCAGCCTGAAGCGCATCGTGGAGTCGCTGGGGTCGCTACCGGCAAGAGATTCGGTTATCGCCTCAGAGGACGCGGTTCGAGAGTTGCTGCGCGGATGGGGAAGACAGGTCTCAGGTCACTACGACCGGAAGGCGACTGATGTAAGAGATTTGCTGCTCGTTATGTCGCGAACTGCGGAGTCGGTTGGAAATAAAGATGACCGGGTGGCGCGGCAGATCGACGGCGTAACCCAGCAGTTGAAGTCGATTGTCAGCTTGAACGATGTGAGCCGCATTCGAGCGTCGGTTGAGGCGAGTGCGCGAGAGCTGAAGGACTCGCTCAATCGGATGACTGCCGAGGGGAAGGCACTCGTCGAACATCTTCGCGCGGAGATCTCGACGTACCAGACGAAACTGGAAAAGGCTGAACACATCTCATCCTGCGATGCATTAACCGGGCTGGGAAGCCGGCGCTGGATCGAGTCCCGCATTCAGGAGCGAATCATCTCAGGCGCGCGTTTCTCGATCGTGCTGATCGACATCGAATGCTTTCATAAAGTGGTGGAGACTTACGGAAATCTGGTCGGCGATCTTCTGCTGAAGGAATTTGCGAGAGAACTTCGATCATCGTGCAGGTTTACAGATGTTGTGGGGCGCTGGGGCAGCGATGAGTTCGTGATCCTGCTGGATGATGCCGGCCCCGACTGCCGGCCGCAGATCAACCGCCTCCGGGCATCCATCTGCAGGCGGTATCACGTGCCGGGCAGAACCGGATACGTGAATGTTCCTCTTTCAGTGTCGATGGGAATGGCTGAATGCCGGCCCGGGGAAGATGTGCAGATACTTCTCAGCCGCGCGGATGAAGAGTTGTGCCGTGAGAGGTCTCTCAAGGCGCGCCAGAAGACTGCATAGAGCTGGCGAGTTCGAACGGACTTAGTTTGAGGACTGCCCGCTGTGTCAGCGGTCACCTATCGCCGTTCATTGCTCCGTTACAGGAACGCCGCTTTTCCCTTCGCCTGCTTGAAACTCGACAGTAGTTTCCCACCCATCTTCACATTGAGTTTCAGCTCTCTTCGCGAGATGTTTGAAGGATGCCGCATGTCACGGCGAGTGACCAGCGGCCCTCCGTCAGAGCCCTCAGGCTGTGATGCAAGCGAAGGGGCAGAATGCGAATGTTGATAGCCGAAGACGACCCGGCGCTTGGATTATTTCTGCGGCGCAATTTTGAAGCAGAAGGCTATTGCGTACAAGTGGTCACAGACGGTGCGGCCGCGGTCGAAGCGTTCAGAATTCAATGTCCGGAATTGACGATCCTGGATCTTAATTTGCCTATCAAGGATGGCGAAAGCGCTCTCGATGAGATGCGGCAGATCGATCCGGACTGGCCGATCTTGATTCTGACCGCGCGACAGGATTTACGCAGCCGCGTTCGATGCCTTGAGCACGGCGCAGACGACCTGGTTGTGAAGCCATTCAGCTTCAGCGAACTGCGGGCCCGCTGCAAGGCCCTGTTCAGGCGGAGACCTTTCACCAATATGGTTCTCAGAAGCGGGAGCCTGGAAGTAAATCGAATGGACCGGTCGGTGAAACGCGGGAGTGAGAGCGTGGCCCTCACCAATAAGGAATTTGCCTTGCTCGAACAGCTGATGCTGAATCGCGGCAGCTGTCTCTCGAGATTGGAACTCCTTCAAAGCGTGTGGAAGATGGACTCGATGCAGACGACGAACATCGTCGACGTTTATGTCAACTACCTGCGGCGCAAGCTGGACGATCGCCCGCCGGGTTCAATCATCCGGACTCTGCACGGGAAGGGCTACATGATTCCGCTCGCGTCTGAGATCGAGTCGGCTTGCGTCGCTGCCGATTGAGAAAGCCTGCCGACGGCGATAAGGGGGATAGGAAATGGCTACCATGGCGCCTGCACCAGCAAGGGCACAGGTCAAACAACGAACCGCACTTGTAGCAAGTCCGGACAGCTGCTTCAGGAAAAGCGTCAGCGCGGTTCTTACGCGGCTGCGCTGGCAGGTTCGCGAAGCTCAGGGCGGAGCGCAGGCATGGGGAGAGGCAATGGACATTCAGCCTCAAACGATCATCGTTGACTCCTGGCTTCCCGACCTGGACGTTCACGAGTTCCTCCGCGAATTTCATGCATCATTCCCATGCATCGACATTGTGAGAAACGACCTTCGGCCCTTCGACGGCGCGGTGGCGAGCCCATACCGGCAGGAAATTCTTTACGCGCTGAATCACGTGGAACAGGCCGATACGGCGGCATGGAACACAGCGCCCTCCATGGGAGAGCCGGGATGCCAGACGCATCGCAGATTAAGCTCTCCCGCACACCCGATGACAGAAACCCTAGTAGAGCAGGCAATGACACCAGTGCAGCAGTCTGTCGAGGCGGAAGCGATGCGCTCCGCGGAGCCACAGGTAGCGATTCGCATCCCGGAGCTCGTAGGCGATTCGGCCGCGATGCTGGAAGTCAGCCGCCGCATTCGGCGCGTGGCTCCGCTTGACACTTCCGTCTTAATCGAAGGACCGACCGGGTCGGGCAAGGAAGTGGTTGCAGCTGCACTTCACCGCATGTCACGGCGGAGCAGCAAGCCATTTGTCGCAATCAACTGTGCTGCTATTCCTGAGGCTTTGCTTGAGGCGGAGTTGTTTGGCCATACGCGAGGCGCTTTCACGGGAGCGGTTCAAGGCAGGACAGGGCGCATCGAGGCAGCAAATGGTGGAACGCTCTTTCTGGATGAGATTGGGGAGATGCCGCTCGCACTCCAGGCTAAACTTCTGCGCTTTGTCGAGAGCGGGGAGTTGCAGAAGATCGGCGACAACGAAACGGTCAAGGTTGATGTGCGCATCATCGCGGCGACACACCAGCGACTGGGGCAGCTGTCGAAATCCGGTGGTTTTCGCGCGGATCTTTACTATCGGCTAGCTGTCTTCCTGATTCATACGCCGCCGCTGTCGGAGCGATGCGAGGATCTCCAGCCGCTTGTGAATCACTTCCTGGAAAAGATGGGAAAGAACACACCCGTCAAGCGAATCGCGGAAAGCGCGATGGATCTGCTTCGGGCGCATCCCTGGCCCGGAAATGTTCGCGAGCTTCAACATGTCCTTGAGCGTGCGGCAATCCTGGCGGGAGATGATCCAGTTCTCACGGCGGCAGAGATAGATTTTGGAGACGCAGCCGGCTGCATGGCGCATGAAGGTTGCGAGAAAGAAGTCAGCGATGCAGGTTGAAACCAGATTAGGCGAACAGTTGTCGCGCTACCTCGATCTCTCCGTGGCCGAAGCCAAGGTGACGGCTTCGAACATGGCGAACATCGACAACCCAGGGTATCGGACGCGGGGGTTCAATTTTGCCGCCGCGATGGGCAGGGCTCTTGCTGGGATCGGGAATGGAAAGCACCAGAGCACCGAAGTGACTGAAGTTGATGGATTGGTTTCGCGCCCTGATGGAAACAACGTCTCGATAGATCGAGAAAGCCTCCATCTCGCCGAGGCTCAATTGAAGTTTCGCACAGGAATTGCGCTGCTCCGGCTCGAAAACCAGCGCGTGATGGCTGCGATTCGCGCAGACAAATAGGACAAGGGAAACTCGATGAACCTTTTCGGCCTCATGGAAACTTCAGGATCGGCGATGCAAGCGGAGAGAATACGCGCTGAGGTTGTTGCCGCAAACATGGCAAATGCGGAGAGCACCCGAACGGACACGGGTGGACCCTACAGGCGGCATCACGTCGTCTTTGCAGCCAATGGGGATTTCGAAGAGACGATGAGCAAAGCGCAGATGAGGCTGTCGGCACTTGGAGCATCGGAACAGCCGGAATCTGTGGGAGGGGTCCACATCGAGCAGGTGATCGAGGACGCCTCTCCACCGATGAAGCGCTATGATCCCGGTCATCCTGACGCGGATGCGGAGGGGTATGTGTCTTATCCGGATATCAACCCGCTCACGGAGATGGTGGATTTGATGGGAGCTACCCGGGCGTACGGACTGAACAGCTCGGCAGTTCAGGCAGAAAAAGGAATGATCACGTCAGCGCTGGAGATTGCCAGGTCTTAAGAAAGAAGCAATGCAATGATTTCTGAAACCCTCATTTCGCGTGCCGTCGCGCCGGACTTTACGCAAGCCCTTCAGACAGGTGTCGGAGCAACGACGAGAAGCGCGTCAGAACATCAGGGCCAGCCGGACTTCGGCGATCTGTTGCGAAGCACGATTGGGCAGGTCGACAGGCTGGAAAAGCAGGCGCAGGTCGCCGTTCAGGGGCTGATGAGCGGCACCGGAATCGACGTGCATCAGGCATTGATCGCGGCAGAGAAGGCCAATGCAGCGTTCGAACTCGCGCTCGCGATGCGGAATAAGGCGGTTCAAAGCTATCAGAGTGTCATGAGCATGCAGTTCTGAAAAGGGTGGGCGCGCTGCAGTTTTCGAACGAAAGGCTGCCTCTTCGAATGCGCTGAAGTAGTTTGATGGGAACGACGATGGCCACGCAGACAACACAACTGGAGAAGCGAGCGCCCGCAGGAGGCGAGTCTGCGCTACGTCTTGATCCCGGCGAAATGTGGTCCCGGTTGCGGGGAACATGGGCCGCCATGCCGGGCAAGCAGCGCAATCGTTCGTTGATCGCACTTGCAGCTTTGGTTTGCGTACTCACCACGTTGGGCTGGTGGGGCCTGCGAACGGACTGGCGAACTCTTTATTCGGGCCTGGACACGGAAGACTCCCGCCAGGTAAGCCTTCTGCTCACGCAGGCACAGATTCCATTTGAACTCTCGGAAGACGGACTGGCCTTGCGCGTGCCATCTGCCCAGCTGGACAAAGCGAGACTGGCGACATCAGGCAAGCCTTTGAAGAGCGGCCGCATGGGGTTTGAGCTCTTTGATAAGCCGAACTGGATGGGATCGGAATTTGACGAGCAGGTGAACTATCAGCGCGCCCTCGAGGGAGAGCTGGAGGATACCGTGTCGTCGCTATCCGATGTGGAGACGGCGCGGGTTCATCTGGTCATGCCGCATGAATCGTTGTTCCGGGACCAGCAACGTCCGGCGAAAGCTTCGGTGGTTCTAAAGCTTCGACGCGCGTCACTGGGCGAGGGAGAGGCGGACTCCATTCGGAATCTTGTTGCTTCGGCAGTGGACGGGCTGTCGCCCGAGCATGTCGTGCTGGTCGATGCTTCGGGTCGGCTCTCGCTGGGGCCGAGGACCGCGGAATCGGCGCAGTTGAGTGCAGAGCACGCGCTCGAAGAGAAGATTGTGTCGACACTCGAAGCCGTGACAGGGTCGGGGAACGTGCGCGCGTCGGTGACGATCGACTATGGCGCGGACACGCTGGAGGAGACGAGCGAGAGCTACGATCCATCGCAGTCGGCAACACTCTCCATGGAGCGCACGGAGCAGATTTCGGGAGGAACGCCGATCGCAGCGGGGGTTCCTGGCACGGCGTCAAATGTGCCGAATGCTCAACCGGTGCCTGTGTTTCCGAAGCAGATAAGCGCGTCGCAGTCGTCGAAGTCAGAGTCTGGAACATACGGCGTGTCGAAGACGACGCGGCACAAACTCGAGGGGCCTGGAAAGATTCGAAGGCTCGCCGTGGCAGTCGTGGTGAACGATCGCATGATCGCAGAACCATCGAAAGCCAAGGCGGCGCAGTGGCAGGCTCGCTCGCCGGATGAGCTGCGCAGTCTAACTGCTCTGGCACAGGCGGCCGCGGGCTTCGATGGAACGCGCGGCGATCTGGTGACCGTTCAGAACATGACCTTCGATGAGAACCGCGCTCGTCCAGGGACGCCGCTGACGGCGCGAATCTATGCAAACCTCAAGTCTTCCACGGAGATTTTGAAGTATCTGTGCCTTACGGTTGGAGTGCTGATCGTGGTCTTCTTCGGGATACGTCCAGCGCTGAAGCAGGTTCTTCTATCCGGGACCCATCAAGGCTTGATGGCAGCCGGACCAGGGGACAAGTTGCTGCAACAGCCGGCAGATCCGCACCCGTATGACGCGAATAGAGCGCGAGCCCAGGAGATTTTCGAGAAGGTGCGGAGTCAGATGAAGAGTGAACCAGCGCAAAGTTCGCGGCTGCTGCAGAGCTGGATTCGCTCCGACTGATCTTGCCGCAGGTCTGACGAGGAGCGCTAATACCACTCGACTATACGCAAAGCTAGTGATCTACATGGATGACGATAGAACTTCAACCTCGGCACCTTCTACAGCGCACCTCACCGGCCCGAGAAAGGCGGCTGTGCTGCTGATGGCGGTCGGAGAGGAACTGGCAAAGGAGATTCTTCGCAGCCTGCCGGAGCTGGATGTCGAGCGCTTGACGGGTGAATTTGCGGACTTGCGCGGGATCTCGCCGGAGCTTTCCGCTGCAATAGTCGAGGAGTTCTGGGGACTGCTGGAGACGCAGGGCTACGTGGTGCATGGAGGGGTAGATTATGCGGCACGGCTGCTGGCCGAGACGTTTGGGAAACAGCGGGCGGAGGACCTGATGACTCAGATCCGGCGCGCGCAGGAGATGGAGCAGGGAAACCTTGCGAAGCTGCAGCGAACAGACCCGCAGCAGCTTGGAAAGCTTCTGGACGCAGAACATCCGCAGACGATCGCTCTGGTTCTCGCGCATCTCGACCCCAGGCAAGCGTCTCTGGTGTTGAGCAACCTGACCGAGGAGCATCGAGTTGCATCCATCAAGAGGTTGGCGGAGATGAGGCAGTTCTCTCCAGAAATGGCGCAGAAGGTAGCGCACACACTGCACCGGCGGCTGGAAAGCGTTGGATCTACGCAGAGGAAAAGTTATTCGGGATTCAAGGCCGTCGCGGATCTGATGAACCGGCTGAACGCGGAGGAATCGAAGCGCGTGCTGGAGTCGATTGAGGAATCGCAGCCGGAGCTGGCGCTCAGCATTCGCAACCTGATGTTTACGTTCGAAGATCTGGTCACTGTGCCGCCGGCCACCATTCGGGAGATTGTCTCAGGAGTGGACAAGAAGCAACTTGCCTTGGCGATGCGCGGGGCGAAGGACGATCTGCGGGCAGCGATATTCAAGTCGATGAGTTCGCGAGCAGCGGAAATGCTGACGGAAGATATGGAAGTCCTTGGGCCCGTGAGATCACGTGAGGTCGCCCAGGCGCAGCAGGAGATTTTGAACTTCGCACGCCGGCTGGAGGCGGAGGGGAAGGTGATTCTGAAGCTTGAAACGGGAGATGAGATGCTGGCCTAGATAGTCCAGGCTCAGGGCAGGGAAATGCAGAACGATCGTTCATCGACATCGGTTCAGAGCTTTCATTATCCGCAGAGCGGGTTGACCGTAGAGTCTCACTGGTCGGGCATTGCTTCGAGCGAGGACCCCGTCAATGCAGATGTGTCGGATACCCACGAGCCGGATCCTGAGCAACTTAAACGAGCATCCGAAAGTGGGCGACGAGTAGGCGTTGAGGAGGGAAGGCGTATTGAACTGCTTGAAGGTGCAGCCAGGCTTGAGCAATCCGAGAAGCAAAAGATAGAGCAGCTGGCAAAGATGAATGAGCGATTTGCGCTGGAACAGCAATCTTTCCTGAATGCGATCGAGCCGGAGATCGTGGCGCTCGCACTTCGTATTGCCGAGCGCATCCTGCGTCATGAAGCGCAGGTTGATCCACTGATACTGACAGGGGCGGTTCGGGTTGCACTGAGCCAGCTCGCCGACAAGACTACGGTGCGCATTCACATACCCGCTGTCGATGCGGACCTCTGGAGAGAGACGATCGAACATATGCCGAATTTACGGGTCAAACCGGTCACCGTCGCAGATGAACACCTCGGCACAGGGGAGTGCCAGCTTGAAACTGCTGCGGGCGTCGTTGACCTGGGAGTTCAAAGCCAGCTGCATGAGGTCGGCCTCAACCTGCTTGGACAGAAGAGGGACGAGCGCAAGAAAGGCGATGCGGGCTCATGACCGACATTCTGGAGCGATATTCGAAACGCCTGATGGAGCGGCAGCCCTGGCGATGGCGAGGGTCCGTTGTCAAATCACTGGGCAACACGATCGAGTCTTGCGGGCCGGTTGTCTCGGTTGGGGAATGCTGCGAGATCGTGGACGCGATGGGCTCTGCGCATCCGGCAGAGGTGATCGGATTTCGGGGAGAGAACGTGCTTTCCATGCCACTTGAGAAAGCGGATGGAATCCGCTTTGGAGATGCCGTATTTGCATCGGGCACCAGGCCCAGCGTGGAGATCTGCAACGATCTCATGGGGCGAGTACTCGACGGTGAAGGGATGCCCCTGCGAGCCGCAATGCTGCAGGGACCGATGACCCGCTGTCCTCTGGAGAGAGCTCCGCGCAATCCACTGGAGCGCCTGCCTATTCAAGTTCCTTTGGGAACCGGTGTGAGGGCGATTGACTCGCTGCTGACGGTTGGACGCGGACAACGCATCGGAATCTTCGGAGGTTCGGGTGTAGGAAAAAGCACGCTAATCGGCATAATGGCGCGGAATACGGCCGCAGATGTTACGGTGATCGCGCTGGTTGGAGAACGCGGCCGGGAAGTTCCGGAGTTCGTACAGCATGCGATCGGACAGGATGGGCTGACCCGATCGATTCTCGTGGTCTCGACGTCCGATCAATCGCCCCTGCTGCGCATGCGTGCCGCGATGACCGCGACAACGATTGCTGAGCATTTTGCGAGCGAGGGTAAGCATGTGCTGCTGGTACTGGATTCGCTGACACGGTTTGCGATGGCGGCGCGTGAAATCGGACTGGCAGCGGGAGAGCCGCCGACAGCCAAGGGCTACACGCCTTCCGTGTTTGATCGCCTGGCAAAGCTTGTAGAAAGGGCCGGGCAGTTTCGGGCCGGATCCATCACTGCGTTCTACACGGTGCTGATGGAAGGGGACGATCAGCAGGACCCCCTGGTGGATTCCGTGCGGTCACTGCTCGACGGTCATCTCGTCCTGTCGCGGAGACTTGCGGCCGAGGGATGGTATCCGCCAATTGAATTGCTTGACTCCATCAGCAGGTTGATGCCCGCCGTTGCGGAATCAAGTCACCGAGGGAATGCCGCTCTTTTTCGAAAGCTGATGGCTGCGTACGCCCGATCCGAGGACCTGATTCGCATCGGTGCGTACAAGCAGGGGTCCGATGCGGAGTTGGACCGGGCTCTCGCTGCACGCCAGGCGATGAAGGAATTCATGATGCAGAATAGTGCGGAGAAATCCAGCTTCGACGAATCCGTCCGGGCGCTTGCAGCGCTTGCCGCGGAGATTTAGTTGGCAAAGGCAGATAGTCTGCGCCGACTCTGCGAAATTCGCCGGGCAGAAGAGCAGTACCAGGCATCGCTGCTCGAATCGGCAAGATCCGAGTTGCAGCGAATCGAAGGAGCATTAAAGGAGGCCTCTGTTCGAAGGAGAGCAGGGCGTGCTCTTTTGGACGACGGCAATCGATCCGGTGTGTTGCAGGATCGAGTCGCCGGTAGCGAAGAGATCACCTGCGCCTCTCGCGCTCTGAATGTGCTGCTTGTTCGAAAGCAGGTGATTCAGGAACAGTTTCAAGGAATCCGGGATCAATATCTTGCAAAACGGCGCGAACTGCTGCAGGTTGAGACCCTGTTGCGCAACGAACTGCAACGCGAGGGAGAGACGGAAAGCCGCCGCAGCCAGGCTTCGCTTGATGATTGGCATCGGACACTGCACTTCGGCAGTGCGAGAGAGTCCGCAGAGGATCAGATCTTGGAGGGATCGGAAAGGGATTAGAGGCGAAAGCGGATTTCTGGTGGGAAGCCTTCGAATCGGATTGAGGAGTGCCGTTTTGATATCTTTCTAATCCTCTCGCCGCGCGTTTGGCACGGCCTGTGCATTAGTTACAGGCATGAACAGCATCCATGAAGCGATCGGCGAGAGGACTCAGAATCCCGACGGAGCCGCGCCTGATCGAATCGATCGCGCGGGCAAGCGCGCTCGTGGCGCTGAAGGGAACAAGCCGGATGCTCTTGATTCCGGATGGCAATCGCTGCTGGTGCAATTCTTCGGGCCAAGTGCGGTCAGTTCTGAGAACGTGAAAGAAAGCGTGGACTATAAGTCGGAGGCTAAGGACATTGCTCCGACAGAGCAGAGTTTCTATGCTTCGCAGATGTCGCTGGAACCAACCGGCGTCAAAGAAGTGACGCGTCATCCAAACGCAAGTCAGTCAGAGAACGCCACAAATGTAGATGACAACAAGACTGCTCACGTTTCTCGCAAAGGAAGCTCGCCGGCAAAGCGGGAGGTAAAAGCCGGTGCGGCCTTGGCGAAGCAGATGCACAAGAGCATGACGGGGCCTTCGTCCAAACAAGAAAATCGGACTGCAGATATACCCGCGAGCCTTCTGCAGGCCCGGGCACAGCAGATAAATTCAGAGATCTTCCCATTGGCGAATCCTGCCCGAGAGTTCATACCCGGGCGGCAAGCCGGTAACTGTTCCGAGCCGAACATAATTGGGGGACAGGGTACCAGGCTTACGAAGGGCGATGACCGTGACTTCACGGAGTCGATGGAGATTGTGATTCCCAACGGCGATCGGGCCGTTCTGCCGATCGAGACGGACGCTGCCAACCAAGCTGGTGAATCCGGAGTCGAAGACGTCCTGCAGGCCGAGGTTGATGGAAGGGAAACTCGGGCGTCATTTTCTGTCGACCGCTCAAAGTCGATCGAGGCAGCTTCGACCAAGAGCAAAGAGGAGAGCGAAGCTTCGCAGAGCGGTCGCGCGGCGCACGCTCTCCATTCGAATGGATCGGATTCCATTATGCCGTCGTATGCGTCAACCCGCACCACAGGTCCGGCTGATCGCTCTCGCGAGCATGATCGCCGCGGGGGCACACAGGAGGCCGCCGGCGTTGGTAGAGGAACGATTACGGGTCCCAAGGATTCGGAGATGGGCTTCGCTCACATTCCGGTTAAGATCGCGCACACTGATGGAGCGGTCGGCTCTCGACAGATTGCGACCACGGATCAACAGAAACCGCCTGAACTGACGACGGCTTCACTCGATCGATCGAGTCTGCATCCGGAGCAACAGTGGACACATGCAGGAAAGAGAATCGCAGAGGCGGGATTTCAGGATCCGTCGCTGGGTTGGGTGAGCGTGCGCGCGGAACGGGACGCAACTGGATTGCACGCAGTTGTGGTGCCGGCGTCGCATGAAGCAGGGAAGATGCTGAGCGGTCATCTGGGCGGCCTGAACGCGCACCTTGCGGCTACGCAAATCCCGGTGTCCACGGTGACGATAGCAGCGGCGCACGAAGGCTCGGTGAATTCGAGCCTTGGTAGTGGAAGTCATCGAGGAAGCCCGGACAGCCATAGACATCAGGGAAGTGAAGCACCGCGCAGTCAGGAAAGCGACCGAGCAGAGGTTTCCTCCAGCTATTCGCGTGTGGGCTTCGAGAGTCTAGACCGGTATCAAGGCGCGGCGATGCTTTCCGCAGCGAGAGGCTTCAACGGCATGCATGTTTCGCTGGTGGCGTGAGGGCATGGATTGACGCAACAGGGTTTGCGAGGAGATTAGCGTATGACAGCAAGTGCTCAGGGAATTCAAAGCCAGATTTCGGGGAAGCCCGTCGAGCTGAGACCGATAGCTCTGAAGACTGGCTCAACGGGGCAGGACGCGACGTCGAGCGGCAGTTCGACCTCGATCGCGGCGAACGATTTTCTAACGTTGCTGGTTACGGAGTTGAAGAACCAGGATCCGACAGCGACAACGGATCCGAATGAATATGTCAACCAGCTGGTGCAGGTGAACAGCCTGCAGCAACTCATTTCCATCAACGAGACGCTGCAAAATGCCACGCTGGTGGACTCTGGAGAGACTACTACGCCATCCGCGGCGATGAAGCCATCCACAACCGTGGCAAATGGTCGCGAAGCAAGCGGATCACGCACTGCTCTGGTGAGCAATGCAGACTTTTCGGCCACAATCCCGGGCACACGAACAGCGGCGATGCAAATTGCAACCGCTTTGACCAGCAGGTGAACGAACAACCGAAACTACCGTGTGCTCCACGGCAGGAGATGAACCATGGCAAGCTTCTATATTCCGCTCACTGGTTTGAATGCTGATTCGACAGCGCTCAATACGATCGCGAACAATCTCGCAAACATGAATACAACCGGGTACAAGTCGAAGTCTGTAAGCTTCTCCGATTTGTTCTATCAGCAAATTGGAGAGGCTGGTTCGGGCGATCCCATTCAGCGCGGGTCAGGCACGCAGATCGCTTCGATTGGAACCGACTTTTCAAACGGGTCACCAAATTCTACGGGAGTCGACACGAATGTGGCGCTGCAGGGGAGCGGATTCTTCGTGGTGAGCGACGGAGGGAATAATACCCTTCTGACTCGAGCCGGAGATTTCTCACTCGATCAGAACGGGAACTTGATCACAGCTGACGGCCTCAGCGTGATGGGCTTTCCAGCGATCAACGGCAAGGTTGACACGACCGCTCCGCTGGCGGCGATACACATACCGGTAGGTGAAGTAGAACTGCCCAGTGCGACGACGAGCTTCGGGATGAACGCTACACTGAATTCGGCCGCGCAGGTTGGCGATAGCCTGCCCGGAACTGTGCAGGTGTACGATTCGCTGGGCACACCGTATCAGGCGACGGTGAAATACACGAAGACCGGCACCAACACGTGGTCCTACAACATCACTCTGCCCGACCGCCTGGCTGCGAGCGCTGGAAACGGGAGCGTCTCCTACAATTTCGGGTCGGGCGGCGGGACGCAGGCGACGGTCGATCCGTCTACAAATCTGACGATCACCGGGCTGAATGCGGCCGGCATTTCAACCACTATCAACGCGCCAACTGTCACTTCCGGCGAATCCGTCAGCACGTATGCAGCGGATCTTCAAAGCGCCCTGACCGCTGCTGGAATCACGGCGACAGTCACGGCCACGGGTACCCAACTCACGATCAGCGGATCGAATCTGACCACTTCCGGTGAAGTGATTCAGGATCCCGTGACGTCATCGCCTGCCGCGGGCTCGCTCGTTTTTGATTCGAATGGGAACCTTGTCAGCCCATCGACCAATGTCACGGGTATCAGCTTTTCCGGATTGTCGGATGGCTCTTCGAATTTGAATCTGACGTGGGAGTTGTACGGCACCGACGGGTCGGCGAATCTCTCCCAGGTCAACCAGACTTCCGCTGTCTCCTCAACCTCGCAGGACGGGTTTGCCAGCGGTATCTATCGAGGGTTTTCGATCGGAGCCGATGGCACGGTGACCGCGACATTCAAGAATGGGCAGAAGCTCAATGTGGGCCAGTTGGCGCTCGGAAATGTTGTCAATCTCCAGGGTCTCAAGGCGCTGGGCAGTGGCGAATATGAAACGACTCTTGCCAGCGGGCCGGCGACGATTGGGATCTCCGGGACTTCGGGATTGGGCTCCATGCAGGGAGGAGCGCTGGAAGGATCGAACGTCAATATTTCGGCTGAGTTCTCGAAGCTGATCATTGCGCAGAGAGCGTTCGAAGCGAATTCAAAAGCCATCACCACATTCGACACAGTGACGCAGGAAACGATCAATATGATCCATTGATGTTGGCCGCAGCTACGATGACCTGGGGGAACGAACTTCGATGAACACGCCCTTTGCATGTGCGAGGGCGTTTAGCTGATCGTCGAATATCGTCGCCTCTACAAAGTGCTTTCGGCCTTCGTCGCGGACGATGCGGCCTTCCATGCGGATCGGCTTGCAGGACGGAACGGGGCGGCGGTAGTCCACTTCAAGATGGCGAGTCATTGCGGTGAGGCCCCGGGCGCGCACTGCCTTGCTCATGGTTTCATCGAGAAGGGTGGCTATGATGCCGCCGTGCAGGTATCCGGGATGACCTTCGAACCGATCCGGAATGCTGGCTGGGCAGACAACCGTGCCGTCTTCGGCGAGAAGAAACTCAAGTTGAAGGCCATTCGGATTTGCCTCTCCGCAGCCGAAACAGCGATTCTGGGCTGCGTGTGAAAGTGGGGTGAGGTTGTCGAAGTGAGGCTTCATTGCCCGACCCCTTCGGCGAGCACGCGTGCAAACACGCCGGCATCAACATTGCCGCCAGTGAGGATAAGGCCGATGCGTTTTCCCTGATTGGTTTCTTTTTCGCGCATGGCGCCGGCCAGGGCGGAAGCGGCTGCGCCTTCCGCAACATTGTGGGTGTCCTGATATATCGCCCGCATCGCTGCTGCTATCTCAGCGTCCGAGACCTCGATAATGCGAGACACATTCTGCCAGATGATCTCCATCGCATCCGGATTAGGCTTGCGGCAGGCGAGACCGTCAGCTAGCGCAGTTGAGGATGGCGCTTCGACGATCTGGCGGCGCGTAAAGCTCAGCGAATAGGATGGCGAAGCGGACGAGACGACACCGACGATTTCCGTTTTCAAGCCTAGGGCATTCCGTGCCGCGGAGACTCCGCTGATGGAAGAACCGAGGCCAATGGGCACGTATACCCTATCGAGCGCGGGAACACCTTCGAACATTTCGAGAGCGTACGTCGCCGTCCCAAGCATCAGCTTCTCGTGGAAGGAGGCGAGCATCGCGTAGTTGCGCTCATCCGCGAGAGACTGTGCGAACTCGAGGGCTTCCTGGAAATCGTGGCCGTGTTCGACGAGCTCAGCGCCCTGGGCGATCATGGCGCGGTTCTTCTCAACGCTGTTTCCGTGAGGAACGACAATGACGCATTTGACGCCGTTAAAACGAGCCGCCGTGGCCACGCCCTGTCCATGATTGCCACGGGTCGCGGCCACGACCCCTTTGAGCTCGGGTTGCGTATCGCGGAGCCACTTCATGTACAGCAGTGCTCCTCGAATCTTGAAGGCGCCCACCGGCGTGTGATTCTCGTGCTTGACCCACGCTTCACAGCCGAGCCGCTCGTTCAGGAGTGGCCAGCTGAATTGGGGAGTCGGCGGCATGAAGCTATGGACGAAGGCCTGAGCTTCGCGAATCTCGGCCAGAGAGGGAAGTGCCATGGCTCCAGAATACCGAAATGACTTCGCCATTAGAATGAGCGTGTGATCGCATTGCGGAGTCAGCTAACACCTTTGGAACTTTGTGCGCTTATTGGAGCAACAGCCCTGCTTGCCGCAGGAGTGGTTTTTTCGGGCTGCCACGAACCTCCCAGGCTCACGCCTCAGGAGATAGAAGGGAAGCACCTTTACCAGGGGCGCTGCGCTCATTGCCACGATGACAATGACCTCGCACTGAAGCAAATTCCGCCCGATCTCCATGGAGTATTCAGGAGTTCGATTCTGCCCAGCGGCGCTCCTGCGACTGATGCCGACGTCCGCCGCGTGGTGTTGTCCGGCAAGGGTATGATGCCGGGCTTTTCTGGGCGATTCAGTGAGCCGCAGATGCAGGCGCTGCTGGCCTACCTTCATACTGGCCTGAGGTAGCGACTCCAACAGCCGTCTCACTCATACCGTATGGCTGTCATGGGACTAACTCCTGCTGCTTTCCATGCAGGCAAAATGGAGGCCAGAGTCGCGACGGCGGAGAGCGTCAGCGTGGCTCCGATCAGTAAAAGCGGATCCCTCACGCTCTCTGCCGACCAGCTAGCCATTACACGGTTCAGCGCCATGGTGAGAATTACTCCGGCTATGATTCCAACTCCCACACTGGCTACGGTGGATCGGAAGACAAGGCCAAGTACGTTCGCGCGCGCCGCGCCGAGGGCGATGCGAATTCCGAACTCGTTCGTGCGCTGAACGACGGTATACGCTACGACGCTGTAAAGTCCGACCGATGCAAGAGCCAACGCAAGTGCGGCGAATGCTCCGAAGAGCCATGCCACAAGCTTTCCGCGTGCGTACTCAGGCAGGCGCGTGATCCAGTGCTCAAGATCGCGAACGTCGTTGTTGGTTTGTTGCTCGGGATCGATAGAACTGACCGCAATGCGCACCGCGTGCAACAGCGTGAGCGGCGGAACATCAGAACGCACCAGGATCTGCGTGTACATCCCCATCACCATCGTGTAGGGCACAAAGGCCTCGGGCAGAACGGGCTTGGATAGTCCGTCGTCGAGCTTGTCCGCAACTATGCCGATAATTTGGATGCCATCTTCTGCGCCGGGCGCAACAAGGAGGTACGGCGGCTGTGGCTTAAGTTCCGCTACCTTCACGGATTTGCCGATGGCGTCTCCATCCGGAAAGTACTTCTTCGCAAAGGTCTGGTTGACGACCATCATGGCTGCGCCGCGATGGGATTCGGCTTCATCCCATATGCGTCCCTTGGCGAGGGGAACTCGCAGGGCAGGGAAATAGTCTTTGCTCACCATGTTGAAACGGAAGGGCTGGTCTGCATTTGCCGGCTTGCCAATGATTTGCAGGTGCGCATCGAAACCATTCGCGGGGGGCGTTGCATTGGACGAGACAGCGGCCACCTTGACACCCGGAACGCTTGCCACTTTGTCATACATCTTTTCAAAGTAGGCTGCGCGCTCAGGCCAGGTTTTGTAGGTACCGTCGTGAATTGGAATGCCGACGGACATAATGTTGTGTGGATCGTATCCCAGGTTTACATGCGAGACTTTCAGGAACCCTTCAATGGCGGCTCCGGCTCCGGCCATCATCAGAAGAGTGAGAGCAATCTGGCCGCCGATCAGAGTGGAGTGGATCTTGCGCCCGCTCACGTCGCCTGTGGCCTTTCGCGTGTTGGCCTTCATGATCTGGCCGACTTCAGGGTGCGAAAGCTGTATTGCCGGCCAGAGGCCGAACAAGATGCCGGTTCCAATCGCGATGACCATGCAGAAGAGCAGGACGGGCAGGTTCACGTGAATTGCTGCCTCGTGGGGGAAGGAGAACTCAGGCAAGTGCGCAACGATGACGTCCACCGTCTTGAACGCAAGTGCGAGCCCCAGGAGAGCTCCGGTGACGGACAGCAGCAGAGCTTCTGTCAGAAGCTGGCGAATGATGCGGCTCTGGCTTGCGCCGATAGCCGAACGAAGCGCGAATTCATGCTGGCGCGCGGTAGCTCGAGCGAGCAGCAGAATGGAGACGTTGCCACAACCAATGAGAAGAAGCAGTGCTACAGCACCGAAGAGAAGGTATAGCGTCCCGCCAAGCTGCTTGACGAAGTCTTCGTTCAGTCCGACGACATGCAGGCGTCCTAACTTCGGCGGGAAGTGCTTGGGATTGTCTTTCGCGAACTGCATGATGAGCGGTTCAAGCGCGGAATTTGCCTGGCTGTGAGTGATTCCGGGCTTAAGCCGGATTCCCGCATAGAAGCCTTTGACCTGATCGCCGGTGACTTTGAGCGGCAGGTAGACATCCCCATCCCCCCACGTGAAGCGAGGGCCGGCGACGCCGACCACCGTGTAGTTCTTCCGCATCAGCTGGATGGTCTTGCCAACGATGGAAGTGTCCCCGTTGTAGTGACGCGACCAGAATTTATAGCCGAGCACGACGACGGGCTGGGGATCCTGACCGTCAATGGCATCAGACGGTTGGAGTGTTCGCCCGAGTGCGGCTGGAACACCGAGGAAGTTGAAGCCGTTAGAGGTGAGATAAACGCCCTGCACGTCTTCGGGCAGATCGGCGCCGGTTACGGTGAGGCTCCAATCATCCTCCATGAAGGTGTCTTCGACGACCGGGGACTTCCGCAGTTCCTGCCATTGGGTGCCGGTGATTCCGAAGCCATTTAACTCTCCGGATGGCATCAGCAGCCGCATATGGATCATTCGATCGGGATCCTTGTACTGATAAGGATCAAGCAGAATTGCATAGACCACACTGAAGACCGCTGTAGTTGCTCCAATGCCAAGCGCGAGCGAAACGATTGCCGTGAGCGAGAAGCCGGGAATCTTGATGAGCTGGCGAATTCCGAAGCGGATGTCCTGCAACAGAGCCTTCATGAGTCGCTCCTTCAGCGTGGATTGTCTATGCGAACCACTGAAAACAGATTCCGAAACCATCGGGGTCTTTGAGAAAAAGCTGCTTCATGCCATACCAGGCTGTTCGAGGAGGCTCGAGCTGGAGACCTTTCAGAACGAGCTGCTGATAGGCGCCTTCGACATCCGGACAACCGAAGTACAAGCATGTGTCCTGGTGTCCAGACCACCGGGCTGAATCGGGTTGAGCCGGCACTTCCTCAGGGTCGTAGGCGGTGTTGAGCATGATGGTTGCCGTGGAGAGTTGGAGCATCGCCCAGTCCACATCGTCAGGGTCGCGAGACTTCTCCTTGGACTTGCCGGTAACTTTGAAGCCGAGCAGATCCCGGTAGAAGTGAATCGACCGGGACATATCAAACACCTGCACAAGCGGTGCGACGCTCTGAACCTCGATGGCCATGAGACTTGCTCCCCTGAACCCCAGTGACCGCACCCAGCAATGGCAGGGCACGCCTTCAACAAAGCACGTTCCAGCCCACACTTTCTCAGGCGCAAGTTGTTGATTCAAAATCTACGGGGACGAGCTGAATTCGAGGCGACTGTGCGATTTTGCCGGGGAATGTTCGCAATCGGACGAAGGCGCACGATGCGATCCGAACGCACGAGGAGCAGGGGACTGTGGAATATCGAATGCTCTATACTCAGGATTGATATGGCACCTGAAAAAACCTTCTTCCTTGAGACATTCGGGTGCCAGATGAATGCCCATGACTCCGAAAAGGTCATTGGCACATTGCTCCGTGAGGGCTACCGCAAGGTAGAAACGGAAGAGGAAGCGGGCCTCATCCTCTACAACACCTGCTCGATTCGAGACAAGGCCGAGCAGAAGGTCTTCAACCGGCTGAACGACTACAAGATCCTTTTCAAATCTGGAAAGCGGTTTGGCGTTCTGGGCTGCGTGGCGCAGCAAGAGGGCGAGAAGATCTTCGAGCGCGCACCGTATGTCTCACTTGTTTCGGGCTCTGCGTCGTATCGAAAACTCCCCGAGATGCTGAGCAGGCTCGAAGCGGGCGAGCGTCGGATCACAGGCCTGGACGACCGGCAGACAGACGAGACATTCGAAACGGAATTCACGGCGCGGCAGAATCCGTACCGCGGCTACATCACCATCATCGAAGGGTGCGACAAGTTCTGCGCTTATTGCGTGGTCCCTTACACGCGAGGCAAAGAACGCAGCCGCACATCAACGTCGGTGCTGGAGGAAGCGCGGCGGATCGCCGACCAGGGATATACCGAGATTCAGCTGCTGGGCCAGAACGTGAACAGCTACCGGGATCCGGAAGGGAAGTTGAGCTTCGCGGAACTGCTGGCGGCAGTCGGACAGGTCGCAGGCATCCGGAGGGTTCGTTTCACCACGAGCCACCCGCGCGATTTCACGCGCGACATCGTAGAGGTCATCGATGCAAATCCGGCGCTGTGCGATCACGTGCATCTTCCGGTTCAGTCAGGGTCTTCGCGAGTGCTGAAGATGATGGCTCGTGAATATACGTCGGATTGGTACCTGGAGCGGATCAGTTGGATCAAGGCCGCCAAGCGGAAGATTTCATTGTCTACGGACATCATCGTTGGCTTTCCCGGCGAAACAGCGGATGACTTCATACAGACCATGGACCTGCTGCAGGAAGTGCAGTACGATTGCGTCTTCGGTTTTAAGTACTCGGGCCGGCCAAATACTCCGGCTCTTACGATGATTGATTCTGTCCCTGAAGCTGAGAAATCGCAGAGGCTGCAGGTGGTGCTCGATCGGCAACGTGAGATCCAGAGAGCCAATTACGCAAGGCACTTGGGGGAAGAGTTGGAAGTGATGGTTGAAGGCACAAATCCGGCGCGCGGACAGATCTCTGGGAGGAGTTCGCAGAACAAGCCGGTAAACTTCACGACATCGCTGCCGATTAGTCCGGCACCTGGGTCCTATCTGAAGGTCAAAATCGTCAATACATATCCAAACAGCCTAGTTGGAGAAGCGGTCTAAGCTGACGGAGGGGAACCATGGATATTGAAGTCCGAATTCGCGGATTGATGATGGATCCCGCCACCAACATGCCGATCGTGGTATTGAAGGACGTGGGGTCGGATACGGTGATGCCGATCTGGGTGGGGATATTTGAAGCGAATGCGATTGCCATCGAGATCGAAAAAGCGGCGCCGTCGCGGCCAATGACGCACGACTTGACCCGGAATCTCATGCGTCACATGAATGCACAGCTGGAAAAGATAGTCATCACGGAACTTAAAGACGAAACATTCTTCGCGGTTCTTTGGCTGCGCCAGGATGGCGAGCTGGTCACGGTGGATTCACGTCCATCGGATGCGATTGCGCTGGCGTTGCGCGCAGATTGTCCGATCTACGTCTCGGAGCACGTTCTGCAGTCAGCCAAACTGAACATGTCAGGACCGCCAGAGGGGCCGACCGCCGAAGAACTTCGTGGGTGGCTTGAGGGGCTGAACGACGAGGATCTGGGCCGCTACAAGATGTAGCTGGCCTCTCCGTGGACCTACAAGGGAAGTGAAAGGCTGAGACAGACTAGCCATCGTGTTCTGAACTAGCTAGAGGGGAGTCTACCGATCATACTTTAAGTATACAGAATATCTGTTATCAGACATTGCGTATAATCTTGTGCCTTGTTAGTTCTGCGCCTTTTTGCATCAGGCAGCTCGCTTTCGCTTAGTCCGGATCCCCGAAGCATCCCTGATATTCGATTACCACCGATGGAATCCAAGGCGTGGCAAGCTCCTTCCGATCCGATCGGTCGAAGAATTCAGGGTGATACGTTGAGCACTCAGTTGCCTTCTCAACGCAGACCAGGCCAGAGTTCGGAACGGATCACGCTTCCATGGGATGATCAGCTTCTAGTTCAGCCTTCATAGAGTCATGACGCTGCACTTCATCGATACTGTGCCACGAGGCGCCACTTGCAAATGGGGGTAGGCAAACCCCCAGCCACCTTTGACCGTCAGATAGGCATCTCACGAGTTCACGGTCTGTTCCCGACTCCCAAAAGATTGCGGTTTCCGGCTTCCTTGAAATTTCCCCGGGAGATACTCATCGTGATCAAGACTGCTGTTGTTCTCATTGCCACCCTCGTCTCTGGTGCGGGATTAGCTCAGACCGCGATAGCCCAAACCGCAAGCTCCGCCGCCACGGCAGCGGGGCCCGTAGCCTACGTCTATGTCACAAGGCCGACCCATCTTGACGCTTTTGCAGTCTCATCCAGCGGCAAGCTGACTCCGGTGCCAGGATCTCCATTCTCCGGAATCGCTCTCTATCATCTGTCGGTAACCAAGAAATTCCTTTTCGGTGGAAGCGACGACCATATTCACATCAACAGCTACTCGATCGCGTCCAACGGTGCCGTAAAAAAGGTTTCATCAGTCAACGCACTGAATTATGTCCCCACGGGCTGCTGCCGCCTGCCACAAAGACTCGATGCATCAGGTACTACGCTTTATAACCTGACTGACGACGGTGGCGATCAAGCGATAGAAAACTTCCACATAGCGTCAGATGGGCACTTGCAATTCATTGGGAATGAATCGAGCAACGGCGGAGGTACAAACTACGAACCCGGGATGATTTCAATTCTCGGCAACAACAAGTTTGCTTACTCCACCGGCTGCGACGAAGACGTTACGACCGAGCAGTTGACCAGAGGTTTCAGGCGGGAGTCCAGCGGATTGCTTCAGCGGTTCCCACCCACAATTGATTTGCCTACGGCCAAGGCGGGAGACATCTATTGTCCGTATGCACTGGCGAGCGATCCATCGAATCACCTGGCATTCGTCTTGAGGCAGTTGCACCTGGACGTCGACGAGGGCGAGCCCGACGGCTCATTCGTGCTGGCCAGCTACACATCAGACTCAAATGGAAACCTGACTACCCAGAGCACAAAGGCGTCGATGCCAGTCCTGGCGTCTGATTTCCTTAACCTCAGCATCTCCCCGTCCGCTAAGCTTGTGGCCGCGGGTGGTGACGGTGGCTTCCAGGTCTTTCACTTCAACGGCTCCGCTCCGATCACCAAATACACCGGCGTGTTCCATTCGAGCGAGAACTTCCTCGAGTTCGGATGGGACAAGAGCAACCACCTGTTTGCGCTTAGCCAGAATGCCCTGCACGTCTACTCAGCGACATCGACAAGCGTGAAAGAGCTTCCCGGCTCTCCTTACTCCATCCCCCAGGCGTCGAGCGTCATCGTACTCTCGCTGCAACAACCTTAACCGGGCAGCCTGCGACACAGTCGAATCGCGAGGGCCGTGTCGCAGGCATTCTTCGATTGGCTCAGCCAGTTGACCCGCGGCAATTCATTGTTTGGCTGGGGCTGTACAACTTGCGAAGCAGTTCTCGCAATCTGACCTGCTGGGGGTCTTATGGCAGGGTTAGGAGCGAAGCAAGTTATCTATATCTATAACGGAAACGAAAGCATTATCGATGCGGAGTTCGATGACAACGGCGAGTTCCCAGAACCTCAGCTGGGAAGCGTCCTTTGGCGGAGTGGAAGGCGCTGGGTCGTAGAAGGTACAAGTATCGAGCCGCAAAGTTCTGAACCCCGGATGACGCCGGTGTTGAAGATCAATTTACGCGATCGTCGCGCGGCATCTCGATAGCACCTGTGCGCCTCTACATCGAAATGCAATTCCCGTACGCCCTTCAATGATGTATGCCGGCAAGGGCAAAGCGAAGTCATCTACCTGACGATCGAACGGATCTTTCACGTCGCATGCCGATCTGGGTTAGTTTCGGATCTCGGCAAGGAGGTCCTCTACTTCCCTCTTCTGATCGGCGGTCAGCGGCAGGAGCGGCTGTCTTGGGTAGCCGCCGAAGTAGCCGTTGAAATCGCATCCGTATTTGACGGCAGCGATTCCGAGCTCTCCGGTGATGCGCTGGTTGGCCCTGGCAATTCGCGACTGCTTTTCTGCTGCGAGCTTCGGGTCGCGATCTTTCCACGCGAAGTAGACTTCGTAGCAGGCTTCCGGGGCGCAGGCTCCGAAGCCAAGAATCGCGCCGGAGGCACCTGCATCAAGCGACGGCAGGATGATCGAAGCCGACCCGGTAAGAACCTGGAACCCCACTTCCCGGGTTCGGGTTTTGATCACAGGTGGAGGTGGAGCGACCGCGACGGCCTGTCCTCCTGCGAGATTGGAAGCGGGCACAAAGGTCTGGGCCTGGGTTCCGACTTGCTTCATCATGCGGGCAGTCACGGCTTCAAAAACAGGCGTAACGGTCACCGTCCGGCGGGGCGCATCGCGGGTCTCTTCGACAGTCCCCTTGATTCGTTCCAGACTTCCGCTAGAGTCCTTGATGGCGATGATGTTGGGATGCTGCGCCAGCTCCGCAATCATCTCGACGGGAATCTGGTACGGAACACAACGCGGAATGTTGTAGAGGATGACTGGAAGAGGCGATCGATCGGCAACGGCGCGGAAATAGTTCGCCACCAGCCCGGGCGTCATCTGGGTGGAATAGTACGTGGGTGTACGAACCAGAACTGCGTCGTACTGGAGGGTGGCCGAAGTTTCAGCCAGCTGGAGAACTGAGTGAAGGCTCTCGCGGTTCAGGCCGGCAATGAGGACCTTTTCGGCCGTTGCAGCTTCCGCGGCGACACGAAGCACCTCTTTCGTCTCCGCGTCATCGAGCGCCGGCGCTTCGCCTGTTGAACCCAGGACAACCATGCCGGCAAGGAGGCTACGCGAATAGCGGGCGACGTTCGCCTCAAGCTTGCGATAGTAGACGCGCTCGTCCGGGTAGAACGGCGTGGTTACAGCAGCGAAAACGCCCTCGATCAGCATGGTTTCATTCTAGGCGAGACGAGTAACTTCCCTTTCAGGCGCCGTCTCCTGGTTCTTGGCTGCATGCAGATTCTGCAGCGCGTATACGGTGATGTTCTGCTGCTGCATTGCAGCGATGCCGTCTGCTGCGGCTTGAGCGGCAGCGATGGTCGTGATGGTGGGAACACGCGCCAGCACTGCCGCGCGCCGGATTGCCTTCTCGTCGAAGAATGTATCCTGGCCGCGTGGCGTGTTGACAATGAGTTGAATGCGGTCGCCCTTGATCAGGTCGACAACGTTAGGACGGCCTTCCTTAACCTTGAAGACTCGTTCCACCGTGAGCCCGGCGTGTTCCAGTGCGTTTGCCGTTCCTTCGGTTGCGATGATCTGGAAGCCGAGATGTACGAAACGGCGGGCGAGTTCGATGGCAGCCGGCTTGTCGTGATCATTCACCGTGAAGAAGACCGTGCCGCGCGTGGGCAAGATCTGACCCGCCGAGAGCTGCGCCTTGGCGAAGGCTTCTCCGAAGGTATCGGCCACACCCATGACTTCGCCGGTTGATTTCATCTCGGGTCCGAGGACGGTGTCGACGCCTGCGAACTTGTTCCATGGGAATACCGGCGACTTCACGTAGTAATGAGAGCCGACCTCAAGATCTTTTCCGGATGCGAGTTGCTCCGGCAAAAGTTCCCGAAGCTTACGGCCGGTCATGAGGCGCGATCCGATTTTCGCCAGCGGTATGCCGGTGGCCTTCGAAACGTACGGGACAGTTCGCGAAGCGCGTGGGTTGACCTCGATGACATAGACATGATCTTTGCCATCGGCGCCGCGCTGAATCGCAAATTGCAGATTGACGAGGCCGACGACCTTGAGGCTGAGCGCCAGTTTCCGCGTGTAGTCGCGGATCGTGTTCAGGGTTTCCTCGCGAATGCTTACAGCAGGCAGAACACAGGACGAGTCGCCCGAGTGGATGCCTGCCTCTTCGATATGCTGCATGATTCCGGCGATGATCACGTCTTCGGAATCGCACAGCGCATCGACATCGACTTCTACTGCGCTCTCAAGGAAGTGGTCGACGAGGACCGGGCGCTCCTGCGAGTATTCGACCGCCTGTTTCATGTATTCGGAAATGCCGTTGGCATCGTAAGCGATGACCATCGCACGGCCTCCGAGTACGTAGCTGGGACGAACAAGAACCGGATAGCCGACGCGCTCCGCGACTGCGAGAGCTTGTTCAGCGCTCGTTGCTGTGCCGCCGGCCGGCTGCGGAATATCGAGATCTTCGAGCAGCTTACCGAAGCGCTTGCGATCTTCGGCGAGGTCAATGGAGTCGGGCGAGGTGCCGATGATCGGAACGCCCGCTGCCAGCAGACGCTGTGCGAGGTTGAGCGGAGTCTGGCCACCAAACTGCACGATCATGCCAATCTTTGCGCCTGATTGAGCCTCGTGATTGTAGACAGCAAGAACGTCTTCAAGTACGAGAGGCTCGAAGTAGAGACGGTCGCTCGTGTCGTAGTCGGTGGAGACCGTCTCGGGATTGCAGTTGACCATGATGGTCTCATAGCCGTCGTCCTTGAGGGCGAAGGCCGCGTGGCAGCAGCAGTAATCGAACTCGATTCCCTGCCCGATTCGGTTAGGTCCGGACCCGAGAATGATGATCTTCGCTTTTTCTGTCGGAGGAGCTTCGTCTTCCTCGTCATACGTGGAATAGAGATATGGGGTCATCGACTCGAATTCTGCAGCACAGGTGTCGACGAGTTTGAAGACAGGGCGGATGCCCTTGCTCTCGCGCAGTTCCCTCACCTTCTTCACGCCGTCGTGGCCTTCGAGCTTCCACTCCGTGGCGATGCGTTCATCGCTGAGACCGAACCGCTTCAGCTTGCGGAAGTGCTCCGTTGAAATCGATTCTGGGGAGACCTTGTGCAGCGACTGCTGGGTGATCGTGACCTCGCGGATCTGATGCAGAAACCACGGATCCATTCCGGTCAGTCTTACAGCTTCGCGCACGCTCATTCCGCGCTCGAAAGCGAAGCGGATGTAACCGAGGCGCTCCGGCTTAGGCGTGACAAGCATCTGGGTCAAACGCCTTGGCTCCAGGACTTCAGTGCCAGTCTTCTTGCCGGTTTCGAGCGCCCGCCATGCTTTCATCAGCGCTTCCTTGAAGGTCCGGCCCATTGCCATGACCTCACCTACCGACTTCATCTGCGGGCCTAGCGTGTCGTCTGCACCGGGGAACTTTTCGAACTGCCACTTCGGAATCTTTACCACGACGTAGTCGATGGTGGGTTCGAAGCATGCAGGAGTTTTGCGAGTGATGTCGTTGGGGATTTCGTCGAGCGTATAACCAACAGCGAGCTTGGCGGCAATCTTGGCGATCGGAAAGCCAGTGGCCTTCGAAGCGAGTGCCGATGAGCGCGAGACGCGAGGATTCATCTCGATCACGATCATGCGCCCGTTGGAGGGATTGACCGCAAACTGCACATTCGATCCGCCGGTTTCGACGCCAATTTCGCGCATGACGGCGATGGCTGCGTCGCGCATCTTCTGGTATTCGCGATCAGTGAGCGTCTGCGCGGGGGCGACCGTAATGGAGTCGCCGGTGTGGACGCCCATGGGATCGAAGTTTTCGATGGAGCAGATGATGATGACGTTGTCAGCAAGGTCGCGCATCACCTCGAGCTCATACTCTTTCCAGCCGAGAATGCTTTCTTCAATGAGACATTCGTGAACAGGAGAAAGGTCGAGACCGCGAGTAAGAATCTCCATCAGCTCTTCGCGGTTGTAGGCAATGCCTCCGCCGGAACCACCGAGCGTGAAGCTGGGGCGGATGAGACACGGAAATCCGATTTTGCCGGCGAAATCGAGTCCGTCGCGAAGATTGTTCACGAGTGCGGACTTGGCGACTTCAAGGCCGATGCGGATCATCGCGTCCTTGAAGAGGAGGCGGTCTTCGGCTTTCTTGATCGGCTCGAGCTTTGCGCCTATGAGTTCGACGTTGTAGCGGTCGAGGATGCCGGCGTCTGCCAGATCTACGGCGAGGTTGAGCGCTGTCTGGCCACCTACGGTTGGAAGCAGAGCGAACTTGCCGGATCCGGCGGCGAGCATCTCACTTTCGATTCGAATGATCTCTTCGACGTACTGCCGGGTGAGCGGCTCAATGTAAGTGCGATCGGCGAGCTCGGGGTCGGTCATGATGGTGGCCGGATTGGAGTTCACCAGCACAACCTCGTAGCCTTCCTGCTTGAGTGCCTTGCACGCCTGGGTGCCGGAATAGTCGAACTCGGCGGATTGGCCGATGACGATCGGGCCGGAGCCGATCACGAGTATTTTCTGTATGTCATTTCTGCGTGGCATTGTTCTCTTATCTTCGGTGAAAAAATTCTGAGCTGCTTAAGACAGATGTATTTTGGCTTTGAAAGGGCACGGCTTCAGCCGTGCCAACATGCGTCACCATAGATGTGGGCTTTAGCCCCTGCGGGACGGGATCCAATTTCCAGCCTGGATACGCTGAGGAATACCTGTACTCAGCTGGATCGTCGCACAAGTGCTTTTTGACCGGATTGAGATGAATATAGTGGAGGTGTCTGTCGTAATCTTCCGCATCCCTGATCCGATGATCTGTGAACCCTCGCTGCCAGATCTCCGCGTCAGATCGCAATTCCCGCTTAGCCCTGAATGAGACCCCGCCCTTGATGAGTTGAACTGCACGCTCCAGGGATAGAGTGGGCGTGATAAGGATGTGGAAGTGATCCGGCATCAGGACAAATTCGTGAATGCGATACGCCTTTCCCCGGTGCGATAGAAGGACTTCGAAGAATAGCCGCGCCCATTGTTCGGCTTGAAACAAACAGCGGCTCTCCCAGGTCTTCGACGTGATGAAGTAGGTCTGAGCGTTGTTCGTTGCGTGCTCGCGGGCCGGCTTCACAAAATCATCCCTCAGCGGCTAAAGCCGCGGTCTTCCTCTGCATTTCATCGGCACGACTGAAGTCGTGCCCTTTCAAAACCAATCTCAAAACATCAATGCCCGCGCCGGTTGCGGCGCAGCGTTTCGTCAAAGTCGCGCTTGCTCGTCAACACCGCGGAGCATTCGTCCTGGCAAGCGCTGGGGCCGAGGATGACATAGAGTTTCTTTCGTTCTAGATGGGTGACGATTTCGTCAGTGATTACGATGTCGCGGGCTGCCGGCGCATACTGCGTACGAGGCACGCGAAAGATATATGAGCCCGTACTGACTTTCTCGAATTCAAACTCCCCAGACTGGTCGGTGCGCGTCTCGGCTGAAATCTTCTCGTCGCGGAGAAGGCTGACCGCGATGCCAGGCATCGGGTGCCCGTCGGGGCTCACGACAATTCCTTCAACATGTGTGAGGCGCTCGGGCTTCGGAATGTCCAGCTGAGCCGTGGCCAGACGAACGCTTGACAGCACGATAACCGCACTCAAAAAACAGCGGAGCCAAAAGCCCCGCTGTCTTCGAACGCCGGAATTGCTGCCGCCAGAAAAAGTCATCCCTTCCACTCCTCCATGAGATTGCGGAAGTCGCGGAAGAGGTAGTGCGAGTCGTGCGGGCCCGGAGCAGCTTCAGGGTGGTACTGAACGCTGAAGAGCGGCTGTGACTTATGCCGGAGTCCTTCGAGCGTGTTGTCGTTGAGATCGACGTGCGTCAGTTCAACTTCGTTGGCGTTGATGGAATCGGGATCGACGGCGAAGTTGTGGTTGTGCGCGGTGATCTCTACCTTGCCGGTCGCATTGTTTCGAACTGGATGGTTTCCGCCGTGATGGCCGAACTTCAGCTTGTAGGTCTTGCCGCCCAGCGCGAGACCGCATAGCTGATGGCCCAGACAGATTCCGAAGACCGGTACACGGCCAATCATGTCGCGGATTGCGCGGACGGCGTAGTCAACCGGCTCCGGATCGCCGGGGCCGTTAGAGAGAAACACTCCGTCAGGCTTCAGTGCCATCACGTCGGCTGCGGAAGTCTCGGCGGGAACTACCGTTACATTGCAGCACTCGCGCGTGAGCATGCGGAGGATGTTCTGCTTAATGCCGAAATCGTAGGCGACAACATGGAGCTGCGGTTTTTCTTCGCGCCCGGGCAGAAGCGGATCGCCACTCTGGTTGCGGCTATCGTTGGCATCGAAGCCGTAGACCGACTTTGTGGAGACAACTTTTGCAAGATCGGTTCCGTCCATCTTGCGGATGGATCCGGCACGTTGGACGAGCTTGTCCGTATCGGTCTCGGTCGTCGACATCACGCCACGCATCACTCCGTGAGTGCGCAGATGCCGAACGAGAGCCCGGGTGTCGATCTCAGCTAACACGGGAACAGCGTAGCGTTCCATGTACTCGTCGGTGACTTGCTCAGAGCGCCAATTTGAGCTGATCGCAGAAAACTCGCGGACGATCAGGCCCTCGATGTAGGGCTTGGAAGCTTCGTTGTCGGCCTGGTTCGTTCCGTAGTTGCCGATCTGAGGATTTGTAAGAACGACGATTTGACCGGTGTAGGAGGGATCGGTGGCGATTTCCTGATAACCGGTTAGGGAAGTATTGAAGACCACTTCGCCCTGGCATTCGCCCGGGTGTCCATGGCCCTCGCCGCGGAAGATGCGCCCGTCTTCGAGCGCAAGGATCGCCTGCATCGCCTCTCCGAGGAGTGGATTCAATAGATTTTAGCAGGTTTGAAAGGGTAATTGCGCGGCGTGGAAAAAGCGATCCTAATTCATTTCACTTCACCCACATCGCGGGCCGGCCAGTAGACGAATGCGGCCTTGCCGTAGATAAGGTCTCGCTCGACGGCTCCGAATTCCCTGCTGTCGGACGAGATCGACCGATGGTCGCCCATCACGAAGTAGCAATCCTCCGGAATAACGGTGTCAGCGTACGAGCGTGTGTCGCGGTACATGTCAGGCACGTAGTTCTCAGCGAGGGATTTACCGTTAACCCAGACCTGCCCGTGATCGATGCGAAGCTTGTCTCCCGGCAGGGCGATGACGCGCTTGATGTAGCTTTTCTCGGGATCGCGCGGATAGTGAAAGACGACTACATCTCCGCGTTCGATTGATGTGATGTGGTAGACAAACTTGTTGATAAAGAGGCGATCGTGATCTTCCAGCCTTGGAAGCATGCTGGTGCCCTCGACTCGAACGGGCTGATACAGGAACAAGATGATGAGAATCGAGACGGCTGCCGAAATCAGGAGATCACGGACCCAGAGCCCAAGACCGCCATCGGAAAGGGGACGCAATGGGGTGCTCTCCGCTATGGGAGCGGTTTCAGCGGGAGAGGATATTTCGGCTACGACAGGCTCTTCGGGAATCGTTGACATTTCTTACTCAAATTATCGAATGCAAAACTTGCTAGCTGCAACCCAGACCGCCGGGAGGACAGAGAACCGCAGGCCGTCCGGGCTTATCCATACGACGAGGCTGGTCGGCGGCCGGGACCATTGCAGGAGCGGCGCCGGGTGCCACACCCTCCCTGAGATTTGCTTCCTCAAGAATCATCGGCCGCTGAAAAACCATTTCTACCTGACTCCCCGCCTCTATGTTTACGTCAGCACCACGCGTGAAGAGCGATACCAGCCCAACCGCGGCCAGTCCTGCTCCGACTCCGCCGAAACCGCCGGCTATCGGGTGACCCGACCCCAGCCCAGCCACTGAGCCGATCGTTCCACCGGTCGGAATTGCTATTTCGGCGGTCTTTCCAGCATTACGCGTCTTGTCCTTATCTTGTTCAATGGTTCCCTCGCCATTCTTCACGTCCTGCTTACTGGCGCCCGGAATGCCGCTGACGACGCCGGGGATTTCGACCACTGTGCCATTGGGGAAAATCATGGACGTAAAGTGCATGTCGAGCTGGGCCTTGCCTTTGACATGCCCGGCCCTGGCGACGCGATCCACGACTCCCTGCACGAAGACTCCTGCGGGAATCAGTACTCGATTCCCTACCACCACGGGAAAGGTCGACGAGAGATATACACCATCGCCGGGCCTCGCGCTCTTGGTGTTTACCGAGCTTCGAAGCTGGAGAAGAACCTTGGTGCCAGACGGGACCGTATAGGTCTTCCTGGCTGGGGATACTGGAACTGCTGCTTCTGCAGGGGCGGAGGCTGTAGTTGTTACCTCTGGCGGGCTCGAAGACTGTTCAGGTGGGGCAGGTGCCTGAGCTGTCGCAGTTCGGCCGGCAAAGAACGCAAGAACAACCGCCATCAAAGCGAAACTCTTTGCCATGCGCAAGGCGCCCTCCACTACCCCTAATTCACATAGACGGGTGGTCTTGCAGCAAAGATAGCTGTTCTTTCCTATTTCTCGCTGATCTGAATCAGGGTACCCTACATTCATCTAGCCGTGGAGCCGCGAGTATGGACGCCATCAAGTCTGAAGCCAATTCTCGAGCGGAGAAGACTTCGGCCGGTCAGTTCGCCAAGGTCTACAAGGTGCTTCAGGATGCGATCGATTCGGGAGCGTTTCCGGGTTGCGCCTTTGGGGTTCTGGCTGGGGCAGATGTGGTGCTTTCGGATGCGCTGGGAGGCTTCACCTTCGAGGAAGATTCGCAGGCAGTTGAGGCGAAGACGGTGTTTGACGTCGCGAGCCTGACGAAAGTAGTTGCGACCACTGCACTTGCCATGGTGCTACTGCAGCGAGCCGAGCTCCATCTTGATATGCCGGTTGGGGAGCTGCTGCCAGGGTTCGTTATCGGCCGCACCAGTTCCGAACTGGCTCGACGAGTCACGATGCGACATCTTCTGGCGCATAATTCGGGCCTTCCGGGATATGTGGAGTTTTTCCGGCGAGAGACGACGGCTTCTGCGCTGCTGCGTGCCTGCCTGGCATTGCCGATTGAGGCGACGCCGGGAGAGCGGTTCGAGTACTCGGATCCCGGGTTCATTCTGCTGGGGAAGGCCCTGGAGATACTCAATCGCGAGTCGCTTTCCGCGGCGGCACGGAAGGAGATCTTCGAGCCGCTTGGAATGTCTGCAACCTGCTATCGACCGGCGAGACCACGATGGAGCAGCATTCCTCCGACTGAGATCGACGAGGCTTTCCGGCAGCGGCGGATCCAGGGTGAAGTGCAGGACGAAAATGCATGGGTGCTGGATGGAGTTGCAGGACATGCGGGCGTCTTCTCCAATGTTCCAGATCTCCTGAAGTTTACGGCGGATGTTCTGGCGGGTTCAAAGGGCAAATCTGAAATATTTGGTCGATCGACGGTGGAGTTGTTTACGGAGCGGCAGTCACCGGCAGGAAGTTCGCGGGCGCTGGGCTGGGATACGCCTTCGACGGAGTCTTCGGCGGGACGGTACTTCTCACAGCGCTCGGTCGGGCATCTAGGTTTCAGCGGGTGCTCGCTATGGATTGATTTGGATGCGTCGATTGCGGCCGTGCTTTTAACGAACCGGACTTGGCCAGATCGCAAGAGCCAGGCCATTCGGCAGGTCCGGCCGACGTTCCATAATGCGATTCGTGAATCCCTCTAACTGGTTTGGTGCCATGACATTAAAGTGACAATGCGATTGAGCAAAATTCTGATGCTCTTGCCGGGATTGCAGATACAATAGATTGTGGGGACAGACTTTGATGTTATCGAGTACGACGACGCACGAAGGCGCCGGCGCCCACGGGAAAGAGGAAGCTAAAACGGACTCGGCTTCCCTCCTCCAGCACCTGACCACCGAAAGTCAGAATGAAGCTTCCCAAGGCTTTGACACGAAGTCGGCGCTGGAGATTGCCCGCATCATTAACCACGAGGACGCCAAGGTAGCGGCTGCCGTCAAGAAAGCTCTCCCTGAAATAGCCCAGGTCATCGACCAGGTAGCGCGCTCGCTGCGCGATGGCGGCCGGCTGATCTACATCGGAGCGGGATCGAGCGGCCGTATTGCTGCTCTCGACGCTTCGGAATGCCCCCCAACTTACTCCACGGCTCCCGGCCAGGTGCAGTACATCATGGCGGGAGGCCCGAAGGCGCTTGCATCCGCGGTTGAAGTCAACGAGGACTCTGAGGAACTTGGGCAACGCGACATCGCGCGGCGCCGACCGACCCGCAAAGATGTCGTGATTGGACTCTCTGCATCGGGGCGCACTCCGTACGTTGTTGCTGCGACCGCCTATGCCCGGGCACGCGGCGCCTACACAGCTGCAGTCACGTGCAACCAGGGTACGGCAATCGCAAACGCCGCCGATATCGTTATCGTCGCGGAGGTCGGTCCGGAGGTTATCTCGGGATCGACACGCATGAAGGCTGCGAGCGCTCAGAAGATGGTCCTGAACATGATCACGACCGGAGCGATGACGAGGCTTGGGTATGTGTACGAAAACCTGATGGTCAATGTGCACATGCAGAACTCCAAGCTCGTGGAACGCGGGATCCGGATTCTGATGCGCGCGTGCAGTATTGATCGCGAAACCGCTGTGCAGACGATCAAGAGCGCAGGGCGAAGCGTTCCCGTAGCGCTGGTGATGCTGAAGGCAAAGGTCGACAAGCCCGAGGCGGTGCGACGGCTAGCTAAGTCCGACGGAAATGTTCGGCTGGCAATCGAGGACACGGTGCTCGAGCTCTAGCTACAATTCCCTTTTCCCTCCTTCTGCAAGTTCTTCAGCCAGCGAATTTTACGCCCACTGAGGACGAATCTCGCTTTGGATGTTAGTTCATGATTGACTGCAGATACCTTCCGCAGGCTTCTCATTCCAGGCAGTTTGAGAACTTCAACCCTGGCGCGAATCGAGCTTTTTGAGATTTTGATCTGCGCGATCCCCTAGATTCCTGGTTCAGGGCAGATCGAGTGTCTGTGAGCCGGGGTGAAGAGCCGAAGTTTTGCCCTTCCAGACAAACTCGCCGCTGAGGTCCGATGGAAGCGTTAAAGTGGCGGTCCAGTGATCGTTGCTGAAGCGGTAGCTCACCTTGATCTCTTCCCTTCCCAGCGGCATTGTCGCATCGAGCTGGTGAACTCCAGACAAATGCGGAGCGATTTGCACCTTGCGGAAACCTGCCGCTGCCGGGCGAATACCAGCAATGATGGTGAGCAGATCGTAATTGGGGCTGGCGCTCCACGCATGGCAGTCGGAGCGGGTTGGTTCGGGCGTCTCCGCCCATGTGCTCAGGCCCAGATCCAGCATCTCGTACCAGGGTTGAAGTTGCGGCAGAAACTGATCGCCCATGCCGACGTGATCCAGCGCCCGGTTCAGATAGAAACGGAAATAGTAGCTCAGCGGGGAGAGCGGAGGTATCGAGTTGCCCTCGACCGACACGCTTTCGTGGGCCTTAGAAGCAAGAAGCCGATGGATGATTTTTTCCTGTTCCTCGCGGGGAGCGACGTCCAGCAAGACAGCAAGGACATTCGCTTGCAGACTCCATGAGTTTTTCGCGGGAGTGTCAGCATACAAGCCGTGTGCGCTGTCCCAGTTTTCGCGATTGATCGCTTCTTTAGCTCGGGAGATTATGGCGCGGTACTCAGCGACCTTCTCTTTGCTCCCATAGTTGTCTTCCATCTCCTCTGCTGCCTGGAGCGCTTCAACGAACTGCAAGGTGAGAAATGTTGATCCCCCATCGGCGTCCTGCGGGGGCTCGCCGTTTTTGTAGCTCGCCGTCCAGTCGGCAAATTCCCACCATTTGACCTTACCCAGCAATCCATCGGCGCGCAGGCGAGCGCGGTACCAATCGAGGACAGGGCGCGTGTGAGGCAGGGTCTCCTTCACCAGAGGCAGATCATCGACGTACATCCAGTAGTCGTGGAGCATATTGATCCACAGAAGTGAGAATGTCGGAATGAACTGAGGCTGGCTGGACGGATAGCGGCTCTCTGTAATTCCCTCGGGCGTGCGCGAGGCATCGATGTTCGTGATCGCCTGCCTGGCCAGACGCGAGTCACCCGAGACAACGTAGGAGATGAGCGCTTGAATCCGCGTGTCGCCGACGTACTGAAGCTGCTCCCAGTACGGCGCGTCCATGTAGGTTTCGTGCGCATCAAGGCGAGCAGTACGCCAGCCGGTTTCCCAGACGCGATCCAGGTCGCGGATGTCGCCCTTAATCGTTGCTCTCTCCTGAAACGGATACGCAGTGAACCATGCATTGAGCGAATCGAGCTTCAACGGCTCCGACCTGGTGGTGATCTCCAGCTGAAGATATCGCCACGTGCGCCACCAAAGCGGTTGGAACTTGCGCGCGCCTCTGCCGTCGGGGATAACGACGTCGGTGATTCCTTGAATATGCCTGCCGGCAATCTCATCGCGATTGCCCTTTTTCCCGTGGGCATCGTAGAGGGCTTCAGAATAAGTGAGCTTGATTTCGCTATCCCGGCCGCCGCTAAGCGTCAGCTCTGGATACGCGGTCTGAAGAACGTGATTGTCCAGGAGGATGGTTACATGAGAATTCGCCGCGATATCAATCGGAGCCGACGGGAACCCGGAAGTGGATGCGACGCCCTCTGCGCGAACGATCTTACCGGCGCTCACTGCACGATGTTCCATCGGTGGCAGGAGATCCTGAACCAACTCCCAGTAGTTCGGAGCGTCCTGCGCCTCTCGAGTCGCAGCATGCCCCAGTACCTTTACCTTCTCCCATGCAGAAACGTCAGTCCCCGGTGCATCCCACGCCCAGTCGAGTGCTCGCCCGTCGATGCGTTCAGCGGGACCGGCAGCGTAGTAACCGTTCGCTCCATTGTCATCGATTGCGGCTCGTCCTTTTTCCTGACGCACTTTCCATTCGCGGCCGGTGTTCACGGAACTTTCCGCCTTGGTGTCTCCCTGCATGAGGAATCCGGTACGATCGCTCATCTGCGCAACGGGTGCAAGATCGGCGAAGTTCCAGACAACAGAAGCGATCACGTTTTGCCCGGTCTTCAGGTAGGGTGCGAGATCGATCGTCTCAAAGCGCCAGTGGAACAAGTCTCCGCGAGCAGGGCCCTCTGCCACGTATTTTCCATTTACGTGAAGGTGGAAGCGGTTGTCCGCAGTCACATGAACCCAGAAGTGCTCCGGAACGGTGGAGATCGAAATCTCCTTCCGGAAATAAAACACGCCGGGAGAGCGCGCTGGTGCCGATGGGCATGTGATCCAGGACGCGGGCCAGTGGCTGGCAACAAGGTCTGGGTTCAGGGGAGGAGTGCCTGGCGTTGACGCCAAAGCGGAAGAACAAATCGAGAGTAGAAATAGAAACCCGGATTGGCACAGCAACGATCGAGCACATTTCACAAGCTTGTCTCCACTGAAACTGTCAGTTCACCAATTCTCACAGCCCGGGCATCGCCCATCAACCGGTGAATGCTAAGAATTATTGTGGCTCGCCCAAGTGGAGTCTTTGAGGGATCCTGGTTCGACGCCTGTTCTCAGCCACGCCTTTCGGTTGATTGCTCGATCACGCAGCTTGCTGTAACCTCCGAAGAGAGTTCCCCATGTCCATCGACCGCAGGCGATTTCTACAGCTTGGCTCATTCTCGGCAGCCTTGAGCCTCTTCCCTTCCGCGATAGAGGCAGCAACGGATCAGCAGCAGATCATTGATGTGCATCTGCACGCGTACCCCGACGATATGCCGATTCCGGCCGCAGTGAATCCAGCGACTGGAAAAGCCGTGCAGCTCAAGAACGGCGCGGCCCACCGTGCCGCCTGCCTCGCTGAGATGAAGCGCCTGAATATCGTGAAAGGTATCGTCAGCGGCGGCGATGGGGATCGCATTGCGGCGGCAATTGCCTGGCATGATGCCGATCCCGGCAGGATCATTCCTGGTGCCGGCGTGCGCGGTTCTGAGGACACTCCCCTTCCCGATTTGAATCTGTTGAGAAGCGCGTTCAAGGAAGGTCGACTCAAGGTACTGGGGGAAGTCACGACGCAATACGCGGGACTGACACTCGACGATCCGAAATATTCCGCGTACCTGGCACTTGCAGAGGAACTGGACATTCCCGTGGCGTTGCATACGGGAACCATGCCGCCCGGCATGTCTTTCGATCCCTGTTGCAGAAAGGCCCGAGCGCATCTGGGAGATCCGATTCTCATCGAAGAGGCTCTGAATCGCTATCCGAAGCTCCGCCTCAACCTGATGCATGCAGGCTGGCCTTACCTGGACAACACGATCTCGATCCTCTTTCATTACCCGCAGGTCAACGCCGATCTTGGGGCAATCGACTGGCTTCTACCGCGGGCCGAATTCCATCACTACTTCGAAGCATTGATGAGGGCGGGGTTCGGCAAGCGATTGATGTTCGGTACAGACCAGATGTACTGGCCAGAAGGTATCTCTATGGCCGTTGAGGCAGTTTCGTCAGCACCATTTCTCAGCGCGGAAGAAAAGCAGGACATCTTTTATAACAATGCCGCGAAGTTCTACCGCCTGAGCTAGTTGATTGATTGCGGTGTCCGGCAACGTTCGATCTTGCATGCAACGAAACCTGGTAGTTACATCATTGGCAATTCATTGACCCTCTATCTTCGATCAGGAAGATAGCCGATCACTCTGTGCGCAGGGTGGTCATGGGATCAGTTGCGGCGGCACGTCGAGCGGGCACGTACGAGGCGAGTAGCGCGATCAACAGGACGAGTGCGACAACAGCTGACATGATGAGCGGGTCGGTAGGGCTCACCTGGTAGATGAGTCCGCGGATTATGTGACTGAGGCTGAAGGCGAGGACTACACCGATGATCGTGCCGGGGATCGCGAGCTTGACGCTTTGCGCAAGCACCATTCGCAACAGATCGCCGGGCTGAGCGCCAAGGGCAACGCGCAGGCCGAATTCAGGTGCTCGCTGGCCGACGGTGTAGGAGATGACGCCGTAGGCGCCGATCGCAGCAAGGATGATCGCGAGCCCGGCAAACAATCCAACGAGTGCGAAGGTGAATCGCGGCGTCGAGATGGATGATTCGGCAACCTCGTTCATGAGCTTGATATCCGCGACCGCGAGGCCGGGATCGAGCGCGCGAACTGCTTGTCTCAACCCGTCGATTGCCTGACGCGGATCGGAATTGGTGCGAATTGCGACGGACATGTCGGGTTGAGGCGCCTGATTCTCGGGCCACCAGAATGCCGGCTCGGCTGCGGGACTGTTTGGCTGGTCTTTTACATCGCCGACGACGCCGACGATTCGGAGCCAGTCCGTATCCTTCTTCGGATTGTCGTCGAAGGTCATTCGTTTTCCGACGGCGTCAATCCCGGAGAAGTACTTCTGCGCCATGGCGTGATTGATGATGATCGCAGGTATTGCGTCCTTCTTGTCGGCGGCAGTAAAAAAGCGACCTTGCAGCAGAGGGATGCCCATGGCTTTGAAGTAGTCGGGGGTGGCCATGTGATAACGCGCGTGAAAGTCTTCGCCGGGAGCGGGCTTTCGACCCTCGATGTTGAAGCCGGAGTTTTCGTCATACCCGGTCCAAGGCAGGTCGCTTCCAGCTCCGGTGCTTTCTACACCTGGCAAAGCTGCAAGTGAAGTGGTGAGGCGCTCGTAGAAGTCTGCGATTTGCTCTCCCTTCTGATATTGGGCATGAGGCAGAGAGAGCGTTGCCGTTAGGAGATGATCCTGCTTGAAGCCCGGGTCCAGGTGGAGCAGGTTAAGGAAGGTGCGCAGCATCAGGCCGGCGCCAATCAACAGTACGGAGGCCAGGCCAACCTCGGCCATGACCAGTGCACTGCGAAGCCGGTTCTGATGCTTCCCTGCCGTGGTGCCGCGGGTCGCCTTCTGCAGGCCGTCCTTGGGGTCAGTGCGCGAGGCCTGCATTGCGGGCGCGAGTCCGAACAGAATGCCAGTGACGACGCTGACTGTGAGAGTAAAGAGGAGGACGGGCCAACTCACATGGATGTCGTTGGAGCGCGGGAAGTCGGCGGGCAACAGCGAGACGAGCGCCCGGACGCCTGCAAATGCGAGCAGCAGACCCAACGCTCCGCCAAGGCATGAGAGGACGAGGCTCTCTGTCAGCAGTTGGCGGACAACACGCAAACGCGGCGCACCCATGGCGAGGCGAACGGAGATTTCCCGCTGGCGACCGGATGCGCGGGCCATCAGGAGGTTGGCGGCATTTGCGCAGGCGATGAGCAGGACGATCCCCACGGCTCCCAACAGCACGAGAAGCATTTGCCGACTGGTGCCGACTACTTCTGTATAAAGAGCGATAATCAGAACCTTCCATCTTGAATTGTTGTCGGAGTGCTCACGGGCAATCTGGGTCATGATCGAATTCATCTCGGCTTGAGCACGATCGGCACTTACGCCGGGCCTCAGGCGCCCGATGCCTTCGATGTAATGCGAGCCGCGGAAATTCGAATTGCCTGCAAAGGAGAAAGGCCACCAGACGTCGACGCTTTCGCCATATGCGACAGAGTGGTACTCGTTGCCCGGGTGTTCGGTACCGGCCGGCATAACGCCAATGACCGTGAACGGCTGCATGTTCATGGTGATTTTGCGGCCAATGATGCCGGGGTCAGCGCCGAAGCGAGTGCGCCATAGACGATCGCTGATGACCGCCTGAAGGCCGTTGCCGGGGATCTCGGCATTGAAGTCGAATTCGCGGCCGAGCTGCGGGTGTAGACCTAAAACTCGGAAATATCCGGATGTGATACCGAAGCCGTTCAGCTTTACGGGCTCGCCTTCGCCGGAGAGCTGGACGTCGCCGCGGGTGAATGCGGCGATTGCCTCAAAGGAGTGATTGCGGGCGCGGAAGTCGAGAAAATCCCAGGGATTGAGGGGAAATTTCGGGAATTCGCGGCTGGAAAGGAAGATGCGGACGAGACGCTCGGGCTCGGGATATGGGAGGCGCTTGAGCAGGACTCCATTGATGACGCTGAAGATTGCGCTATTGGCACCAATACTCAAGGCGAGCGTGAGAATCATGACGATAGAGAAAGTGGGGTTGCCGATGAGCTGGCGGATAGCGTATCTCGCATCGTCGAGAGTGAGTTCGATGAAACTGGTGCCGCGCGCCTCGCGGCAGTCCTCTTTGGTCTGCTCGTGTCCGCCGAATGCCATGCGCGCTGTCCTCCTGGCCTGCTCTGGTGTCATGCCACGTGCTATGTACTTTTGAATTTCGTTGTCGAAGTGAAAGCGCAGCTCTTCGTCGAGTTCGCTTTCGACCTGGTTGTGATGGAATAACGCACGGACGCGATAGCGGAGGTCGTCGAGCATGATCTACGCTCCTTCCAGCACCTGTTCGACAGCGGTGGAAAGCTTGCGCCAGGCTTCGGTTTCGGCGTCGAGTTGCTTGTGGCCGGCGCGGGTGAGCTCGTAGTACTTGGCGCGGCGGTTGTTGTCGGATGTTCCCCACCTGGCCTTGATCCAGCCGCGACGCTCGAGACGATGCAGCGCGGGATACAAGGAGCCTTGCTGGATGTTCAGAACTTCACTGGAGACTTGCTGGACACGCTCAGAGATGGCCCAGCCGTGCTGAGCACCGGGCAGGAGCGTGCGGAGGATCACAAGGTCTACAGTTCCCTGCGGCAGCTCAATGCGACCGGTCAATGCGCGCCTCCCCTGATACTTCGACACGAGGATATGCCGCGCTGTTGTCGAAGTGCAAGGGAAGGTCGCCGATTTGTGACGAGCGGTGCCTTCTGACGAGATCAGGCGATGGTTATGGCGGCGACCTCGTAGTCCTTGATGGAGGGCACGGTGAATTGGAGCGTTTGATTGTGAGCTGTGAAAGGAATGCCTTGTTCGGCATGAAGCAGCTCGACGGCTTTCACGCGAACTCCCGGTGGCAGCTTCAGGCTGATGATCTGCGGGCCGAGCGGGTATACGGATCGTAGCCAGCCGTGATGGGCGTTGGGGTTGGTGTAGTTGAGCAGATGAACGGCATAGCCTGGTGCCGTCTCCCAGCAGAAGCTTTCAATCAGGCCGTCTCCCGCAATGTTGACGACGCGTTCGCTGCGGGTAAGCCAGTCGATGGTGTTGTGGGTGAGGCGAAGAAGATCGCCGTGGCCGGTGAGCCAATAGGTGCGCTCGATGTCTCCGGAGAAGTAGGCGGTACGGCTGTGGCCTTGCTCGCTAAGGACAACCGCGGGTTCGCTGGTATGCGATTGCGGTGGGTAGGCAAGTTCGGGAGGATAGCGGACGAAGCCGGGGACAACCGTAAGCACGGGGTCATGAATAGATTTGAGCGGGATACGATTCTGAGCGCCGGGGATCCAGTTGGTGTCTGCGAATCCGTTCAGGATGGGATGCTGCTGGGTTATGGCAGATTTTTCGATTCGCGCGTAGTAAGCATTTCCGTTTGTGCCCACCGGATCGCCGGCTTTGCTTATGCCAAGGAGATCGGCAAGACCGAAGTCGGAACGGCGGACGAGATTCACGTCGTAGAGACCGGTTTCGAAGCTGGCCATCAGCGAACCGCCGGCTTTTACGAAGTCGCGGAGACGCTCGCACTGGCGATCACTGAGCATTGCAATGTTCGGGAGGATGAGAAGGCGATATTTGGAAAGCCGCTCCGGCTCGAGACGATCTTCATGGACGTAATCGAAGGCGAAGCGCCCTTGAAGGAGTGCGTCGTAGATGCCCTGAGTTGTCTCCTGCATATAGGCGCGGGAGTGGGTCGTAGCCGGGCCGGGATAGAGCAGCTGCGTGCTTTGCCCGATCACAACACCGATATTTGCGATGGAGCGGCGCGTCTTGAAATGGGCATCGTGCCTGGAAACCCAGCCGAAATATTCCTCGCCGACTTTCTGCCAGCGGCGGTCTTCGCAGAATCCATTTTCGGACCCGACGAAGTGGAGATAGGGGCGCATGCCGCTTGCCGAGGTCTGAGCGAGCCACATGCGGGCCTCGTCGGGATTCTTGGAGGCGTTTCGCCAGCCGACCACGCCGGTGGAATAGGCGGCCGTGACATTGGCGGCGACCTTGCCATCGAGGACGGCGTTGCAGACACGACCCTGCAGGCTGCATCCCCAGATGGCGGGCTCATCATAGGAGCGGCCCTGGTTGTCAGCCTGGAACCATGCGGCGACTTTGCCGATGCGATCGAGGTTGGGACCGCTGCGAACATTTCCGCCGGAGTTGGCGAAGAAAAAGCTGTCAGGCTTCTTCTCCTTTGCGATGGCGTCGTATCTCTGCCAGAGCTCGAAGACGCGCTCGTTGAATGCCCGCCAGTAGGCCGGTGTACCGGAGGGCGGAAGCTTGCTGCAGACGGCGCAATGGCAATCGGGCAAGCTGCCTAGCGGGGGCCAGCCGTTGGCATAGAAGCAGTCGACGTCGTAAAGCGAGTTGATCTCGCGGATGATGGCGGGAATGTAGTCGTCCATGTAGGTTGAGAACATGCAGGTCTTGAAGAGGCGAGGCTCTTCTCCACTCAGCTGCGGCGAACCGTCTTTGTGGCGCATTGCCCATTCGGGATGAGCTTCGAGCGCGTCAGGCCAGTTGAGGTCGGGGCTCATGCGGGCAACGACGCGCATACCGCGTTTTCTCGCCGCGGCTACGCACTCGCCGAAGAAGTCGCTGTTGTTGAGGAATTTTCCATGACGGTGGAACGGGACCTTCGAGGGATAGAAGGCGAGGATTCCGGTGACGCTGATGAAAACGAGATCGGCCTTGGCGCGGTGCCAGTAGTCTGCCCACTCCTCGATGTTCATCACGGCAGGATCATGCTCGGTCATGTTGCTCTGGCCGACGCGGCGAACTTTCTGCTGCCACGGTTCGCCGGCGGGATCGACGGGAGAAAGGCGCGGCGGCAGCGCGGACAGATTCAGAGAGGCGGCTTCATTCAGAGGCTCGGCCGAAGCAAGTATTGCAGGATCGTCGAGACCATTGAGAGCTGCGGCGACGGGGATTGCGGCGCCGGTCTTGAGGCCGGCTTTCAGGAATGAGCGGCGGTTGAACATGTATTCTCCTCATGACTCTCTACGCTGGCCAGTGTACTGAACGCCGCCAGTCCGCAGAATTACACTGAGAGAAAGACGGAGCGATTGTAGTTCGCATGGACAAATTTGTTATTCGCGGCGGGAATCCGCTTGTAGGAACGGTTCGCGTATCGGGAGCCAAGAACTCTGCCCTGCCCTGCATGGCTGCGGCCATTCTCACCGAGGGAGAGGTTGTCCTTGAAAATATCCCCGACGTCCGCGACATCGAGACGGAACGGAAGTTGCTGGTCGCTATGGGCGCGGAGGTTGAACTGGGAAGCGGTGGTGCCGATCATCGAACGCGCATCAATTTCAAGAACCTTTCCAGTCCCGAAGCGAAGTACGAGATCGTCAAGACAATGCGAGCGAGCTCGCTGGTGCTGGGGCCCCTGGTTGCGCGCGCGGGAATGGCACGGGTGGCGATGCCGGGCGGGTGTGCGATTGGAGGAAGACCGATCGATCTGCACATCAAGGGGCTTGAAAAGATGGGCGCGACAATTGCACAGGAGCACGGGTACCTGGAAGCCCGAGCCGAAAAGCTGAAGGGCGCGCACATCGTGTTCGACAAGATCACAGTGACCGGGACGGAAGACCTGCTGATGGCGGCGGTGCTTGCTGAGGGCGAAACCCTGATGGAGAACTGCGCACGCGAGCCGGAGGTATGCGATCTGGCTTCTCTGTTGACGGCGATGGGAGCAAAGATCGCGGGAGCCGGGACGTCCACGATCCGGGTGCAGGGCGTGACAAGCCTGGGCGGAGCTAGTTACCGCATCAATCCCGATCGCATCGAGGCTGGGACTTTTCTCATTGCCGGGGCCATCACGGGCGGGGACATTACGGTTTCCGATTGCAATCCTGATCATCTGGGAGCGGTGATTTCGAAGCTCGGCGAGGCGGGGGCGAAGTTGGAGATTGTGGCTCCGAACAGTGTGCGGGTGCGGAGTGACGGGAAGTTGAAGGCTGCCGACATTTCAACGGAGGAGTATCCCGGATTTCCAACCGATATGCAGGCGCAGTACATGGCGCTTACGACGCAGGCAGATGGTGTGAGCATTATCAAGGAGAACATTTTCGAGAATCGCTTCATGCATGTGCAGGAGCTGGTGCGCATGGGAGCGAACATCAAGGTTGATGGGCGGACGGCAACAGTACGTGGGCCTGCGCCACTGTCGGCTGCAGCGGTGATGTGCTCTGATCTGCGCGCGTCGGCATCGCTCGTGCTGGCTGCGCTGGTAGCAGATGGCGAATCGATCCTGGATCGCGTGTACCACATGGATCGCGGATACGAGAGGATCGAGCAGAAGCTGGAGAGCGTCGGAGCGCAGATCCGACGCATGGGAAATGTGTTCGGCTGAAAACCAGTCACGCCAAAGCTTGCGCAGATTTTTGATGGGTGGAATGTATATCAGACCAGCGGCAGGTCGCAATTATGCAGCTAACAGCCGCCCCGATTCCTCGATTGTGACTCGTGTCACGGCTTACCCTAAAGCATCGCGCTAGGATCGACCGGCTGACGTGCGAGGCTGCGTGTCTGTGCCTGCGCCGCACCTACGCTCGTCGGAAAGAAGGGAGGCCTGCCCTTATGAAGCGCAACGGCAAAAAGATTGTCATCGTTGGAGCGGGAATCGCGGGACTCAGCGCGGCAGTGTACGCATTGAAGTGCGGCTATGAGGTCGAAGTTCTCGAGATGCACGACATGGCGGGCGGCCTCGCCATGAGCTGGCATCGCGGCCCATACATCTTTGAGACATGCCTGCACTGGTTGATTGGCTCGAAGCCCAGCGGCGAGTTCAACAGGGTTTGGAAAGAATTGATTGATCTGGACAAATTGACATTCGTGAACCCGCATGAGTTTGTCCGCATCGAGACGGAGGATGGTGACAGCCTGCGGATCTACACCAATGCGGACATGCTTGAGGCTGAACTGCTTCGGCGCGCTCCCGGTGATATCGCGGCTATTAGTGATTTCATCCATGCCATCCGTACGCTGGGCAAGTTCAAGCTTCTTGATCCTTCCGGCGGGCTGGCAGAAAACTGGTTCAATATGCTGCGCGACATTCCTGTGATGCCGCTATTGATGAAGCTGGGGAAGATGAGCGGGAAGCAATATGGAAGCAGATTCGCCGATCCGCTTCTGCGAGGCTTTTTCTCGACCGGAGATATGGGCAAGCTCACCTCGATCGCAATGGTGCTCTCTCTGGCGTGGATGAACGAACAAGATGCAGGTTATTGCATCGGAGGCTCTCAGGCGCTGATCCGTCTGTTTGAAGATAGGATTGCAGAACTTGGCGGGGTGATCAGGTACAACGCGAAGGTGGAGCGGATCATCGTCGATCAGGACTGCGCGATCGGCGTGCAGCTGTCCGGCGGCGAGGCTATCCCTGCAGATTGGGTGATCTCCGCTGCCGACGGACATGCCACGATCTACGACATGCTCGGCGGCAGGTATATCGACGATGCCGTTAGAAAGATATATGCCGAATCGGAGACGTTTGCTTCGTATCTGCAGGTGTCTCTAGGGATTGCGCGGAATCTGGGCGATCAACCACCGATGCTGACGCGTGTGCTGCGCTCCCCGATTGCTGTCGATCCTGAGACCGACCTTACGCAGATAGGGTTTCGCTTTTTCCACTTCGATCCTACCTTCGCACCGGTAGGCAAGACAGCCGTTACTGCGATTCTGCCGACACGCAACTACGAATATTGGGCGAATCTGCGAGATCATGAACCGCAGCGCTACCAGGCGGAGAAGGCCCGGGTTGCCGAGGCGGTGATCGGTGTTCTCGAAGGACACTTGCCGGGACTGAGGGAATCGATCGAAGTGATCGATGTCTCCACTCCTGCGACTGTGATCCGGTATACCGGAAACTGGAAGGGATCGCAGGAAGGATGGCTGATGCTGCCTGGCGCAGGACTGAAGCCCTTCCCAAATACTCTTCCAAAGCTGGACGGATTCTTCATGATCGGCCAGTGGATCATGCCAGGCGGCGGCCTGCCGTCCGGACCGATGACCGCACGACCGGCGATCAAGGCGATCTGCAAGCGGGACCGCGTGCCGTTCGAGGTCCGGGCGGAGGTTCACAGGGAGGAACCGGTGTCCGTCTGAGATTGGCCTGAACTCAGGGAACCATTTCCGGGTTTCAGGCGTAGTTAGCTGCATGAGAGTTTCTGTCGCGCTCGCAAGCACGGCTTTGTGCTGCACTCTGGCCGGTTCTGCACAGTCAGCAACCATCAGTTGCGATCAGGTTTTGACGGCACCGCTGCACGCCAGATCCCTGCTCGGAATCGAGTCGCGACCTGCCGGCCTTGAGATTGTCGGGACAGATGAGGAGACGATCCGCGTCACCTGCGACACCCACAACAGCGACGAGGGGAACGCGAGCCGCATACGGCTGCGATTCTCACCGAATGCCACAGGCGGAAAGCTCAAGATCGAGGGCGAGCACCTGAGGCGCAACAATGGCGCCCAGATCCGCATCGAAGTGCCGAAGAAGACAGGATTGATGGTTCGGATGTTCGCCGGAGAAGTGAAAACAGAGCAGGTCTCCGGAGACAAGGACATCTCGGTGGGTGCGGGCCAGATCACGATTTCGAATCACAACTGGGACTACCGCACCGTGGACGCGTCCGTCAGCATCGGACAGGTAAACGCGCCCATGTACAACGCGAACAAGGGCGGCTTCTTTCGAGGTGTGAACAAGTCGACCCAGGATGGTGAGTACCGGCTGCATGCACACGTGACGACGGGACAGATCGATCTGCAGGGCAAGAGGACGGAGCCGGGGAGTGCTCCGAAGCCGGATTGAGTTGGGTATCGTCGGATTTCCTACGAGCAAGGTGTGAAGACCGGAAGTTACTGTGGCGGCTGGTCGTCAGTTGGAAGAATGCGTGAATCGGAACGAAACACGTGATAGTCCTCGAATCTGACGTCATTGATCATGGTCTGTTGTGGCCATTCGTTTCGATTGTTGAGGGAGTTGAGGGTGGTGTTGGTTTGAGGGCCGTTTGAAGGTGGCGTAGTGTATGCCTTCGCGATCGATACGCTATGCAGTGGAGCGGGATATTTTTTTTCCCCGATCTCAACAGGGCCGTATTCGATCATCATGTCGGCACGGAACATAGGATAGGCCGATTGCAAATCTGCCAGCAGCGTAATACGAACAATTGCGCCGTTCGAGGGATCAACAGAAATCTCTCCGTGGTATCCAGGCACCTGCCGAAAATACCCACTTGTCGATCCGCCGATACAACAGAACTCGACCTGGTAGTGCGACTTGGCCCTGGGCACGACGTAGCGATAAACGGCGACCGGGCCTTCGTCCCCACGTTCCCAGTGACTCCAGCTCAAACTGCTCCTGGACGCATCGGCAACAACCGTGCCAAGCAGAGGACCGAACTCCCCGCTGGTTTTGAGCCCCATCACTGGCATCTCTGAATCCTTGCCCTTGTCCTCTTCTTCGAGGATCTCTTTGCCGTCGCGGAACAGCACTGTTGCCTTGGACTGATGAATAGAATGCATTGGCTCGTTGGCATAAAATACCCCGTTCTGCCGGCGCGATGGCGAATCGGCAAAGGTGGTAGCACTGCGAGTGGCAAGGAAATTGGGCAGCTTGCTCATTGTGTTGACCACGAAATTCGCTGCGGCCTTGAGCCATTGAATCTGTTCTTCGACCTTGGGAGCGGGCGGAAGAGGCGCATCAGATGCAGGCTGCTTTAAAAAAGCCGACGTATCGGTCAGCATGGAGAGTGCGAGGCGAGACCGATCACCAGGCAGTGCGGACTCCATGCGTGTGATTTGAGGCAGGCCTACCCGCTCGGTCAGTTCCATGTCGTCAAGCTGTTTTGCGAGATCCGTATCTGCCCTGCCGCCAGCTGCTGAAATAAATGTCTGAAGCTGGTTAACTGTCAGGCGATTGATGCCTCTATGCAGCCGGAGGTCGGCAGACTTTGCGATGTCGCCGGCGACGATCGCATTCCTAACGGCCGGCACAGACGGTTGCTGGACACTAATGTTTCCTGTCGTAGTCGTATCTGGAACTTGCGGCTTTACTGGTGGCTGCGGCGGTGCAGCATCCGTTGCCTTCTTCGGATCTGCAGCGAGTTCGTCCTTCGCGCCGCGGTCAGGAATCGCGAAGTAGCCGCGGCGGGCCTGGATCACATAACCCTTTCGCTTTTCGGCCAGCGAAACCTTCAACGGATGAAACTTGTCATCAAGCCGAACGTTTCTGGGTGAAAACGCAAGTATGTAATGGGGCGTATCTTCTTCGAGAGCTTTGAATCCAGCACGGAGATCGTTGTCGTTGTGAAAGTACAGACCGCCCGTACCTTGGGCAAGTTCCGAAAGGACTTCGGCGTTCGATAATTCCCCTGAGCGTGCAATTGACGACTTCGATTGCATGGCACGTGGGCTTGCTGAAGGCGCACTGCCCTGCGTCGAACCAGACACGCTCATCAAGCCCGCGAGACCTTTGGGATTGAGAGAATTGATGATGACACCGGCGTGCAGAGCGTGGTCGATGATGCGGTCAGTCGAACGCTGTTCATTCTGTGACAGAAAGCCAGCGAGACCATGAGGACCGAGCGATCTCCCGGTGCTCGGGAGATGAAATCTACCACCTTTTCGAACTGCTGCAGCGCTATACGCGCCCGGTCCTGGCTTTGATTGACTATCGTTTGCGCGCGCATCCGGATCGCGACGATAAAGGTTCGGTCGGGAGCGTCTCCGGAGACATTCGAAGAAAATGCTTTGACCGGGCAAGCTTTGCCTTCCTCCCATGCGGCCCTCCAGGCCTCGCTCTCGGTGTCGTCGTCTTTGACAAGCTGCAATGCCTGGTAGTCGGAGATTGCCGGGCACTGAGTTTGCCCAGGCTCTCCCGCTGACCCGACGCGAAGCTGCATCAGCGCCTCATGGATCTTGCCGGGGTCGGTGGTGAAGTCCGACAGCACCTTTTCAGCGCTGAACAAGGCCACCCGGTCATTTGGCTGGAGGGAATTCGCGAGATAGCGATCCGCTCTATCGCGAGCCTGCATGAGTTCGGCATCCGTGGAGTTGAGGTTGTCAAAGTAGAAGGCGATGAAACGCAATCGCTGCGCATTCGCGGGGTTTGAACGAGGCTCTTCTTCAAACTGCGATATCGCCTGCTCTTTTCCTTGATCGAAGAGTCTGAAATCGTCCTTCTTCAGGCCTGTGGCTGCGTTGCCGGCAGGATCGCGAACGACGACCCGCAAAACGACTAGATTGCTTTCAATGCGAAGAGACGGCTGATCTACTGCGACGTTTTCAGTAGAGCTGTTTTGCGCTCTTGCGTTCCAGGACAAGCATGAGAGAGATAGGATGTATGCGGCGAAAGTCAGGATACGAATGTTGCGATTTTTAGAATGAGGCACTTCGATGGACCCTGACCACGTAGAAGGCTAGCACGGCGATCTGACGCGCAGCAAAACTCGATGCGAACGAGCTCAGCGGCACGGTGATACAGCGGAGTAACTTGGAAGGCAGATGCGGGAACCGTTCGGCTCCGATCAGGGCACCCGTTGGTCGCTTTGGATGTTAGTGAGTGTGGTTCGAGGGAACACCGTCGATAGGTAGGTGAAAGGTTCTAGCGCCAGCTTACGGCGAGGTGCCATTTGAGCTGGTATTTCTCGGTTTTGGCGAGGACGGTTTCGTATTCGCGCAGTTCCAGAAGGACAGGCTGAGTTTCGGATCCGAAAGAAGCAGGCGAGTCGGAAAGGAAACGAATGAGAGCCCTCACGGTTTCCAGGCCATCGCAGGGATCAAACCATTGGGGCTCGGGCAGATGATGCGCCCACTCAGGATCTCCAGCACCTTGCTCAAGCAGTAGGCACATTGAGTTTTCATCCGCGGAGAAAAACTGCAGAAGCGGCGCGACGCCCAGCGACTCAGCGAGCCGGTCGAGGGGATCTTCGTTGCGGGCAAGGGCGTGGCCGTTGACAAAGATGTCAAAGCCAGGGTCCTCCCCTTCCACGACGATGTATAAGCTGGCGGCCATAGAGCTAATTGAACACCTAGTTTCCCTCAGGTTTTCCAAAGGTTCAACGATTTCCGTCCGGGTGCAAGATTACGCAAGTTTGATATGAACCCTGTTCGCCATACAACGAAAGGGTTACATCCAATAGTCAAAAAGGGAAACGCAACTAGAATCAAAGTCACCATAGGAGTTGCGCACAGGATATTTCGTGGTGGATTGGAGCAAATTACCGGACCTGGCGGCCATCGCCGCGCTAACGTGTGCATTTGCATCCGTTGCGCGACGGGGGCAGACCACTACCTCCCGCCATTGGCTGATGGGGTGGGTTCTGATTGCGGTCCATTTTGCTGCCTCAATCTTTCAGCCGGTCTCGCCCTTCTGGGGCGCTTTGCTGGCCGACATCGAGTATGCAAGCCTTACTGCCGCCGGCGTGGTTTTCATGTGGGCTGCGGTTCCCTACCGCATCGAGCGTTCGAGCCAGCTAATGCTGGCCTCTCTGCTGCTTACGAACACGCTGTACATCGTTCTGCTGGGGTTCGAACACCCGGCTCCCTGGGCTCTGAACGTGGCGGCTTGCCTCTTCGGCGCAGCGCCCCTGGCTATTGCACTGGGAGCACAAAGGCACTTTACCCATGTGCTGCGCTGGCTCCTGGTGGGTATCTACTGCATGTTGTCGGTCTTCCTGCTTGCGATTCAATCCCGCCCCGGAAATGGTCTTGCGGTGGCGCTCAACGCCGTCTGCTTCACCGTCTACTTCGGATGTTGCGCGCATGTGTGGTACAGCTACCGCAAGCGAGGCAGCGCGGGTTCCCTGATCAGTATTGTTGGATTTCTAGGCTGGTCGGCAGTCTTCGTCCTTGGCCCGCTGGTTCAGTCTTTTACGCTCAGCAAGCCGATCGAAACCGAGGTCTGGAATATCCCCAAATATGTGGTGGCAGTGGGCATGATCCTGCTGCTGCTGGAAGACCAGATCGAGCACAACAAGTACCTCGCCCTGCATGATGAGCTTACGGGGCTGCCGAACCGCAGGCTGTTTCTTGATCGCCTGTCGCTGTCGCTGGAGCGGGCGCGCCGCATGGAATCGAAAGCAGCGCTGCTCGTGATCGACCTGAATCACTTCAAGCAGGTGAATGACAGCCTGGGGCATCATGCAGGCGACCTGCTGCTTCAGAAGGTAAGCCAGGTTTTCTCAAGCCGCGTGCGGCGTTCCGACACGGTGGCCCGAACGGGCGGCGATGAGTTCTCGCTGATTCTCGAGGAACCGACAAACCGGTCGAATGCAAAACTCGTAGCGAAGTCGTTGATGGACATGCTGCGCGAGCCGCTGGAGATTGGAGACAGCAGCGTGCAGGTGGGAGCGAGCATCGGGGTAGCGGTATTTCCTGACGATGCAGAGGACATCGAGGCGCTTTGCATTGCGGCCGACCTTCGCATGTACGACACGAAGAATGAGTCAAGGGATGCGGAGGAAGATCGTCTGCCGGTGATGTCCCAGCGGCCTCTGGAGTCACCCGGCGGCGAGAGCACCGGCTTTAAGGTAGCTGCGCACGCACCGAAGGCGTAAATTCTTCGAAAGCAGAGTAAAAAAAGAGCTCGGACTGCTGCGCTCGTCTCTCAGGATGAGAGTCGGTGAGGTGCGGTCAGGAGTGCGGAAGCTGTTACCGACTGCAAGAGAGAAGCCCGGGAGCGATCCCGGGCTTCTCTTGTTTTGATACTGAAACCAGCGCTCAGCTTCTACCGCCTCCGCCGCCCTGGCCAGGACCGCGACCGCCACGGCGACGACGGCGACGACGGTTGTTCGCGCCTGCTGGCCCACCCGCCCCACCACCGGGGCGAGGTCCTGCTCCCTGACCGGCCGGAGCAGGAGCACCGTCAGCGCGATTAAAGTTGGGCTCGTTCTCTTCGTCAATTTCCTCTCCGCCCTCTTCTTCGTCGAAGTCTTCGCCGCCCTCAATCAGAATCGTGCTCTGGTTAGAGCGAGGCTGACGTTCATCAAATTCGTGGCGGGGACGTGATTGTTTGGGCTGAGAAGGTTCTTCAGACTTGCCACTGTCTTGAGCGGAGTCGCCATTCTCAACCGGAGCGCCGGAAGTTGCTGCCAGCTTGGCCTTCTGCTCGCGGATGAGCGCTTTGCGGCTCAGCTTGATGCGGTTGCCTTCAATGGCGAGGACCTTGACCATTACCTGATCGCCTTCGCGCAACTCGTCCTTGACTTCCTTAACGCGATGCTCTGCGATTTCGGAGATGTGGAGAAGCCCGTCGGTGCCAGGGAAGAGTTCGACGAACGCGCCGAATTCCGCCAGGCGGACAACTTTGCCGAGGTACACCTTGCCGATCTCGGGAACGGCGGTGATGTTGCCGATAATTTCGAGCGCACGCTTCAGGCCGTCCGCGTCGCTCGAAGCTACGCTGACCTTGCCGGTGTCGTCGACATCGATCTTGGCGCCGGTCTGCTCGACGATGCCGCGGATGGTGGCGCCGCCTTTGCCGATGAGGTCGCGGATCTTGTCAGTCGGAATCATGAGCGTCTCGATGCGCGGAGCGTATTGCGAGCGCTCGGTGCGCGGGCCGCTCAACTCGGCGTCCATCTTGTCGAGAAGGAAGAGACGGCCGCGCTTGGCCTGCTCCATCGCTTCCTGAAGGATCTGACGTGTGAGGCCGCCTATTTTGATGTCCATCTGCAGAGCGGTGATGCCCTTACGGGTTCCGGCAACCTTGAAGTCCATATCGCCGTAGTGGTCTTCGGCTCCGGCTATGTCGGTGAGGATAGCGTAGTCGTCGCCTTCCTTAACAAGCCCCATCGCAACTCCGGCGACCGAGCCGGAGAGCGCGATGCCTGCGTCAAACAGTGCGAGGCTGGCGCCGCAGACCGATGCCATTGACGACGATCCGTTGGACTCGAGAATGTCGGAAACGATACGGATGGTGTATGGCTGATCCGCGCCTTCCGGGAGAACGGCGGTGATCGCCCGCTCGGCGAGAGCACCGTGGCCTATTTCACGACGGCCCACGCCCGTCATACGTCCTGTTTCTCCAACGCTGAACGGCGGGAAGTTGTAGTGAAGCATGAAGTTCTTTTTCTTCTCGCCTTCGAAGCTCTCCAGGCGCTGACCTTCGTCAGCGGTTCCGAGAGTAGCGGTAACGAGTGCCTGCGTCTCGCCGCGAGTGAAGAGCGCCGAGCCGTGAGTGCGCGGAAGAACCTTGGTCTCGATCGAGATCGGACGAATTTCGTCGAAGGCGCGCCGGTCCGGACGAATGCGGTCTTTAGTGACCTGCTCGCGGAAGGTGCGCTCGCGCAGAGCTTCGTAATAGTGGGCGAGCTTCTTCTTGGCATCAGGATCATCAGCGGGAAGGCCGGCAGCGAGCTCGTCCTTGATCTGCTTGATGAGCGAGTAGCTTTCAATCTTGCTATGCGCCTTGGTGTCGAGCGCGTCCTTGAGGCGGTCGCCGACCTTGGCCACAAGCCCGTTGTAGTACTCATTGTCGAAGACGGGCGCGTTGAAGGAACGCTTCTGCTTTCCTGCCTTGGAGACGAGCTCTTCGATCCCGGCGACAATCTTCTTGATCTCTTCGTGACCAAATTCGATGGCCGCGAGGATGACTTCTTCGGTCTCCTCTTTTGCGCCGGACTCAATCATCACGATGCCGTCTTTGTGCCCGACGACCATGATGTTTACCGAGGTGTTGGCGCGCTCCTCGTAGGTGGGGTTGATCACGAACTCGCCATTTACGCGGCCCACGCGCACGGCACCGACAGTTGCCCCGAACGGAATATCGGAGAGGGCCAGGGCGGCGGCGGCGGCGTTTATGCCGATCACGTCAGGGTCGTTTTGCTTATCTGCGGAAAAGACAAGTGCGATGACCTGGGTCTCATTCCGGAAACCATCCGGGAACAAAGGGCGGATAGGGCGATCGATCTGACGAGCTGTCAGGATTTCTTTTTCGCTCGGGCGGCCTTCGCGCTTGATGAAGCCGCCGGGGATGCGTCCGCCAGCGTAGGTGTACTCGCGGTAGTCCACAGTGAGGGGGAAAAAGTCGATGCCTTCGCGCTGGTCAGGAGACGCGACCGCGGTGGCCAATACCACGGTCTCGCCCGTGGTTACCAGTGCAGCGCCGGAGGCCTGCTTGGCCATGCGTCCGGTCTCAAAGACCAGGCGCTTGCCGCCAGCAAGCTCGACTGTCACTTCTTGTTTAGACATAGTGTCCTCTTTTCGTTTTTTCGCTTGGGAAACTTTTCAGGTGCGCCGGACCGGATGGCAGGGATTCGGACCAAAGAGAAACGCCGTCTTGAGCGAGAGGCCCCAAGGCGGCGTTTGTTGAGGTCTGAAGCCGGTATGCGGATGGGATAAAGCCGACAGGTCCACGCAGGACCCGGCGCGATTCATCATCTGCCAGGTACACCATCGCCCCTAACTCAGAATGTGAAGGGGCCATGACCAGGTTCCGGTCTGGGTGCTTCCGGTTCAACGTATGCTTTCTGATTTACTTGCGGATACCGAGCTTTGTGATCACGTCGCGGTAGCGATCGGAATCGTGCGTCTTCAGGTAGTCCAGCAGGCGGCGGCGCTTGCTTACGAGCATCAGCAGACCACGCCGAGATGCGTGATCTTTCTTGTGGGTCTTAAAGTGCTCGGTCAATTCGCCGATCCGCTCACTCAGAATCGCGATCTGGACTTCGGGGGAACCGGTGTCCGTATCGTGGGTGCGGAAGCGTTCGATTAGTGAAGTTTTCTTTGCAGTCGCCAGCACGGCGTGAGTTACTCCTCTTGCGTTCTCAGTCCACTCTCAAGTGTCTGCATAGAGATTAACATGAATGACTTGCGGGTCAAAACCAGCCCTGACCGCAGAAGGCGGCATCCGCTTACAGGAAAGGGGTTGTCGCCGCCACTCCACCTCGAAAACCTTGGATAATAGGTAAAATGCCCTTCACCATTTCCCATGCGGCTGCGGCAATTCCCTTCCGTCGTACCCGCCTGGTCATGTCCGCACTGGTGTTTGGCTGCTTTGCGCCTGATATGGAGTATTTCCTATGGCTGCGGCCTCACGGCCATTTCGGTCACACTCTGCCAGGGCTGCTGCTTTTCGATTTGCCGGCGTCTCTGGTCAGCCTCTTCTTCTTTCACCGGTACGCAAGAGCTCCGCTTGTTGCTTGCCTGCCAGCGCGTCTGCGCGAGCGGCTTCGCAAGAGTGACAGCGCTTCGTTGCGATCCGTTTCAGGACTTGCGCTGGTCTGCATTTCCGTCATCGTGGGGTCGGTGACGCATCTGATCTGGGACTCATTCACTCACACCGAGTACTGGGTCGGTCAGCACTGGGTGTTTCTCCGGTCGGCAGTTTCGTTGCCGGTCTTTGGAAATCGGAGTTGGGCCGCGATATTTCAATACATCAGCTCTGTGGCTGGATTGCTGGCGATCCTGGTCTGTTTTATCAACTGGTATCGGAACTCGCCGCCCGATCATGCCGAGATAGAGCAAGCGTCAATTTCGCGTGATCGGATCGCGGTTGGGGCTGCATTTGTTGCGGCAGTTCTGGCAGGCATGATACGTGCCGGCATCGATGCAATGCCGAACGGAATTCACGGATTTCAGCGATTCACAACCGAAGCACTGATTACCGGAATCACAGTGTTCTGCTTCGAGATCATCGCCTATGGATTTTTCCATAGCCGCTTGCAGGATTCATCGGAGCCGGCGTGAGGACATCCGGATCGGACTATGCAGTCCATCAGGCATCGGTCAGTCATCTCCGCGCCAGTAGTTTGCGCGGGCAACGATTTTTGCGCCGTAATCGTCGACGGTTCGCACGCGGATGGTGTGGAGGCCGGGGCTGGGGTCGCTCGGGCTGAAGGTAATGAGATAGCGATTTCGAACCTCTTTCGCTGCCTCCATGACACGCTCTTCAAAACGATGGTCGCCGACAAAGGTCATGTACTCTCCGCCGCTCATGATGGCAATCTGCCGGGCTACGTTTTTCTTGAATGCCTGGACGGCCATCACGAGTGTGCTGACCATATTCATGGTGCGGTTTTCGCCGGAGTCCTTGATGTCATGAGCGAACTCCGCCTTTGAAGGCGAGTAGGAGACGCTGACTACGAGGACATCGGAACGGCCTATCTTGGAAACGAGTTGCGCGGGCTTGGTGTGCTTGCTGCCGTGATCGCGCTGCTCGCTGATAAGCAACAGAACGCGGCGATACTGCTTCGGCTGATCTTCGAGCAGACTAACGCCGTAACTGATGGTGTCGAGTATTGCCGCTCCACCATCGCCGGGCTCGAGCTGCTGAAGGCTCTGGGACAGCTCTTCTACAGAGTGCGTGTAGTCGCGGATGAGGCGCGGGACTGAGCTGAAGCCGACGAGCGCTGCCTGACTGCGCGGATCGGATAGGAACATGTCGAGCAGAGGGCCCATCTTTCCGAACTTCTGGAACTCGAGCCAACCGGACCGGCCCTCCTCCATGGCGATGACCAGAGCGATGGGGGCGGTGTCGAGCTCCTCCTGAACGTGAATCTTCTGGGGGACGCCGTTGTCTTCGACGATGAAGTCAGACTGCTTGAGACCGTAGACGATGCCTCCGCCATGTGGCTTCTCGACGAGTGTGGGAACCAGGACCTCATTGGTGGTGACGCGAATCGTTGGTGCAGCCGATTGCGAGCCGGGCATCGCCTTCGGAGGCTCGACCGGCGGTAACTGAGGTTGTTGCGCCTTGGCGGAGAAGGCGTCGCTGATCAGGAAGAGCGAGAAGAGAAGCCTATGCCATCGGGTCAGTCCGAACTTCATCTCTATGAAGACTCCCGTCCTCGATGATAGGTGATCTGTCCCAACCGGCATTTTGGGAGTGAAGGTGACCCAAATCACGATATTGCCGGCAACATTTCCGGTAATTTCGTTTCCTCGGCCTTTTTTGGGCCTCCCAAGTAACCTGAAAGTCGGTAATTTATTGCACTGTCGTGGGATAGAGAGCGTTACGAGTGTGCCCTATTTTTGATGACGGGAGTAAGGAGAAAGTCCCATGGGTCGAACCCCTCTTGACGAGACATATCTCAACGCATTCAACGCAGCTATTTCACAGCGCGAACAGATCTACGCGGAGGTAGAGCGGCTGAAGAGCCGCAGAGCCCTGCTTGAGACGGCTGCCAGAGCCCTGGAACCGGTCATCTATCCTGACGAATTTGCAAAGGCTGATGTGGAGCAGGCAAAGTCTGCCGTAATCGAGATTGGCCGCCCTGCCCCCAGCCCGGAAATCTGGAATCCTACGGCTCCACTGGAAAACATTGCGCCTGTGCCCGTACAGGAAGAGCATCAAGAACGCCCGACCGTGCAGGCAGTGACGCAGGTCTACGTTCACGGACACGGCGAACCGGTTGACGAGATCCGTCGCCGCATCAGCATCGCGATCGGGCGGACTGCCGCTGACTGACCGGACGGTTCGGCGACTCTAGTTTTGAAAGTGATGGCCTCGGTGCGTTCCGAGGCCATCGCTGTTTCAAGGAATTAAATCTGGGCTTCGCCCTGATTATGAGGGTTACGCACGGACCCAGATTCTGTATCGATAGGTGATCACCCGTTCCACGCCAGGCGCCAATTTGATTTCCCAGCTCAAGCGCGACTTTGGATTGTCGCTCTCAACTCCCTCTCCGAGTTGCACAGTCTTTCCCAGGTCGGATTGGAATTCAGTTTTGCCGCGGAGAGTTTTGGCGATGGCGAGATGAACTTCCTTTGACTTGAAGTTCTTGACCTTCAGCCTGCCTTCGACAGTGACCAGGTCGTAGTTGTAGTTGCGACGATGGTTGATGTCGGGCTGGCGTGCGACTTCGCGCTCTTCGTGGTTGGCACGAATGTCTGTAGCGACGGTGACGCGGAGCGTTGATGTGGCGCCTTTCTGGGTGTAGGTGAGGGTGTCCTGCGATACAGGCTTTTCACCGGAGACGACGAGAGCCGGAGCACTGGTCCATGGAAATTTTGTTGAGTTCTTGAGGCGGATCGAATGCCAGATACTGTCGGCGCGGGCGTTATCCTGCGTGTTCTGTCCCGGGTTGATCACATTGCCGAAGGCATCGACGCGAGGCTGATCTTCAACTTCCCAGTTGTAGAGATGCTCATATCCAACGCTGCCGGAGAAGACGTTGTAGCTGGCGCGTTCGCCTTTGGCGAGGGTTACGTCGGAACGGCTGTAGAGAAACAGGTCTTCTTCCGGAGCGCTCGCCATCTCATCGACGCCGTTGGCGAGATTGATCGGCGATACCGCTTCTGCGCGATCGTACATAGCGGCCTGACCGGCAATTGCATTTGAGAGGAAGCCAAGTGACTTCTTCCGGTCTTCATCTCGCTCAGCGTCCTTCATGAAGTCGACCAGCGTCTGCTGGAGGCTCATGGGAGAAATGGTGTTTGCGTAGGCAAAGTTGGGCACTCCTACAACAAAGAAGAGCTGCGCATTCTGAAGATCCTCGGCATCATCGGTGACAACGGCCTGCATGGTGATCTGCGCGTTGGTGTCGTCGGTGAGGGAGACGAGATAGGACGGGGTCCAGCCGAGGCCGTGCTCGAGATATCCCATCGACAACTTTTCTTTCGCCGAGCCGCCTTTGAGCTTGAGACGAAGTGCCTGGTTCTGCGTCTGCACTGTCTGGTGCAGAACGGCATCGTCAGGAAAGCTCGCCATGGAGATACCGCCGAGCGGGAACGCCATTAGGCGCTTGTCGGTGCGCAGAAGGAGATAATCTTCGTGCTGCTGCGGGTAGCGAGCGGCGTCTGCGGGCATGGGCGTGGGGTCTGCAGGGTCAGGGGAGTTGTCTTTCAGGCCGACGACCTCGCCGGTGTAGTCCTTCATCTGGTAGGTGATGGTGACGGTCTTGCCGGCGTTGGCGCGGAGGATTTCGCCGATGGATTGGATGGGCCTCTGTGTCGGAGTGTTGTAACGATAAGCGACGATCTCATCGATCCTGGCGTCGGGGTTGACGGGGGCAAGCCATAGAGTGCCGAGTGTGGCAGTGGGGATGGGAGAGAGCCGCGCAGAGCCACCGGAGAAAGATATTTCGCCCTGACGCAGGACAAAAGCCAGGCCGTTTTTGAATGCGGCTACGGCGACTGTTTTTGGCAATGGTGTGGGAGCGTCGGCAGTCTCTCCGGCAAACAGGGCGGCGGGTGCGATCAAGACAGTGGCGAGACGCAGGGCTTTCAAGGCGAAACGCATCGTTCATCCTCCAGAGTTCTGATTGGAGAACGGAGGAAGGATGAAAACTTGCAGATCTTATTTATCCGGCATTTTGGATGCAGGCAACAAAGGAGCACGAACTGCGGATCCTTCGACTCCTCGCTGCGCTCGTCACTCAGGATGACAGTCAGGGTTGGGTTGGATTGGCTGCAGGCCTCTGCCCCGTTATGGGCGGCGACGGGCTTCTTTTTGTACCTGGCCGGTCCAGAGAAGAAAGCTCAGGAGCTCCCACTTCGAATCCCACATGAAGGCGAAGATGTCGCGGGCTCGGAGGGTCTCGGCAGGCTTGCTGGAGTAGGTCTCAACGCGCCAGCGAAGGTATTCGCTGCGCCAGGGCGCGAGGCGGTGGCCGCGGGTGGCGTTCCAGATGAATTTGAGTGCGCCGAACATCCAGAAAAAGGATAGCAGGGGGGAAACGAGGAATTAGCGGGCCAGAGGTTTCGCTTGGACCTCATCGTCCCGCTCATCATCCAGCCATGCTGCGCCACATGCTTCGCAATGCCAGGCGGCCTCCTTTGGGGGCACTGGAACGGCAAGAAGGTAGAGAGCTACAAATGACCGCCCACGTTCAGTCCCGCCGCCAAGCGTTAACTCGGCCGATCCACATTTTGGACATGTGGGCTGTACGTACTCTTCTTCGGCGCCGTAGGCGATGGTTGGTGGGACCGCCTGCTCGAGAATTTCGCGCGAAGCTCCTTCATCGGATTCCGCGACCTGCAGGCGCAAGCCGCCAACCAGATTTGAGTAGAACCAGTGCATACGCACGAGATTTTCATCCGCGATCCAGGACTGGATGCCGGCTGACTCCAAGAGTGAGTGTCCTGCGTAGGCCTCGGCCAGATCTCGATAGCTTCGCACCGTCACAAGACGACGGAGATCCCACTCCTGCGGCTCTTCCACGAGCGGCGGCTCAAGCCCGCGCCGTGCAAATTCCGCACGCAGCGCTGTCTGTGCGACCTCCAGCAGGTCATCGTACGAGCGAGCGAGTTCCATCAGTTCCGTCTCGCTCATCTGCGCATACTGCGCCGCCAAATCCTCGGGCGTGGGTGTCATGCAATGACATCGTACCAAGAACTAGAAGTGGGAGACTTTCAACCGAGGAGCAGATGGTGCTGTGGGATCGCGGCTAATTTGTCGCGTCTTGTGTTCGACGGTGGGGTGATGGTCGGCTGTTTACGAGTGTGTCAGTGATCGTTCGGAATTGCGAATAAAAGCAACTACAGGCCCCTCGGCTCCCTCTGGTCTCTCGGGATGACAGCCACGTTTGATGGGACAGGAATTGTTGATTGAACGGTCCGTTTGTTCTGCCACAGTTGAGGTGCTTCGATAGACTTTGCTCGGGAGAACGTGGAATGGATGTGAATGAGTTTCGAGTCGCGGGGCACAAGGTCGTGGATCGGCTGGCGGAGTATTTCGAGAGCATTGAATCGAAGGCGGTGTTTCCAGATGCGGATCCGAAGATGATTCGCGGATTGTTTGATGAGGTTTTGCCGGAGAAGCCAAAGTCGATGGACGATGTGCTGGCGGAGCTTGAAGAGAAGCTGCTTCCCTACTGCACGCATGTGGGACATCCGGGATATATGGGGTTGATCACGCCGTCGCCAAACCCGGTGGGAGTGATCGGAGACTTTATCTGTTCGGCTCTGAATCAGAATCTGGGCGTGTATTCGATTGGACCGTCGGCGGTGGCGATGGAGCGGCGCGTGGTGCGGTGGCTGGCGGAGATGGTGGGATATGGCGCGAAGGCAGGTGGGAACCTGACGAGCGGCGGTATGCTGGCGAATTTCATCGGGCTCAAACTGGCGCGGGATTGGGCATCGAAGGATCGGGCGCAGCGGGAGGGAGTGCGCGAGCGCTGGGCAGTGTATGTGTCGGACCAGAGGCACGTGTCGGTGGACAAGGCGGTGGATGCGATCGGGCTGGGACGCGAGGCTCTGCGGGCACTGCCGACGGATGCGGAGTTCCGATTGAACATTGATGCGCTGGAAGAGGCAATCGAGAAGGACAAGCTCGCTGGTGTGAGGCCAATGTGCGTTGTGGGGATTTTCGGGACCACGAATACGGGTGCGAAGGATGATCTTCGCGTCTTGCGGAAGATTGCGGATCGCGAGGGGATGTGGCTGCATGCGGATGCGGCGTATGGCGGTGGAATGTTGCTGTCGCATGATTTCAAGATGAAGAACGCGGGACTGGAGTTGGCGGATTCCGTGACGATCGATCCGCACAAATGGTTCTATGCACCGTTGGATGCGGGGGCGGTTCTGGTGAAGGATGAGACGCGACTGACGAAATCGTTCGGGATGAAGCCGGCTTACTTGACGGATGAGATGGAGGGGGCGGAGGAGCGTTACCAGTACTACGTGCATGGCTTCGAGCAGTCGCGGCGCTTCCGGAGTTTGAAGGTGTGGATGAGCTTCAAGCGGTATGGGACGACGCAGATTGGCGAGTGGATCGACAACAATGTTCGGCAGGCTCGGCATCTGTTTGCGCTGGTTGAGAAGGATGCGGAGTTTGAGGCTGCTAGCGAGCCGCCGATGTCGGCGATCTGCATCCGGTATGTGGGGCCGGGTTCAGAGCGAGTGGATGAGAAGCGGCTTCATGCGGAGGTTGCGGATCGCGTGGAGCGAAGCGGGAAGTTCTGGATTGGGACGACGGAGTTGAAGGGGAAGATGTGGTTCCGCATTAATCCGGTGAACTTCAGGACACGGCAGGAGCATATGGAGGGGCTGCTGGAATTGTTGAGGCACCAGTGTCGAGCGGTGATCCGGGGCTAAAGCTTTTTGTTCTCCAGGGAGGAATCTAAGGGGCCTGAAGGCCGCCGCTCCATCCTGTTTCTGTTGGCTAGACTCTTCGTTTTCCTACTCAAAACCTCGCTATGGATGGGCAACCGTTGGTGTCCGATTCCCTTCCGCGGACGTTGCCAGTTGAGTGAACAGAGTGCAACTGCGGGTCCCTCGGCTCCCGTTGGTCGCTCGGGATGACAGTCGGTATTGAGATGGCGTCTATTTGCACAACGTGCGGGCGCTCAGGATAACAGCCATGATTGAGTTTTATAGATTTTGCGATTCGGCGCGCCTTGCCAGGAAGCGTTCCATGAACTTGGTGTCGAATTCGCCGGCGCGAAATTCTGGGTCGGCGAAGATTTCCTGGTGCAGGGGGATTGAGGTGTCGATTCCCTGCACGATGAATTGGCCTAGGGCTCGCTCCATTTTCGCGATGGCGGCGTCGCGATCTACGCCATGGACGATGAGCTTGGCGATGAGAGAGTCGTAATAAGGCGGGACGACTCCTTCGGCGTATTGCGCGGTGTCGACACGGACGCCGTTGCCGCCGGGCACGTTGAACGCCGTGATTTTGCCGGCAGAGGGCGTGAACTTGACGGGGTGTTCGGCATTGATGCGGCACTCGATGGAATGGCCGCGGATTTCGATCTTGTCGGGAAGGATGTCGGAGAGGCGCTCGCCGGATGCAATGCGAAGTTGCGCCTTGACGAGATCGACTCCCGTGATCGCTTCCGTCACGGGATGCTCCACCTGAATACGCGTGTTCATCTCGATGAAGTAGAGCTTTTTGTCTTCATCCATGAGGAACTCGATGGTGCCGGCGTTTTGATAGCCAATATCCGAGAGGCTGCGGCAGAGGGTCTTATGAATCTCCTCGCGCAGTTTGGGCGTGACCTGGAGCGATGGCGCTTCTTCGATGAGCTTCTGGTGGCGGCGCTGGATGGAGCATTCACGTTCGAAGAGCGTGGTGACATGGCCGTGTTCGTCGGCGAGCACCTGGAACTCGATGTGACGCGGCTGCTCGATGAACTTCTCCATGTAGAGCTCGCCGTTGCCGAATGCATTGGCGGCTTCGGTGGAGGCGGAGTGATACAGGTTCGGCAGCTCCTCAGAGGTGCGCACGATGCGCATGCCCCGGCCACCACCACCGGCTTTGGCTTTGAGAATGACAGGGTAGCCAATTGTGGAGGCCACGTCCTGTGCTTCTTCGGTTGAAGTGATAACGCCATCAGACCCTGGAAGGATCGGGACCTTGGCGGCCTTCATGGCCTGACGCGCTTTTTCTTTTTCGCCCATGAGGCGCGTGACTTCGGGAGGCGGTCCAATGAACTTGATGTTGGAGGCGCGGCAGACTTCTGCAAAGTTGGCGTTCTCGCTTAGGAGTCCATAACCGGGGTGTATGGCGTCGACGTTGGCGATTTCAGCTGCGGAGATTACGGCGGGAACATTGAGATAGCTGTCGGCTGGACGCGGAGGACCGATGCAGATGGCCTCGTCCGCGAATTTGACGTGGAGCGAATTGCGGTCGGCCTCGCTGTAGATAGCGACTGTACGGACGCCGAGCTCGCGGCAGGCGTTAATGACGCGAAGGGCAATTTCACCGCGATTGGCAATCAAGACCTTACGAAACATTCGTGACCTTTAAGAAGCAGCGGGGTTCGCAGAGTTGGTATTTTGCCCCCCGGTTGTTCGATAAGAGATGAGCAGAACGACTAGACCGCTAACTCCGCTAACAGCGCAGCGCTAGCTCCGCTTTCTTTTATCCAACTCGAATGGAAAACAATGGCTGGCCGAATTCTATGGGCTGGCCATTGGTAATCAGGCACTTGACGACTTCGCCGGAGGCATCGGCTTCGATCTCGTTCATCAGCTTCATAGCTTCGACGATGCAGATGACCTGGCCCTTTTCGACATGATCGCCGGGGGAGACGAATGCTGGCGCGCCGGGTGAGGGTGATCCGTAAAAGGTGCCTACAATAGGCGACTTGACGATGTGGAGGTTGGCATCGGGATCGGCTGCAGGCGCGGCAGGGGCCGGCTGTGCTGCAGGGGCGGCAATGGTTGCTGACGTTGTGTGCTGTGCGACTGGAGCGGCGGTAACGAGTTTGGCTATGTCGGCGGGGGCAGCGGCAGTCTGGGAAAATACGAGACGGATCTTCGTGTCGCCGCGGTCGAGGTCGAACTCTGCGACTTGATATTCCTTGAGGAACTCGATCAGTTCCCTGAGATCCTTCATGTCCTGTGGTTTCATTCGTTCCTTAGCTTTCTCGCCTCAGTGCGAGTGACAAATCTGTTCGTTCAAAGATTTCGATCAAAGTTCGATGAGGGCCTTGGGTGCGGGCGTCAGCACCTGGCCTCCGGTTTTTGTGACGGCCACCATGTCTTCGATGCGCAGGCCGAACTTTCCCGGCCAGTAGACCCCGGGTTCAATGGTAACAACCATGCCCGGCTGAAGCCTTGTTTTCTGTCCCGCGCCGAGGCGGGGTTGTTCGTGAATCTCTAGCCCTACACCGTGGCCAGTGGAGTGGGAGAAGGCATCGGCCATTCCGGCTTTGCGTAGGATGCTGCGGGCGGCTTCGTCGACCTCGCCACAGCTGATGCCTGCACTCACAGCGGCAACGGCAGATTCCTGGGCCTCCAGGACGGCTTCGTACGCTTTACGTTCTTCAGACCTTGGGGAGCCCAGGCAGACGGTTCTCGTCATGTCGGAGCAGTAGCCCTCCCGGATTATACCGAAGTCGAGTGTCACGAATCCTTTGCGGGGGAGGGGGGCGGCAGAAGCTTTCCCATGAGGTAAAGCGGAGCGCTGGCCCGAGGCAACAATGGTTTCGAAGCTCATCCCTTCCGCTCCGAGGAGACGCGCCTGGTACTCGAGTTCGGCGGCAATTTCGACTTCGGCGATTCCCGGACGGAGCACAGTGAGGATGTGGTCGAAGAGGCGGCAGCCGATAAGGGCGTTCTCTCGAATTATGGCGAGTTCCTCTTCGTCCTTGATCAGGCGAAGGGGTTCAACGAGCGGGGCGGCGAGAGGGGTCAAGAATGTACGGCGGAGTTTTGACGGGAGCTCGGATCGAAGCCGGGTGAGTTCCGCAACGGTCGTGTGGCCAGGGTCGAAGCCAGCCATGGTGGAGGCGGGCTGGGCGGCGAGCCATTGCACAGCGGCGATTGCAGGAAGTCCTGAGACGATCTCGACCGTCGCTCCTTTGACCTGCTCGACTGCCTGGGCCGTGTAGCGGCCATCGGTAAACAGCCGGGCGCTGCGCCGGGTAACGGCGAGAGCCGCACTGGAGCCGGTAAAGCCGACCAGGAAGCGGATGTCTACAAGATGGGTGACGAGAAGACCGGTGAGTCCGGATTTGGTGAAGCGGCGGCGTAGCTGGCCGAGACGACGTGCGTGGTCCATCGGGACAGGTATATCACGCGAAGGCGCGACAGAAGTGGTGCGGCGAGGACGTTTTTCGGAAGAGGGCGAGTGCTCCTGAAAAGCTGCAAATCACTATCCGCTTGCCAGCCGCAGTGATCTGCATTTAGTTATGGTCAAACTTGAGCCCGCATGGCGCAGGAGGCAGAAGAACAGGATGAAAAACTCCGGAAACGATGTGCGGCACGCGCTCAAGATGTTCAGGAAAAATCCCGGATTTACAGCTGCGGCGGTTGCGGCACTGGCATTGGGTATCGGCGCCAACACCGCGGTGTTCAGCGTTGTGAATACGGTGATCCTGAAGCCGCTGAGTTATCCAGACTCAGAACGGCTGGTGCAGTTTCAAATGCATTCGCCGAACGGCGGCCAGATGCTGTCGTCGAATCTCTGCTCGATTCCGCTCTTCCATATCTACCAGGAACAAACGGCTGCGCTGCAGGATGTGGCCGCATTCGATTTCACGAGCCCAGGTTTCACCCTAACGGGAGAGCACCCGGAACAGCTGCGCGGCATCCACGTCTCTGAAGCATACTTCCGGCTCTTCGGTGCCCGACCCATACTCGGCCGCACCTTCCTGCCTGCGGAGGACACGCCGAACGGCGGCAAAAACGTCGTGATCAGCTATGGCTTGTGGCAGAGACGTTTCGCGGGCGATGCATCTATTGGCGGGAAGAAGCTGCTTCTTGGGAATGAGTCGTACACGATTGTCGGCGTGATTGGATCGGATTTCCGGCCCGATCCTGAAGCCGACATCTGGCTACCATTCCAGTTCCCCACGGCGAGCAATAACCAGAACATGTTTTTCCAGGCAGCGGCGCGGCTGAAACCAGAGGTGAGTCTTGCTGCTGCAAATGCGCAGATGAAACTCGCCGCTGCAGAGTTCTATCGCCAGTTTCCGATCCCTGCGGGAGCGACGCCCTCGATCATCAGCTTGCTGCCGCTGCGGGATTCCATTGTCGGCGATGCGCGCCGGTCGCTCGGCGTAATGCTCGGCGCGGTAAGCCTCGTTCTGCTGATTGCATGCGCCAACGTCGCAAATCTTCTATTGGCTCGAGCGACCGGACGACGCCGCGAACTGGCAATCCGGTCAGCGCTGGGCGCAAGCCGCATGCGCATCGTGCGCCAGCTGTTGACAGAGAGTGCGTTGCTTGCATGTGCAGGAGGAGCGGTTGGCATTGCTCTGGGGTACGCGGGGATGCGGGGTCTGCTGTCGATCAGTCCGGCGGGACTGCCGAGGCTCGGAGAGGGAGGTTCAGCGGTTGGCCTGGACTGGCGGGTGTTGTGCTTCACCCTGGCTATTTCTTTGGCGACCGCAATTGTGTTCGGCCTCGTTCCGGCCTTTGTGGCTTCGCGTTCCGACGTGAGCACAGCGTTGAAGGAGAGCGCAAACCGTACGGGCACGGGATTCCGGCAAGGCAAGGTTCGGGCGCTACTGGTGATCAGCGAGACGGCGCTCGCAGTGGTGCTGCTGGTGGGTGCAGGGCTGCTGATCAAAACGCTCATAGCACTTCGGGGCGTCGGCCCGGGCTTCGATGCGCGAAACGTTCTGACTGCCGAGATGTCGATGACGGGAGCAAAACTGCACACGGCTGCCGGCGTCGCGGATCTGTCGAGACGCGGGCGAGAGCGAATCAATTCCCTTCCAGGGGTCGTGGTGTCCGGTTCAACGACCTGGCTTCCGATCAAGGTGGATGACGGCTTGCCCTTCCAGATTGTTGGAGAGGAGAGCAAAGGGGTTATGGGAAGCCGCTGGATGAGCTTCTCGCCAGGCTACCTGGATGCGTTCCGGATTCCGGTGTTGCGAGGGAGAGAATTCGTCGAGACCGACACAAAGGCGAATCCGGGAGTTGCGCTGATCAACGAATCGTTTGCCAAGCAGTTTTTTCCAGACAAGGACCCGATAGGCCAGCATCTGCTGGTGGGAGTGGGAATGGGGCCTGACACTGTGGAGCCACCGCGCACCATCATTGGAATCGTTGGCGACTCGCACAACACGGGGCTGGGGCACCCTGTCGACGCGATGATGATGGTGCCGACGGCGCAGGTCACGGACGCCTACACAGCTGCGTACTCCGACACCTCGGCGCTAATCTGGGCGGTTAAGACGCGCGACGATCCACATGCGCTTATCGGAGCTGTAAGTGAGCAGTTGCGGATTGCCAGCGGTGGATTTCCCATTGGACATGTGCGGACGATGGAAGAAGTCATGGGGAATTCAACGGCCCGCGAGAATTTCAACATGCTGCTGCTGACGATTTTCGGGTTCGCGGCTCTGGTACTGGCTGCTATCGGTATCTACGCATTGATGGCCTACTCCGTTGCTCTGCGTACCCAGGAGATGGGAATCCGCATGGCGCTGGGAGCGGATCGCGCGACGATTCGCCGACTCGTCGCATGGCAGGGCATGCGGCTTGCCGGCGCTGGTCTCGTGCTTGGCGTAGGGGCCGCACTCTGGCTCTCCAGGTTGATGGAGAGTCTGCTGTTCGGGGTTAAGCCGTGGGATCCGGCGGCCTTTGTAGCGGCGCCTTTACTACTGGCAGGTGTAGCCGTGATGGCGGTGTTGATCCCGGCGATGCGGGCAGCCCGGGTGGATCCGATCGAGGCTCTTCGCGTGGAGTGAAGCCGGGTCGCATTCCGGCGCGCCAGTCAAATCTACATCGCGGGCTTGACGGGTTTCTTCATGTCGGTATTGACTTCGGCGGCGGTCGCGTCGGACTGACGATCCATCCACTCGTCGAGGCGGGAGCGCTTAAAGCGCCAGCGGTTGCCGAGCTTAAAGGCTGGGACGAAGCCCTCAGAGGCGTATTTGTAGAGGGTGTCTGGCGAGATGCCGAGGTAGTCGGAGGCCTGGCGGATGTCCATAACTTCGCGGATTTCGGGGACAAGAAGGTTAGAGCGAAGAGCTGAATTGCGCATGATGGGTACCCCAGGCAGGATTCCGACGGTGCCGTTCGGCGCCGACCGGTGATCCTGTTTATACCGCGGTTTTAGCGGGGATTTCAAGGAGTTTTCGGGAGTTCTGCCGCTATCGGGGGTACTTGCCCGACCGAACCGTCGCGGAACGTGGACCTTAACTCGATTTATCGCAATCTGTTGGGGTCTGGAGCCGCATGGCACGCAAGGGCTGGGATTGTTGAAACACATGGTTCGGGCCGAGTCACCCGTTCCGGACTCATTGATGAGCGGACGGGAATTTGTGACGAGCGCTGTGACGGCTACTCGCGCCCACCAGTACACTAGGGCGTAATCCGGTGGTATAGCCCCAGGTGGCAATGGTTAACGCAAGAGACTCGATCCAAACTGATCCAAAGAAGATGCGGTTCTTCCCTTTCCTCGGCAGCTTCATGGCGGTCGGCCTGCTGTTCGCGCTTCAGCAATACTTGAATGCGCGGATCTGGTATCCGAAGACACATATCAGTCCATTGCGACTCATCAGCGCCTGGGAGGTGCAGTACTTCCTTTGGGGCGTCATCTGCTGGACGCTTTGGCGCTGGCACGGCGAGAAGCTGCGCCGCGCGGGTTGGCGTTATCTCCTGTTTGTGATGGGGCCGCTGAGCGTTGCGCTTGGTATCGGCGTGGAGATGGCGCTGGTGGAGATCTTTCCGCAGTTGACCATGGCTCGGGGACACCTGACATTCTGGCAGAGGCTGAATTTCTCTCTCGGCGAGGAATTTCTGCAGAACACAGCGGTGTTCTGGGCCGCCTATGCCATTGTGCGGGGAGCCCGACACTATCGGGAATCGCGTCAGCGCGAGAAGGCCATGTCGGAGCTTGCGGTGGAGCTGGCAGAAGCGCGAATGATGGCGCTGCGCATGCAGATCAATCCGCATTTTCTGTTCAACACGATGAATGCTATCTCGAGCCTGATGTACACCGATGTTCATGCGGCAGACAAGATGATGGAGCAGCTGAGCAATATGCTCCGCGTCTCTCTGGCGCGTGGCTCCAAGCAGGTGATCACGCTGCAGGAAGAGATGGAGTTCATCGAAATGTACCTTACGCTTCAGGACATCCGGTCTTCGGGGCGGGTACGGCAGGAGATTGACATCGATCCGCATCTGCATGACGCGCAGATTCCAGCGATGCTGCTGCAACCGATCGTTGAGAACGCCTACGTTCACGGACTGTCGAAAGTGGATGAAGGCGGATTTATCGAGATCAGTGCGAAGCCTGTACGCGACATGATTGAGATCGCGGTTCGGAACCGCGGAGTGGGGCTAGCGGCTGCGAGTGAGAACGGATCGCATGGAGCGGGAATCGGTCTCAGCAATGTCCGGAGCCGGCTGCGCCTGCACTTCGAAGATACGGCTCATTTCGAACTGAAGGAAGCTGCTCCCGATGTGGTGGAAGTGACAGTGAGGTTCCCTCTTACATTCGCTACATCCAGTGAGCTTGATGCTCTGGCCGGCGGTGATTCCGGAGTTCTCTACGAGCCGGAACAGAGCGCCCCAGAAGAGCTACCTGGACATGTACGCGTCGGCTGAACGCGCTCGGACGATCTTAACCTGTAGACAATCGAACTGAACGAGAGAATCTCTCTTGCCGGCCAGAGGGGCAGGAAATAAAAACGCCGCTCGAATGAGCGGCGTTTCGACGGTGCCTCAGGCGCGCCGTTCGTGCAATCGGGTTACTGATTGTTCTGGTCGTCGCGGCGATGGAGCGTCGGACGATCGTCTCCATCTTTTCCCTGCCCTGCCTGACCATTCTTGTCGTCGGTCGTGCTGGCGCGGCGGAGAGACGGCTTGTTCTTGTCCTTCGTATCCAGAAGACGGCGCTTGTTCTCGATGCGGGCGAGGCGTGCCTTTACGTCATCGAACTCGGAGGTTGTGACGGTGTACTCGTCTCGCGCCGGAAGAATCTTGGCAATCTCGTCCTGCGAGTGAAGAATGCGGTCGGGTGTCTGCGGGTGATCAGAAAATGCCTTGGCGACCAGACCGGGCTTGCGCTTCTCGAGTGCCTGCACCTTTTCGAAGAATGCGATGAAGGCTTGAGGGTCGTAACCGGAGCGGTACATGTACTGGATACCGAGGTAGTCGGCCTGAGCCTCGAAGTCACGCGAGAACTTGAGGAAGGTTAGCGGGACAGCAAACTGCGTGGCTTCGTAGATGCCATAGCCGGTCCAACTGTAGCCGGTCATCATGATCAACGGGATAGTGCCGAGCTGAGCGTAGTTCATGCGGGTCTGCTCGCGGACCGCGTGATGCGCGCAGACGTGTGCAGTCTCATGTGCCATGACACCCGCGAGTTCGGCTTCTTCATCGGCGTTGAGGATGAGGCCGGAGTTGACGTAGAAGAATCCGCCGGGAAGCGCCATGGCGTTAATCTCGTCGGAGTCGATGACCTTGATGGTGAAAGGAACTTTGCAGTCGGAGTTCTTGACGATGTTCTGGCCGACGCGATTCACATACTCGGTGATGACAGGATCGGTGATGAAGCGGGTACTCTTCTCGATCTCGGTGGCGTACATCTTGCCCATCTTGATCTCGGTATCCGTGGAGTACCAGTTGCCCATACCGCGGCCGCCGATATCGCGATTGCCGACGGCGCTGACGTCCTGAATGCTGCCGGGCTTTACGTTCTGCTTCTGGCTGCCGACTTCAACGATCTTTTCCGGGTCGACCTTGGTGTTAGTAGCCGCGACGTCGCCCGACACAGGCTCGGTGCCGGCCGGGCAAGGATTGTTCTTGTCGGCTTTATCTTTATCCTTGTCCTTCTTCTTGTGCTTGTCTTTCTTGTCTGTGTCGCTATCGGCAGTGGGGACACAGTCGGAGATGTCCGCGGCAGCGCTGTCCTTCTTGTCTTTGTCGGTATCGGACGCCTTGGGGGGAGCATCACCGGTCACAGGCACGGTGCCTGGAGGAGCGGGCTGAGCGGAAGGCGCCGTGGACTGCGGCGCAGATTGAGCAGACGGATCGGCCGGGGAGCCGGGCTGCAGGCTAGACTGTGCCCATGCGATCGTCCCGACTGCCAACGCAAATGCCGCGAGAATCGCCGCCCTGGAATTATTGGAAGATACTGTCATGACCTCACCTCTGGTCTGCTCTGCTTGCCATGCAACTGACGGCAATGGTGCCGCTTCGCTGCACTTAATTAGACGCTAATATGACGCCGGCGGGGAGCGGAAGTTTGGACTATTTCGGTGAAATGTGCACCTTGCATCGCGCATGAGACCTGCGAGAAGCTGGTTTTCAGCCCTGCTTCGGCAGTGCCTCTTCCTCTTGGATCGGGACGCCCGGTGAATTAAAGTGGTGAGCACGGCAGAAAAACTGCGGAGGATACGTGCGCCGGGCATTGTTATGGGCCATTGCCGTTCTAGTGCTTTGCGCGGTGCAAGGTCCTGCGCTGCAATCGCATCCGCACATCCCGCCGCGCGGAACCGCCCAGAAGGCCGAGCAGAAGCAGGGTACCCCGGAAGGTCCGGTTGTCGATGCATCCGGCATCGGCTCTCCCATCGTTTTGAACAAGGGCTGGAGAGTCGGAGTAACCTCGGACCCGGCCGCAAACTCCCCCGGTTTTGACGACACGGGATGGGCTGTTCGAGACGTGAGCGGGACCATTGCAGACGTGTCGGATTCCGACGGAGACCGTTCTCCCCGCGACGACAAATATGCCTGGTTCCGGCTGCACATCCGCCTGGCGCAGAATCACGGTCCGATTGCGCTGCTGATCGAATTGCCGGTGACCCAGAGCGCGGGTATGAGTCTTTCCACCACTGGACCCGCCCCTGAAGTGTTTGTGAATGGAAAGCTGGTGCTTCCGGGAGGACCACACCCAGACGACCAGTCGGAATACCAGCAGATTTCCAGGCTCTACAAGCTGGATATTCCTGCGGAAGAGACATCGATGGTTCTTGCGGTCAGAACCTGGTATGTTCCCTTTGGCCTGAGGGGATATACCAACTTTTTCGATCGCAGAACTTTCCGACTGGGAACTCCGGACGACCTTCGGCAGAGCCTGGACCTGTGGTCGGTGCGGACGCTTTTTGAACGCCTGCCGCGACTTATCATCGCGGTTCTTTTGCTGGTGCTTTCCGCGTTTCTGTTGACGCTCTATTTCACTCAAAAAGGGCACCCTGAGTATTTGTGGCTGGCGTTGCATGAACTGGTCCAGGTGCCGATCGGAATCATTGATCAAGCGGGTAGCTCGGCGTGGCTGGACAACATCTGGTTCGGTGCGCTTTACACGCAGTTTCTTTTCCTGTCGGCCTATCTCTATTTCGAGTTTCTGATTTCGTTTCTCGGGCTCAAGCGACGTTGGTACATCAAGGGGCTGCGTTACACTGCGCCGATCCTTGTGCTGATTGCGCCCATGATTCTGCTGGCGGGGCATAACGGAGCAATCAGAATTGTTCTCATTCTGGTGATGGTCTGCTCGATTATCTGGATTGTCTGCTGGGTAACCTTCGTTTTCCTGACATTGATCGTGGCGACAATCAAACGCAACTATGAAGCGGGAATGTTGCTTGTTCCGCTGATCCTGACAATGGTGGGAATTGCGGAGCCGATCCTCACGGGCGGATTTAATGAGTTCGGGGGCAGCACCTACACGTCTCCGCTCACGATCGAGGCGGGACCGATTCCCATTCACTTTGCGGCGATTGCGGATTTCGCGGGACTGCTGGCCATCGTGGTGATTATCTTCATGCGGTTCCTGCGTATTCATCACGAACAGGAACGAGCGATTGGAGAGCTGGAAGCAGCGCGAAGCGTCCAGGAGCTGATGATTCCGCGGGAGAAAGTTGATACACCGGGGTACGAGGTCGACTCGGTTTATAAGCCAGCGGCGGAGGTAGGCGGCGACTTTTTCCACCTGGAGACAACACCCGACGGTGGGCTGCTGGTGATCCTGGGAGATGTGGCGGGACACGGCATGCAAGCGGCGATGAATGTGTCGATGCTGATGGGTGTGCTGCGGTACACGCAGGAGAAGAGGCCGGCACGCATGCTGGAATCGCTGAACCGGGTACTGCAAGGCAGCGAGAGTTTCACGACATGCCAGGCCGTGTGGTTCGGACCAGAAGGCGAAGTAGTGATCGCGAACGCCGGACATCTGCCTCCCTACCTGAACACGCAGGAAGTCCGGTTGCCCGGCGGATTGCCGCTGGGTGTTGTTCCCGACGTGAAGTACGACGAGGTACGGCTGTATCTGCATCCCGGAGACCGGCTGCTGATGATGTCGGATGGAGTTGTGGAGGCGCGTCAAGGGTCGGGAGAGTTGTTTGGATTTGACCGCGTGCACAACCTGAGCAATCAGACCGCGTTTTACATTGCGGATGCGGCGAAGGCCTTTGGGCAGGAAGACGACATCACAGTGCTGACGATTCGGCGCTTGGCGAAGGCGATGGCGGCGTAATACGGCTAGCGCGAAGATGCTGAAGAGGCCGTGAAGGGCGGAACCTCGGCACGAAACGCGGGTCCTTCGATTGCAGTCGCTCGCTTAAGCGAACGACCATCGCTCAGGATGACAATCATTTAATGCGAGCAGAAATTGTCCAGAAACTCAGGGGATCGCTGCTATCTAGACGATGGTTGGGCCTTCGTTCACAGACGAGCTGGGAATCTGCACACAACGAGTGGTAAGTTCCCTGCATCGTAGAAGTTAATGAGTCGAACGCTGCTTCCAGGAAAGCCCTACCCTTTAGGTTCCACGGCATACAAAAAAGGCACAAACTTCGCGCTGTTTTCAGAGTATGCGTCGCGCGTGGATGTGTGTTTCTACGATGCGGATGGGAATGAGACTGACTGCATCACGCTGATTGAAAGAACTGCCTTTGTCTGGCACGGATTTGTAAACAACATCAAGCCGGGCCAGCTTTATAACTTTCGCGTGCATGGACCGTGGGATCCCGCGAACGGGATGCGCTTCAATGTGGCGAAATCACTTGTCGATCCATATGCAAAGGCGATCTCAGGGGACGTGGATTGGAAGGCGCCTATCTTTCCGTATGACGTCGCCTCCGGCGATCCGATGAAGAAGGATGAGCAGGACAGCGCGCGGGGCGTTCCGAAATCGGTGGTGATTGTCGATACGTTCGACTGGTCGGATGATTGTCCGCCCGAAATTGCTTTGCCTGACTCGGTAATCTATGAGACGCATGTGAAGGGGTTCAGCTATCGGAATCCGGATGTGCCTGAAAATCTGCGCGGCACCTATGCGGGGCTGGCGCATCCGTCGAGCATTGAGTACTTCAAGAATCTTGGCATTACAGCAGTGGAGCTGATGCCGGTACATCACTTTATTGATGAGGGGAATCTCGTCGAAAAGGGGATGCGAGATTACTGGGGCTATAACACACTTGGATTTTTCGCGCCGATGGCACGCTACAGTTCGTCGGGAGACCAGGGCGGGCAGGTACGCGAGTTCAAGGAGATGGTGAAGGCGCTGCACAAGGCGGGCATCGAAGTGATTCTCGACGTGGTGTACAACCACACGTGCGAGGGAAATCACATGGGTCCGTCGCTTAGCTGGAAGGGCGTCGACAACGCCACGTACTACCGTCTAGTGCAAGATGATCCGCAGTTCTACATGGACTACACAGGCACGGGCAATTCGCTGAATGTGCGAAATCCGCAGGTGCTGAAGATGATCATGGATTCTCTGCGGTACTGGGTAACCCACATGCATGTGGATGGCTTCCGCTTCGACCTGGCAGCAACGCTGGCCCGTGAACTGCACGATGTGAGCAAGCTGTCGTCGTTCTTCGACACCATCCACCAGGACCCAACATTGGCGGAGAAAAAGTTGATCGCCGAGCCATGGGACGTGGGCGAAGGCGGATATCAGGTCGGCCAGTTCCCTGTTCTGTGGGCGGAATGGAATGGGAAGTATCGCGATACCGTGCGGCGGTTTTGGAAGGGCGACGGCGGGATGCTGTCGGACTTCGCATACAGACTCACGGGATCAAGCGACCTGTATCAGTACGACGGGCGCAAGCCATACGCAAGCATCAACTTCATCACCGCCCATGATGGCTTCACGCTGTGCGACCTGGTGAGCTACAACGACAAGCACAACGAGGCGAACGGCGAGGACAACCGCGATGGATCTGACAATAACGATTCATGGAACATGGGTGCGGAAGGCCCTACGGACGATCCCGCGATCAATGAGCTTCGCGAACGGCAGATGAGGAATTTTCTCGCGACGCTGATGCTTTCGCAGGGCGTTCCGATGCTGACGATGGGAGATGAGATTGCCAGGTCGCAGATGGGCAACAACAACACCTATTGCCAGGACGATGAACTCAGCTGGATGGATTGGAATCTCGATGATGCGCGCAGGCGGCTGCGGGAGTTTACCTGCAAGATCATCAAGCTGAGATTGCAACATCCAAATCTGCACAGACGAAAGTTCTTCCAGGATCGCGAGATTCGCAGACGCCGCGATGGCAGCCTCGTACTGGTGGAGAAGGATGCAGACTGGTTCAATCCGAATGGCAATGAAGTTTCAGACGAAGAGTGGAATGCCGGATGGACCAAGGCGGTTGCCCTGATGCTCAATGGTTGCACGTTGCAGGCTACGGATGAAAACGGAGAGTGGATCGTGGATGACAGTTTCCTGCTGCTGATCAATGCGGCAGATCAGGGTGTCGAGTTCACTCTGCCGTCGTCTCCGCGGGGTAAGCCGTGGAGGCAGATCCTGAACACCGAGAATATCGAAGATCCGTTTGCTCTGAGCGACATCAATGGAAAAGTGATCGTCGGGGGGCGGGGACTAAAACTCCTCAGCGATGGCGCAGCAGACGGGGCGCTGGCGACCGCAGACTAATTGCGAGAACTAGCGCGACAGGCGTGCGACCTACTTCGGCTCGGGCGGCCCGGCCGTCTGCGCTTCAGACTTAGGCCCTTCCTTGTCGTCGGGTGGCTTGGTGAGGTGAAGTTTACGAATCTCTTTAGCGCCATCCCCTGGATCGACCGGCGTGACCTTGATCATGGTGGCCATGGTGCCTGACGTCCATTTGAAGTAGTAGGTTTTTCCTGCTTCAGCTTCGAACCTTGCGCGCTCGTTCTCTTTTTGTCTCGCCTGGTTCAGGGCTGCTCCAGCAGACATGACAGCGCTACCGTAGTACATCTTGGGAAGCCCGCCGATGATGACCGTGCCAGGATCTACCTCTGCGAAGGCGTATTCGCTGTTGAGCAGTTTTCCGACGTGTTTGTCGTTGATGAATATTTCATCGTGGGCAGCGGAACCCGTGAATCTGTAGGTCCGATAGATGCACACGATGGCCTTCCCGGGAGACGGCGCGGGCAAAACCACGGGCGTTTTCGAGTCTTCGGCGGCGAGGACAGGACTCGCAAAGAGAATTGCCGCCGCGCTCAAGATCAGGAAGAGAAGAGCGAGCGCCCTGCTTATCGCGTTCAAGTGCGATGCAGAGATATTTTGAATGCCACTGCTGCGCATGGACGGCTCCTGTAGATTCGGAGCTGGTTGAATGCATTGGGCGGGAGCCCCGAATACATGCATGGACGATAGTCGTCTGATGTGATTCAGCAGTGCCTGAGGTCACGAACCCGCGTGATTATTTCTTGAAGTAAAGTGTTGTCCGTCGAGCCTTGATCAGCACGAAAAACCAGTGCGGGTCAGTTGGTGCACTGCACGCAATTACTGAAAAGCGCAAGCAGCCGGGACCAAGTCCGGATAAGCGAGCCCGAAGGTGCTACTGCATTATTCCGGTAGTTATGGTGGTCGCGATGGCGATGAAGGTGTGATTCACCTGCTGCGCAACGGCCGATTCACCGGCGACAGTTCCAAGGGCAATGACCGTGAATGCGAGGGCATATTCGGTGAGGCCCTGGCCGTCGTTGCGGTCGAGGAGGGTCTGAACGGCGAGATAGATCTTATTAAAAGGGCTGTTCATGCTGGTTTCTCCTGATTTCTGCCAGGCTCTAGGGCCGGTGCCGCCTGCAACTTGTCTGTTATTACTAAACCTCAATGGTGCGTTGCCCGGACAGATGCCGGGGGTCTATGCACCTTGGAGTGCACGGAAGGGCATGGAGGGTCCGAGACCTCCGGAAGGCGTCCTGGGATTGGCGGGGAGGGTTGATTGAAACGGCCTGGTGGTTCGCCCTCGTCCACAAATGCGAGGGAGCCTTTCGACACCATTCAGGGCAGGCAACCGGCTCTACAGCCTCGAATCCCAGGTCTCAGATTCGAGACCTGGGGCACCCGGGCAAATCAGTCGTAGTATTCGAGGCCGAGGTGGGTGATGAGATCAGCGCCCATGATGTGGCGGAGAGTGTTTTTGAGCTTCATCGACTGGATGAAGAGGTCATGCTCGGGGTAGAGACCTTCTCGCGTCTGGGGCGACTTGAGGTAGAAGCTGAGCCACTCCTGAATGCCGATGTTCCTGAGCGACGACGTGCGCTGTGCGAGGTCGAGGAAGAGGACGAGGTCGAGCGCGATGGGTGCAGCGAGGATGGAGTCGCGGCAGAGGAAGTCGACTTTGATCTGCATGGGGTAGCCGAGCCATCCGAAGATGTCGATGTTATCCCAGCCTTCCTTGTTGTCGCCGCGCGGCGGGTAGTAGTTGATGCGGACCTTGTGGAAGATGTCCTTGTAGAGGTCGGGGTAGAGCTCGGGCTGAAAAATGTATTCGAGCGAGCCAAGCTTGGACTCTTCCTTGGTCTTGAAGGACTCGGGATCGTCGAGAACTTCGCCGTCGCGGTTGCCGAGGATGTTGGTGGAGTACCAGCCGGAGACGCCGAGCAGTCGAGCCTTGAAGGCCGGCGCGAGGACGGTCTTCATGAAGGTCTGGCCGGTCTTGAAGTCCTTGCCGCAGATGGGAGCGGCGTTCTTTTTGGACAGCTCAATCATTGCGGGGACGTCGACGGTGAGGTTCGGCGCGCCGTTGGCAAAGGGAACGCCTTCGCTGAGAGCCGCCCAGGCGTAGATCTGCGAAGGGGCGATGCCAGGGTCGTCGGACTCGAGGCCTTTCTCGAAGGCTGCGATAGTCTGGTGTACGGCAGTTGGCTCGAGGAAGATTTCGGTCGAGCCGCACCAGATCATGACGACGCGGTCAACGGTCTTGCGGAAGTTCTGGATGTCAACGCGGACCTGATCGGCGAGGTCCCTCTTGTTCTTCCCTTTTTTGACGTGCGTGCCGTGAAGGCGCTTTACGTAGTACTGATCGAAGACGGCGGGGAGCGGCTTGATGGTCTCGAGGTAGGGCTTGAGCTGCAGGAGTGTTTCCTTCTCGAGAACCTTGGCGTGCGCGGCACTCTCGTAGACGTTGTCTTCGAAGATGTCCCAGCCGGTGAAGACAATGTCGTTGAGGTCGGCGAGAGGAACGAAGTCTTTTACGAGCGGCGATTTGTTGTCAGTACGTTTGCCGAGGCGTATCGTGCCCATCTGGGTCAGAGAGCCGATGGGCTTGGCGAGGCCGCGGCGAACGGCTTCGACGCCGGCGATCATAGTAGTAGCAACAGCGCCGAGTCCGACGACCATGATGCCAAGCTTGCCTTTTGCGGGTGCGGGCTTTTCCATCGGGGCTCCTGTTTTGGAGCCGCTCTGTTCGGTAGTGCTCATTCTTCTTTCCTAACCTTCCTTGATGAATTGAATCAATTGAAACCGGGCGGACGAATCAGTGTACGCCCGCGGACCGGGGCCCGTAGAAGACGAGAGTCAGGCTGCGTCGGCCTGACGAACGCGCTTGATGTGTGTCCAGAGGAACCAGACGATGGCGATGATGAGACCAATCTCGACCACGAGGTGGAATCGATGGAACCACTCGTGGAAACGAGGGTCGGTTTCCCAAGCTTGTCCCAGGCGCATTCCCACATATGCGAGGACGTAGCACCACGGCCAGGATCCGATGAATGTGTAGATATGGAAGCGGAGTTGCGGCATCTTGGCAACGCCGGCCGGGAACGCAATGAACGTCCGGACGACGGGCAGCAGGCGTCCGACGAGAACCGTGATGCCGCCGTACTTCTCAAAGAAATGCGTGATGCGATCGAGGTCGTGCGGGCTCATCAGGACCCAGCGTCCGTAGCGCAGAACCAGGGGACGGCCGCCCCATGCGCCGACCCCGTAGGCGACGATGGATCCAAGATTGCAGCCAATGGCGCCGGCCGTCGCTGCCCAAATGAGATTGAACCGGCCCGTGTGAACGAGGTAACCGGCAAAGGGCATGATGATTTCGGACGGGAGCGGAATGCAGGCGGATTCGATGCCCATCAGAGCGGCAATGCCGGCGTATCCAAGTGAGCCGATGACGTGGGTTACAAACTGGACGATGAGAGGCAGAATGCGTTCGGTCATGGGCTTGATCAGTATATAGGTTGGGCGCCGGGCATCAGCCGATCACCCTGCTAGCTGCTAGGATTGAGTTGATTTATCCCGCACACGAGGTGTTCTAGAGTGGCCGAGTTTCCTCCCGTTCCGCTTACCCTTGAAGGGTCTGCTTTGCTGCATCAGTTCTTCCGGTTTGACTGGAAGGCGTGGAAGGGCTGCGCGTCTGCGGAGCGCGAACAGATTGCAGGTGAATTTGGAGCGCTGCTGCAGAAGCTTGAGAAGTCGAGCGATGGAAAGATACAGACCGGGTTGTTCTCGCAGCTGGGTCACAAGGGCGATCTGATCCTCGTGCACTTTCGCGAATCGTTTGAGGCGCTGAACCAGGTGGAACTCGATCTTGCGCAGACGCGGATGTCGGAGTTTTTGACGGCAACGCACTCGTATGTATCGGTCGTCGAGCTGGGCCTTTATGAGTCGACACGCAAGACGTATGAGGCTGCGGCGTCAAAGGGAGCGGAGCCGTTTTCGCCGGAGTGGAATGCGGATGTCGAGGCGTCGATGAAGCGCGGGGCCGAGGCGATGAAGACGCGCCTCTTTCCTTCTATTCCTGAGGCGAAATACCTGTGTTTTTATCCCATGGATCGGAAGCGCGGCGAGCAGGTGAACTGGTATACGGTTCCATTCGCGGATCGGCAGCGAATGATGCACGAGCATGGAATGATCGGTCGGCGATATGGGGACGTGGTGAAGCAGATCATTTCGGGCTCGATCGGGATGGACGACTGGGAATGGGGCGTGGATCTGTTCGCCGACGACCCGGTGGTGTTCAAGAAGCTGATCTACGAGATGCGATTTGATGAAGTGAGTGCGGTATATGCGCTGTTTGGGGCGTTCTATCTTGCGCTGAGGCTGCCGGTGGAGAAGCTGGGGAGTTGGCTGAGCGGAAAGCTTTAGCTTCAACGTGGGGCGAACCGCTTCACGCTGAAGGCAATGGGCAGACCGACCACGACCATGTGCGTGCATACGCCCTTGATCAAGTCGTGAAGCTCGTAGGGACCGTGACTATGTAGCGCGGACAAGGGCAGTACGACCAGGCGCATGAACGTATCGACTGCAGCGCCAAAGAATAAGCCACAGACGATCCAACTTTCTTTCAAGTAGGTCAGGCGGCGGCTGGCAGCGTAGTAGATTGCAGCGGCAGACAGGGCGATGAAGTAGTGCAGCACAACGCCCAGGATGTATGTTCCGGCTCCGCCATCGAACGCCTTCCTTCCCAGCAGGCCACCCGCGATTGCAAGAGGAATATCCCAGCCAAAATAGATGCACGCCTGCAGGAGGTCGAGCGTGCCTGCAATCAAACCTCCTGCACAAATAGCCAAGACGGCACTTCGCCTATCCTTTGAAGCGGGTACTAGAATTTCTTTCACTGCTTACCTCATTCTGTGTTCCTGAGACGGTGTCGGGCTTGCGGAGTTCGGTGCTGCGGAACACGTGCCGACAGTAGTGGAATAGATCGTAAAAGTCCTGAATCTGCTCTGAATCGCTCTGAAAAGTTCTGAAAAGTGGAGTTCACTTTCCTAGTGACGCTTCGTTGCTACAATCTGGAATTGCCTGCTTCGCTCGATTGCTGCGACTACTTAAGGAACGCTCAATGACATCAAAACTTCGCATCGGCGACTGGAATGCCGATCCAGATTCGGGGACGATCGCGCGGAATGGCGAGACGATCCGGCTGGAAGTAAGGTCGATGCGCTTATTGATGTGCCTGGCGGAACGTGCAGGGCAGGTCGCCAGCATCGACGAACTCATCAGCAATGTCTGGGGCGGAGTCGCCGTGTCGCCGGACTCGGTGTATCAAGCGGTGACTGCTCTTCGCCGGCAGCTTGGCGATGACCCGCGCAAACCTGCGTACATTGAAACGGTGCCTCGGCTTGGTTACCGGATGATCGCGGAGACTGGCCCCTGGGTGGAAGCGCGGGCCCAGCGTGCGACGAGCGAAGCGGGAACCTTGCCGGCCATATCGAGTGCAGAAGCCGGCAACGCAAGACGCAAGGGCAATGTTCTTTGGGTGGCCGCGGCGCTTGTGATCGCGACAGGCTTTGGGTTTGCTCTCCACGCGAGGCTCTCGGGCAGAAATCGATCTGCGTCGGCTTCAGTTGCACCGCCGGTCGCATCGGTGGGAGTGCTTCCATTTCTCGATTTGACTGAAGGAATGCATAACGAAGAGTTCGCCGATGGGATGACTGAAGAGCTTATCGACAAGCTCAGCAACGTTGAAGGCGTACGTGTTCCCTCTACTACGGCTTCGTTTTTTTACAAAGGGAAGTCACTGCCGGTCTCTGAAATTGCGCAAGGTTTGAGGGTGACCTATCTGCTGGATGGCAGTGTGCGCAAATCGAATGGAAGGGTGCGTATCGCAGCGCGACTGGTGCGTGGCGATAACAGTTACGTGGTTTGGACTAATACCTACGACCGGCCGCTGAGTGATTTGATCATGGCGCAGGATGAGATCGCGGGCGAGGTTGTAAAGGCCTTAGAGTCGACCGTTGGGGGTACGCAAGCGCACGGCAAGTCTCGTTGAGGAGCAATTGTTCATGCCTAAGGCAGTGGGAAAAGGCAAGCCGGTTAAGAACCCTCTCACCAAACGCGGAGAGAGCCGAGCGTCTACTGCCAAGGTGCGGTCGAAGCAGTCGAGTGGCGATCTGGCGCCGGAGAGGATCAACGCGATCCTGAAGGGGCTGGATGAGGCTTATCCGGAGGCGGTTTGTGCGCTGACTCATCGGACGCCCTGGGAACTGCTGGTGGCTACGATCTTGTCGGCGCAGTGTACGGATGTCCGGGTGAACATGGTGACGCCGGAGCTATTCCGCCGCTTCCCTACACCGCAGGCCATGATGAAGGCTCCGATACCGGACTTGATCGAGCTGATTCGCACCACGGGGTTCTTCAACAACAAAGCGAAGTCCATCAAGGGCGCTGCACAGGCGATTGTCGAGCGTTTCAGCGGAAAGGTTCCTGAGACGTTGGCGGAGCTAATTACGGTTCCAGGCGCGGCGCGCAAGACGGCGAACGTGGTGCTGGGCGTGAGCTACGGGAAGGCCGAGGGCGTTGTGGTGGACACGCATGTGTTTCGCATCTCGCGAAGGCTCGACCTCACGAAGGCCGACACGGCGGAGAAGGTAGAGCAGGACCTGATGAAGATTCTGCCGCAGGATCGCTGGATCAGGTTTTCGCACCAGGTGATTCACCATGGCCGGAAGGTTTGCATTGCGCGCGCACCGAAGTGCAAGGAGTGCAATATCGAGACGCTGTGCAAGTCGGAAGACAAGACGTGGGAGAGTTGAGCTGGCGGCTTGTTACTGGGTTGGTTTCCCGGTGCCCAAGGGCTAGGCACCTGGGGCACCCGGCGAAGTTAGCCGCACTTCGCGCATGTTCGCAGAGCTTCCAGCCCAGTTCATGAGCACTGAGCTCATCATTGCTTCAGTGTGCTGCCGGATGAATGTAGTAGACGACGCCGAGGTAGTCGTCGCTTAGCAAAAACGTGTCGCGGTCGAGACGCAGGATGGCACATGGGCGACCGTGAACCCGAGGCTTGCCGTTCTGGATAGCAAGGAAGCCGGTGATGAAGTCTCGTGGCTGGCGATCCGCAGGAGTGAAGCGGACAACTTTGTAACCAGTACCAATGCGAAGGTGGCTGGCGCCGTGGAGAGCGACGAGGAAGGTGTTGGCGAGAGCTGAATCCTGTGCGCTGAAGTATGCGAAACCGAGCGGAGAGCTGTGTGGCGGAAACGTGGTGTAGGCCGGCGGGACCTGTTCGCAGGACGTGAGGGGCACCGGAGCTTTGCCGAGGTTGGAACTGGGGTCGGCTGCGTGATGCCCTCCACCGGCGGCGAGGTTTGTGCCTGCTGCGGCGACGTCCTTCTGCTGGCCGTAGACGGAATCACCCGATGACGTTGCGGGGGCGGTGGGTTTCGAGGCGGTCTTCCCTGCTGTGCGGGCGTCGTTGAGGGTGGGCAGCGGAGTTTTGTCGAGGACGGGCTCGCCATTGGCGAAGTAGCAGGTGGGCCAGCCATAGTTCGGCGCCGGACTCGCATTGCTGGCAAGTTTAAAGAAAGTGTCCTCAGGCAGCTTGTCGCCGAGATGGTCGTCGCCCATATTCGTGGCGAAGATGGCGCTGTCGAGCTCTGGAATTTGTTGAATGTCGACCGCGTTGCGAAGTCCCTGCGCTTCGAGACGCTGATTCTTGCCATCCGGGTCCATGCTGACAACCGACGCGCGAAGGACTTCGTCTTCCTGACAGTAGTTGCACGATGAGCCAACGGCGACGAAGATGCGCGGCTTGCTGTCGATGTTCACGACCGCAACGGTGCGGGTGAGGTGCCAGCCGCCGTATTTGTAGTGAAGGCCGTAATCGGGAAAGCGGATGAGCGTTTCCGGCGCGGTGGCTGGGGCGTCGTCGCCCGCGTTGTATTTGTAGCGGACCAAGCGATCCGTCAGAGGTATGTAAAGCCAGCTCTGTTTCGTAGCGGAGTCGGAGTAGAAGGCGAGGTTGTTGGGATTGCGGAGGTGGTCGAGGTAGCGCGTGACGTGCGTGAAGCGATGAGTCTGCTCGTTCCAGCCGTCGAGGATATAGACGGATCCGAGACGGTTGTCGCTGAGGTCGTACATGGAGGTTACGAAGATGCGGCCGTCGGGTGACTTGGCGAAGAAGCGGACGCGTTTGAGTCCAGTGGCGGCGATGCTGATGTCGAATGAGTCGGGAAGGTTGAGGGTGATCTGTTTGCTGGGGGCGTAGGTGAGGGTGTGGGGGGTCTGTGCGGGCATGACGGCCGATTGGACAAAGACCACTAGAAATGCGGAGAACAGTACGCCCGTGAACGCTCGATGCATGGCTTGAGTCCAGAATTGAAACTTGATGTCTTGTGAATCGCAAAAAGAACAACTGCAGATTCTTCGACTCACCACCCCCGAACTGAAGAAAACGTTCGGGGCCCCGTTCGCTCAGAATGACAGCCGTATCTATTGAAATTCTGAATTTCCAGATTTGAGTGTAGAGGAATTCAGAACTGGGTGATGACGGCGGCGATGAGGCCGACGATGTCGTGGGGATTGGCTTCGGCGTCGGGGGGCCAACCGTGTTCGCGGAGAGTGGCGCTGGTGACTGGGCCGATGGAGATAGCTTTGACTCCGGCGAATGGGAAAGCGATGCCAGCGGCGCGGGCGACGTCAGCGAGATGCGTGACGCTGGAGGAACTGGTGAAGGTGGCGGCATCGATGTTGGACGCGAGCGCGGCCCGGAGTTTGTCGGGGGCGTCGTGTGGGATGGCGTTCCGGTAGGCATCGACTACGTCGACGATGGCGCCGGTGGCGCGGAGGGTGTCGGGGATGAGGTCGCGGGCGATGGCGGCGCGTGGAAGCAGCACTCTCTTACCGCGAATGGAATCACCCAGTGCTTCCAGCAGGCCTTCGGCGACTTGCGATTGAGGTACAACATCAATACGAAATCCAAAGCCTTTCGCGTCTTCGGCAGTTGCACGACCTATTGCGGCCACTTTTAGTCCTTCGGCCTTTTGTGGTTGCACCGCGAATCTCTGGGCGCGCGAGCAAATGGCGCTCATGGTATTTGTGCTCGTCAAGATCAGCCAGTCATAGCGATCCAAGTGCGTGAGCGCGTCATCCAGCGGTCCGAATGACATAGGGGGAACAATTTCCAAGACCGGGACTTCGATTGGAATACCGCCGATTTCGCTGATAGCGTCGCTGAGCTTTGCGCTCTGCCTTGCAGACCGGGTGACGAGGATGCGTCTGTGGGCGAGCCTGGCGAAGGTCATTGCGCGCCATCTTGGTTAGGGATGAAAAGAGCAAGAAGCAGGTCCTTCGCTCCGCTGAAGAAAGCCGCTCCGCTCAGGATGACAGACATTGATGAGGACCCTTCTATGCGGAGGCGCCCGCGGGGGGTTGCTGAGTGGCTTCGAGTAACTGGGTCGCTCCGGCCTTTTTGAGTTTGTTGGCGATGAGCTGACCGAGAGCGAGAGGGCCCATTTCGGAGCGGCGGGTTTCGTGGTGAGCCCGGATGGCTTTACCAGTGGCGGGGTCAGCGACGACGCCGAAGATCTCCTGCCATTCTCCAGATTCATTCTGCGGCGCGACACGGCAGTGAATGCCGATGGGAACCTGGCAGCCTCCGCCTAATGCGGCAAGGGCGGCGCGTTCTGCAGTAACGGCATAGCAGGTGGCGGCATCATCGAGAAACGAGATGGCGGCCAGAGTCGTCGCGTCGTCCTTGCGGGTCTCGATTCCGAGAGACCCTTGTCCGGCGGCCGGACAAAAGTGATGCGGTTCGAAGCGCTCGCGGATCCACTCATTTTTTTCAAGACGATCGAGACCCGCGGCGGCGAGGAGGATGGCGTCTACCTGTCCTTCTTCAAGTTTGCGAAGGCGGGTGTCGACGTTGCCGCGAAATTCAACGGCTTTGATATCAGGACGCAGCGCGAGGAGCTGTGCACGACGGCGCTGGCTGCTGGTGCCGACTACCGCACCGCGTGGAAGCGCATGAAGACTGTTGTACTTCACCGCGACGAGAACGTCACGAGGGTCTACGCGCTTCGGTGTTGCCGCAAGACGGAAGGGCTCAGGGAGTTCCGTCGGCAGATCTTTGAGTGAGTGAACAGCGAGATCGACTCTGCCTTCGGCGAGAGCTTCTTCGATCTCCTTGGTGAACATGCCTTTCGAGCCGACCTGGGCAAAGGTGACTTCCTGAAGCTTGTCGCCTGTGGTCTTGATGATTTCGATCTGCACGCTGTGGCCGCGGGTACGCAGACATGCCGCGATGTGATTAGCCTGCCAGAGAGCGAGTTGCGATCCGCGACTGCCGATGCGCAGGTTCATTTGCCTCCTACGGCGCTGGTTTCGCTCTCGCGAGGGGAATTTAGAGAAGTCTTGTTTTCGGGCTGGTCGATGGGAACGACCGAGCGCTGCGGCACTTGTTCAGCTTCTGGGGCGGCCGGAAGCGACCATGTCTCGCACAACGCTTCGACGCGGGTGGAGTCGTTTTCGCGCGCGGCCTGCTTGAGAGCCTGCATCGGCGGATGAAGGAACTTGTTCACAAGCCCGCGAGTAAGAGCTTCGACGGCGGCCAGCTGCTCCGCGGTGAGCTCGCCAAGTTTTGCGTGCATACGCTTGAGTTCGTTCACGCGAATCTCTTCGGCCTGTCGCTGAAGGCTGACAATCGCGGGAGCGACGTTGACTGCGCGGCGGCGCTGGTGGAAACGGTCGACTTCGGCTTCGACAAGAGCCTCGGCGTCGCCTGCCTGCGTCTTGCGCTCGGCGATGTGTGTTGCGGCGACCTGCTGAAGGTCGTCGATGTCATAGACGAAGATTCCTTCAATCTTGTTCATCGCCGGATCGACGTCGCGCGGGACGGCGATGTCAATGAAAAACATGGGGCGGTTGCGGCGGCGATGCATGAACTGCTGGCCGTGTTCGGGGCGGAATATGTGATGCGGAGCGCCGGTGGAGCTGATGACGATGTCAGCTTCTGTGGCAGTCTCGTAGAGCTTGTCGAAGGGGATGACGCGACCGTTGAAGGGCTCGGCCAGCTGGCGTGCCCGATCGAGAGTGCGATTGGTAACGAGGATCGCGCCTGCTCCCTGCTGAAGCAGATGACGCGCGGCGAGCTCGCTCATTTTTCCCGCTCCGACGAGGAAGACGGTGCGGCCATTGAGGGAGCCGAAAATCTTACGGGCGAGTTCAACCGCGACAGAGGCAATAGAGACGGAATTGGATCCTATGGCGGTTTCGGTGCGGACCTTCTTGGCTGCGGCGAAGGCGGATTGCAGGAGATGCTCTAGCTCTCCGGAGATGGTACCGGCGGCGCGAGCTGCGGCGTAGGCCTCTTTGACCTGGCCCAGGATTTGCGGTTCGCCTACGACCATGGAGTCGAGGCTGGAAGCGACCCGGAAGAGATGCCGAACCGCCTGCTGATCGCGGTGCTCGTAGATGTGCGGCGCAAGTTCAGACCTTTCGACTCCGAACTGCGTGTAGAGGAAGTTTTTGATATCAGTTTCGGCCGAGTCGAGAGCCGCGAGTATTTCGACCCTATTGCACGTGGAGACGATCAAGCATTCAGTGACGCCGGGTTGGGCGGCGAGAGCGTGGATAGTGTCGGGCAATTCGTCCCGGGAGATGGCGATGCGTTCCCGTAGGGAAATGGGCGCGGTTTTGTGGTTGACCCCGATGAGTACGAGTTGGCTCATGGGGCACCGAACCTATGGACGCGGCTCACGATATTGGCAGCCCAGACGCAGATCATGAAGATGAGCACTGCGCCGGAGAAGTATGCGGCTTTCCTGCCGCGCAGACCGGCGCTCCAGCGAAGAAAGATGAGAAGAACGTAAAGACCCCACATCACAAACGAAGCGAGGACCTTGGGGTCGACGAAGTAGGCGGCTCCGAGCGAGGTTTCCTGGACGAGCACGGCGCCGAGAACCAGGCCCACGGTCATGCAAGGAAAGCCGAATAGGAGCATGGAATTTGCCAGACGCTCCAGTGTGTCGAGTGGAGGAAGCCAATCGAAAGCAGATCGGCCTGTCTCGGTCGGCTTGGATTTAAGGCGCCGTTCGAGGGCCAGATAAAGGATGGAGGAGAGGAGGCTGAAGCCCAGAGCGGCATAGGCACAAAGCAGTGCGGCAATGTGAGCCACAAGCCAGCTGGTGCGAACGCCCTGGGATGGAAAGGCGTAGCCCTGAACCCCGAGCGAGGGTACGAATACCAGGAAAAAGGTGATGGGAAGCGCGAAAACTCCGAGCGACATGGCGTCGTAGAGCCACCAGGCGAGAAAGTAGAGTCCTGCGATCGCAAAGCCTAGAAGACATTGAACTTCGCGCGCTCCCACCGGAACCCACCGGTGGGCCTGGACCAGCATTTCTACGGCAGAGACGAGGTGGAAAAAGAAGGCCATGCCTCCGAGGTGCACACACCACCTGCGTGCGCGTTCGGACGAACTGAGCACGGCGGGGAAGATGGTGACACTTGCGGCCGCATAAAGAATGGTCGCGACTCGGAGCCAAAGCAGGTGCATGCCGTACTCAATCTAAAGCCTTACCACTCAGTATACTGTGATCCAAATCACCAGTTGAGTTGGTCTGCGCCAGGTTTTCGGCTTGCCATCAAGGTCATGCGAGCGGCTGCAGGAGAGAATCCGGCTGGTCGCTTTGACACATGTAAAGCCAGAGATAGAAACAACCAGCGGCCAGCAGGGCGAGAGGCACAGGAAAGTTCAACATCACATCGGCCATGAGAGCGGCGAAGGGCGAACCAAGATTGCGCAGCCTGGCGGCAACCTTAATAAGTACGAGCCACGGCAGGTCGCCTGAAAGGAATGTCGCCAGCGCCGTGACCGCAAATGCGATCCAGCGCAAACGATGTTTCCGGGTCAGTAGCAGGCTGAGCGCAGGAAACTGAAGCATGATCAGTTTCGCATCGTATTGCCGATGGTAGACAGGGAGCACCGACAAGGCAGAGATAGAAGCGAGTGCCAGCCAGGTATTTGTCTGCGTCGCCCGAGTGCGGACGGTTTTCCAGATCCAGAGCAGCAGAAGCGGCCCGCAAATGAGCAACGCGACGGAATCGTAAATCTTGGAATCATTCCAGAAGAAACTTGTGACGGTCTGCAGGTTGGTCATCATCAAGGTGCCGTGCGGTGCACGGGGATCGTTCGTGCGGCCGGGACCGGAAAAAGCGGCCATATTCGATGAGAGCTCTTTGATCCAGTGCGGCGACAGCATATAGAGCCAAAGAATCATGGGCAGGGTGAGGACCAAGATGCAAAGCACCGTTTGGAGCGCGCGCTTGCGATAGAGGGCACAAGCGAGAAGGAAGTAGAGAAGTATCAGGCCGCCATCGTGCGGCTTAAACGCGACACTGACGGCGAATGCCGCAATGCCTAGCGGGATGAATCGTTCTGAGATGAAGGAGATGCAACCCAGAATGCAGAGGGGCACCGCAAAGCCGGCGGGGTTTCCAAAGTAGAAGAGAGAGGCGCTGGTGGCAAGAATATAGCCGGTAAGAATTCCGATGGAAAGCTTCGCATCCTGCGCGCAGGCCTGCCAAACGAAGAAGGACGCGAGCAGAAAAGAGATGCCTATGACCGCGATCCAGAGAGCCAGCGCTAAGGATTCTGGGAAAAGGGCCAGCAGAGACGTCAGCGCGAAGCATGAGGGCAGATACGGGTTTCTGGTGACGACAATGCGATCTGGATCGGGTTTACCGGTTGGAGGCGACTCCTGGGAGTAGAGCTGCTCGACCACTTGCTCGCTGTACGGGTCGCGGTGCTCGAGAAGAGCCTTCCCTGAATAGTAGGCTGTTCGAAAGTCGTGGATTGCGGGCTTTTCGCCGTGAGTCAGGACCCAGCCGAGAGCGAGAAAAATGAGTGAGCCAATGATTACAAAGTACAAGCCATCTCTGGCGGAAGTTGCGATGCGCGGGGATGGCAAATCTCTGGTCATCAGGAAGTTCGAGAAACTCGATCAAAAAAAGGCGCCAGGATCATTCTTTCAGTAGAAGAACGCTCAAAGACAGTGCTCAGTGAGATTCATGGCTGCTGGGTGCCGTACCGCGCGACGAGCGAGGGCAAACCAGAGTTTCGACGCGTTTCCTCACATTCCGCAGCTGAGCGCTGAAAGGTTAAGCTGTAGTCAATCGTGCCATCGACCGAATCTCAATCCGATCTCTCGACGCACGCAGACGGCACCGGACTGGACACGGTGGCGGCATCGGTGGGCACAGACGGAATACCGGCTGGCACCGAACAGGACAGCCCGAACCCGGCAACTCCCAAAGCAAGTTCGTCAGAGATGACTCCCTTCATGCGCCAGTGGACGACGGCGAAGCGGGAGAATCCCGATGCACTGCTCTTTTTCCGAATGGGGGACTTCTACGAGCTTTTCTATGACGATGCAGTGACGGCTAGTCGTGAGTTGCAGCTAACGTTGACGGCGCGGGACCGCGAGCGGCAGGTTCCAATGTGCGGAGTGCCGTATCACTCGGTGGAGACGTATCTGACCCGGCTGCTACGACGTGGATTCCGAATTGCGATCTGCGAGCAGATGGAAGATCCGAAGCTCACGAAGAAGATCGTCAAACGGGAGGTGGTCCGCGTATTGTCGCCGGGGACGGCGTTGGATTCGGCCCTGGGGCAGGAGCAAAACAATTTCCTTGCGGCGTATTTCGAGAGCGGTCCGGAGAAACAACCTCTATATGCTGTAGCGCTGCTGGATGTTTCGACAGGCGAATTCAGGACGGCGGAGTTTCAGGGCGCGAAAGCACGGCAGCAGGCGCTCGATATATTGTTGCTGGCGGGGCCAAGCGAAGTGCTGCTTTCGGCGAGCGCGGAGATACCCGGAGCGCTCGAGAAGATCGCGGCACGCACGCGAGTTGAGGACTGGGTGTTCACGCGGGATTTCGCCGTGCCTCTAGTTGAGCGACAGTTGCAAGTGCGGTCGCTCGAGGGATTCGGGCTGATCGGACATGAGGCAGCGGCCATTGCCGCAGGGGTGCTTCTGCACTATGTGCGTACGACGCAGAAGAATGATGCGCTGCACATCGATTCGTTGAAGTTTCAGGAGCATTCGACATGTCTGGAACTCGACCAGGTGACGGTGCGGAATCTCGAGCTTGTAGAGCCGCTGTTTGCGGGACAGGATGACCGGGCAACGCTCTTCCATACTCTCGATTGCTGCCAGACACCGATGGGCAAGCGCCTGCTGCGGGCGACGATTTTGCGGCCTCTGATCGACGCTGCTGCGCTCAGTGCGCGGTACGAGGCGGTCGGTGAGGCGCAGGGCGATCTGGTGAAGCGCGAGGAGGTGCGGCGCGCGTTTGAAGGAATTCTCGATCTGGAAAGACTGCTGGCACGGTTGAGTCTGGATTCTGCCGGGCCACGGGATGTGCGGGCACTGGCTGCGAGTCTCGCGCGGCTGCCCGGATTGAGATCGGCGATACAGCTGATGGAGACGCCGCTCTGGCGGGAACTGGCGATCAGGCTGGACACGCTGGAGGATACAAGCTCACGGATCTCGTCAATGCTGGTGGAAGAACCGCCGCTGACAATGGCGGATGGCGGAGCCATCGCATCGGGCGTAGATGCGGAACTGGATGATTTGCGATCGATCTCCTCTACGGGAAGGCAGTCAATCGCAGCAATCGAAGAGCGGGAACGAGCGCGAACGGGGATTGGATCGCTGAAAGTTCGTTATAACTCGGTGTTCGGGTACTACATCGAGATCACCAAGGCGAATCTCGCAATGGCTCCGGCGGACTACGAGCGGAAGCAAACGCTGGTGAATGCAGAGCGGTTTACGACGCCGGAGTTGAAGGAGTATGAAGTAAAGATCCTCACCGCTCACGACCGCTGCATCCAGATTGAGAAGAGAATCTTCGGCGAACTCCGACGTGCGGTGCTGGAAGCGGCTGGGCGAATTCGTCGCGCATCCGCTGCTGTTGCCGAAGCAGATCTGCTGACCAACTTTGCGCACCTGGCTTCATTGCGGCGATATGTGCGGCCTGTCGTGTCGGACGAACTGGTGCTGGAAGCGGTGGCAGCGCGGCATCCGGTGATCGAGCAATGGATGGAAGAAACGCGCGAGGGACGATTCATCGCCAACGATCTCTACCTGAGCGCAACGGATCAGGGGCCAAGCCTGCTTCTGATTACCGGGCCGAACATGGGCGGCAAGAGCACGTATCTGCGGCAGGCCGCGATGCTGGTGCTGATGGCGCAGATGGGAAGTTTCGTTCCGGCGCAGAGTCTGCGAATGGGGCTTGTGGACCGCATCTATACGCGCATCGGTGCAAGCGACAATGTGGCGCGCGGGCGATCGACCTTCATGGTGGAGATGACGGAGACAGCGACGATCCTGAATACCGCATCGAACCGGTCGCTGATTCTTCTGGATGAGATGGGGAGAGGCACAGCAACGTTCGACGGGCTGTCTCTTGCCTGGGCAACGGTCGAATACCTTCATGCCGAGACAGGGGCAAGAACGCTCTTCGCAACGCACTACCACGAATTGACAATGCTGGCGGAGAAGCTTAAGCGGGTGCGCAATTTGCGCGTGGGCATTAAGGAAGGGGCCGGCGGCATTGTGTTTCTGCATACCATTGAGCCTGGAGCGGCAAGCAAGAGCTACGGGATCGAGGTAGCGAAGCTGGCGGGGTTGCCTCCTGCAGTGATCGAGCGGGCGAAGCACGTCCTGAAGCAACATGAGAAGCAGGAACGGCAGAGCGTTCAGGTGGAGACTGCTCCCGAGCCGATGCAGCTGACGATCTTCACGCCGCTCTCGCAAAGGATTGTGGACAGGATTGAACAAGTAGATGTGAATGCTCTCACTCCGCTGCAGGCGCTGAATCTGCTGGAGGAGTTGCAGCAAGAGCTAAAGGGACCAAAGGATTAGCGACGCAGGGACTGAGGAGAAGTGATGTCGGCAACGATCAGAGAGGCGGCGGGGAGTCTGTTAGTGGTAGGCCTCGCGAGCACGGAATTGACAGCCCTGGAGCGTGCATGGCTGAAGCTGATACGTCCGGGTGGCGTGATTCTGTTTCGCCGAAACATCATCGATGCAGGGCAGACGCGGGCGCTGCTCGACGAAGCGACAGGCTTGGGCGCGAGACACTCGGTGCGCTGCGTGGACGTCGAGGGCGGAACCGTAAATCGACTGCGCGACGCGCTGGCTCCGATTGCTTCGGCACAAGCGGTGGCGGCCGCTGACCGGAATCGCAAGAAAAAGTCATTTCTGGCGCGGCAACATGGAGACCTCATCGGACGTGCAGTAAAAGCGTTCGGATTTAATACGACGCTTGCGCCGGTCGTTGATCTTACGCTGCCGGAGGCAACCGACGTATTAGGTTCGCGGACTACGGGTTCGACAGCCGCAGACGTGATTGGCTATGCGCGAGAGTTTCTCGCGGGAGTTGCAGGACAAGGCGTGGTGAGTTGCGGCAAGCATTTCCCAGGGCTGGGTGGAGCTTCCGGCGATACGCACTTTGTCACTCCAGCCATTGCGCGGAGCTGGGAGCAGATCTGGAATGAAGATTCAGTTCCCTATCGCCAACTGCACAAGCAGATGCCGATGATCATGATGAACCATGCGGCGTACCCCAGAACTCCGGGCAAGAATGTACCCGCAAGCGCATCGCGATTCTGGATCACGGAGACCCTGCGAAAAAAGATCGGATACAAGGGCATTGTTCTGTCTGACGATCTGGAGATGGGCGGAATTCTGAAATTTTTGCCGGTGGAAGATGCGGCGGTGGAAGCGATCCGCGCCGGATCGGATCTGCTGGAAATCTGTCACAGCGCGGAACTGATCCTGCGTTCGTACGAAGCCTTGATCTCCGAAGCAGAGCGGTCGAGTGCCTTCCGGAAAACACTCTTGAGAATGGCGAGTGATTCGGGCCGCAAGCGGTCGCGGCTGTACAAGGCTAGTCCGACGGCTCCGCCCAGTACAAAGGCTCTTGAGACACTGCGTCGCGACATCCTTGCATTCAACGAAAGCGTCTCTGTGCAGGCAAATGCCACTTCGGTGGCGGATCCTCGTGCGACGGCGCCAGCAGAAGCTTCATGACAAAGCCGATGATTGTTGCCGGCGTGATGAGCGGCACGTCCGCGGACGGAGTCGATGTCGCCGTCGTTCGGATCGAGCGGGGAAAGCGAATCCGATTGAAGCTGCTCGCTCACGAAGCATTTCCCTACCCTGCTGGGCTGCGACGAGCCGTTCTGGCCGCGATGAACGCGAAGTCGACGTCGACAGCGGAGCTGGCGCGTCTTAACTGGCGGTTGGGCCTGGCCTACGCCGACGCGGTAAAGACGGCGGCAGAGCGGCATGGATCGAAGATCGATCTGGTGGGATGCCATGGACAGACTCTTTATCACCAGGGAAGGGCCGAACAGTACGCGGGAGAGAAGTTCTCGTGCACATGGCAGGCAGGTGAGACTGCGCTTATCGCGTCTGAGTTGAAGGTGCCCGTGGTGTCGAATTTCCGGCCGGCAGATATGGCGGCTGGTGGACAGGGCGCACCGCTGGTGCCGCTCTTCGATCAGGTCTACTTCGGAGACACGAAGCGAGGAAGAGTTCTTCAGAACATTGGTGGCATCGCGAACCTGACTGCGATTCCGTCGAGCAGCGAGATGGATGAAATGCTGGCGTTCGATACCGGGCCTGGCAACATGGTGATCGATGCGCTGGCACAGAAGCTGTTTGGAAAACCTTACGACCGCAATGGCGCGATTGCTGCAAAGGGACGCGTTCTGAAACCGGTACTGGTGAGGATGCTGCGCAATCCGTACTTCCGGTTGACGCCGCCGCGAAGCGCTGGGCGCGAGGAGTTTGGAAGAGAATATGCTGCAGCGTTTCTAACTGCTTGCCGGAGCGAAAGCCGCAAGCCCGAAGATGCCTTGGCGACGGCGACGGCCCTGACGGTCGAGAGCATCGTGCAAAGCTTCAGGCAGTTCGTCTGGCCGCTGATGACGGGCAGTCCGATCGACTACATCGTTTCGGGCGGCGGAGCAAAGAATGCAACCCTGATGAAGTTGCTAGCGGAATCGCTGGAGCCACAAGGATGCGTCCTCACCACCACGGAGCGATTTGGCCTGCCCGCCGAAGCCAAAGAGGCGGCAGCGTTCGCACTGCTCGCCTGGGCTACCTGGAACCGGCTTCCAGGAAACGTGCCGAGCGCAACGGGAGCAAAGCGGCTCGCCGTTCTGGGGCAGATTGCATACTCCTAGGCTGCGTTCAGCAGGGTGAAAATCGCCGCAAAGCAATTCCGACGATTTGGAAACAACCTTAGGCCTGCCTTAAGATTTCTGCTTGCCGTAAGTGCATTCCCCTCACCAGATGCAGAGAGAAGCTGAAAGCCCCATCGGTCGGTTCATACTTTGACACCTTTACTCAACCTTTTGTCCGGCTTACTCGTCTACCGAAACAGGTATCGATTCCAGTCGTACCAGTACAGGTACGCGCGAAAGCGAAAACATGAAAAGGTTGACCAGAAAAAACATAGCGGTCTGGCTGTCGTTCTTTGCGCTTCTGACCTCTGCGACTGTTCTCTGCCCGAAACTGGGAGCCCAAGCTGCAGCACAGCGATTTGTCGGAACGATTTCCACGATTATGGGCGACACATTGACCGTGAAGACCGACGCGGGTGAAGAACACAAGGTGCAGGTACCGGACACGGCAATGCTGAAGCGAATTGCACCGGGACAGAAGGATCTGAGCACGGCGGAAACAATCAAGCTGAGCGACCTGGCCGTTGGGGACCGCGTACTGGTGAAGCTTGACCCGGATGCCACGGCCGGCTCTGCCCAGGCACAGCAGATCGTCGCCGTAAAACAGACCGATATCGCCCAGAAGCAGCAGCAGGATATGGCGGAGTGGCAGCGGAACGGCGTGGGCGGGCTGGTGAAGAGCGTGGACGCTGCGAGCGGAGTCGTCATGCTAACGAGCGGTGCGGGGCCGACAGCGAAGACTGTGACGGTTCACGTCGAGAAGAACACTGTACTCAAGCGATATCCTTCGAATTCGGTGCGCTTCGCTGACGCGCAGCCCGCTCCGCTGGATGCTGTGAAAGCCGGCGACCAGTTCCGAGCTCGCGGCCAGAAGAATGCGGACGGGACAGAGATCACCGCCACGGAAGCTGTGTCGGGAAGCTTCAGAAATATTTCAGGAACGATCTCCACGATAGATGCAGCGAACTCGACAGTGACGGTGAAGGATCTGGCTACGAAGAAAACTGTGACGGTGAAGGTAACGCCGGACGCGGAGATGAGGCGCCTGCCGGACATGATGGCGCGCATGATCGCAGCCCGACTCAAGGGAACAGCGCCTGAGAACGGCGGAACGCCTCCCACTATGGCTGCTCGTCCGCAAGGTGGGGCAGCGGCACCCACGCAAGGTGGAGCGGCGAGCCATCAGGGCGGACCAGGAACGGGTGCACCCGGGGCTGGACGCCACGGTGGCGGAGATATGGAGCAGGTACTCGAACGTGCACCAGCCATCAAACTGGCTGATCTTCAAAAGGGTGAAGCGCTCATGATGGTCTCGACGGAAGGCTCTGGTGATGTAACAGCTATCAAAGTTCTCGCCGGCGTGGAGCCGTTGCTTGAGAGCCCCGAGGCTTCGCGCAATCTGCTGGCCAACTGGAGCATGGGCGGCGGCGGTGAGGCAGCCGGCGGCGCAGCGCAATAAGCTTTTGATCTTCCCCTATTTGCGATCTGATATGCGAGGAATACGTGTATTTACGACTTGATGTTCGTTTTCATTCTTTGTTGTCCTTTGTACTGGGCTTGTGTGCATTGGTCGGATTGTCACATGCGGCTTTCGCCCAGGGGCAGGCGGCGGATGGCACCGCATCCATTCACGGGCATATCGCAGATCAGACAGGCGCTCTGATCCCAGGGGCAATAGTCACGGTAACGACTGCCGACGGTAAGAGTGTTGGCACGGCTACGGCCGATGCGAGCGGCGCTTACTCGGTAAGCGGACTCGCGCCCGGCAGCTACATCGTGAAGACCACGTTCGCCGGATTTGCGGATTTTCAATCGCAGGCGATTCCAGTAGCCGGAGGACAGATCAAGCGCGTCGACGTGGCGATGGCGATCGAGGTGGAACAGCAGAATGTCGTTGTCACCGACGATACGCCGACGGTGAGCGTCGATGCGGGAAGCAATGCCAGTTCCATGGTTCTGAAAGACAAGGATCTGGATGCACTATCTGATGATCCCGATGAACTGTCGAATGAGTTGACCGCGCTTGCCGGTCCCTCAGCCGGGCCGAATGGCGGACAGATTTACATCGATGGCTTCACCGGCGGTCAGCTGCCTCCCAAGTCGGCGATTCGGGAAATCCGCGTGAATCAAAATCCGTTCTCGGCGGAATACGACCGCCTTGGATACGGGCGCATCGAGATCCTAACGAAGCCGGGCACGGACAAGCTGCACGGGCAGGTGTTCGTCATGGGAAATGACAGCGCGACGAATACGGGAAGCCCTTTTCTGCCCAACGTTCCGCCGTACTATCGCATCCAGTACAACGCATCGGTCAGCGGAGCTTTGAGCAAGAAGGCTTCGTTCTACATGAGCGTGGAGCAGCGGGACAATCACGACCAGGCGATCTACAACTACTTCCCTGCCGTGCTCGACCCTGGGACTGGCTTGTATTCGATTTCTCCGACGCGCGCTTCGGGTGCTGTTTCGAATCCGCATAACCACATCAACATCTCTCCGCGGCTCGACCTGCAGCTGGGCAACAACGACACGATGACGCTGCGATATCAGTGGTTCTACAACTCGGAAGCCGGAGACATCGGATCGACGGAACTCCCTTCGCAGTCGGTGACGCAAACGAGCAAAGAGAATTCGATCCAGTTGAGCGATTCGCACATTATCAACGATCGGATGGTGAACGAGACGCGATTTGAGTATCGGCGTTCGCAGGACTCGACCACGCCGGTGAGCACCTCTCCGACACTGATGGTCAGCGGCGACTTCACGGGAGGAGGAGCTTCAGAGCAAGCCTCGAACGATCACACCGATCATTTCGAATTGCAGAACTACACGACGATGAGTCTGGGAAGCCAGACGCTGAAGTTTGGGGCTTGGGTGCGAGACAACCGCGATGCGAATTCGTCATTCTCGAATCGCAACGGTTCAGTGGTTTTTACCGAAAAGGGTTATGTTGACGCGCTAAACGCACTTGCCCAGGGGCAGAGTCTTTCATCCTTGCCCGAGGGTGATTTCGTGAGCTTGAGCGTTACGGCCGGACGCACGTCATACACGACAAACCTGTTCGACGGAGCCCTGTTTATTCAAGACGACTGGAAGGTCAATCCGCGACTGACGGTTTCAGGAGGTCTGCGGTGGGAAACCCAGAATCACCTGCACGATCACAACGACTGGGCACCGCGTGTTGCGTTTGCATATGCTCTTGATGCGAAGGGCAAGCAGCCGGCCAAGACGGTGCTGCGCGCGGGATACGGCATTTTCTATGACAGGCTGCCGATTGGCAGTCTGCTCGCGGCAACGCAACGCGGATTCAACTCGGGCCAGGTTCAGACGACCGCATTTTCGCCTTCCTGCTTGAGCGGGACGGATATCAACAACCTTGATTTCTCTGGATGCGTGCCGGCTGCTCCCTACGCGCCCACACCGCAGACAACGCTAGTGCAGATTTCGCCGACGTATCACTCTCCGTATACGCAGCAGCTGGGCGCCAGCCTTGAACGGCAGCTCACAAAGAGCGTCACCGTGACAGGAACCTACCTGCACTCGTTCGGTGTACACCAGATTGTTACGCGAGATGCGAATCCGTATACACCGGTTCCGGGAACGACTTACTACAACCAGTCGACGGGACCGCGACTGAACTCGAATCTTGGGATCATTCAGGAGTACTATCCCGAGGCGGTGTTCAAGCAGGACCAGATGATTCTGAATGTGAACGCGAGGATCTCGCAGAAGCTGGGATTCTTCGGCTTCTACAATCTCTCGTTTGCAAATACAAACGGAGCAGGCGGGTTTGGCGGCGGGAGCTTTGCATCGAATTCCTACAACCTCGACCAGGACTACGGGCGCGCAGCCTTTGTGAACCGCAACATGCTTTTTGTGATGGGCAACTACACGGGACCCTGGGCCTTGCGCTTTAATCCATTCCTGATTGCGCGCTCAGGGCGTCCTTACAACGTCGTGTCTGGAACGGACCTAACAGGAGACAACTTCGTCAACAACCGGCCGTCGTATGCAGACGCGTCACTCTGCACGCCGGACCAGGACCAGTATTTCCAGACTCAGTTCGGATGCCTCAATTCCCTGCCCGGCTCTGGCGACACGCTGATTCCCATGAACCTCGGCAACGGCCCGGCAAGCGTGGCGCTCAATCTTCGAGTGAGCAAGTCAATCGGAGTCGGGCCAAAGGTTGAGTCGGGCGGAGTTAACGGGGGTAGCTTTGGTGGTCCCGGTGGCCCAGGCGGAGGGCGCGGCGGTGGCGGGATGCGCGGAGGTCCGGGCGGTGGCCTCGGGCCAGGTGGACTGGGAGGCGGAGGCGGTCGCGGCGGTCCGGGAGGAATGATGGGGCCGGCAGGTAGCGGGCACAAATACAACCTGACCTTCAGCGTTGAAGCAAATAACCTGTTCAATAACGTGAACTACGGAACGCCTGTCGGAACGCTGGGATCGAGTGAGTTCGGCAGATCGACAAGTCTCGCGAACGGTCCGTTCTCAGGGCCTGGAGGGTCTACTTCGCGGCGAGTCTTCTTCCAGGCCGCATTTGCGTTCTGAGCCTCGAATCAGAAAACGATGGGCTGGAGCTTCTGCTTCGGCCCTGTTTTTTTAGCGAAGGTTGCGCAGGCAGAAAGGCTACCGGCCTTTCAAGATTCGAGCGTAGAGGGACTCCCACTCATCGACTTTGGAGTTGATGTCGAACTGCCCAACGATTCGGCGCCGCCCTGCTTTGCCTGCCTTGCATCGGTCGGCTTTCGGCATTTGCATGATGCGGAGCATCGCATCGGAGAGCGCCTTCGGATTCTTCGAAGGAACAAGTTCGCTTGTGCCGCCCACAAGTTCGGAAACTCCGCCGACATTTGTGGCAACGATAGGCTTTTCCATTGCCATTGCTTCGGCGACTACGAGTGGCAGGCCTTCCCATGCGGAACTGAGGACGAAGGCATCGCACTGCGCGAGCGCACGCGGCATGTCCTCGGAGATGCCGAGCCATCGGACCCCGTCTCCGGTAGAATTCGTGCGGTGGATTGCTGGCTTTCCCGCGATGAAGAGTTGAGCTGATGGCATCGTGCCTCGAACCGCCTGGAACGCTGCGAGCAGGTTGTCGAAATCCTTCGCCGGAACGTCGCGGCCGGCAGCGAGCCAAGTGAAGCACTCCGAATTGTGTGCTCTCTCCTCCGTGCAAGCACTCGCTCCAGACGGCGAGAAGACTTCCGTGTCGATGCCGTTGGTGATCACGGAGCACTTGTGCCGCGGGACTGCCCTCATCTGGATGTACCGATCCGCGGCTGCCCGGCTGACTGCAGTGGTGTGGGCGCTGAGAGGATCGGTGATCCGATAGGCCAGGGTGCGATGCCAGCCACCTTCGTAGACATTGTGAACCGTCGAAACAACCGGTGGGGCGGCGCCGATCGCCCGGAGAACTCTCGCGGCCATGTTTGCCGGGAGCGTGTGGCTGTGGAGCAGATCGGCATTGAACGAACGGGCCACGCGCCGCGCGCGAGCGAGACCGGCGATGACGCCGGACACGGATTTTTTCATGCCAAGCCGGTAGACGTTGAGGGCCGTGGGCCACTCTCGCTCTTCGGCGCCGCGGAGAACGATGATTGCCACTTCGTGACCGCGCCCTGCCATGCGCTCAGCAATAGCGATCACCTGCCTCTCGGCGCCGCCGATGCCGAGCGAAGTGAGCATATAGGCGATTCGCATTGAATCCGTCCCCTCGCTGGATCGAAGGGCGAGGATAGCGGAGCAGGATCAAATCAGGCTGTGTGCGCGCTCACGTTCGGGCAGGAATCGGCGTTCGATGAATGTGTCGATTGCAAGGAAGCCCGGGCCCAGGATGAGAATCAGCAGCGCGGCAAACCAATAGGTGTAGGGAGAAGCGCCGTAGAAATCTTCCGGCTTGGAGAAGATGTGCGAGAAGTTCACGCGATCGTCCGGGACGCTCAGGTACGCCATGGTCATATTCACGAAAAGGATGAGCGAAGTGAGACGGGAGGCGATTCCGAGCGCGAAGAGAATGCCCCCGCCAAATTCAACGAGGGCCACCATGAGGGCCGTCATGTGAGGAGCAGGAAGGCTGAGGCTCGCGAAGAAGTCGGTGACCTTGTCGAGGTGCGTGAGCTTGCCCCAGCCGTCCTGCGCGAACTGGAATCCCCAGTAAAGACGAATCGCGAGGAGGAGCGGGCTTTGCAGGCGGCCAAGAGCGGAAGAAACTGCATCGTAGGCGTTCGCGAGTTGGTTCATAAGTTCCTTTCAGATTGTTTCCGCGCTGGACGCCGATTTGCTGATCGTGGCGCCTTTGAAAACGGTCACTGCGGATCCCTCGGCGAGGAAGGCGGAGTCGGGAGGCTGCGCGATGAGTCTCGCGAAGTCCGCTCCGTAGTACCTGGCGCCGTCTCCTGAGAACTGCGCTGTATCTGCCTCTCTTACCTGCCATTGCGGATGGTCGACCTGGTATTCGACCGTTCTTCCGTTTCGGGTAGCGTAACCCCAATAGTGCTCGGTGATGAACTCGCTCAACGAGCCGTGTTCAGGGAGATACGGTTCGCGCGTCGTACTTGCGGAGATGGTGCAGTGCGCCGAATCCGAGCCCCAGGAGTATTCCGCCGAGATATTTCCCGCGTTGTCCTCGAGCCTATGCGACATGGGAACGCAGGAGTAGTTCTCGCCATAAGCAAGCCGCGCAACGGCCGTGACCGCAACCTTGGGTACAAGTTCGCGAATGAAGACCACACCGCGCCGTGTACCGCGGCGCACGTAGAAGCGGAGATTCACTTCCTCGAAAGCCTGATGAAATGGAACCGTCCGGCCTAGCAGGCGGGTCTTGTTGAACTGAAACCCGATTAGGCTTGTATAAGTGAGGCCCTCGTGGGAATCAAGCTCAGTGCCCGCAGGAACGAATGGTCGCAGGAGTTCGGGTTCAACGGCGTAGTTCAGCATGAGCAGGTTCTTCCACTCGGCGGTGAGGAAGGTGCGTTGCTGAGCTGAGGTCTTCACACTCGTTTGATTGACGGACGTCCAGAGGAGTTACAGGGATTCAGGTGGTTCGAACCAGCTTCTCGAGTTCGGGTGCGCAGATCCAGCCCAATTCAGCCCAAGTGGTGAACCATTGGCGAACAAGCTGAGGCCTCCGGGCAGTAGGAACGCGCGCGGTGGTGACTCCGGCTTCAATGGCTTCGGCGAGCGGCTGGCCGGCACGGATCGCGCGCAGCGTATGGAATTCACCGCGCCGCAAACGAAGATAGAACACGGAGTAGTCCACCCTATGCGCGGCGAGCCAGGTTGGCTTGCGCCGCAGCGCAGGCAGTTTTGCAGGTGCATTGTCGTCTTCTTCGTGCTGCAGGCCGGCCTCTGTCGTCTGGCGCTTTTCGCCCTTGTGCATATTGAGGACAAGATCGTCGATTGGATATTCAAGCTCTACGAGTTGAAGGTGAGGCTGCAGGGCGAGGTGAGACCCGCCTTCGAGTGTAGCGATCTGTTCGAGGGTTAGCGGTTCGTGCTCCGCAGAGTCGAAAGCTTCAACGAAGGCCCATTCGATTCGGGCAAAATCGACAGCCAGATCGGCGCGCCGACCTGCGAAATGCGGATTTGCGGCCAGGAATTCGGACAAGCGCGAACCAAGGTTGCGGAGGGTAAATGACCGGTTGGGGTGCGAGTCAATGTATGCGACCGAAACGGCATCGAACGCGCGACTGCCGATGACGGAGCGGAGAGCTGGAAAATCTTCGGCAAGGGCGCCGAGAACGCGATACCAGTATTGGCGGTTGTAAATTTCGAGCCGGTCGAAGGACGACAGTTTGCTGTTGGGAGCGATGAAGGATTTTGCGATACCTTCCATCGAGCGGCCATCGCGCGACTCCTTTCGCATCTCGTCGGCGGCGGTGAGAGGCGTCATGACGGCATGGGCCATCTCGCGCTGGATTTGCTCGAGAGACATAGTTGTCATTGCGCAGCCTCGACCAGCGCTGGAGTCTGGGGGTGGAGATAGCGCTCGGCCTTCTTGGCTTCGGCGTGAACCTCGTCGAAGCTGGGAATATGGTCGTCCCACTCAAGAAGCGTCGGTGTGGGGCCGCAGCGTTCGATGGCTCGGGCGTAGAGATCCCAGACGGGATCGATGACGGGGTGATCGTGGGTGTCGAGAATGTATTTCTCGTAGCGTGAGTGTCCGGCAATGTGAATCTGTGCGACGCGCTCCGCGGGAACCGCGTTGACGTACTGCATTGGGTCGAATTCGTGATTTACCGAGGATACATAAATGTTGTTCACGTCGAGGAGAATGCCGCAGTTGGCGCGCTCGACGACCTCGGCAAGAAATTCCCACTCGGTCATCTCCGAGGCTGTGAAGGCCGCGTAGGAGCTGACGTTTTCTACAGCGACGGGAATTTCAAGATAGTCCTGCACCGTGCGAACTCGCTCCGCGGTGCGCGCGACGGCTTCCCACGTGTAAGGCAGCGGAAGCAGGTCGTGCGTGTAGGTCCCGTCGACGGAACCCCAACAGAGATGATCGCTAAGCCAGGGGGTGCCGGTGCGCCGGACCAATGTCTTGAGGCGCTTCAGATGCTCTGGGTCTGGCTCGGTAACGGAGCCGAAGTACATGGACACGCCATGCTGGACGACCCGGTATTGGTCCAGTATGCGATCGAGCGTACGCAGCGGTCGGCCGCCGTCGATCATGAAATTTTCAGAGATGATCTCGAACCAGTCAACTATGGGTTTGCGCGAGAAGATGTGCTCGTAGTGCGGAATGCGCAGGCCGATGCCGATACCGTGATTCGAAAATGCATTGAAGCGATTGGCAGACATGAGGGAAGGCAGTTTCCAGTTGCTAGTTTTCAGTCTTCAGTTAAAGAAGAAATGGCGAGCAGCATGCCTGAGAAATCTAAAGCAGTGCTGCTCGCCAGATTAGGACCTGACTAGATGGCCTTCGGCATCTTGGAGCCGTCGGTAGCGCAGCCGCCCTTGCCTTTGCAGCTGTTCTTGGCCTTGCAGCCATTGTCGCTGGACTTGCAGCCGCCCTGGCCCTTACAGTCGTTCTTTCCCTTACAGGAGTGCTTAGCAGGCTTATCTTGATTCACGTACTGCAAGCCGGCTTTGGCAGCCTTGACGGTGGTCTTCGAGGAGTTGGTCGCAGCAGCATGCGCAACCGTGGTTCCGCCAATCAGTCCGGAGAGAGCAGCCGTAAACAGCATTGCATTCAGTTGGTTCTTCATGTGTGATAGACCTCGCTGGGGGTTGAGGCGGGGAAGCCGCCGGTTGTAACGTGCGTGGGCCGCCCGAAGCTGCCCTACGCAGAAACTTAGCACGCACATGTGAGTGCGGGCATGCGCGAAAGGTTACAAGGTAAGGGTGCAAGCTGAAAATGAATTTCTTTGCACCGGCTTGCCTATGTGATGAACGGGCAATGGGCAACTTTGGATTGGTCGGGCCGCCCTGTTGCTTTACTCTGAGGCTGACGCCCGTCTGAAGAGATGCGGCCACTTCCCTTTCAAAGGCCTGGAATCAGCTTGCAGCTCAAAGATGAAGTCGACACCGTGCGGCCCGGCATCGCCGAAAGCCAGGAGTCGAGTGCGGGCTCGAAACCGATGCGGGCGGTGGTGTGGGGGAGCGTGCTGCTCGCCTTGCTGCAGAGCCTGTGTACGGCGGTTCTGACGATCAGCGGGATCCGGGTGGCAATCGGGCTGTCTGCCCTGGCAGCAGCCAGCGGAATTTATGCACCCGCAAAAGGCTGGCACCAGGATGCGATCAGGATCCCGGTGCTGATTGTGGCAGCAGCCGGAGCGGTCCTCAATCTCGCGGTGATCGGGTGGATGCGGCACTTGCGCAATCAACCTTCGGCGCAATGGCGCAGGCGGGAACGCACCCGGAAGGAAAAGCGCTCGGAACGGCTGCAAATCGTTCTGGCGGTTGTCACGCTGATTCTTGTGGGTGCGGAAACCTGGACCCATCCAATTGTGCACCGCACCGGGCCGCCGCCACCGTGCAGGATCTCCGGCACCTGCTGATCTCAGGGATTTGGGTCTTCCGCCTTTTCCAGTTCCCTGTCGATTCGCGCATGCAGACGTTCGCTGAAGCCCGCGGGAAGTTCGAAGACGCGATCGTCGGCCATCAGAATGACAACGTTGCGGGTTGAGTCGAGAACGGCTGAGCAGATTTCGCACGTCTCCAGATGACGGTCAATGTCAGCACGGAGCTGCGGGTCTACATCGTTCTCGATGTAGGCCGAGATGTGCTGCCAAACGTGCTTGCAGTCGATTCTCATGCGCGCCCCCCGAACCAACGACGTTTCGCTGGGGCGAATCCCTTCAACTGGGGGGCAAGTTCGCGTTGCAGGAGGGCTCGAGCGCGATGAAGACGGACTTTGACCGAGGCTTCTGAGATTTTCAGCACGGCTGCGCTCTCCCGGATATCCATCTCTTCGATGTCCCTGAGCAGAACGACGTTACGGTATATCTCGGGGAGGCCTTCAATGGCTTTTCGGAGCACGTTCCCAAGTTCCTTCTGTTCCAGGGCTTCGGCGGGGATTTCGCGCCAGCTGGTAAGAATTGCGGGCGTGTAATCTCCGGTCTGCTCATCGGTTTCGGCGTCGAGCGAGTCTTCACGCCGATTGGAGATTTTGCGCAAGCGGCCCAAGCCCTCATTTCTGGCGATCGAAAGGACCCAGGTGCGGAACTGGGAATCGCCGCGAAACTTCCCGAGATTCTGGTAGACCTTGATGGCTGTTTCCTGGGCGACGTCTTCGGCCTCAGCCTCGTTTTTGAGGAGTGAGAATAGAAGGAAGTAGATGGCGCGTTCGCAGGGCCGGATCAGCTCGTGGAAAAGGTGCTTTTCGCCTGCCAGGATGCGGCGAATGCAATCAGCGTCGAATTCCGGGGCGGTGGCTGTCATCCGTATAGAACGTCGTTCTAGAACTCTATCTGAGTGGGGAGAGGCCGTCGAAGTTACAGCCGTTCCCTCTGAAACGCTTTAACGTACGCGTAACATCCCCCGGATCCAGAAGATTCTTATATAAAAATTACCGTCTCCTATGTACAATCACCGCGAGGACACCCATGGCCGGAGATATGCAACTTACGTGCAGCGATTGTGGACAGGAATTTACGTTCACCGCTGCGGATCAGGCGTTCTTCCAGGAACGCGGTTATTCGACCCCCAAGCGCTGCAAGCCTTGCCGTATGGCAAAGAAGAGCGATCAAGGTGGGGGAGGCTCCGGTTATCGGCAGGCTTCTTCCCATGGCACTCCAGTGATATGCTCCGGCTGCGGCCAACCAACGACTGTTCCATTTGAACCACGCGGTGATCGTCCGGTATTTTGCAGGGACTGCTACCAGGCACGTAAGGGCAGCAGTACAGGCGCGCGCAGCGGTCGCTATTAGAGAGACATCGTTCCCAAGTTCCGTTTCTCCTGAAGCAAAACAATCCAAGCCGTCATCGTTCAAAAAAGGGATCGGCCCTCGGCCGCTTCCTTTTTTGGAGGTGCCTTTTTGTGCGCCAATGACGGCTACCGCTCGTCTAATCTGCACATGAATTCCAAGCCAATTCTCGCTTTCGTATTTGCGACGGCAGTCGTCTGCGGACACGCCGAGTCGCAAAACAAACCCGCTGCGAACGAGTGCACGCTCCGCATCCACGTGGACGGATTGCGAAATTCCGTTGGGGTTGTGGGAACGGCGATCTTCAAGACGCGAGACGGGTGGCCGGAAGACATGAGTAAGACCGTGAATCACTGGCCAACACCAATTGCGCAGGACTCACGACAGGCGACGGCAGTGATGGAGAAACTCCCTCCCGGCGACTACGGCGTGGTTGCGATCCACGACGAGAACAAGAATCACAAGCTGGATCGCAACTTTATCGCAATCCCGAAAGAGGGTTTCGGATTTGCGAATAATCCGCACGTCGGGCTGAGCGCCCCATCGTTCGAGGCAGCGGTCGTCCACGTCGCCTGCCCGATGACGGAGATCAACATCCACATGATCTACAAATGAAGCGCCACGGCTACTGTTTCTGACCAGCCGTGAATTGCGTCCAGGGTCCAGCCTTCATGTCTCTGAGGATCGGCTTGAGATAGCTGAACTCCGAGTGCTTTGCGAGGAACGGGCCTGCAAGGAAGTCTTCGCCGCAAGGATGGCCGGCGCGGGCCATCAGAGACATGTTCGCCGCCATATCGGAGTCTGTGGCTTTTCCTGAAACGGCGCCTTCGGGATCATAGGGAGCGTCGCCCCATTCGGGCACGCCTTTAGGATCGCCGTCGGTGTGGCCGCAAAGGGTGCGAGTGCTTGGGGCGGTCTTTCCTGTAAAGCTGTCTTCGTGATTGCCGAGAAATGCCTGCGCCAGGTTGACGTCGATCTGGCCCTTGTTCGCAGACATCTTGCGTTCCCAGGTGATGCGCCTCGCGTTCATCGAAGTGGAGGTGCTGGATGTGTCGAAGCCTTCGGTTTCATCTTTGATAACGCCGGGATCGCGCGGGAAGTTGGAACTGATGAAGTAGCCATCTTTGGATCGCCATAGAGGCGTATTCTTCAGACCCAGCTCCAGGTAGGCTATCTCGCCGGTGTTGCGATCGCCGATGAGCCAGTCGTTGGCATAACCGCCATTATTCCCTTCCTTGATGATGGCAACGTACTCGTCGATCGAGTTGGCGTATTGCATGGCTTTGCGGGAACGGACGAATTCTGGTTTACCGTCACGGTTCCATCCAACGAATTGTGTGATTGTGGTCTCGGTGATGATGAGGCCGGCGTCAGTTTCGCCAAAGTCGTCACCGCTCGTGATAGAGCCGGGCCCTCCATCCATCAGGATGTGATGGCCATGCTGCGGCTTGATGTCGAAAATCACGTTCCAGCGTTCGCCATCTGCGTAGCCTGTCCAATTGTTGTGGGCCACGACGATCTTGCCGCCCTTGGTATAGCTGCCGGTCGCGATGAATGCAGAGCAGCGGCCTTCCGGGAGGATGTGCGGCGCGTTGATGGCCTTTTCGCGCTTGTTGAGCCAGGGAACGTAGTAACTCGGCACCTCAAACCAGCCATTGAGTGCAACGACGTCCCACACGTCGAGCTTTGCGCCCTTCGATTGCACGCCTTTGGCGATGGCTTCGAGCTCCTGCTGATATTCGGCGTCGATGTGCGGCCAGAGCATCTTGCGCGCGGTCTCGCGATAGAAGTTCCAGTCGCGCTTGGTGTCGTGAAGCGTCTCCACCTTCATCACGTTGATGAGGTCAGCTATTTCTGCGGAGAGAAGCTGCCCGTGCTGAAAACCTATCTCGGCGGGCGAGCCCTCGAGGTGAACGAACATCCATCCGCCGCGATCAAAGCGATAGCCAGCTCCGCTAGCGTTCGTGGAATCGGTACTGGGGGATTCCCGCCTGGCATGAACAGCGGTCGAGCCGAACGTCGCGAGGAAAATCACAAAGAAGAGGGCGCAAGAAAAGCGTCGATGCATTTTCACGTTCTCCGAGAGGATGCGAATGGAGGGAGAATAGCACCTGGACGCTGAGGGCCAGAGTAATTTCTGGCCCAAGATTGTTTTGCTAGCGCTTCTTGCTGCCTTTTGCGGGAGCTTTCTTCGCAACGGGCTTCGCTGGAGCGTGCGGTTTAGCTTTGAGTGGAGCCGCGTGGTTCTTCGACGGTGCAGACTTATGTGCCGGCTTGGCTGCATGCGCCTTGACCTGGGCGGCTTTTGCCGGAGTCTTGACGGCCGGCTTGGCTGCCGGTTTCGCGGCAGTAGCATGCTTCACCGCTGGCGCAGGAGCGGCCTTCTTTGCAGGAGCAGGAGGCACGGCTTTCTTCTCGACTTTTGCAGGTTCCGGCTTTCCCTTTGCCACAGGAACAGCTTTGTGCGCAGGAGTTTTCTCGGGCGCGTGTTTGGCAGCCGCTTCTTTGGCGGATTTAGACTCGGCCTTTGCCGGCTTGGGCGGAGCCTGTTTGCCGCGCTTCGGCCCTGGCTTATCGTCTTCGTCCTCGTCTGATTCTTCCTCTTGATCCTCTTCTTCGTCGCCGAGGTCTTCTTCGAGTTCTTCGTCTTTAGGAAGCTTCAAGTCGAGAGGCTCATCCTCGTCATCGCTGTCGCCGCCGATGTCGTCGAGATCTTCCTCGTCATCCCCGCCCTCTTCCGACTCCTCTTCCTCTTCGTCGAAGGACTTCTCCTTGACCTTCTCAGCGCGCTTGGCACGCGAGCGCTTGATGGTGATCTGCGGCGGAGGCGCCGGCGGAGAATAAGGCTCGAGAAATGCCTTCGTCTCTTCGGGCGTGTTCAGCTTGCCATCGATGAGTTGCAGGAAAATCTGGTGAACGATCTCGTTGTAGTTCGCAAGCTCGGGCGTGATGCGCATCTCCTGCATCTGCAGGTATGGGATGCGCTGCCGCACTTCTGGCCAGGTTTTCAGGAACTGCTCATACTTCGTCTTGACAGCGCTGTCCTTGCTGGTGAAGCCAAGCCAGAGAACAGCTTCAGGATCGTGCGTCGTAAAAAGCTTGTAAGTGACGGATGGTGTTGCATTGGCCTTATTCAGCAGGACCTTTGCGAATCCGCTGGCGAGCGAATCGAGGCTGTTCCATTCCTCGACGAAACCGGGGCGCAGAAGCTGCTTCTTGAGCGCGCTGAGGTCTTTGGGTGCAAGCTTTGCAGTGAGCAGCTGCATCTGCGCGGCGGACATATCGGGATGCACGCCCTGCATTTGTAACTGAACCCGAAGCTCGTGGAGAGCGTTCAGCTTCTCTTCATCCGCCTTGTTCGATGTCCACGCCGGAGAGAGAACCTTCATCCAGCCTTCGGCTTCAAGTGCGCGCAGCACCCTCAAGCCGTCATCTTCATGACCGATCTGCTCGAGCTCGAAGCTCTGGTCGTGCGGCGACAGCGACTCGATGATGTTTTCAGCTTTGGCATTCTCGTAGCGCTGCTGCGTACGCGGATCGAGTTCCCACCCCAGACGGGCTTTGTAGCGAATGGCCCTGATCATCAGCGATGGCTCTTCGAGGAAGCCATAGTTCGATACGAGGCGAAGCGCGCGCGACTCAATGTCGGCAGCCCCGTTAAGCGGGTCCATCAGCAGGCCATAGGAGCCCTCGTTGAGAGAGATGGCCATCGCGTTTGCAGTGAAGTCGCGCCGGCGGAGATCCTCCTGTATCGAGGCGAAGTGATATGTCGGCTTGCCGGGCTTAGGATAGTCGCGGCGATGGGTGCTGATCAGGTCGACGCGGACGGTACCCGGGAAGCAGAGATAAAGGGTATGAGAGGCATCGTCCTCTCCCCAAACCTGTCCTCCGAGCTTCTCGATTGCCTTCTTGAGCTTGAGAGCATTCGACTGAACCGAGACTTCGATATCGCGGACGGCGTGGCCGCTGGTGAGGTCCCGAACGGCATCTCCGGTTAAAAAGAGGAGCGTGCCCGCCTCGCGGGCGACTTCGCGCAACTGCCGCAGTGCATTTTGCTGATCGGCTGACAGCCGGTTCTCAAGAAGGTAAATGTAGTCGGGCATTCCGTTCCTGCTTCCGCTTCCAAAACCAAAGGCAAGTGTATGATGCAGCGGCGGTTAGAGGACATTATGCCGGAGCATGCAAAGCAGTACCTTATCATAAACCGCACCTGTTGACCAGCCTGATCCGCACCAGTTTTGCGACTTTCCGGGCGCGAGCCGAGCTTTAGCGTGCGAAAATCCATGCCATGGGATCCGCTCGTAAGCCGGTGATTGTGCGCAAGTTCTCCCGCGAGTGGTATGCCGGCTACGCGGGGGCGGCGTTCGGACAGGAGTCTACCTCCCTGGAAGTGCTGGACCAAGGCGGAAAGGTGCTGACGATCGGCTGGGAGTCGGTGAAGTGGGTTTGCTACGTCCGCGATTTCTCGTCGACATCGGATATCTCGAATCCGGAACGTCTTCTGCAAAAGAGGTTTGCGGTCCGGCCCCGGACCTCAGGCCTATGGCTGCGGCTGGTGCTGAACGACGGGGATGAGCTGGAGGGGATCGCAACCAACGACCGATCCCTGATAACTGGCGCAGGACTTCTCGTGACCCCGCCGGACACTCGGTCGAACACGCAGAGGATCTATATACCGCGACAGGCCATCCAGAGCCTGGAGGTCGTCAGCCTGATCGGATCGGGAGGACACAGGCGACGGACCGAAGCGCAGCCGGAGCTGTTCCCTGCCGAGCCGGAAACTTAGGCGCCCAAGTCAAAAGAGGGCGAGTCCATTACAATCCTCTCGATGAAACTTGGTGAACTGGCAAGCCGGCTAGGTGCCGAACTGCGCGGGAATCCCGAAGCGGAAGTGACAGGTGTGAAAGGGATTGAGGAGGCTGGCGCGTCGGAGATCACATTCGTCGCCAATCCCAAGTACGCGGGTCTGGCTAAAAAGACGAAGGCTGCGGCGGTACTGGTTGAGCCGGAGTTTCCCGACATTGAAACGCCGACTCTCCGACTGAAAAACCCTTACCACGCATTCTCGCGAGCACTGGGAATGTTCTATCAGCCTCCTGCATACAAGCCGGGCGTCCATGTGACAGCGGTCATCGATCCAACGGCGCAGATCGGAGAAGGAGCGCACCTAGGGGCGTATGTGGTCATTGGCCCGAATGTGAAGCTGGGGCCGGGAGCCACGCTGCTTCCCCATGTGGTGCTCTACCCAGGAGTGAAGGCGGGGCGAAATCTGTTCGCGCACGCTCATGCCGTTGTGCGCGAGCACTGCGAGCTGGGAGATGACGTCACCCTGGAAAACGGCGCGATTGTCGGGGCCGACGGGTTCGGCTTTTCAAAGAATGAGCAAGGGCACTGGGTGAAGATTCCACAGTCGGGTCCAGTGCGGCTTGGAGATCGGGTCGACGTACAGGCGAATGCGTGTGTGGATCGGGCGACGATCGGCTCGACGGAGATTGGGGACGGGAGCAAGATCGACAATCTCGTGCAAGTCGGCCACGGTTCCCGCGTGGGAAAAGATACTTTGATCTGCGCGCAAACAGGACTGGCCGGTTCGTCGGTGATCGGCAACAACGTCATATTGGCCGGGCAAACGGGCGTTGCGGGACACTGCGAAGTTGGAGACGGAGTGATTTTGACGGCGCAATCTGCAGTAAGCCACGACATACCGGCGGGCAAGATGATCTCCGGATCCCCGGGGTTCGACAATCGCGTCTGGCTGCGCGCGGTGACGATTTTTCAGCGTCTCCCCGAACTGCTCAAGAGGATCGATCGGCTGGAGAAGCGGCTCCCGGCCGCTGCGACCGATAGCTCCAAGCCGGAAGCGACGGAAGCGGAGAAATGAGACCTGCAAACAGTTTTGAAAGTCGAGCGGTGTGGATTTTTCTCTCTGCGTTTTTTGGCCTGCTCACCGCGTGCCACTCGTATCACATCGAAGCGACGGTCAAGAACAGCACAGGCGGCCCGATATCGTTGCTCGAGGTCGACTATCCGAGTGCAAGCTTCGGGGCAGATGCATTAGGCGCGAGCGCCGAGGTTCATCACAGAATTCAAACGCAGGGAACGGGACTGCTGAAGGTTCTCTACACCGATGGAAGTGGCAAGCAGGTCCAGATCAACGGGCCAACATTGCATGAGAAACAGGAAGGCGGGATCGAGATCAACCTGCTGCCAAACGGCAAAGCGGAATTTCATCCGGCACTTCATCCAGCTCTCTGATCCGCGGCGCAACACCAAGAAAAATGGGAGCCAAAGCTCCCATTTTTTCGTTCAACTTCGATGCGAGCAGCTACCGCACCATGCTCTGGAACAGCGATGAGTTCAAAAGGCTGTTGAAGTCGTTGTCCGACGTGGCGAAGTGAATATTGAGCAGGCCGGAGTTGGAGCTGATATCCGTCGCAGCGAGCGCTGACTTTTCGATTTCGTTGCCGCTCATCTTCTTGTAGATCACAGCTGCAGACAGAAGAGATGAGACGGTTGCCGCTGCAAAGGTGTCTCCGGTTGAGATGGTCAGGTTGAACTTCACGCCGTGCTGGAAGTCCATGCCATACCACGAAGAATCGAGGCGCTTGCGGATAGATTCGTAGTCGGCGACAGAACCCGCTTCTCCGAGCACCTGCTTCATCATGATCTGAGTTCCGCTTTTATCGAGAACGCTCCATAGTGGCTGCGAGTCGACGGACCGCATCGCTTCCATGATGCTGCCGTTGGTCAGCATACCGGGCTTGAGGCCGTCGCGAACATCGAGTGCCGCCTTCACCGCCTCAGGGCTGCCGAAGACCATGGTCGACGGATCAACAAAGCAAAGCACCATTCCGGTTTTAGACAGCGGGAAAGTCTTGTTGGCGCGGACCAGTTTGGGCACAATCTTCTGCTTCTTGAAGTTCGCCATGATTCCGTCCATGTCGAACTGGCCCTGCGCGATGCCAACTGTCTCAAGCGAGTCTGTCGAGGTGCCGACGCGGAAAAGCGCGAAAGCAAGCTGATCGACGTCGTGATTGTCATTTAAGCCAGAACGGCGGAGAGCTTCCTCGAATTGCTTTAGATCCGGCGGCATCACGCGATCACGAAGTTGCATGGCGGTGCTGGAGTTCTGCATCGCCCGGTAGTCGATCACGACTAACTGCTGTACATCGTGAGGAATAGCTGCACGGGCATCGCCCGTCAGCTGGGCTGCTGATGCTGACACTGCTCCGGCGACTAACAGAACCGGCACCGAAAATCTTACGAAATTCTTGAGCACTTTCATCCTCCGGGAAGCCCAACGGCTTGCCGTATATAGCTTTAGGGGAGCAGGAGGATTTGTGAGATCCTGCACACTTATTCTACCCCTGTAATGATTGTTAGACGCCCCGAGTCTATCTATTGGTACTGTTACTCTCGCCGGGCCATTCCAGGGGTGCATCAAGCCGGCGTTCGAGGATTTTGGTCTGATCATCGAACTCACTTAACTGACGCATCCATTCGCTTTCGCGCTCGCAGGCAGCCTCGGGAATAAGGCCCGTAACTTCGCCTTCGACGGTGGCGGTTTTGTGCTTGCTGGCGAGGCGCGACACCGCGGCATAAACCTGCGAAATGGGTGTCGATTTGAAGTCGGTGATGTTCATGGAAAGCTGTGCGCGTCCATGAACCAAGAGGCCCATTGCCTTGACGCCATGCGGGCCGCCGAAGGTTGCGCGAACCTCACGAGCAATCGCGCGCGCCACACCGACATCGGTGGAGTCGAGATAGAGACAGTAAGTGACGAGGAACTTTCGCGCACCCACGGCGCACGCGCCCGCGGTCGGGTGTAGTCCGGGACCACCAAGGTCAGGACGGCGCGCAGCTTCTTTGCGAACCGCATCGCGAAGACCTTCGAACTGACCTCGCCGCACCTCTTCGAGGTTGGCGCGATCGGGTCGCGACGCCGCTGCTTCGTAGAAATAAACGGGGACTCCGAATCGCCGCCATATTTCCAGTCCCGCCTGCCGCGCCAGCATGACGCATTGTTCGAGTTTTATACCCGACACCGGAACAAACGGCACGACGTCCGCGGCGCCTATACGGGGATGCAAGCCTTCCTGGCCGGTCAGATCGATGAGTTCGACAGACTTGCCGACTCCTCGAAGAGCTGATTCAAGGACCAGTGCAGGCTCGCCCGCGATAGTGACGATTGTCCGGTTGTGATCAGGATCCCGTGACCAGTCAAGCAGGCGCACACCCTCCATCCGCATTGCGGCGACGATGGATTCGACACGCCGCGCGTCCCTTCCTTCAGAAAAGTTAGGAACGCACTCGACAACCTGGTCTTTCATATGTTTCTTTCACAACTTCGATCCGCTCGAGAAGCCGCAAATCTCCCTTCGCTCACTTCCAATAGGTATAGCCGAGCTGGATTTGCCAGAGGGCGTTCACGCCGGGATTGCGATCGCCGAGCGAAGCCGACGAAATGTGCACCGCATTCACGCCGAAATCGATGGAACGTTTGGGCCGGGTGAAGTAATGAATACCGACGCCGCCCTGCGGAGAGAAATTCCAAACTGAAGTTCCTCCCGGATTGCCCTTGGGCACCAGAATGTCGGGTGGAAATTTGTGAGTGGTGTAGATGAGGCCACCCGCGCCCTGGAACCACGGCTGAATGCGTTGTGAATGCGTCAGGAAGTTCCAGCGGAAAATTACGGGGGTGATGCTGGCGCCGGTGAACGTCCCGCCGCCGAATGGGTAAGTGTAGGTCTGCCCCTGAAATTCAAATGTCCGGTCGCCTGCTGCAGGCGTGTAGGCCTGCCAGAAGGGCAGGATGTTCGCACCCAGCTCAAACTGGCCACTCAGAATTCCGGCATGAATGGGAGGCGTGAGGACCTTTCCGATTTGTCCGCCCGCGGCGAAAAACCAGTATTTGGAACGGTTGCCACCGATGCCATTGCCGAAGTTCACAAAGGGCCCATATTCCCAGCTCCGGTGATCTCGCACCTGGGCGACTGGAGAATCATTTTCTGTCGTGGTCGCCTGAGTTAACGCGGGGAGGCAGGTGCTCAGGCTCAGCATCATCAGCATTAGAAACTTCGCAGTTGAGATCAACGTTCTATATTCCTGTCCGGATAATCGATACATGAAAAAGGCCGCCATATTCAGGCGGCCCTTGTATTTGCCAGCCTGTCTGTTGCTTATCCTGCTACTTGCTCCATCTGTTCGGCACTCATATCGAAATTCGAATAGACGTTCTGAGTGTCGTCGAAGTCTTCGAGCGCTTCCAGCAGCCGGACCATCGCATTGGCTTGCTGGCCTTCGAGCTTGGTGTAGGTGGAGGCGAGCATCGTGACTTCGCTCGAGGCGACCGGGATGTTCGCAGCCTTTACGCCGGCAACTACAGCTTCAAAGGCGTTGGGCTCGGTGACGATCTCCCACACTTCGCCTTCGTCGCGAAGATCTTCCCCGCCGTGCTCGAGGACAATGTCCATCAATTTTTCCTCGGAGGCGTTGGCCTTCTCGATGTCGATGACGCCTTTCTTCGTGAACATATGCAGAACCGAACCGGTCGAGCCAAGATTGCCACCATTCTTTGAGAAGGCGTGGCGAATTTCGCTCACGGTACGGTTGCGATTGTCGGTCAGCGCTTCCACAACGATTGCCACTCCGCCGGGGCCATAACCTTCAAACGTGATTTCCTCGTAGCTCACGCCTTCCAGTTCGCCCGTGCCGCGCTGAATGGCCCGCTTGATGTTGTCCTGCGGCATGTTTTCAGCCTTTGCGGCGGCAACAGCAGTGCGAAGTCGAGCGTTGGTGTCCGGGTTCCCGCCGCCCTTTGCCGCCACTGCGATTTCCTTCAGCAGGCGAGTGAATATCTTGCCGCGCTTAGCATCGAGCGCGCCCTTTTTGTGCTTGATTGTTGCCCATTTCGAATGGCCGGACATGGGAACCTCTATGAGACGTAGAAATGCGGGTGCGTACTCTCCCCCAATTGAAGACGATCTTAGGGGGATCAAAAGAGCCTCGCTGCCCTTGTGAGTATATCACTGGGCTGCTTTGGATAAGTAACAGCTCGCGGCCCCTTGCCGAGCCAAGAAGTTGAGCATTTCAATCAGTTTCTGGGCACTCTATGGATGCGGTGCGCCTAGAACCCGCCGCCACCGTCGTCCATGCTTCCCCCGTCGTCGCCGAGGCTGCCGTTGTCGTCGAAGCCGGAGCCATCTTCGAGGTTCTGATCGTCAAGACTCTGGGTATCCAGGTCGGACTGATCTTCAAAACCAGACTGGTCGGCAAACGCAGATATGTTGTTCGCTGCGTTTCCCCCATGATCGCCTCCGAAACCACTGTTCTGATTGTCGAAGCCGCGGAGATTGTCGTTGGGGTCGTTGTTGCGCGGATCGTAGCCGCCATTGCTGAGGCCGTGATGCTCAGTGTGCTCTGCGCCGCGGCCCGGCTCGTCGTAGTAGTTGTTGTTGATCACTTCCACGGGGCGATCACCGAAGCCTCCGCCGAAACCCGGACCGCCCTCATATCCGCCATGCCCGAAACCGCGAAATATGGACTCAATGGTTTCAAAGGCGAGCGCACCTGCGGCGACTCCGGCAGCGGTTTGAAAGGCTCCCCGGAGGAAGCTGGGCTGCCCTACGGGCGGATACGGCATCTGCTGGTAGGGCTGAAATTGAGGCGCCCCGTATTGAGGCGATGGGGACATGTACTGCGATGGCACTTGCTGATAGCCGGCGGCGGGAGTCTGTTGCTGAAGAGGGGGGGAGGGCTCATCATCTCGCTCTCCGAGCAGACGACCGAGAAAGCTGGTAGTGCGCGCGGGCTGCGGGCGCTGCTGTTGCAGTTGGCTGATCTGGGCCTTTGCCTGGTCGAGCGCGATGTTCTGGACCAGAACCGTCTGGGCAAGCATGTAAAGCGCGTCGGGATTTCCGGCAAGCCGCTCGTTCAAAAGCGATTCGGCGTCGGGGTCTTTTTCCTGGAGCGGGGTCTGGTTCAAGCGATCGATGAGGGTATTCAGAAGCTGTTCTTCCTGGGGAGTCACGAGTAGAACCTCCGGCGGAGCTTGCCTCTGCGAGCAGTCCGCCTCTCGTGATTGAGACGCGGCTGCGGCGACGAAGTTGCTCCGTCAGTCTGCATTACGCATGGGCCGTTCGGGGAGTTCCTCGGTGCCCACTAGATGCGGTAACGGCACTTGTGCAGTTTGCCGCCGAACTTTCGGATGCCGCAGGTTGCGGGAACGTCGACAATCTCGACGAATTCCGCACCGGCAATCTCCAGGCTGCGCCGCGAGGCGGTGTTCTCCGGATCGCAGGTAATCCAGACTGGGTCGATGTTATTGCGTCGAGCCAGCGGAAGAAGCAAGCCTACGGAACGGGCAGCATAGTGGTGGCCGCGATGGGCTCGATTGACGCCATATCCGATGTGGCCGGCATATCGCTCAAGGTGCGCCGTTGACCCAATGCGCAGATTGATTTGTCCGAGTTCCTGGTCTGACTGCTGGCTGAACATCTTGAAGGTATAGGTGGGAACTTTATGAAAGGAATGAACGGAGTAGTCGGACAGACGCAACTCAAGGTCGCCATGACGCAGGTCGATAAAGCGCAAGTTATCGACGGCATCTTCGATGTTTAGCGAGAGCATGGGTCTTTGACGTCAGTTTCGGCCGACGAGTTCCATCGCCCGGATCTCTTCCTTACGGACCGTAAGTTTTTCGACGAGGTCCGTGCGCACTTCATAGCCGCGGCCCGGAGTCTCCGGAATGAAGATTTCGCCTTCCGGGGACACTGTGACTTCGGGTTCGATGATGTCTTCTGTCCAGTAGCGGGCGGAGGCGGAGACGTCACCGGGAAGCCGGAAGTTTTCAAGAGAGGAAAGGGCGATGTTGTGCGACCGGCCGATCCCGGATTCGAGCATGCCGCCACACCATACGGGAATTCCCTTCTCCTGGGCGGCGTTATGGACGGCAATGGCTTCAGAGAATCCGCCGACGCGGCCGAGCTTGATGTTGATGATCCGGCAGGATTCCATCTCGATCGCAGCGAGCGCGTCGCGCCGGTTGCGAATCGACTCGTCAAGGCAGATTGGCGTTGTCAGTCGCTTCTGTAGCATCGAGTGATAGTAGAAGTCGTCGTGCCACAAGGGCTGCTCGACCATCAGTAGGTCGAATTGATCGAAGGTTGCGAGGTGGTCGGCGTCGCGAAGTTTGTAGGCAGAGTTGGCATCGCAAGACAGCAGAATGTCGGGCCATTGACTGCGCACTTTTTCGAAGACTTCGACATCCCAGCCTGGTTTGCATTTGAGCTTGATTCTCTGATAGCCGGCCGCCACTTCCCTTTCGATAATGTCAATCAATTCGGATATGGACTTCTGGATACCCAGTGATACGCCGCAGGGAATCTTCTCGCGAACCCCGCCGATGAGCCTGGAAAGAGAGAGGCCCTCGCGCTGCGCTTCGATATCCCAGATTGCATTCTCGAGTGCGGCCTTGGCCATGGGATGTCCACGCACGATGTCGAAGAGCTTGGGGCAGCTGCCGCCGTGATCGGGACGAGCTGCCGCCAGCATGGGACCAAGTTCATCGACGATCACCTGCCAGGCTGTATCCGTGGATTCGCTGGAGAAATGCGGCCGTTCGCCTGCGGTGCATTCGCCCCAGCCTGTGAGTCCCTCTGACCTGATTTCGACGAGCAGGATTCTACGATTCCGAGTGATTCCAAAGCTCGTCTGAAAGGGGCGCACGAGAGGCATGTGCACTTCGCGGAGGGTGATGCCATCGATTCTCATACAGACTTCGTTCCTTCAGGGTTGTAGCCGATGAAGATGCGTGATGATTCAAGCGATTTCCGGTTGCGTCCACCGTCCGAGTTCGAAGACTCCATTGCCGTGTGAGTCTTTTTTAAATGCGACGACAGCCAAGCCATTGGAAAAGGAGTCCTGAAATTTGCGGCGGTTCTCAGCCTGCAGTGCCATTGCCCGGTCACGATCCTGAGGAGAAGCCTTCCACTGGTAGATGGAGGCTGGGACTTCGATGCGTTCTTCGATTTGATGCTCGGCAGCGTTATTGCCTTCAAGCGCCTGCTTGACCCGGTCTGAATCCAGGTACCACTCAGCGACAAGGCGATCGGTCGGCAAACCACCTTGCAGTCGAGATGAGGATACACCATAAAAATTCACCAGATATGAACGAACGACCGCCCCCAGCTTGTGGATGTTGAGATGCGCATTCTTGATTTCCAGCGGATCGAAGGTCCACTCCATGAGCCGTATGCCGCGGGAGAGAGCTTCCCGGCGTTGCTCCAGCTTGAGTTGCGCACCCACGCCACGGTCGCGGTAACGCTCTCGCACGGCAAGCATGTGGGAATGAAGATAAGGCTGCGGCTTTCCGCTACAAGAGTACGCGCCGGTTTTTACACCCGGAAAAGAGACGGCGAAGCCAACGATCGCTTCGGGCGTGCCATTCGGACCGGCGCCGGGCAAATTTGTATCGAAAGCACCAATCACCTGGCCGCCGATTTTCTGTGAGACCAAGAAAGCCTTGCGAGGAATTACGTCGGTCTCGTCATACCCCCAGGTTTCAATCTGGAGTTGTACGCAGGCTTCGAGTTCATCGTGCCCCGAACAGGATCGGATGAGGATCATCGCGTCTCCTCCGAAGCTGATGGCGGCGCGGGAATCTCCGAGTTAGCCAGAGCGCGCTTCGCCCTTGTCCAGAGATCTTCCAGTTCGTTTGGGCTGAGCTGTTCGAGAGGACGATCGTCGGAGAGCTCTTCCATTTTGCTGAAGCGCTGGCGAAAGCGCAGATTGCATCCGCGGAGCGCCATCTCTGCGTCGACATTGAGGTGACGGCCGAGATTTACCACGGTGAACAGCAGGTCGCCAAGTTCAGCTTCTACTCGATCTTTGTGCGCCGGATCGCTCGATTTCTCAGCCTGCGCCGCTTCGGCTTCAAGTTCGGCGGTTTCTTCGGTCAGCTTGGGGAGCAGATCGCGCCAGTGCGGCCAGTCGAATCCGGACTTGGCGGCCTTGGAGCCGAGCTTGGCTGCCTCTGCGAGCGCCGGCATCGCGCGCTGAACGGAGTCGAGGCGGGACTTCGTGCTATCGGGAATAGAAGACCCGGAAGCCTTTTCCGCAGCCTTGATCTCTTCCCAGTTGTGCAACACCCTGGCCGCTGAGCCCCCAACGGCTGCGTCGACCACCGCTTCGTTTCCAGCAGCCCGGGACGCCTCCTCGCCAAAAACATGAGGATGGCGTCGGATCAACTTGCGGTTGAGGTGATCAAGAACATCGGAGATGGTGAAGTGGCCCTCATTTGCAGCCATCTCGGCGTAAAAGAGCACCTGAAGCAACAGGTCGCCTAGCTCTTCAGCGAGGTGCGGAAAGTCTCGACGCTCAATGGCGTCGAAGACCTCATATGCCTCTTCAAGGGTGTACTTTCGGATGGTGTCGAAGGATTGTTCGCGATCCCACGGGCAGCCGCCGGGTGCACGCAGCCGCGCCATGATGACTGCAGACTGCTCGAAGAGAGTCGCGGCCCGTTTCGGATCGGTCTGCAAATTGCCCGAGGGGTCTTCGGAAATTGGACTGGCTGGCGGGAAGTCCATCTAGGTTCATTCTAAACGGCGAACTTTGCTTCCCTGCAGCACCGAAATTGCAGATATCCCCTACTTGCCCCGCACCAGGGGTGCACCAGGAATACCCAGTCGCACTCGATAGATGCTGCTGCTGGCCGTGATGTAGAGGGTTCTCCGATCCGGTCCACCCCATGCGACATTGGCTGACTTTTCGGGCAAGAGAATAATGCCGAGCGGCTTGCCTTCCGGAGTGAAAATCCAGACTCCCCCGGGGCCAGTGCTGTAGACATTCCCCTGCTGGTCGACCTTCATGCCATCGGGCGATCCCGGACGCTGGTCGGCGGTCGCATCGTAGAAGAGCTTCGCCTCCGTGAGGCTGCCGTCAGGCTGAACGCGGTAGCGCATCCAGATTTTCTTCGGTTCGGAATTGTTGACGTAGAGATACTTCTCGTCGGGCGAAAAGACGATGCCGTTGGGACGCGTGAGGTCTGAGACAAGGAGTTGGAGTTCGGACGATCGAGGCTTAGCACCCAGCGGCTGGCTGAGTGCATTCGGTATCCGGTAAACGCCGTTCACGCTCAACTGCTTTTGCGGATCTTGATCGGATTGCGTGCGCAGGCCATACGGGGGATCTGTGAAGTAGAGTGAGCCATCCGAGCGGTAGACGAGGTCGTTGGGGCTGTTGAGCTTCTTGCCCTTGTAAGTGTTGGCGAGGATGGTGAGCTGAGATTCCGACGTCAGATCTTCGAGCCGGTAGATGACGCGCTTGGCGTGACCAGCGACAGTCAAGCGCCCCTGCGCATCGGCGGTCATGCCGTTTGATCCAGGCTCCGGGCCTCCGTACGGCGTATGGCCCTCGTATCCGCTCGGAGTGATGAACATGCTTACCTGGCCGTCGGCCGGGGTCCATTTGCGAATGCTGTCGCTTGGAATTTCGGCGAAGTAGAGCGAGCCTCTGAGCCAGATGGGACCTTCAACCCACTTGAATCCCGAGGCGATGCGCTCTAGTTTTGCACCTTTCGGAACGATCTGGTCGATCGCGGCATCACGCCTTTCAAGCTTGACGGGCGTCGAGTCAAGAGAAGCGGACTCGTCAAGCCCTTCCTGGCCTGGAGCAGCAGCCATGAGAACAAGGCTGAGTGACACAGAAGCAACGGCCGAAACAGCAAGCGAGTATTTCTTCATTGATTTGGCGACCTCGTGGGCAGTGGGCGAGCGATTCAGGATAAACGCCCGTCCTGCACTGTTGACGGCATTCATTCTTTCGTCTGAGGCCCGGTTGCGCAAGTGGGAGAGTTGTGCGGGTGCCGGAACACTAAGGGAGACTGAGCCTGAGAGCCGTATACTCGACCTTCCGATGCTCCGCATTTTCGGCACAATTCTGGCAGGACTGCTGGGGCTCGCCTTCGGCAGCTTTTTGAATGTCTGCCTGAGCCGCTGGCCCGAGGGCGAGAGTGTGGTTAAGCCGCGCTCGCATTGCCGCAACTGCGGACGGACGCTGACGTGGTGGGAAAACGTGCCCGTTGTCAGCTGGATTGCGCTTCGGGGGCGCTGCAGGACATGCAAGGAAGGGATCAGCTGGCGATATCCGGCGGTGGAACTGGCCGTAGGGGCGCTTTGGGCCGTCCAAAGTTGGACCATGGGCGAAGCAACGCAATGTCTCAGCTTTTCAATGTCGGGCCTGCTTGTTCTTGTCGTCTATTTTGTGGGTCCTTTCGCGTTTCTGTGGCTACTAGTTGCCCTTGCCGCGCTCGACGCGGAGAACCTCTGGTTACCCGACCGTTTGACACTTCTCGGCACGGTAGTTGGCATTATCATTGCTGCTCTTCACAAGTATTTTTTGGAAGGAAGTATTCTCACGCCCGTCAATTTCACCAACCTCTTCCTCTCAGGATCTATGTTGCACTTTTGGTTGGATCGCCTTTTCGCGATCCTTGCTCCTTCCGTGCTGATCCTGCTCATCCGCTGGGCCTACTGGCTTATCCGCCGCCGCGAAGGCATTGGTCTCGGCGATGCAAAGCTGATGGCGATGCTCGGCGCCTGGCTGGGATTGTCCGGTGCACTGCTTTCATTTGGAATCGGTGTTGTGGTCGGAGCTCTGTTCGCGGTATGCGCCCTTGCGCTCACGGCAGGACAACACGAATCTGAGAACCGGCTCGCTGCCAAGCTGCCACTCGGAACATTCCTTTGTATCGGAGGGATTTTCAGCGCGCTATGGGGTCAGCCGATCATTGAGACTTACAAGCGATGGGCGGGACTCTAGGCAGCTTGCCTGCTGCACTTCAGCTTTTTGCAGGCCAGGTATCGCTCGGAATGACACTCTTCTTTGAGAAGCTGTGGTCGCACGGGAATCCAGCTATTGCGGTGTGGCCTGGTTCGTCGATACGGCGGGCGCGTTTGCCAGCTGCGAGCTTTTCAACAGTTTCTTCGCTTCTTTGGAGTGCTTGCTTTCCGGATCGTCGTAGTCGACGACCTTTTGATAGTTCGCCTTGGCGTCGGCGTATTTGCCCAAACCGCGCTGAGCTTCGGCGATTCCCCAGTAGACGTCCGGGTTCTCGGAGTCAGTGACCAGCGCTGACTCGAAACGCGAGAGCGCAGCCTTGAAGTTCTTGCGACCCAGTTCGTACTCGCCTACGTCTTCGTTCTCTTTTGCAGTGACCTGGTGGGCAGCAGGCTGCTGCTGAGACCTGCGATGCTTCTCGGGACGGTCGTCATCAGGAATATTCACGTCGCCGCTTCCCGCCAGGCTGGAACTGAAACCACTTGCGCTCGTATCGGTCTCGACGGCGTCATCAGGGCTGTGAACCGGATCGCTGTCGTTCTTCAGCAGGCTGGTGGTTTCGGCGCCGGTGTTCTCGGGCTCGCTCGGCGGCGGAGCCGCTGCAGGCTGCGCGGTGGTGGGTACGACCGGCACATTGGTTGTGTCGTCGGGAAATGGATTGGAGTCCGCGGGCTTCTGCGCTGGGGGCTTTGACTGCTGAGGCGGAACGGATTGTGCAAGCAGTGTTGCAGCCGAGATCGCGCCGCATCCAACAACTGTCGCAATGTAAGGTCTCAGCTTCATTTTTCTTTTCAGCCCGTTCACTTCCCTCTCTTCAATGTTACGATGCGATGCAAAGCGTACTTCAACTTATCCAGGATTATTGCTTCCCTATGGCGCTCATCATTCGGTCCTCGGCCATCCATGCAGCCGGCTGCTATACGACAACTTCTGTCCGCAAAGGTTCGCGCGTCGCCGAATATACAGGCCCGCGCATGAGCAAAGAAGAAGCCGATGCGGCGAACGAGGAATCGCCCATTACCTATCTCTTTGGACTCGGGGACGGCTCTGTCGTCATCGATGGACACTGCATGGCGATGTTCATCAACCACAGCTGCGACCCGAACTGTGAGACGGAAGAGGTTAAGGGGCGGGTCTGGATCAAGGCCATCCGGAAGATCGAGGCAGGCGAGGAGATTACCTACGACTACTGCCTCTACGACGGCGGAGAAGACGACGCCACCTGCAACTGCGGTGCGAAGAAGTGCCGGGGAACGATGTATTCCGCGACAGAGGTACGGCGGCGAAAGGCCGCAGCAAAGAAGGCCGCCAAAAAAAGACTGGATCGGCGGCGAGTGCGGGTGCGCCCGACGGAGATTCCAGTGCCCCGCCCGTCGGAGGTCGACGAAGAGGAAAATGCCGCCTAGGCTTTTCCACTATGCCGGATCGCTCTGGCTGCAGGGTGACGGGGCTACGCGCTAGCATGTGGCAATGACGGAGCCCGAGCAAAAGCCGCTGTCCGATGAGCAGATGGAAGTGCTCCGCCGGTATGCCTTGCTGGAGGTCGGTTTGCACGAGATGCTGGCTTCGCTGGCAGGCGCGTTCGATATCGATTTCGAAGACAATCGGGAGAACGAGTCGCCGAGCACGCAGCGTCGGTCTGCCAACAATCGGTACCCTATTCCCGAACCCGGAATCGTCATAACCCGGGAACATATTTCAAATGCATTGGAACGGAAGCGTTTCGAACTGATTTCGGAGCGGGATCTGGTGTACTGGGCTACGGTGCTACTGCTGAACGATGCTTACGTCTTCGACCCCGGCGACGAGGATTTGATCGCCGAATGGCTCAACGACATCAGCTTCAACCTGGATGCCAGCTGACTCGTTGCGCATCAGGGAGGCACGGTTTTCCACTCACCCATTTCGGTCCTCAGGAACGATACAATCCAACCTAGCGCTCTAAGCGAAATCACGTTCTGTTGGGAGTAGTGCGTCGCATGGGTTACCAGGTTCTGGCTCGCAAGTATCGTCCGCAACGGTTTGCCGACGTCGCCGGCCAGGACCACGTCACCCGCACGCTGCTGAACGCCCTCACTCAGAACAGGATCGCGCACGGATACATCTTCTCGGGACACCGCGGAATCGGCAAGACAACCATCGCCCGCATCCTGGCGATGGCTCTGAACTGCCGGACCGAGGTTGGCGGCCCGGACCGTCCGACGCACGAGCCATGCCTCAAGTGCGTCTCGTGCCGTGAGATTTCGTCGGGCGGAAATGCGGAATCGGGCGAGCTGGCGACTCATTCCTTCGACTTCATCGAGATCGACGCGGCTTCGAATCGCGGCATCGATGACGTGCGGTCGATACGGACGCAGGCTTCGGTGCAGCCGGCACGTGACAAGTACAAGATCTTTCTTCTCGACGAAGCACACCAAATCACGGATGCGGCATTCAATGCCATCCTGAAAACGCTGGAGGAGCCGCCTGACTGGACCATCTTCATGATGGCGACCACGGAGCCGGAGAACATTCCGCAGACCATCCGGTCGCGGTGCCAGCACTTCAGCTTCCACGCGGTCAAGTTCGACGATATTCTCGGGCAGCTCAAGATGATCGCGCAGCAGGAGAGCGTAGTCGCTGAAGATGCAGGCCTGGCTCTGCTGGCAGAGGCGGGCGACGGATCGATGCGCGATGCGCTCAGCATCATGGACCAGGCGATTGCGTCGGCGCCTTGCGACGCGAACAATCATCCGGTCCTGGAGGCGCAGCAGATTCGCGACCTGATGGGCTCTGTCCCCAATACCGTCTTCGAGCACCTGCTTGAGGCGGTTGCGGCTGGAGAGAGCGCGGCGGTCATGGGCCAGTTGAACGACTTGCTCAACGCCGGTCATAGCCCACAGTCGCTGGCACGCCAGGTAGTGCGCTACCTGCGCAACACCCTGATGGCGAAACTGGGCGGCGAGCAAACCGAGTTGCTCCAAATCTCGGGCGACGAGCGCGCGCGGGCGGCGCGAACGGCTCTGTTATTCAGCGAAGAAGAGATTACGCGAAACCTGCAGGTGATGCTACGGACCTTCGACGATCTCAACTATCGGCAGGAGCAGCGATTTCATCTTGAGCTTGGCCTGATGAAAATGGTCCACGCGCAGAGGCTGCTGCCTCTGGAGGAGTTGCTCAGCGGAGTTGCGAGCGGGTCGCCGGTGAGAAGTGGCGGTTCGGCACCCCCGTCAGCGCCAAGACCCCCTGCGGCGCCACCGCGGAACACATCTGCTGCCGGTCCACGTCCATCTTCGACAGTATCGGGCACTCCATCGCCTCAGCGTTCTCCATTTGGCTCCGGACCGTTGATGCAGTCGACCCCCATTGCTGAGAGCCATGCCGTGAGCGGGTCCGCAGCCCTGGCGCCACAGCTTGCCGCGGTCGAGCCGGCAGGTGAAGTCATTCCATTCCCAAGCGCGCCGCTGCCTAAGCCCGAGATCAAGCTGGAACCGGTGCTTGTGACCGCTCCGGCGGAGCCACCAGCGCCTCCGGCTGTAATCGAGCCTGCGGCACCTGCAATCGCTAATCCGGGCGGATCGCCTGATGCGGAAGAGGCCAAGCAGGCCATCGTCACCGCACTTGCTAAGCAAGGACACGCATCGGCGTCCCAGTTGATCTCGACTGCGCGTTTCACGCTCGAAGCAACGAGCCTTCGCATCGAGGTTCCGGGCATCGGCAAAAAAATGTTGGCGTTGACTGTAAATAATTCGGCGGAGAAAATCGTCAAACAAGAAATGCAGCGGCTCGGCGGCCCGTCCAGGTTCATGGTCATTCCTGGCGAAGGCGTGGCGGCGACAACCCCTGTTGCAGCCCCCGCGGCTGGAAGCATTCAGCAAGCAGCACTAGAGCACCCCATGGTGCAGCGAGCTAAAGAGATATTCAAGGCTGAGGTTCGCAGCGTCGTGGATCTCCGCAGCAAGTAGTCAATGCAAAAGAGCAGGAGGGTGGGATGTTCAATCCACTCAAAATGGCGGAGATGCTCCAGCAGGCCAACACCATGCAGGAGGAGATGCAGCGCAAGCTGAGCCAGACGGTCGTCGAGGGCACCAGTGGTGCGGGTGCGGTTACGGCAACCATGAATGGCAAGAAGGAATTGATCCGAATCAAGATCGATCCTTCCGCCGTGGCGAGCCTGACCGGTGCGAATCCCGATGTGGAGATGCTTGAAACCCTCATCGTGGGCGCGGTAAACGACGCAGGCCACAAAGCAGACGAGGCGATCCAGTCGAGTCTCAAAGGGGCGCTTGGCGGCCTGAACCTGAATATCCCCGGACTGGGCTGACCCCTTACAATCTCATTCTGACATTGCAGTGTGTTGTTGTGGACTTAAGGAGGTCGCGATGACTGCTGGACTGAATCGGAGAAATTTCCTCCACCTTGGAGCGGCGGCGGGAACGGCGGCCCTGTTCCAACGCTGGGGTCTCGCGCAGGCTGCTCAAGCAGCGGCGCCTACTGACCGCATGGGCCAGATGCGGGCCGCGGGCACATCTACGCCGATCAAGACGACCAAGCTCTACGACAACATCTGGCTGCTGCAGGGAGCCGGCGGCAACATGGCCGTGCAAACCGGCAAGGATGGAATCATCCTCATCGACTCGAGCTTCTCCACGGCTGTACCGCATATCAAGGAGGCGATAGCGGCCGTGAGCAACGACGCGCCGCATGCCCTCATCAATACCCACTGGCATATCGACCACGTTGATGGAAATGAAGGAATGCACGCAGCCGGCTACAAGGTGATCGCGCATGACAAGACCAAGACACGAATGTCAGTGCCTGCGGAGATGAAGCTGTTTCACATGAACATTCCAGCCTACCCGGTCGGTGCTCTTCCCTCGACGACTTTCGCGGACACGATGAAGCACAATCACAACGGGGATACTGTCGAGTTTGTCCATTACGATCCGGCACACACGGACACGGACATCTACATTCACTTCCAGAATTCCGATGTTCTTCATCTTGGCGACATCTTCTTCAACAAGTCTTATCCGTTTATCGACGAGGGCTCTGGAGGATCGATCGGCGGCACAATCAATGCCGCCCAGAAATCGCTTGGACTGGCCGGCGATAAGACGAAGATCATCCCCGGCCACGGTCCGCTGGGAGACAAAGCCGATATGAAGGCTTATATCGACATGCTCTCGACGGTGCGCGACAAGGTTGCGACACTGAAGAAATCTGGGGCGAGCGAGCAGGAAGTGATCGCGAAGAAGCCTACAGCAGATCTCGATGCTGCCTGGGCCAAGGGCGGCTCGCCCGATATGTTTATCGGGATCGTTTACCGCACCGTCTAAGGAGGATGCGCTGTGGCACGCTATGCCGAGCCTATGGCCCGGCTCATCGACGAACTCAAGAAGCTTCCCGGGGTGGGAACCAAGACTGCCCAGCGCTTTGCCTTCCACGTTCTGCGATCGAGCGACGATGACGCGTCGTCGCTTGCGGAGGCGGTTCGCGGTCTGAAGGCCAGCCTTCGCCTATGCTCCATCTGCAACAACATCACGGACGTCGATCCCTGCCTCTACTGCACCAGTCCTACACGCAATCAAAGGCTGGTCTGCGTCGTGGAAGAGCCCACGAACATCGAGGCTGTAGAGCGCAGCCGGTACTCGGGCGTTTACCACGTTTTGCATGGGACGCTTTCGCCGCTTCACGGGGTCGGGCCGGATCAATTGCGGACGCGATCTCTAGTCCAGCGGGCGGAACGAGGCGAAGTGGATGAGGTCATCCTGGCGACCAGTCCAACACTCGAAGGCGAGGCCACGGCGAACTGGCTGGCTGGCGCGCTGCGGCACTTCAACATCCGCGTGACGCGTATCGCTACCGGAGTTCCCGCGGGGAGCGATATCGAGTATGCGGATGAAGTCACCATGGCGCACGCACTCGAGGGGCGCCATGAAGTAAAACTTTAAGTTTTGGAAGTTGATCTATCCCCGGAGCTTGGCGAGCAGATCTTGCGGATGAACTGGCTTGGCAAGAATTTCGAACTCATAACCCTGAGCGCGGGCCTTTTCCAGCAGATCCGCGGTTGCAGCCTGACCGGAGAAAAGCAGTATCTTGATCTTCGGCAGCAGAGTACGAATCTGAATTGCAGCATCAATGCCGTTTAGATCCGCCATAATGACGTCGGCGATGAGCATATCTGGCTGGTAGGTCGAGGCTGTCTCGAGGGCGGCCTCGCCGGAGTAGACTGCCGTCGCCTGAAAACCGCTTTGATTCAGAATCATCGCCAATGTATCCGCGATGACGCGTTCGTCGTCTACGACAAGAACTTTGGGCTTAACGTGGTTATCGGGCATACACTCCTGAACGCCGAACAGGGATGGCGCAAAGCCTTTCAATCGAACGCGCCGCAAAGCGAAGCCGAAAAGCACCGCAAGCGGCACGATCAGGCACGGTAGATACTTTTAAAGGATAACATCTTGTGTCAGGGCAGACAGCTCGCCCAACCTGGCATCCCGCCAGCCTGCGAGGTGATTTCCAACGTCGAGCAGGAAGCAACTTCCTCTTCCCGCGCTTCCAACACCCTTGGACGCGCAAATAGCTGGGGAAAGATGCCGCCGATTTCTGAATTTCTTTCATCGCCTTCGGTCAGGTCGCCGGGCAGTTCGCGAATTCCGGAACTGCGGTACTCTGAAATTGCGGGCGTCATTGGCATCTCCCCGATTCATCCCAGCGCAACGCGTCCCTCATAAGCTTGAAATGATCGTCTAACTCCGCTCCGGAGAGGCATGCATGCACCCAGCAGGTACCCAAAACTCTGCACAAGTCCCTGCCACTCAGGGAGTCGACCGGGCCTCGACTGAGGCGATCATCCGCGCGGAGAAGATTGAGAAGTACTACGCCCAGCCAAGCCAGAATCGCATTCAGGTTTTTTCGGCAACAGACCTCAGCATCGTGCCGGGGGAAATTGTTGCCCTGCTCGGGCCCTCCGGCTCCGGAAAATCGACCATGCTGCGAATGCTCTCCGGCCTATCGCGTCCGTCGGCCGGACAGGTCTTTTGGCACGAAAAGCCCATCGGCGAAACGGAAATCAACGTCGCGATCGTCTTCCAGAGCTTCGCGCTCTTCCCGTGGCTCACGGTGCTCGAGAACGTTGAGGCGCCACTGCAGGCACGCGGAGTGAGTCCAGAAGAACGCCGGGCACGAAGCATGCGCATGCTCGATACCGTGGGTTTAGACGGATTTGAGTCAGCCTATCCCAAGGAGCTTTCGGGCGGAATGAAGCAGCGAGTGGGATTCGCACGGGCTCTGGTTGTCGAGCCTGAAGTGCTGTTTATGGACGAACCGTTCTCCGCCCTGGATGTTCTCACGGCCGAAAACCTGCGCAGCGAACTACTGGAGTTGTGGGCTAAGAAGACGATGCCAACCAAGAGCGTCTTCATCGTTACGCACAACATCGAAGAAGCCGTACTCCTGGCCGATCGAATCATTGTGCTCGGAAGAAATCCTGGGCACATCCGCACGGATTTTCGCGTGCAGATTCCGCAACCGCGAGATCGCAAGACAGAAGCCTTCACGCAGCTCGTCGACTTCATTTACAAAGTGCTCACCCGCCCGGATGTTGCGCCAGCCGAAGCACCGACCGGTCCGCGGGTTCGAGATCAGCGCCAGATGAAATACCAGATGCTGCCCCACGCGCGGCCGGGCGGAATCGCGGGCCTGCTGGAGATGCTGATTGACAAGAACGGACGTGACGACATCTATCGTCTCGCCGACGACCTTGCCTTCGAAATCGACGATCTGCTCCCAATCGTGGATGCTGCGCAGCTTCTGGGCTTTCTCAAAGTGGAAGAAGGCGACGCGAGCATCACGGAACTGGGTGCGGAGTATGCCAACTCCGAAATTCTGCGCCAGAAAGAAATCTTCCGGGATGCCGCAATCGAGAACGTCCTTTTGTTACGGCAGATTCGCCGCGCACTGGATGCAAAGAGCGATCACACCGTGCCCGAGGAGTTCTTCCTCGATATGCTCGACGAACAGTTCAGCGATGATGAATCGCAGCGCCAGATTGAGACAGCAGTCACCTGGGGCCGCTACGGCGAGATATTCGACTTCGATGCCGCGCGGCGACGCTTTGTAATGCCCGACGTCTTGCAGGAAGAGGCTACCGGGGGCGGTGAGTGAGTATTCAGCGCACGCTGTCTCGTTCCCTGGTCATGGTACGCACATGGCCGGTCGTGATCGATATGGGCGTGGGCCTCTGCGCCCTTGCTCTGTTCATCGCCATCGTGCATCTGGCTGCCTACTGGATGGGAACCGCCGTTCCCGTTTCCCACGTCACTGAAAACGCACGTTCCCTTCCCGTATACGCGTTCTATTCGGTGATGCGCATTGGCATCGCATTTGTAGTGAGCCTGGTCTTTGCCATTGCTTACGGGTATATCGCCGCTCGCAATGCGCGCGCAGAAGCGTGGATGGTCGCGGTGCTGGATATTCTGCAATCGATCCCCGTGCTCAGCTTCCTTCCGCCAGTTTTGCTGGCGATGATTGCGCTGGTGCCGCATCGGCAGTTGGGTATCGAACTTGGCGTCATACTTCTGATCTTCACGGGACAGGTATGGAATCTGGCATTCAGTTTTTATTCGTCGATGAAGGCTATTCCGAAGGAGATGCTGGAGGCATCGCGAATCTTCCGCTATTCAGGCTGGCAGAGGTTCTGGCAGCTCGAAATGCCATACGCGACGATCGGGCTGGTTTGGAATTCCATCATCTCCGTTGCGAATGGCTGGTTTGCGCTCATGGCCTGCGAGATGTTCCAGCTCAAGAACAGAAATTTCGAACTACCAGGGCTGGGCAGCTACATCCAGAACGCCACGTACGACGGGGATGTTCGTGCGCTTCTAAGCGGGATTGCGACGATCGTGCTGATCGTTGTCGCAACCGACCAGCTGATCTGGCGTCCCTTGATTGCGTGGAGCGACAAGTTCAAGTTCGAACAAGTTGAAGCCAGTGATTCCGTCTCATCGCCGATTCTGACCCTGCTTCAACGGTCAAGGCTGGTGGGCACGCTCACCGGACGTCTGTGGGCACGGATTGAGGAGCCTGTGTATCGCCGGCTTGCTCGATCGCAAAGGGCTCGCATGGTCCAGCCAATCGACTTGGATGGAGCTCGGGCGCGCCCGACTGTTGGGTACTGGCTCGTGGGCGCCGCCTTCAGCGTGGTCATCACCTGGGGGGCGATGCAATGCGGCCTGATGCTGCGGCACATCACATGGGGTGAGCTACGATTGCTGCTTGGCGGCGCAGCGGCGACCTTTCTTCGTGTGAATGCCTCCCTGCTGCTTTCCGCTCTTTGGACGGTGCCGGTCGGAGTTGCGATTGGTTTCAACCCGAAGCTTGCGCGCGTGGTTCAGCCTGTTGCGCAGGTGCTGGCCTCGGTTCCCGCAACAGCGTTTTTCCCGATCCTTTTGATCGGGCTTCTCAAGATCGGCGGGGGCCTTGGCATCGGCTCAATCGTGCTGATGCTGCTGGGAACGCAGTGGTACATCCTGTTCAACGTGATTGCCGGAGCGATGTCCATTCCCTCCGATCTGAAGGAGGCGGCATCGCTGTACAAGTTCACCAACTGGCAGCGATGGACTACTTTGATCCTGCCGGGAATCTTTCCATACCTGATCACGGGAATGGTGACGGCATCAGGCGGAGCGTGGAACGCTTCGGTGTTCGCTGAATACGCAAACGTACAGAACCGCACCATCCAGACCATTGGGCTCGGCGCTCAAATCGATACAGCGACTGCAGACGGGAACTTCCCAATTCTCTTGCTGGCTACGATACTCGTCGCGCTAATGGTCGTTACCATGAATCGCCTTGTTTGGAGGCGTCTGTATCGCCTCGCCGAAACGCGGTATAAACTCGAAAGCTAATTGACGCAGTGGATAGCAATCGGAATCTGGAGAAGCGATGATACGCGTTGGAGTGGTGGGATTTGGACTGGCAGGGCGCGTCTTCCACGCGCCACTTGTTTCTTCCGTAGAAGGGCTGGAACTGGCGGCCATTGTGGAGCGCACTTCAGACCACGCAGCGGAACGCTACCCGGGTATCACGATCTATCGATCGGTTGACGAATTATTAGCCGACACCTCAATCAAGCTGGTTGTCGTTGCCACACCAAACGCTTCGCATTTTCAGATTGCGATGCAGGCTCTCGAAGCCGCGAAGAATCTCGTCGTGGACAAGCCCGTTGCGCTGAGTTCCGGTGAAATCTGGCAGCTCACGGAGCTTGCGGGAGGCATCGGACTCCAACTCTTCCCATTTCATAACAGACGTTTTGACAACGACTTTCAGACGGTACGGAAAGTATTAGATGAGCACCAGGTGGGAAGGAACGTGCACTTCGATTCGAATCTGGATCGATGGCGCCCGGGCCAGACGAGGCGACCATGGAAAGAAGAGTCGGATCAAGGCGGCATTCTCTTCGATATCGGATCTCATCTGGTCGATCAGACTCTTGTGCTCTTTGGATTGCCCGCATCTATCAGCGCTGAGGTACGCCGCGAACGGGATGGAGACGGATCGAATGATTCCTTCACGATTCGCCTGCAGTACTTGACTGGTTTCTCGGCAACCGTCAGTTCGAACCTGCTTTCGTCCCTGGCGAGACCAAGGTTTCACCTACGCGGGACGCGGGGCAATTTCTGGAAGTGGGGCTTGGATCCTCAAGAAGAAGCGCTGAGCAAGATTACGAAGATCGACGACAGCGCATGGGGGCAGGAACCTTCCGATCGATGGGGCACACTAAGTCTTGGTGTGGATGGCGATCCCGTCGCAAAGCCGGTGCCGTCGGAGATAGGAGACTATCGCCGTCTCTACGCTCAGGTTCGCGATTCCCTGCTTGGAACTCCTTCAAAAGAGCTGGCAACGTTGACCGACGCATGGCGCGGAGCGCGCATCCTGGAGTGGGCTAAGCAGAGCTCAGATGAACATCGGGAAATTGAGTGCGACTGGAGCAGCGAACCGGCTTGATTAATTTGCAGCGTCTGCGGGGTCCTTCTCGATAAGCGGCACCCAGAAGCGAAACGTGCTGCCATGCTCCGGACTGCTCTCTACCGCCAGATCGCCGCCGTGGGCGCGGACGATGGCTCGAGCAATTGCCAGTCCCATTCCTGTCCCTTTGCCGATGACCTTTCCCTTGTTGCCCCGATAGAACTTCTCGAAGATGTGAGGGAGGTCGGCTTTGTCTATACCCGGGCCATTATCTTCGACTTCAAACTCGAGGCGTCCATCAACGCGGCGAGCGCGTAGAACGATGCGGCTTTCAGGCGGCGAATATCGCGCAGCATTCTCGATGAGATGACGGAAGACGCGTCCAAGCAGCCGGGCATCAAACCAGACCGGGCGATCCGGCTCCTGGACCATGAGCGTAACCTGGTGGCGTCCTAGAGAGGTGCGGGATTCGGCAACGACCTGCTCGAGGAGAGTACGGGCGTGGCGTGGAGAAGGCTGCACCTTGACGACATTGGCGTCGATCTCTGCCATCTCCACAGCTTCTCCAATCAGGGCGTCGAGACGGGCAGATTCTTCGTCGACAACTGTGGCGAGCTCTCTTCGCACCGGGTCGTCGAGACCCTGGTCCTGTGTAAGCGTGGTAGCGGCGGCGCGAATGGCGGTCAACGGCGTGCGAAGCTCATGCGTCAGAGAATCGATGAGCGCTGCCCGCAAGCGTTCGCCCTCGCGCGACGCTTCAAGGCGTGCGCTTGCTTCGATCGCCATAGCGCGGGACAAAGCGATGCCAATTTGCGCGGAGACGGCAGTTGCCACTTCACGGGATAAATGTGGAGGACGCCATGCAAGCGCACCTACCGGACGCACTCCGACGAAAAGCAAATGCGATTCAAAGCCGTCCTCCACGCCGATCGGATTCTGAGCAGCCTTCGCAAGCTCACGCAGATTTGCCTTGAACATTTCAGGCAGTTCGTCTGATGTTGACTCAAATTCATCCCGGTCCTGCACGTAGAGTGCGACGTCCTCGAGCGAAAAGATGCGTTTCAACAGGTGCGGAAGATCCCGGATTAGGCTGGCTGCGTCCTGATGCAGGATCATCTCCTGACTGATCTGAAACAGGCTTTCCACATCTTCGCGGCGCTGCTCCGCCTCGTCCTTCTGCTTTCGCGCTCGTTCTGAAACCCGGCCAGCGACGATGGAACTGATAACGAATGTGAACATCGAAACCCACTCCTGCGGCCCGGCCAGGATGAAGGTGTGAAATGGGGGAAGGAAGAAGTAGTCAAATGCGAGGGCGCAAAGTACAGCGCTGTAGAGCGAGATGAAGAGCCCTGCCTGCGTAGCGGTGACGACGACAACTACGAGGAATACCATTCCTGCAGTTGCCGGATGCGTATGCGCGAGCTCCAGGCCGACAGTTGTGAGCACGGCCGCCAGCGTGGCGCCGAGCCACTGCGCATAGTGGCGAAGTTTGAGTCGCAACGGCATCTAAGTCTCACGCTAAGAATACTCGCGCTACGGGATGATGTAAGCTTTGCGATGAAAGAAGAAGAAAATGCCCGGACGAATTCTTGTCATCGATGACGAACCGCAAATCACCCGTGTGTTGCGCGCATCGCTCTCCGCTCAGGCCTTCGATGTCCGCACTGCGAACGATCCGGAAGAGGGTCTACGCCTCTTCTCGGAGTGGCTGCCGGATCTGGTCATTACGGACCTGATGATGCCCGTGCTGAGCGGTGTAGAGGTCTGTCGGGCCATCCGCTCGACGTCGTCGGTTCCGATTCTGGTGCTCTCCGTTCGCGATCATGAGCGGTCGAAGATCGAGGCGCTTGATTCCGGCGCGGACGACTACGTGACCAAACCTTTCAGCATCCAGGAACTGCTGGCGCGTGTGCGCGCACATCTGAGGCGCGCACCCGAAAGAACCGAATCTGCCATCAATGCCGGCGACTTTGTCATCGATGCCGCAGCTCACAGTGTCGAGGTAGTGGGCAAGCAGCTCCACCTGACGCCGAAGGAGTTCGAACTGCTCGTCCACCTCGCGCGGCATGCTGGTAGAGTCATCACGCACAGAGCACTTCTTACAGCAGTATGGGGCGCTCAATCAGCGCACCAGCCAGAATACCTGCGTGTATTCGTAGGTCAGTTGCGAAAGAAGCTGGAAGCCGAAACCGGCAAACAATACATCCAGACTGAGCCTTGGATCGGCTACCGATTCGTCCCGGAAGGCTTGAGCGCAAGCGGCGAGCAGGGAGCCTAAGTTCCCTTCTATCTCCCGATTAGAGACGCGCACTATCCAGTCGCCGCGTCCTTATTTTTCCCTTACCTTTCCCTTCCGCTAACGTAACGACTCCCATCGCAGAATCAGTTCTGGATTCGGGCAATCTCGCCCGGACTAAGGAGAGCGATGCAGGATCTCACCATGCTTTTCTATACCGTGATTTTCTTCGCCGGGGCCTTTCTGTACGTCAAGGCCTGCCAGAAGCTGAGGTAGCACCATGAGCCTTGTAACGGTGCTTGCGCTTCTCTGCTCGGTGTTGTTGCTTGTCTACCTCGCTGTCTCACTGCTGTACCCGGAGAAATTTTGAAATGTCGGCAAATGGGTGGTTGCAATTTGTCGTTTTCTCGATCGTTCTTGTCCTGACGGTAAAGCCGGTCGGCATATACCTGGCGCGCGTGCTCGAAGGCCAGAGAACGTGGCTCGATCCCATTCTTCGACCAATCGAGCGCCTCACCTACAAGCTCTGCGGCGTGAATGCCGAGCTCGAGATGAACTGGCGTCAATACGCCTTTGCAATGCTCGGTTTCTCTGCCGTAACGATGCTGCTCACGTACATCATCGAACGGGCTCAGGCAGTCCTGCCCTGGAACCCTCAGCACATGGCCAACGTTGGAGCGGACCTGGCGTGGAATACGGCCTCCAGCTTCACGACGAACACCAACTGGCAGTTCTACACGGGCGAAAGCACGATGAGCTATCTGACGCAGATGGCCGGACTCGCCACGCATAACTTTTTTTCAGCAGCAGTCGGCATCGTAGTGGCAATCGCGCTTGTCCGAGCCATCAAGCGTACACAGTCCGACACCATCGGCAATTTCTGGGTGGATACCACGCGGACTCTGCTCTACATCCTGCTACCTGCATCGGTCATCTACGCTGTGCTGCTGGTTGCGCAGGGCGTTCCGCAGAACCTGCATGCCTATACCGTTGCGCATACGCTGGAAGGTCAAACCCAAACCATCGCGCAAGGCCCCGTGGCATCGCAGGAAGCCATCAAGATGCTCGGCACGAACGGCGGCGGCTTCTTCAACGCTAACAGCGCGCACCCGTTCGAGAACCCCACCCCCTTCGCCAACTTTCTGCAGATCCTCTCTATCTTCATCATCCCGGCGGGGCTGACGTACACGCTCGGACGCATGACCGGTTCGCCCGGTCACGGCTGGGCAGTCTTCGCGGCGATGTACCTGCTCTTTGCTGCCGGGTTCGGGGTACTCTACTGGGCCGAGGCTCACCCGCATCCCCTGATTCACGGAGCGGGACAGACACTCACAGCCGGTGCGCCCGGCGGCAATATGGAAGGCAAGGAAGTACGAAACGGAATTGCCGAGAGCGCTCTGTTCGCCACTATCACCACGGATGCAAGCTGCGGCGCGGTCAACGGGATGCATGACAGCTTTACTCCGCTGGGCGGCCTGGTTCCTCTGACAAACATCATGCTCGGCGAGGTGATCTTTGGCGGCGTGGGCGCCGGGCTCTACGGAATGCTGATCTTCGTGGTGCAGGCGGTATTCATTGCGGGGCTCATGGTGGGTCGTACGCCCGAGTATCTCGGCAAGAAGATCGAATCCTACGACGTGAAGATTGCGATGCTGTACGTGCTGATCTTCCCGCTGATCATCCTTTCGCTGACTGCGGTCTTTGTGCTCATGCCAAACGTGGGCCTGGGCACCACCAACAACAGCGGACCGCATGGGCTGAGCGAAATTCTATACGCGTTCACGTCGGGAGCCGGCAACAACGGATCTGCCTTCGCAGGGCTCGGTGCGAACTGGTGGTACAACGTCACGATGGGTTGGGACATGCTGATCGGCCGCTTCCTGATGATGATCCCTGTGCTCGCACTGGCCGGCAATCTTGCACAAAAGAGAAGCGTGCCGCCCTCGCCCGGAACATTTCCCGTCAACACTCCCCTCTTCACGGTGCTGCTGGTGGGAGTGGTTCTCATTCTCGGCGCTCTCACTTTCTTCCCGGCGTTGAGCCTGGGACCGATTCTCGAACACCTGCTGCTGAAGTCCGGACAGCTCTTCTGAGGAGACCTGAATTATGAGTTCCTATAGCCAGTTCAGTTTTGCAGCACAGGCGGAGATTCCGTCAGACCCGAATGCTCCGGATTCGCAGGTTTTACTTCCTCCCTCACCCTCCCTGCCGCCGGAGCACCACGGACGCAACCGCAAGAGGTCCACGGCCGGCGTGTTGGAGCAGAAGAGCCTCTGGAATGCCGAGATCATCCGCCAAGCTTTGATCGATTCAGTCCGGAAGCTGAATCCTCGCTGGATGATCAAGAACCCCGTAATGTTCGTGGTCGAAGTGGGTAGCGTGCTGACGACAATGCTTCTCGTCGATAACACGCTTCACCATCGCGTGGGTTTCGGATTCAATCTTCAGATCACTCTGTGGCTGTGGTTCACCGTCCTGTTCGCAAACTTTGCCGAGGCGATGGCTGAAGGGCGCGGCAAAGCGCAGGCAGATACTCTGCGCAAAGCCAAGGGCGAGACGATCGCGCAACGATACGTCTCATCCGGAGCGCTGGAGCAGGTAGCGAGCGGCCAGCTTCGTTCCGGCGATGTCATCTATGTTCCAGCCGGCCACTACATCGCAGGCGACGGTGAAGTGATCGAAGGCGTTGCATCGGTGGACGAATCCGCGATCACAGGCGAGTCCGCGCCAGTGATTCGCGAAGCAGGCGGTGATCGGTCGGCTGTGACGGGCGGAACGAAGGTTCTCTCCGACTGGATCAAGGTGCGAATCACTTCGAATCCAGGCGAGACGTTCCTCGATCGCATGATTGCCCTGGTCGAAGGAGCAACCCGGCAGAAGACACCCAACGAGATCGCGCTTTCGATCCTCCTCTCCGGCCTGACCATCGTCTTTCTTCTTGCGGTGGTTACGCTGCAGCCATTTGCGATCTACTCAAAGGCGCCTCAGACGGTTTTCGTGCTTGTGTCGCTGCTGGTCTGCCTCATTCCGACAACGATCGGCGGTTTGCTTTCGGCTATCGGCATCGCCGGAATGGACCGCCTGGTTCAGTACAACGTCCTCGCAATGAGCGGGCGGGCCGTGGAAGCTGCGGGCGATGTGAATACCCTCTTGCTGGATAAAACCGGCACGATCACGCTGGGGAATCGGCAGGCCACAGAGTTTATTTCGGCGCCCGACGTCACCGCCGAGCGACTTGCTGATGCCGCGCAGCTGGCGTCGTTGTCCGACGAGACGCCCGAGGGCCGCTCCATCGTCGTGCTTGCGAAGGAGAAGTACAACCTCCGCGGCCGCGACCTGGGCGGTATCCACGCTGAGTTTGTCCCCTTCTCCGCGCAGACGCGGATGAGCGGAGTAAATCTGCCTGGGATGCGCATCCGTAAGGGTTCCGCCGCGGCGATCGCGCGCTTCCTGGAGGACCAGGGATCGTCTCTGCCCAAGAAGGTTCGCGACTCTGTCGATGAGATTTCGCGAGCCGGAGGAACTCCGCTGGTCGTAGCAGAGAACTCAACGGCACTCGGCGTGATCTATCTGAAGGACATCGTCAAGGGCGGCCTGAAGGAGCGTCTGGCCCGGCTCCGCGCCATGGGCATTCGTTCCGTGATGATCACCGGTGACAATCCGCTGACGGCTGCCGTTATCGCGCGCGAAGCCGGGGTCGATGACTTTCTCGCAGAGGCGAAGCCCAAAGACAAGATGGACCTGATCAAGCGCGAGCAGGCCAAAGGCAAGCTGGTTGCCATGACGGGCGATGGAACCAATGACGCCCCTGCACTGGCTCAGGCCGATGTAGGCGTGGCCATGAATTCGGGCACCCAGGCGGCCAAAGAGGCCGGCAACATGGTTGATCTCGATTCGAATCCCACCAAGCTGATTGAAATTGTAGAGATCGGCAAGCAGCTTTTGATGACGCGCGGCGCGCTGACGACGTTTTCCATCGCAAACGACGTTGCCAAATATTTCGCCATCATCCCCGCTATGTTTGCAGGGGCTTTCCCGGTGCTGAACGCGCTGAACATTATGCACTTGGCGACGCCGCAGTCGGCCATCCTGTCGGCAGTGGTGTTCAACGCGATCATCATCATCGCGCTTATCCCTCTCGCTTTGCGCGGCGTGAAATATGAACCGAAAGCCGCGGAGGCCCTGCTCCGTCAGAATTTGCTGATTTACGGGGTGGGAGGCGTAATTATTCCGTTCATCGGAATCAAAGCCATCGATGTGTTGCTGGTCGCGATGCATCTGGCGTAACCGCGGGCACAAACTCAGAAGGGCAAGGATATGAATACGGCAGCTACTCTAGCTTCTCCGGCACTAGCACAACAGGTGCGCACCGAACATCCGATATGGCGCACCTCGGTCCTCTTCACCGTTATCATGACAGTCGTCTTCGGCGTTGCCTATCCGCTCGCGCTCACATTGGTTGCCAAGACGCTTTTCCCGCACAAAGCCGCAGGCAGCTTGATCGAGCGCAATGGTCAGGTCATCGGTTCCGAACTGCTGGCTCAGGCCTTTACATCGGACCGATACTTCCATCCCCGCCCATCAGCTGCAGGCAGTGGCTACGACGCAACGGCGTCTGGCGGATCGAATCTCGCGCAGTCAAATACAAAGCTTGTGCAGCGCATGCAGGGCGACATCGATAAGCTCGCAGCAGAAAATCCCGGACACCCGGTGCCCATCGACGCTGTTACGACCTCTGGATCAGGGCTCGATCCGGACATCACTCCTGACAACGCTCTTTTTCAATCCCGGCGCGTCGCAAAAGCTCGCGGAATGTCTGACGAGCAACTCAGCCAGCTGATCCGCCAGCATACCCAGACACGAACCTTCGGGTTGCTTGGCGAGCCTCGCATCAATGTCCTGGAGCTCAATCTCGCCCTCGATCAAGCTGCAAAGTGATTTTTGAAGCGGTCCTGCGATCCAGGAGAATGTTGATGTGCTGGGCGCGAATGTGAGTGACATCATAGACGCGTCGCGGCGCAATCGCATATCCTGCCCTTTCATGCATGGCCTCAAGAGGGCCTACCTGGATCATGCGCGCTTCGCTTTTCATCACCTGCTACAACGACACCCTGTTCCCGCAGACCGGACGCGCAGTCGTGCGGCTGCTGGAGCGGCTCGGCGTTGACCTCGACTTTCTGCCCGCGCAGACCTGTTGCGGACAAATGCACGCCAATACCGGCTTCCGCGGAGAGGCATATTCGCAGGCGAAGCGGTTTGTGCAGCTGTATCGCGATACGGAGTGCGTGGTGATCCCGTCGTCGTCGTGCGTTGCCATGATTCGGGATCAATATGCAGGTCTGTTTGAGGAATTGGGCAACGAGGGTCTGCGAAGCCAATTTGCAGCTCTGCTTCCGCGTGTCTTCGAACTCAGCGAATTCCTCACCGACAAGCTTGGGGTTGATGATGTCGGGGCCCACTTCCCTCATCGCGTGGCCTACCATGCGAGTTGTCACGGTCTGCGCGGGCTGCACCTGGGTGAGCGCCCATTCCGTCTGCTGAGCAGGGTCCGGGGTCTGAAGCTGATTCCGGTTGCAAATCTCGATCGATGCTGCGGATTTGGCGGCACATTCTCGGTCAAGAACGCGGAGGTATCGACGGCGATGCTCGATGCCAAGCTTGTCGACCTGCTCGCGACCGATGCCGAATACTGCACAGCACTGGATAACAGCTGCCTGATGCACGTGGGCGGAGGTCTGCACAGGCGCAATTTGAATATGAAGCCGATTCACCTGGCCGAGATCCTCGCCAGCACGGAAGGACCTGCTGGATGAGCGGCCCTGTGATGGATCCGCGCCTCGCGCCGCCATTCCCTCAGGCGGCTCTGCCGATTCTGCAAAACACGCAGCTTCGCAAAAATGTTGCCCACGCGACAGACGTGATCCAGACAAAGCGCAACCGGCTCGTCGCTGAGAAGCAGGATTGGCAGCAACTCCGCTCAGCGGCGGCGGCCATACGAGCACACGTGCTTGCAAACCTTGCTCACTATCTCGAAGAGTTCGAGAAGAATTGCACAGCTGCGGGCGGCGTTGTTCACTGGGCCAGAGATGCGGCGGAAGCGCGGCAAATCATTATCGACATTTTGCGGGAGGAGAAGGCTACAGAGGTCATCAAGATCAAGACGATGACGTCGGCCGAGATTCAGCTCAACCCCTCGCTGGAAAAAGCTGGGATTTCAGCAGTAGAAACGGACCTGGCCGAACTCATCCTTCAACTCGGAGACGATGAGCCTTCTCATATCGTTGTGCCGGCCCTCCACGTAAACCGGCAGCAGGTGCGCGAAATCTTCGCGCGACGGATGAGCTTGCCACAGCTGCCCGACGATCCGGAGGCGCTCGCAGCAGCAGCCCGGACGTACTTGAGGAAGAAGTTTCTGAGTGTTCCCACCGCGATTAGCGGCGCCAACTTCCTGATCGCTGAAAACGGCTCTGTCGCTATCGTCGAGTCCGAAGGCAATGGCCGGATGTGCCTGACGCTTCCGCGCACACTCATCACTCTGGCAGGCATCGAAAAGGTTCTGCCGCGCTTCAGCGATCTCGAGGTGCTGCTGCAGGTGCTTGCGCGCTCGGCGACCGGCGAACGGCTGAATCCTTACAACTCGCTCTGGTCTGGAGTGGTGCCGGGGGACGGCCCTCAAAAGTTCCACGTGGTCCTTCTCGATAACGGCCGGTCCGAGATTCTGGGCCGCAAAGTGGAGCGACAGACGCTGCAATGCATTCGTTGCGCTGCATGCCTGAATACCTGCCCCGTTTATCGACAGACAGGCGGACACGCCTATGGTTCGCCCTATGCCGGCCCAATTGGTGCGATCCTGACCCCGCAGCTCGAGCACATGCAGCACGCGCAGTCACTTCCCTATGCGTCATCCCTTTGCGCGGCCTGCTACGAAGTGTGCCCGGTGAAGATCAACATTCCCGAAGTTCTGATCGATCTGCGGGCCAAGGTTGTAGATCAGGAGCGGGAAGAAGCAAGCCGCTGGACCGATCCGATGTACATGGGAATGAAGGCTGCTAACTTCGTTTTCGGCTCCGCATCCCGATTCAGGCTCGCGCAGCGGTTCGGCAAATTGGGATTACGCTTCTTCACCGACAAGGACGGATGGATTCGCAAACTGCCGAGCCTCGGTGCGCGATGGACCTTATCCCGCGACCTTCCCGGAATGCCGGATCAAACCTTCCGCGATTGGTGGGCCGAACGGGAAGCTCGCGGCGGCAAGGAGGCGAGATGACGAACTCCCGCCAGGCAATCTTTGACAACGTCCGCGCCGCAACAAAAGCCGATGTAGACCGATACGAAGACATCCCTCGTAATTACATTCGCGCCGGAGGGCTCGATTCCCAGGGCCGCATACACCTCATGACTGAGCGTCTGCATGAATATGGAGCTGATGTCGTGGAGTGCTCTTCGGCGGATATTCGACAGACAATATTTCGTCAGCTCCATCTCGGTAAGAAGCATCAGATCGTGATACCGGCAGGGCTTCTCCCCGCATGGCTCGATAGCGGTGCGAACTGGCTGGTCGATCAGAATCTAACGCATGAACAGATAGAAGCTTGCGATGGTGTGTTGACCGCTTCGTCCGCTGGCGTCGCAGATTCCGGAACGATTGTGCTGCATCACGGAGCCGAAGAAGGCCAGCGCGTGATTTCGCTCCTGCCGGACTTCCACCTCTGCGTTCTTCGCGCCTCGCAGATCGTGGAGACGCTGCCGGAGTACTTCTCGCGTTTTCCGGAGCCCCCGCGCCTGGCAACTTACATTTCAGGTCCGTCGGCGACGGCGGATATTGAAATGACTCGCATCAAGGGCGTCCACGGCCCACGATTCTTGAGCGTCATAATCGTTCGGGACGACTTCTGAGGGTTCGGAAGGGCGCCCACCAAGGATTGTTCCGGAGATACCGGCTTTACAATCGAAGCTGAGATTTCTTCCCTGATCGGTGGTGTCTATGTCGCAGGCTACTCTGTCAAATTCAACGCTTCGTTTTCTTGAGGATCGCTGGGATTCGTCAACGGCAGCTGCCTTCGACGAGCCGGAGGCGCTTCGCTATCGCTCCAATCTGCTTGGATCCGATTTGCGCATGACCAACTTCGCCGGCGGCAATACCAGCTCCAAGGTCAAGGAGACCGATCCTCTGACAGGCGAGCAGGTTGAGGTGCTCTGGGTGAAGGGCTCGGGCGGCGACCTGGGCAGCATCAAGCGGACCGGTTTCGCGACGCTTTACCTGGAAAAATTGCTTGCGCTCGAAAAAATCTACAAGGGTGTCGACTTCGAAGACGATATGGTCGCGATGTATCGCGTCTGCACATTTGGAGACAATCCTGTTGCCGCATCGATCGACACGCCACTGCACGGCTTCCTTCCCTTCCCGCACGTCGATCATCTGCATCCCGACTGGGGAATCGCGATGGCTGCGTCCGCAAATGGCAAGCAGAAGATGGAAGAGTTCAATCGCGAGTTCAATCACACGTTGATCTGGATTCCGTGGCAGCGGCCGGGCTTTGAGCTCGGACTCATGATGCGCGATGCCGTAATGAAGAACCCGGGATGCGATGGAATTGTCCTCGGAGGACATGGCCTGTTCACCTGGGGCGAAACCCAGCGCGAGTGCTATCTCAACACCGTTACCCTCATCGACCAGATAGGACAGTTCATCGCACGGCATGGAGAGGCGTTAGGCCCGAAGAGATTTGGCGGAGAGGCCGTTCCCTCTCGTGCAGACCGCAACGCCCTTGCGGTCGATATAGCGCCCTACTTGCGCGGCCGCGTCAGCGCACAAAACCGCTTTGTTGCAAGCTTCAGCGACGCGCCGGATGTTCTGCAGTTTGTCAACGCCGTGCACGCGGAGCAACTGGCGTATCTCGGAACGAGTTGTCCCGACCACTTTATCCGGACGAAGATCCGTCCGATGTTTGTGCCGTGGGCGAAGGACGCGAGCGTCGACGATTTGAAGGCGCAGATCGACCGCTCGCTCCATGAGTATCGCGAGCAGTACTTCACCTACTATCACTACTTCGCGAAGCCGGATTCACCGGCGCTTCGGGATCCAAGCCCTGCGATCGTCCTGATTCCCGGCCTCGGCATGTTCAGCTTCGGAAAAAGCAAGACCGAGGCTCGTATCACTGGCGAGTTCTATACCAATGCGATTCATGTGATGGAGGGCGCCAGCCTGCTCACCGGAAAAGAAGAAGTCAACGGCGCGCTTCCCCAATGCGGCGAGGGCATGGATCCGGCAAGCTTCAAGAGCTTCAGCAACTATGTAGCTCTGCCTCCGATCGAAGCATTCCGCATTGAATACTGGGCGATGGAAGAAGCAAAGCTTCGCCGTCAGCCGCCTGAGAAGGAATTGAGCCGGCGTATAGCGCTGGTTGTCGGTGGCGGAAGCGGGATAGGACGCGAAGTGGCTCACATTGCCGCTGCTCGTGGGGCGCATGTGATGGTGGCCGATCGCGACGAGGCGGCTGCAAAGAACGTCGAAGCAGAGCTTGCCAAGATCTCGCACAAGGAACTGGCCGCATCCACGAAGGTCGACATCAGAAAGCGCGATGCGGTTCGAGACGCAATCCGCGCTACGGTCGCTGCGTTTGGCGGAATCGACATTCTGATCAACACCGCCGCTCTCTTCCCCTCCTCACCGGATGGCCAGATCTCTGATGAACTCTGGTCAACGACGCTCGATATCAACGTCACCGCTAATTACATCCTTGCGGATGAAGCTGCGAAGGTGTTCGGCTCGCAGAACCTCGACGGCAGCATCGTACTCACCAGTTCCGCGAACGCTGTGGTTGCAAAGCGCGGGAGCGAGGCATACGATGTGAGCAAGGCAGCTCTCTCGCATCTTGTTCGTGAACTTGCTGTCACACTTTCGCCCCGCGTTCGCGTGAATGCAGTCAGCCCGGCCACCGTGGTGAAGGGTAGCACGATGTTCCCGCGCGACCGGGTGCGAGCTTCGTTGGCGAAATACAACATTCCTTTCGACGAAGCGAAGTCAGATGAAGAGCTTCGCAGCGTCCTTGCCGCTTTCTATGCCAAGCGAACGCTGACCCACCAGCCAATCGATCCGGCGGATTGCGCTGAGGCGATCCTCTTTCTGGCCAGTCCGAAGACCCGCTGCACTTCCGGGCACATCTTCCCGGTGGACGGCGGTCTGACCGAGGCGTTTCTCCGGTAGCTAATGTTTAGCGTTATGAGTTGCTGTCAGCTCGCTGAATGTAAAGCTATTAGGAGATCGCGCGTGAGAGCGAACTTTGGTGGTATAGCGCCTAAAACAGAACCGGGCTACTCTTTGCCTACTTACCTTTCTTGTGATCAGGCAGCCAGATTCGGGGAAGCCTCGGCTTCTGCGGACCGGCTGCCATTTCGTTTCAGGCGATAGGCTGAACGGTACCCTTCCCGGTCAGTTCTTCAACGCGCTCTACCCAGCAGCGATCGGCCGCGACGCTCATCTCCTCCGGCTCAAGAATCACCTGGAACTCGCCCTTCTTCTCGAGGAAGATCATTACCTTTCCTGGGCCGGGGGCAGCTTCCGCTGCGCTCTTGACGCTGGCCAGCATCTCGTCTGTTGCGCGATCGAGACTGATGCGGATGCGAACCGCGTTCGGCAGCTTCACCTTCACATCTTCAAGAGGCTGGATGCCGCTGACAGAAATCTTCGGCGCCGAATCTTCTTCTCCCATCAGCATGCCGCGAATCACAACCGGCGCCTGAATCTTCCACTGCTCGGTGAGGCGCTCATAGTCACGCGCGAAACTGATCAGCTCAATCTTGCCGGTCGCGTCTTCAAGCGATCCAACCGCGTAAAGCTTCCCGTCACGCTTGCTCTTCTGCACGCGGAAGCCGTGAATGATTCCTGCAACCTGAATCTCATCGGCGGGATCGGAATCCTTGCCCCACCGGCGCTCAGGCGGCTTCCGCTCAAGGGCCTCGGCAGTGGAGATGATTCCGGAAAGATTCTTGATCTTGTCCGCATATTTGTCGAGCGGATGACCGGAGACGAAGAAGCCGAGAACTTCTTTTTCGTTTGCGAGGCGCTCGCCTTCCTCCCAGTCAGGAACCTTAGGAAGATCATGGCCATTCTTTCCATGGGCAGGACCTTCGTCGAAGAGACCGAAGAGCCCGGCCTGTCCCTGGGCCGCATCCTTCTGGGCTTTCTGCGCGCTTTCCATTGCCCTATCGATTCCGGCGAATAGCGGACCACGCTTACCCATCGAGTCGAGTGCACCGGCCTTGATCAGTGATTCGATTACGCGCTTGTTCATGACGCGCAGATCCACCTTTTCGCAGAACTCCCACAGGTCCTTGAAGCGCCCTCCAACTTCACCCCGGCCTTTGATGATGGACTCGATTGCATTGCCGCCGACATTCTTTACCGCAGCGAGTCCGAAGCGGATAACATCGCCTCGCGGGGTGAACTGGGAGCCGGATGCCTGCACATCGGGAGGCTCAACCGCGATCCCCATCTCCTTGCACTCGCCGATGTACTTCACGACGTTCTCGGGCTTCGACGTTTCTGACGTCAGCAGTCCAGCCATGAACTCGACTGGGTAGTGCGTCTTCAGGTAAGCCGTCTGATAGGCGAGTAGCGCATACGCTGCCGAGTGGGACTTGTTAAAGCCGTAGCCCGCGAACTTCTCCATCTGGTCGAAGAGCTCTCCGGCCGTACCCTTGTTGATCCCGTTGGCGGCGGCGCCGCTCATAAACCTTTCTCGTTGCTTAGCCATCTCGTCGGCGTTCTTCTTACCCATCGCGCGGCGCAGCAGGTCGGCTTCGCCCAACGAATAACTCGCAACAACGTTGGCGATCTGCATCACCTGTTCCTGATAGACGATGACCCCGAGCGTCTCTTTTAAGATGCCTTCGAGCTGCGGAAGCATGTACTCGACTTTGCGCCGGCCCCACTTGCGCTCGATGAAGTCGTCGATCATTCCGCCCTGGATCGGACCGGGACGGTAGAGCGCGTTGAGGGCAGTAAGGTCTTCGACGGTTTCCGGCTTGTAGCGACGGAGAACATCGCGCATTCCGCCCGACTCAAACTGAAAGACGCCCGAAGTCAGCGCCGAGTGAAAGACCTTCTTGTAAGTCTCCTCGTCTTTGAGCGGGATCGTTTCAATATCGATCTTGACGCCCCGGTTCTCCTCGACCAGAGCGAGACAGTCGGTGATGACGGTCAGCGTCGTCAGGCCGAGGAAGTCCATCTTCAGCAGGCCCATCTTCTCGACGGCCTTCATGTCATAGGCAGTGACGATTTCGTCGTTCTTGGTGCGGGAAACAGGAACAAGCTCCGTCAGCGGACGTGGGGCTATAACCACACCAGCAGCGTGCACGCCCTGCCCTCGAACGAGCCCCTCGAGTTTCTTCGCTGTGTCGATCAGTTCCCGAATCTGTTTGTCGCTGTCGTAGACCTTGCGCAGGTCGGGCGATTCCTCAAGCGCCTTATCGAGCGTCATGCCGATTGTCGGGGGCACGAGTTTTGCAACCCGATCGACGTCGCCATAAGGCATGTCGAGTGCACGGCCGCAATCCTTGATGGCAGCCTTTGCAGCCATCGTGTTGAAGGTGATGATCTGCGCCACCTGCTCACGGCCGTACTTGCGCGTGACGTAGTCGATCACTTCGCCACGACGATTCATACAGAAGTCGACGTCTATATCGGGCATCGACACGCGCTCTGGATTCAGAAAGCGCTCGAAGAGGAGCACGTTCTGCAACGGGTCGATGTTGGTGATCTCCATGACGTAGGCGACAAGCGACCCTGCCGCCGATCCGCGGCCCGGACCGACCGGAATCCCGTGATCTTTCGCGTACTTGATAAAATCCCAGACGATAAGGAAATAGCCTGCATACTTCATCTGCTTGATGCAGTCGATCTCACGCTCAAGCCGAGCCTCATAGTCGTGGATGGGCTGGCGCAGCAGGCCTTGCGTGTCCAGGTGGTGAATCGCCGTCTCGAGCCGCTTGCGATAGCCCTCGCGGCATACCTGCTCGAAGTAGCTGTCGATGGTGTGGCCGGGCGGTACGGCGAATTCAGGAAAAGGATTGTCGACCGGATGCAGCTTGAAGTTGCAGCGTTCGGCGATCTCCATGGTTCGCTCCATCACACCGGGCGAATCCGGAAAGAGCCGCGCCATCTCGTCGGCAGATTTGACGAAGAACTGGTCGGAGTCGAATCGGAAACGGTCGGCATCGTGGATCTTCGCGCCGGTCTGCACGCAGAGCATTACGTCATGCGCGTGCGAATCTTCGCCGCAGAGATAGTGCGAGTCGTTGGTGAGGACGAGCGGGATGTTCAGGTCTTTCTCGAGTTGGAACAGCCCGGACTGAATTCTCTTCTCGTCTTCCAGACCCTGATCCTGAATCTCCAGATAAAAATTGCCTCTACCGAAGATGTCCTGATATTGCGAGGCGACAGCCTTTGCCTTGTCGTACTTCCCTGCCATCAGTTCTTCGCAGAGTTCGCCGCTCAGGCATCCGGAGAACCCGACCAGCCCCTTCGAGTTGTCCGCCAGGAACTTCTTGCTGACGCGCGGCTTGCGGTAGAAACCGTGAAGGCTGGCCTCGCTGGTAAGCCGGATGAGATTCCGGTAGCCTTCTTCGCTTTCGGCCAGCACCAGCAGATGGTTGTACTGGTCGTTGGGAGTGTCGGCGCGATGATCCTCGGCCTTGCAAACATAGAGCTCGCATCCCAGGATCGGCTTGATGCCCTTGGCCTTGGCCGCGTTGAAAAAGTGCACCGCCCCGTAGATGTTGCCATGGTCGGTCATGGCAACGGACTTCTGCCCCAAGGCTGCCACACGATCAATGAGTTTATGGACGTCGCAGGCGCCGTCGAGGAGCGAGTATTCCGTATGGAGGTGGAGATGAGTGAATTCAGCCATGGGCCTATGTCTATTCTATGAGCGAGTTCAATGCGCTGCATTCAGTTGAAAACAGGGCTGAATCTCCCACGCTGCAACAGCCATGGTGCACAAATCTTGATTGCTCATGCAGTTCGCGATTCCCTTCTGTCACGTTACCCCTGAGAATCCCTGCGCGACTTTTCGCGCGAATTGGTATCTAATTGTTTGTAGAGTTTTAAATTAAAGCTACTTTTAGAGGTTCACGATATGCGTAAATCCCCTTGGCTGGTCCTTGGGCTGGCCGCTTTATCTACCTTGATTTCAGCTGGTTCTGTCGCAGCTCAAAAGGTTTCGGTGAGCGTTTTGTATCGTCAGGACAGCGATATTGTGTACCACGCCGTGATTCCGGGCTACTCCGGCCCAAACGCCGATGTTACAGGCGCCTGCACCCTGGATCCTGACCCGGCGAATTGCCCTGAACCCAAGCAGAATGACGATCAAAAGGCAGCGCCGACCTATCTGCTTTTGGGAACCACCCTGTCTCTCGGTCTTCCCGACGGGCGCATCGCACTGGTGAACTGCGTCAGCCGTCACTCTGCAAACGGAAATTACATCAACCGCCACAGCTGCGGCATGCCTCTCAGTGAGCGCGCCGATGCTGAATTTATTGGCCAGAGCGCCAGGTTGAGCTGGACCCTTGCGGCAAACGGCAACAGGGTTGAATCCGAAACGTATCGAATCGTAGCCTTACTGGCAAAGCCCGCGGACAACAACAATCAAGTCGCTTCAAACCAAGCGCCAAATCCCGAAAACGACGGCCGATAACCTGATTCGGCTTCGTTATTTTGACTCCGCAAGCGGCGTGCGCTAACCTTCAGCTTTCCTCGATTCGCCGCCGTACGGAGGTCTGCTGAATGCGCCAGAATCGCTCTGTTCCGCCCTGCCCTGTTATTCCGGTGCTTATCTATCCGGATCCCAGTGTGGCAGCCGAATGGCTGTCGAAGGCGTTCGGATTCACCGTGCGGCTTCGGATCGCGAATCACCGCATCCAGATGCGCGCGGGCCAGGGCTGCTTCACGATCGCCGAGGGCGATGTAAGACCGAATCGCTCCAGCATTACTCAGGTGCGCATCGAGGACGCCCTCGTCCACTGCGAGCGAGCTCGAGAGAACGGCGCGATCATTCTCACTGAGCCCAAGGACCACATCTACGGCGAACGCCAATACAACGCGCAGGACTTCAACGGCCACTACTGGGACTTCACCGAGACTCTTGCTGACGTAGAACCCGAGAGCTGGGGAGGAGTGTCCGAGAACCTCTGAGCCAATCCAGATCCTCGTCCCCGTCAAGCAGTCCAGAAATCGATCCACAGCCGCATCGCTACGCCACAGAGTCGGCTGCCCTTTACTTCCATTCCAGTCATGAACTTGGAGCGCTGCGTCTCGTTCGCGTCCTGCGAAGGACGAATGCGCGCTTCGAGCCGCTAAGTACCTAGGTGGGAGTAGAGCACCGGGACGTTGTATTTACCAAAGCGGTGCCGAGGGCGCTTACTGGATCGAATCAGCTGGAGCTCGATTGATCTTCAACTTCTCAGGCCGCTCGTCTCGAGCTCGATCGAAGCGCCTGCACAGGAGGTCAACACCTTGAAAGCAAGGATCGTTTTTCACGTTGTCGCCGTGGTCGTGATCGCAGCCGCAGTGGCGGCAGCACAATCGCCCAAAGATCAACAGAAGCAGGCACAGCCCAGCGCTTCGCAGAGCCGGCAATCGAGTGCCGCTTCCGTTTCTGAGCGCGAGGCAAGTTCGGGAATGGCAACCGGGAAGCGCCAGCATCAGCCGGTGACCATCACAGCCCGCGAAGCGAGCAGCGGAATGGCAACCGGTCGGGTCGAAGGTTCCCAGCCGAATCAGCCGTCCGCATACGAATCAGGTGTCGTAACAGCTCGGGAAGCCAGCAGCGGTATGGCAACCGGTCGCAAGTCCGGCAGCGTGGTCGCGGCCGACTACAACTATGCCGCGAGCGAGCGCGAGGCGAGCAGCGGTATGGCTACGGGGAAACGGGTTTCCGGAGACCCTCACGAATACTTGAACGAACGCAACTCAGCGCATGCCACCGAGTCTCTCGATGCAGCTTCGAAAGACGCGGCCAAAATGTCCACGGTCCAGTCGAACCCGCTCTACAAGGATGGCGGATCGGTGGGCACCAATCCGCTTTACAAGGGCAACGACAGAACCGCCGCCCCGTCTGGCAGCGGAACCAAACCAGTTCAATACAAAGATGGCGAAGACGGAACTACGCACACTCGCCCGGCAAACCACAAACCGGCGAAGTAGTTCTCGCGCTCAGGCGAAGCCGGCCCCAACTAGGGCCGGCTTTTTTTGAGACGCCACCCACTTTAGTGGTAGTGTTACTCGCTCATGTTGTATGTACAGTAACTACTAGAAGCGATGTACTGGTTACGACCGAGCAGGAATTGAAATTACTATTACCTGCCAGTGGGCCACCCTTTCTGACGGAGCCGTTCATGAAAGCGCGCATCGCCTTTTATTTTGCCGCAGTAGTTGCCTTGGTTCTCTTCCTTGCCGCCGCAGTCCCCTCGCACGCCACCCAGCATCGCGATCCTGCTGCCACTCCCGAAAACATGCAAAAAACCGCGCCTCCGGCGACAGGCAGACCGGCTTCCGCGTCGAATTCCGCCAATCCGAAAGCGCATCCGTCGGCTGGAAAAGCAAAGAAGCAGACTTCCAGTCCGCGTGGCTCCGGCAAGAAACCCGGCCGCTAGTCCAAGTCCTCCATGACCAACCTATTCGCTTAATAGCGCCAGCTGGTAAGGTCGGCTCCCGGTGGAGCTGTCTTTTTGATCTGTTCCAGGATCTTGGGCAGATACTGCGTGTTGTAGTTCAGGCGGGAGTAGGCATTTGACAGATTAGGGTCGCCATTCCAGCAGTGCTCCGCACGCGGGCCGTAGGTCACTTCTCCGCCGTAGGCCGGGTTTTTCGTCGTATTGAGAAAGTCTTCCATGCGATAGACTGCGTTGTTCAGGAAGTACGTGTCGTCTGATCCGACGTAGATGTGGATCTTGCCCGCCAGCTTCGGCCCCAGTGTGGCCCAGTCGCGCTCCAGGATGGCTTCGAGATCGTAGTGCTGCCGCCAGTAGTCAGCGACGGTGTGATCAATCACGCCTGTCTCCTTGTCGAAGATCGGCTTGGGATAGCCGTCTTCCCCGGCTGGAGAGTAGACGGCCTGCCAGATATCGAACTGCTCGCCGCTTCGGCCGTGATCTCCTAAAGCAAGCTCATACTGATTGATTTCCTGGGTAGTGATGAAGGTGTGGCCCAGATAGTCTCGTTCCGCCGGTTGAGCCACGCGCTTGTGAGGACCTTCAGAGTAGAAGGCATTCTTGTCATCGTAGAGGTTGATGTTCGTGAAGGCGTGAAAGTCGATGGGGTCGGGGCATGCGGCGAATGCGCCGTTGTAGTGATCGGGGTAAAAGACCTGGACTGCCAGCGACTCCCATCCGCCGGTCGAGCCGCCATAGACAAAGCGAGACCAGCCCTGGCCGAGTCCCCGAAATTGCTTCTCGATCGCCGGAACCAACTCGTTCTCGATCGCATCGCCATAGGGTCCTACGTTTGCCGAGTTCACCGCATACGAATCGTCGTAGAACGGATTGGCGTGCTGAATTTTCACGATGAGCACACGCGGGAAATTCTTCGACGTCCATTGCTGGTAGAACTTGTAGGCTTCCTCCTCCTGAATGCGGTTGTATCCGGAGAGGTGAAATCGCTCGCTGTAGTCAGGCTTCAGATTTGGGTCGGGCGGCGTAGTCCTGAAGCCGTCGAAGTCATCCACGAAGTGATCGTGAAAGATGATCAGCGGGAAGTGTGCATTGGGATGATCGTCAAATCCTTCCGGGACCAGAATGGCAGCACCGATAAACACAGGACGTCCCCAGAACTTAGTGAGCACGTCACTCTGAATGCGGATGTGCCGGATGTATTTCGTGTCCTGGGGAGCCTTGATGGGCGGAATGACCTCGCTGAGTTCCACGCTGACCGGAGCGGAATTGGCTGCGATCGTGATCTTCTTTGGCTTTGAGTAGAGATTGCCAGGCGAGATGTTCCAGTGCTGGCCTTCCCCCATGTCGGGATGCAGCTTCACGGTCTTCCCATCGCTGCGATGGAACGTCTCGTACTTGTTCAAGACGGCCTGCACGGTGTATTCGCCTGGAGGAACGTCTTTAAGACTCCGGATGGGATACCCGCTGGCTGAGGCATCCACAAGCGTCGGCCGTCCAGTGGCCCAACCTTCCACATTCATACCGAACATGATCTGAGTACGCACTGAAGCATCGATCTGAAAGCGCGGCTCTGCGCTCGGATCAGTGGAAAGAAGAAGAAAGAGGCGACCGTCGAGCGGCTGAGAACTGAGGGCCTGTGGAAACGTCACAGAGAACGCTTGCCCACGAAGAAGCGGGCAGATCAAAAGTGCAAGAGCAAATCCCAAACCGGCGCGTTTGTTCATGCTCGCAATATACAGGCGCGCTCTGGCGGGATGGAATTTCTTCTTACCATGAGAGCCGAAGAGTGAAGCTGAGACTATTTCTGCGGCTTGTCGTAGGGCTGCCTGTCTGTGATGCGCGGGCGGTCCTCAGCCTGAAGCTGCTTGCTTACCTGCTCCACCTCGCGGAAGACTCGCAGCAAGTTGCCACCAAGAATCTTTCGGCAATCTTCAGCTGAATACCCTCGCTGCATCAGGGCTTCTGTAATCTTCGGAAGACCTGCCGGAGTTTCCAGCCCCTCGGGAAGCTGGCCGCTCACCCCGTCAAAATCTGATCCAAGACCTACATGGTCCACACCTGCAACCTTGGCAATGTGGTCGATGTGATCGATCAGTACAGAGAGTGGCGGTTTTGGGATGCGATCCGCGTACTTGCGCTGCAGGGCCTCCATCTCCTTGGAAGGTGTCTCCTTGCCTTCGGCCTTGTACTTGTCCTTGAGCGCCTGCACTGCCTTTTCAACTTCGGGCTGCATTGCCTTCTGGGCATCTCGATATTGCTGCGAGATAAAGCCCGAGTAGAAGTTCACCTGGACCACACCGCCTTTAGAGCCGGGCCCGCCTGAATTTGCAATGGCGCGAAGCATGTCGTCGGTCATGTTGCGGGCACATCCGCAAAGAGCGCGAGCGCCGGAATGCGAAGCAATGACAGGAGCACGCGAAATCACCAGCGTCCGATAAAAAGTACGATCGGACACGTGGGAGATGTCGACCATCATCCCCAGCCGATTCATCTCGTACACAACGTCCTTCCCCAACTCACTCAGGCCCTCCTTGGTGTGAGGAATGTTGGTGTCGTTGATATCGCCCGACGAGTCGGCCCAGCCATTGGAGTTCGACCAGGTCAGAGTCATGTAGCGAACGCCGAGCGCGTAGAACTGCCGCAGAAGCGGGATGGAGTCTTCGATTGAGTGGCCGCCTTCAATTCCCATCAGTGCGGCGATCTTGTGCTCCCGATGAGCCAATTCGATTCCAGCGGGTGTTGCGACGAACATCATCTTGTCTGGATGTTTTGCAACCTGCTGCTTGACCGCGTCGATGAGGACGAGCGTTCTTCGAGCGTAGTGCCCCTTGTTCGCTTCGGGATCTACCCATATGGAAAAGAACTCGGCACCCAGATTGCCTTTCTGAGCGGACTCGAAGTTCCAATCGCCGCCGTTAAGAGGATCGGCGAAGTCGAAGTTGTCGTCCGCAACGCGCTGAGGTGTATCAGCGTGTGTATCGATCACGATTGAAGAGCGGTGTACCTGCTCAGGGCTCAGTTTCTTCGTCATTTTTGGGGATTGTCCGGCGGGGCTTTGTGAATAAAGGAACGCTGATACCGCGACCAGCAGGAAGGCAGGTAACGCACGAGTCCGCATAGGCTTGGGAAGAGTATAACGGCAACCCCGGGGCTCATCAGAGGAACGAGAACGATGGCCACTCGCCGCGGCCATCGTACCAGTGAGAGATCAACGACCGTGACGATTGTCGGCCAGTGCAGCAGCCTTCAACTCCCGGCTGGCCTGCTCGAGCAAGGCTTTTGCTTTTGCGGCGTGCCCTCTCATGTCCCAGTCGTTTGCGCGCTGGGCTTCCGAAACACGGTTGTAAGCCTGGTCTACGAGCCTTTGAGCATCAGCCAGGATCGGATGCCGATGCGCGTCGATGTTGCGTTCGGGCGGACCCTGGGCGATGGTAGTGCCCGAAACAGCGAAGCAAAGGCATAGAACGCCGAAAGCGATTGGATTGCGGTTTCTATTCATTGGGGAATTCCTCCGCTTGAAAAGGTACCAAATCCGGGAGTAGGTCTAAAAATCGCACGCGCCGCTTTGCCGAAAGCGAAGGCGTGGCGTTCGATTCGGTGGACAACTGTGGGGGATTTCTTTGCGTGCGCCGCGGGACCAGATGGTAACGTCGGATGGTCAAAGCGGCCCGGATTTTTGTTCTTATGGGAGAGTGGAAGTGCTAGAATTCAGGCCAAATCGATCCTCTGATTGCACTGAAAAGGAGTCATCTGGTGATGCGCTTTCTCCGCCATATTGCAGTTGTGGTTGCACTTGCGGTACTTGCAGTTGGTTCTACTATCGTGAACGCCCAGAGCGCTGATCTGCCTGATTCCGCACCCATCGCGACCATCGGCGCGGGCTCTACCGTATCAGTCAATGCAGACATCCTTCTCCCCGCAAATCAAGGGACAATTTATCTTCAGGCCGGCTCAGTGACAACCTGGGAACAGATTGACAAGAAAGCCCCCAGCTGCCGGCTCAATGCAGTGGAGAGCCCCGTGGTGCGACGTCTAGTTCCGGGACGGAAGCTGGTCATCACCGGTACCACCCAGAACAATGGAAGCGTGTTTTTCTACGGCGATGTCCTGCAGTTTGAAGAGGACGCCACGGTCAGCCAGTTCCAGTGCTCGCCTGGGCACAAAGGGGCCATGAACATTGGCGAACTCAAGCAGGTCTTCGGCGGCATGTTCTCCCTTATCCAGGCACCCGCTGTAGTCGGCGAGTAAGCACACTCCCATATCCGGATTGATTTCGCCGTAGCGCGCGTGCGTTCCCATTGTGGTTCATTGCCGCGGAACCCAATCGTGTATCACAGCGGTTTGTAGGGATTCCAACTAGACTCTGCAACGGCTGCAAGATCAGCCGGGTGGTGGGCTGTGGGAACGGGCTACGCGCTGATAGAAGCAAAGATCACCGACAAGATCGGTGAGATAAGACTGAATAATCCCTCAAGACATAATGCCTTGAGCACGGCTCTCATCGATGAGCTGTGCTCTGCTCTCGAGGAGATGCTGCTCGCCCAGGTGCGCGTCGTCGTGTTGCGCGCGCAAGCAGGAGCAAAGGTGTTTTCCGCAGGACACGATGTGCGGGAGCTGCCGACAAACGGGCGCGATCCCCTGACGTATGACGACCCGGTGCGGCGGGTGATCCGGATGATCGAGCTCTTCCCCGCCCCGGTGATCGCAATGGTGGAAGGCAGCGTATGGGGCGGAGCATGTGAACTAGTCATGAGCTGCGACCTCATCGTGGCTGGAGACGACAGCACCTTCGCGGTCACTCCAGCCAAGCTGGGTATGCCGTACAACATGGTTGGAGTACAGAATTTTCTGAACGCCGGTGGCATGCCGCTTTGCAAAGAGATGCTGTTCACGGCGCAGCCTATCAGCGTTCGGAGGCTGGTTCTGCAGGGCATCGTAAGCCACGCCGTACCGCGCAGCGAACTTGAAGCGCTCACGAACTCAATCGCCGAACAGATTGCGAAAAACTCGCCGCTGGTGATCAGCCTTCTGAAAGAAGAACTACGCCTGCTCTCAGCCGCACACAACCTGCGGCCCGAAACTTTCGAACGCGTACAGGCAATGCGCCGCATGGTCTACGACAGCGAAGACTACCAGGAAGGCATCCGGGCATTTTTCGAAAAGCGGCCGCCTCGGTTTCAAGGGAAGTAGTGAAATGAAGGGCCCGCTAGCCAGCAGCAACGATTCATCGCTGACTGGACGGCGAGCCTTCAGGTGATTAGGAAAGCACGAACCCGGTACGGTCCTGCCGCTTGATGTACTGTGCAGCCTCCGGGCAATCCTTCGCTTCCATCTCGTGTGCATCCCACTCGATCTTCTTGCCGGTCTTCAGTGCTACGCAACCCAGCAGCATGATCTCCGTGAGAGGCGCGGCAACGTCGAAGCGCGAGTAGCAGTTCTGCGGCTTGTGCTCCTTGATGGCAACGAGCCACTCCTGCGCATGAGCGGCAACCCCGCCTCCGCCGCCTTTCTTGCCACCGTACGGATTACGTGGAATGCGTTCGGGATACTTCGCGACCTCCGGGTGCTTTAAGTAGTGAACGAATTTCTTGTCGCCCTTCAGCTTCAAGAAGAAGCTGGTCCCGTAATCGTCGGGCGAAAACACCGTGCCTCCCTCACCGATGATCAGGCATGCGCTGTTCGGGATCTCACCCAGCAGTGCAGTGATATCGGCCGTCAGTTCCGCGGGCGGCTTGTTGCTGAAGTCGTGGCCGTCGGGAGCCGAGGGGTCGGGCTGTCCACCGTCGTACCAATAGAGAGTCACCGGATCGTGCTCGACCTTTCTGGAGCGATGCCACCAGTGAGGATGCTCGAGAGGCACGTGTCCCGTTCGCTTTGGGAATGAATAACGGATCTTTGAACCCACAGGAAAGGATTCCTTGTTCATCTTGCCGAAAGGCATCGCTTCGATTTCCGTCGGGATGCCGAGATCGAGGGCGCGGAACGGAAGGTTGACGGTGTGACAACCCATGTCGCCCAGTGCGCCGCAGCCAAAGTCCTGCCAGCCGCGCCAATTGAACGGCTCGTAGACCCCGGCTCCTCTCTTCTCTGTCCCGCGGCTGCCCACAAAGGGCCGCATCGGAGCCGATCCAATCCATACATCCCAGTCCAGCGTTGCAGGAACCGGATCTTCCCCTTCGGGACGGTCCATCGCCTGCGGCCATACGGGACGGTTTGTCCATACGTGAACTTCGTGAACCTGGCCGATCAGCCCATCCTGGATGGTTTCCACACCGCGGCGCAAGCCGTCGGCGGCGCTGCCCTGGTTGCCCATCTGGGTGACAAGCTTCCTGTCGTGCGCCATCTTCTTTAGATAGCGGGCTTCGTATACCGTCTGCGTGAGCGGCTTCTGGACAAAGACTGCCTTGTTCCGCTTCATGGCCGCCGACGCGATGATCGCGTGCATGTGGTCAGGAGTCGACACCGTCACGGCATCGATCTGGTGGTCCATCTGATCGAGCATCTGGCGAAAATCCTTGAAGAACTTCGCTTCAGGATATTTTTTCGTCTGCGTCTCGTAGGCCTCTGAACCAGAGTCAACGTCGCACAGGGCGACAATGTTTTCGCCGGCGCATGCATCGGTGTCGCTGCGACCCTTTCCGCCAATTCCGACGCAGGCAATGTTGAGCTTGCTGTTGAGATTCTGTCCGCGCAAAAGGGACGGCACGCCGAACGCAACAGCGCCGGCTGCCAGGGAGCCCGTTTTGATAAATTCGCGGCGGTCGATGCGGCTAGGCAAGGGGGTCTCAGGAGTTTTCATTGGACGCAACTTTTCGTAGTGGTTTCGATACCACAACAGCATACTCGCCAGTTTGAGAGTGAGCAACATCGGGGGGCGAAGCCCTTTCCAGACTTAGAGCTAAGCGCAGTAAGTCTGAAAGGCAAGCAACCGCTCGCGGGCAAGCAGGTTCATCAATTTCACGTCGCTGAAGCCGCATCTTAGCGAGGTACGCAGCGGCTGGTACCATGCCAATCATGAATAAGGTCTCCCCATTTCTCTGGTTCAATGACAATGCCGAAGAAGCCGCCGAGTTCTACCTGAAGGTCTTTCCGCACGCCCGCAAAGTTGCTGAAGTGCGATCGAAGGGCGTCGGACCGTGGCCCGTGGGCAAAATCGCGACGATCACGATCGAGTTGGAGGGGCAGGAGATGGTCTTCCTCAATGGGGGGCCAACGTATCAACTCAACGCGGCTTTCTCGCTCTTCGTGAGTTGCGATTCGCAGGAAGAGATCGATGGATACTGGGACAAGTTGATGGAAGGCGGCGGCAGGCCAATGGCCTGCGGATGGCTTACGGACCGCTTCGGACTGTGCTGGCAAATCGTTCCGCGCAACATCGGTGAGTTGATCAGCCATCCCAAGGCGATGGCGGCCATGATGGGCATGATCAAGATGGACCTGGCAGCGCTGGAGGCAGCGGCGCGCGAAGACTGAAATCAGCCTACTTGGTCCTTGATACCTTTTGATTTAAGGTCGCGCCCACTCTTTCAGCTCGCGAGAAAGGCGTGCGCGTGTTGGAGCTCGCGGGCGCGATCGAGTGCCGCCTGAACATTGGGCATAATATTCTCGGGACCGACACGCTCGAGAAAGCGCGGATGCTGAAGGAGCTTGGACGGCTGCTGCATGGCGCCGCAAAGAAGAAGAGTCCGGCCGGACTCGGCGAGACGTTTGGCGAATGTCTCGATGGCGTGGGTTCCGGTAGCATCGATCGCTGTCATGTTCCGTAGGCGGAGAATGACGATCGGTGCAAAGGCGTCGATATTCGCGGTAGCGTCGATCAGCTTCTCCGTTGTACCGAAGAGGAACGGCCCATGTATGCGCAGGAGCGTTACGTACGGCGGGATGATGCGGCCCTGGAGTGAGTGAGGCAGGCCGTCACGAATGTAGTCGTCTGTAACAGGTAGAACAGATGTGGTTTCGGAGATGCGATAAATGTAGAGCAGGGCTGCGAGGGCAAGGCCGACTCCTACCGCGACAGTAAGGTCTGCGAAGACCGTCAGTCCGAAGGTTACGAGCCAAACGGAGATGGCGGTGAAATCGAGATGGAAAATTGTGCCGATCTCATGCCACTCGCCCATGTTGTATGCGACGACGAAGAGAACCGCAGCGAGAGTTGCGAGAGGGATGTAGCTTGCGAGAGGCGCGGCGACAAGCAGCACCGCGAGAAGCGTAATCGCGTGGATCATTCCCGAGATGGGAGTCCGCGCGCCAGCGCGAATGTTAGTCGCGGTGCGGGCGATAGCGCCGGTTGCTGGAATTCCCCCGAAGACAGGCGAGGCTATGTTGGCAATTCCCTGCGCCATAAGCTCGACGTTCGGGTTGTGGCGGTCGCCGGTCATTCCGTCCGCGACAACTGCTGACAACATGCTTTCGAGCGCGGCGAGAAGAGCGACAGTGAATGCCGATGGGATGAGTGGCAGTATGTGCTCGGCGTGGAACGTCGGGATCGCGAAAGGCGGCAGGCCGCGCGGGATTCCGCCGAAGCGCGTTCCGATGGTTTCGACGTGGAGATGGAACGCAGCGGAGACGATCGTACAGAAGAGCAGCGCAACGATGGAGGCGGGAATGCGGCGCGTGAATCGCGGAAGGATCACGATGATGGCGAGGGTCCCAAGTCCGAGTCCTACGGCTGCCCAGTTCAATGTAAAGAAGTGCGAGATCAGCAGGCGCATGCGAGGTAGAAATTCGCTGGGCACCGCCCCAATTCGCAGACCGAGGAAGTCTTTGATCTGAGTTGAGGCGATGAGGATCGCGATGCCATTTGTGAATCCAATGACAACGGTGCGCGGGATAAAGCGCACAGCCGCTCCCAGTCCAGTGAGCGACATGCCGATCAGGATGACGCCCGCCATCAACGTGACCATTTCGAGACCGCTGAGACCGAAACGCGCGATGATACCGGCGACGATGACAACGAAGGCACCGGTCGGTCCGCCGATCTGGGTGCGAGAGCCGCCGAGAGCGGAGATGAGGAAGCCTGCTACGACAGCCGTATAGAGCCCGGCCTGCGGCGTGACTCCGGACGCAATTCCGAAAGCCATTGCAAGCGGCAGAGCGACCAGGCCCACTGTTATGCCGGCGAGAAGGTCGTGCAGAAACATTTGTGCGGTGTATTGGCGCAGAGAAAGGACAAGTTTGGGCAGGTTCGGACTACTGAGGGACATCGGTCTTGCTTTCTTACAGGAGTGTTACCTCTATTCTAGGGCGAAATTGCTATAGGATCCGCGAAATGCGGGACCAGGGCAGCGCTGCAGTAACTGGCGGGTGCTGCAGCCTCACACCAGGTGCTTTACGTAGATTGCAGCCGAGCGGTTGCGGGCATAGAAGTTTTCTGCGCGACCGCTGTTCTGATAACCGAGGCGCTCGTAGAGCCGGATGGCGGACGAGTTTTCCAAGTCTACGTGCAGCCAGATCGCCACGGCGCGTTCAGCGTTGGCGGAGCCTTCGACGCGACGAAGGAGTTCGGCACCGACGCCGTGCATGCGAAATTGTGGCAAAACTTCGATTGTCGCGATATAGGCAATGACTCCGCTTGGCTGCTGAGCCCACTCGAGGATTGCAAAGCCTGTCATCACGCCACTCTCTTCAGCAATCCACGTAGCCGAGTTGATTAGGGCGATGAGCTGGCGCATGTAGCGGCGCGTGAATCGGTACGGAGGCTGAAAGCAGATCTCTTCAACGACGTATAGATCGTGGAAGTCAGCGGGCTCAAAGAGGCGGTAATGCATAAAGGCGGGGGATCTGGATTGGGGAACAAGCAGTGGGGGGCTTGGAACGCCCGATCAATCTGGTGCTTCGTATCCCAGGTCTCAGAATCGAGACCTGGGAAACGCAGATTGAGGGTCAGAACAGCGGGACGATCGCCTAAACCTTTGCTTCAAGATCTCTGATTACATCGAAGAAACGCTGGTCGAGACGGCGATTGGTTGCGATAGCTTCCTTGATGGTGATGTCAGTGACGTCGAGTCCCTTGAGAACGGCGATACGGCCCCATTTTTTCTCGTGAACCATGTCGATGGCATGGAGGCCGTAACGCTGACCAAGAAGCCGGTCGTAAGCTGTCGGAACTCCGCCTCGCTGCGTGTGGCCGAGGTTTACGGAGCGCGTTTCAAAGCCGGTCTTCTTCTCGATGAGACCAGCAAGGGCTTCGCCGATGCCGGAGAGGCGGGCGTGGCCGAACGAATCGACTTCCTTGGAACCGACCACCTGGCCGACTTCGGGAAGATGGCAGCCTTCAGCGACAACAACGATGCCGTAGTGCTTGCCGTGATCGTAGTTGTATTTGAGCAAAGCACAGACGTGATCGATGTCGATCTCCTGCTCCGGCACCAGGACAACGTGCGCGCCCCCGGCGATTCCTGAAGCGTATGCAATCCAGCCTGCATCACGGCCCATCACTTCGCAGACGATGACACGGTTGTGCGAGTCCGCAGTGGTGTGGAGTCGATCAATGGCCTCCGTAGCAATCATGACGGCGGTGTCGAAGCCGAAGGTCTGGTCGGTGCCGTTGATGTCATTGTCGATGGTCTTGGGAACACCGACAGCGTTGATGCCGTTTTCTGCGAGGAAGAGAGTAACGGACTGCGTATCGTCGCCGCCAAGCGCGATCAGGGCGTCAATCTTGTTGGTCTTGAGGACTTCCTGAACCTTCTCGATGCCGCCGGGGATTTTCTTCACGTTTGTGCGCGAAGAGTGGAGGATGGTTCCGCCCTTGAGCTGAATGCCGTCGATATTTTCCAGCGTGAGCGGGATGAATTGATTGTCGAGGACCCCGCGCCATCCGTTAAGGAAGCCGATGAATTCGTCACCGTAGGTCTGAATTCCCTTGCGCACTGCCGCATAGATGACCGCATTCAAGCCGGGGCAATCGCCGCCGCCGGTCAATAGTGCAACTCGCATCGTGTGTCTCTCCTGGATCGAAATCGGTAGCGCCACAAAGTGGGCGCGCCGGAAGTACCTGATAACTGGTCGCGCGTGCACTGATGATGCATGCGCAACAGATACTGATTGCGCGATGCCCCGCTAGGACGCTCTCGACGCCATAACCAGTATATGCGGGCCTGTAAAGGAGAATCGTGACAAAGCTCACGCGGGTCCACGTGCTGACCTCCCTTTCCCGGTCTTAAGAATCGAGGCCTGGGCGACCCACATGATTCAATAGGGAGATATGCCAATGCCCGGGACTGGAGCTCTGATCCTGCTCGCCTTTGCGAGCCTCGTGGTCATCGTTCTGCTCGTCCTGCTCCAATTGACACGGCTAGGATTCATCGTTCGATCGACGATTCCAGACCGACCGCGGCGCCGCATGTTCATCGCGTCGGTGTCGTTTCTATTTACGTTCGCCGGGGTCAGGCTGCTCGTGAGCCTCGTCATTCACAACCACGGCCCGTTCGGATGGGTGATGGTACGCGGACATCATATCCACCACCTGGTCTGGGGAATTCTCATTCTGCTCTTTGTTGGTTACGGCTGGCTCCTCGACCTCGGGCGAAGCCACTCGCCGATGTCGATCTTCTTGAGCAGGCTGATGGCGGTGAGCTACGGCGCGGGTGCGGCACTGACTCTGGATGAGTTTGCGCTCTGGCTGAACCTGGACCCAAACGAATACTGGTCGCGCGAGGGACGCATCAGCATCGATGCGGTGATCCTGTTCGGCAGCATCCTCGCGGTAGGAGCCTGGGGCGCTCCCTTTTTCCGCGGCTTACAGACAATGTGGAGCAAGCGCCCTGTTTTCCGGCGAGATGGAGGAAATGGCGAATCCGCTATTCGGCGCGTGCGGTTGCTTCGTCCGCGTAAAACTCGGCGATCTCCGCCGCGTATTTCTCAGTGATCACGCGGCGCTTGAGCTTCATCGAGGGTGTCAGCTCACCCGAATCCTGCGCCCATTCGTCCGCAACCAGTCGAAATCGCTTGATGGTCTCGAAATTAGCGAGTCCGGAGTTGGTTTCGCGAACTACTTCTGCGTAGAGAGAGATAACCCGGCTGTCCGCGACGAGAGTCTTTCGATCTGGCACTTCAAGCCCCGCCTGTTTGGCCCAACCCTCGAGAGCGGCGAAGTTTGGCGAGATGAGCGCGGAGATGAACTTGTGCCTGTCACCCACCAGTGCCACCTGCCCTACCAAGACGGAGTTCTTCACCTTGTTCTCGATGGGCTGCGGAGCAACCAGCTTTCCCCCGGACGTCTTGAGGAGCTCCTTTTTACGGTCGGTGATGTAAAGAAAACCATCGTCGTCGATATGAGCGATGTCGCCGGTGCGGAACCAGCCTTCATCGTCGAAGCACTCTGCGTTAGCGGCAGGCTTGTTCCAGTAGCCGGTAAAGATGGATGGCCCCCGAACGAGAAGTTCCCCGTCGTCTGCGAACTTGAGTTCAAGGTTCGATAGAGGCTTACCCACAGCTCCCATGCGTTGGGTCACCGGATTGTTAAGCGCGATGACAGGCGAGGTTTCGGTGAGACCGTACCCCTCCCAGACCGCGATACCGGCAGACGCAAACCATTTGGCAGTGTCGATGCCGAGTGGCGCGCCGCCGGAGACCCAGACGCGCACGCGTCCCCCAAAAGCCTCGCGAACCTTGGCATAGACGAGCTTGTTGGCAAGTTTCCAAGCTATAGATGAAGGTCGCCGGCCACGGTACACGGTATCGCCGTGATGCGAGCCTGTGCGCAGAGCCCAAGCGAGCATCTTCTTTTTGACAGAAGAAATCGAGGACTTCTGCTCGACTGCCTGGCGAATCTTCTCGTAGACGCGAGGAACTCCGACGAATACTGTTGGCCTGACTTCCTTCATCGCCTGCGGAAGCCTGTCGAAGTTCGAACAGTAGATGACTTGAGCACCGTGACCGTACATCACGTAATCGAGCGCGCGAGCGGTGATGTGCGACAAAGGAAGGAATGAGATGCAGGCATCCGTTTCGTTGAAGGCGTATCCATTCACCGCGAGATTCTGATTGGACGCGATGTTGCCATGCGTCAGCATCACTCCCTTGGGCTCGCCCGTCGTGCCGGAGGTGTAGATAAGGGTCGCTAGATCGCTCGGCTGGACCGACCGAGTAAGTGCGTCAAACACTGGGTCGCGATAAGGGCCAGCGTCATCCGCACCTGCCAGAGTCTTGCTGAATGCGATGGCCCCGTCGGGGTGTCCAGGATCCATCATCAGGATGTGTTCCAGCTGGGTGTGAGAGCGGACGGCATTCAGTTTGTCGAATTGCTGACGCGTAGAAACCACCACAATCTTGCATCCAGCGTCGGCGAGGAGGACAGCGATCTGGTCCCCGGTTAGCGTGGGATAGATCGGGACATTGACGGCGCCGATGGAAAGAATCGCGAAATCGGTGACGACCCATTCCCAGCGATTCTCAGAGATTAAAGCGATCCTATCGCCCTTTATTGCTCCCCAGCTAAGGAACGCTTCGGCGAGCTGGTGCACCCGGCAATAGATCTGGTCCGACGACAAGGGTTGCCAGTTGTTGAATTCGTCCTGCCAGAGAATTGCACGCGGATTTTGGGCTGCAGCAACACGCAGAAAGAGGTCGTTGATGGTCGAGAGCGGCGCTGGCGTCATCGGTTGATATGGGGTCTTCCAGGGCTTGCTGTGGAGCTAAGGGTGAGTGTAACAGTGCCGGTGCGATTGCTGCCCAGTTCGCCTGGGATGGTGATGGGCGGAACTCCCACATAAAGCAGAGGCTATGCTAGGTCCGTGAGCCAAACTTCGGTTTCCCTTGAACCCGTTTCGACACCCGGAGAACAGCTCTTTCTGGAGTAATATCGAGCCAGCCAAAGCTCCACGACTGCCACGCCATGGACACGCGCACTGCATCCCTGCCTCCCGGTGAGCCCGACCCGGCTCTGCTCGCGAAGCTTTCGGTGCTGCAACAGGCATGTCTGGGAGTGGTCGCACTGATCGCTCTCACGGTTTTCGGAGCATGGCTTTTCCCGCAGTTCGCAGCATTTTTGCCTGTGGTGATGACTCGCATGAGCATTCCCATGGCGCTGACGGTGTTGCTGTGCGCACTGAGCCTAGCGCTCTCTGAGACAGGAAGCCACCTGTCCTTGCCCATTGCCGGGAAATACATCGCAGCCCAGGCAGGAATACTGGCGATCCTGATCCTGCTGGAGTCGATGTACCGCCAGTTTCCTGCTGTCGACAATCTGCTGGAAGCGGATCGGGCGCCGGGAAACCTCGGCGGCCTTCCGGTGCACTCGCCGGCAGCTTTTGTGTTGCTGAGTCTGGCGATGATGATGGTCAGCAGCAGGAACATCGTCTTGCGGCGCATTGCGGACGGCATAGTCCCGGTGGTCTGTCTTACCGGATTGGTTCTGCTCAGCGAAAACCTCTTTGGCACGTTTGGGCTGGTGCGGCTGTCTGCAGACAACATGATTTCGCCGCTCCTGCTCGTTTGCCTCGTCATGCTGACCTGGGTGGTGGCGATGCGGCAGACAGAGAACGGCGTGTGGTCGATCTTCGTCGGCGCAGGAATCGGCAGCAGAATCGCGCGCGGCTTCGCGCCCATCCTGCTCGTCATTCCCTTCCTGATCGAGGTGGCTCGCACCCGGATCGTGCTCCGGGAATTGGTGCCGGAACAGTATGGCGCCGCGATCCTCACCTCACTTGCCGCCGGGCTGTCGCTCGTGCTGCTGCTGGTTCTGGTGTGGCGCATCAACACCATGGAGAAAGAGATCCACGACCTCACCTTGAGGGATGAGCTGACGGGTCTCTACAACATGCGCGGTTTTTACCTTCTGGGAGAACAAACGTTGCGTCTGGCTCAGAGGGCGGAATTGCCGTTTTCAGTTCTTTTCATCGACTTGGACGGGCTGAAAAAAATCAACGACGACCTGGGACACAACATGGGTTCCACGTACCTGGCAGAAACCGGTGAGCTGGTAATGAACTGCTTTCGAGAGACAGACGTGAAGGGTCGCTTTGGTGGAGATGAATTTGTAGTGGCGGGCCAGTTCAGCATGGTGGGTATGGAACTGGCAGCTACCAGGCTCAAATCAATGACAGAAGCACACAATCAAAACAATCCGAGAAAGTATCCACTGAGCCTGAGCGTTGGGTTTGTGACGCTGGATCATCCTTCCAGCGAAAGTCTCAAAGAGTTGGTGCGGCGTGCAGACGAGATGATGTATCGCGAGAAGCGCAGCAAGAAGGTGGCGCGCGCATGAACCGCAAAGAAGATAAGGCTCCTGAGTCTCTCACCGTTCTTCCCGACCCAACACTGTTTCGAATTGCGCGGTGGACGCAGCTGATCGCTCTCGGCGTGGCAGCTGCGGCGATCGTCTTCAATCTTCTGCCGCTGTCTGGGTTGTTTGGCGTCGCGCTAGCTGCTCGATCGAGCCTGCCGCTCGTCCTCACTGGATTGGTGTGCGCGATCAGCCTGGGCCTCTCGGGGCCCTACATTTCGGGAAGCGTGTTTGTCTACTCCGTTCGCGCGACGAGAGTGCTGGGTGTCTTCGGCGGCGCGGTGATTCTCTTCTGGATCAAAGCCCTGGCAAATCCCGGCAATCCGATGCATTCCTTCGCACCGCCGGCGCGAATCGCGTTCGGATTCCTTCTCCTGTCCATCGTCGTACTGCTGGTTGACAACGCCAACTGGCTGGCAAACCGAATCGTCGATGTGCTGGTCTGCGTACTCTGCCTCCTTGCAGTCCTGGTTGCCGCCGACTACTTCTACGGACGGTTTGGGGTCTTCGGCTCGAGTGCGGCAACGCATGCCACCGGGTCGCTGATCTTCTGCCTCGTTGCGCTTACAGCAGCTGTTGCACTCCGCCAGGCGGAGCACGGTGTGCTTTCTGTTTTTCTGGGCATCGGCTCCGGAAGCAAGCTGGCCCGGATATTTGCTCCCATTCTGCTCGTCATCTCGTTTGCTTGGGAGGCCTTGAACGCCCGCGTACACCAGCAATTTGCCGCCGGACTGCTGGCTGCCGCGGCGGTAGCTGTATTCACCGGCCTTCTGCTGCTCTTCGCATGGCGCATCAGCCGCATGGAGAACGAAATTCACGAGCTGATTCTGCGGGACGACGCGACGCGTCTATACAACGCTCGCGGATTCAATCTGCTGGCAGAGCACGCGCTGCAGCTCGCGAAGCGCAACAGGGTTCCTTTTTCCGTTCTCTTTATAGAGATTGAGAACCTAGCGCAGATTCATCAGGAGCATGGACCGCAGGCTGCAGCCTCTTCTCTGGCGGAGGCGGGCGAGCTATTGCGAGCGACATTCCGCGAATCGGATATCAAGGGGAGAATCGGCGCGGGCGACTTCGCGGTTGCCGGGCAATTCGATCGAACCGGAATTTCGGTAGCCGCATTGCGCTTAGAATTTGCCACTGCGGCGCGCTCTTCGAAGACGCAAGGACCCCGTCCCCTGAAGTTGAGCATGGGCCACGTTACCACGCTCGATTCCACAGATCAGGAGAGTCTGCAGGAGCTGATCGATCGAGCTGGTCAGACCAAAAATAGAATGGGCGTGCAGATGAGTGAACTGACGGTGAACTAAAGAGGTTTACCCCCCCTCGTTCCCTTATAGATAAAGCTGTCTTGGCCAATGGGCGATGGGGAGCTTGCGTCGGATCACCATGCGTTTCCATTCTGTGTAAAACATCGGAAACAAACAGCACGAAGCGAGCCATAAGCCAATCCTGCCGTCGGCACCCTGGAGCAGCATGATGCTGCCGACCATGACGATCCATTTGATCGCGCGATAGACGCGACCGCGGGTTGAAGTGTAAATCGGCAGGAACGGGGGCATGAAAAAGATCGCCGTAAGCGCACCGAAGACCAGCACTCCCCTTGCGAGATCAACCTGATGCACAGCAAGGAAGATTGTCGAAAGAAGCAGAAGCGAACCTGGCGTAGAAAGGATCGCCCACTTCACCCATCTGTTCGAACAGATCATGCGCGATTCGGCGTTCGACTCGCGAAGGACTTTAGCCTCTGACGACGTCAGCAGGACCTTGCGGTATTGCCGATTCGCAGCGCCTGGATCGCCTAGCGCCTGCAGAGCCATCTGATCAGCCTGCAGCGGATCATGGCCGCTGACTAAAGCGGCTTCTCGAGCAGCTTCGAAATGCTCCTGTATCTCGCGCCGGACTGTTTCTGCTGATTCCTTCGAGAGATGTTTGACTGCAAGTCCCAACCAACTGTCCAGAGTTGTCATTCGCTATGCCTCCCCCAGGATCATGCTGACTGCTCGCGAGAGCTGCTGCCACTCAGCGCGATTGTCTTTCAACACCTTGCGGCCCGCTGACGTAATGCGATAGTACCGGCGGGCTCGACCGCTCTCGACGCCCTCGAACGATTCCACCGAGCCTTCGTTCTCCAGCTTGTGCAGCGCCGGATAAAGGGTTCCCTCTTTGAAGTCGAGAAGCCCATCGGAGCTCTGCTTGATCTTCTGCGCAATGCGGTATCCGTGGCTCGACTCCTCTGCCAGAACTTCAAGAATGAGGGTTGGAAGAGTGCCCTTCAAGTTCATACATCGGAATTCTATGCATCGGACATGCATATTGTCAAGCGGGGACTGCGTTCAGTTAAGAAACAATCCAATTCCGCGGCCTTAGCTGCCGCGGGGATCTCAGGCTTGCGGCTTTGGAATGAGCCGAACAAACTTGCGCGCCTCCGACTCCCAGTTCGCGAGAAGCCAAAGCGCACGCGTGCTTGCAGTCTTCTCGGCATGGAGACTGACCAGTTCGCGAATGTCCGCTTGGGCTTCGCCGTCCAGCTGATCGAAGCTATCCGCCTGCAGGAATGCATCATGGAACCGGCCTTGACCGAGGAAGTCTCCGTCCTCGTCGTAGACCCATGCCAGACCTCCGGTCATGCCGGCTCCGAAATTGATCCCGGTGCGGCCGAGGACTACGGCGAGGCCCCCGGTCATGTATTCGCAAGCGTGATCGCCGACGCCTTCCACGATTGCCTGCGCGCCCGAATTGCGCACGACAAATCGCTCTCCCGCGCGCCCTGCTGCGAACAGAGAGCCGCTGGTCGCACCGTACAGAGCAACGTTGCCGATAAGGGTGTGCGCCTCGCTCTGCTGGGCAATGCGTCCGCGTCCGCGAATGATAAGTTCACCGCCGCAGAGGCCTTTGCCGACGAAGTCGTTCGCAACGCCCTCGAGAGAAAGGGTCATTCCGGCTGTCACAAACGCTCCGAATGACTGCCCGGCGGTTCCATGCAGGTTGAACGTGAGTTGCGAACCGGCTGCTCCCGGATTGTCTGTTCGGTATTGAGCAATCTGCGACGCGAGTCGCGCTCCAAGCGTGCGGTCTTCGTTGGTGACGCGAGACGCAAGCGAGAACGGCACTCCTGATTTGAACGCAGCGAGCGCCGGACCCACCCAGGCATCGTCGATAGGCGCGTGCGGCTCGGGACGGTCGTTGCGCTTCCCTTCCCAGCGGATCGCGCCGCCCACTTCTCGCGATACGGCGGATGCCGCCAGAACCGGCTTCAGGTCGAGACCCGCATCGAAGCGCACCTGCTCAAGCAGGTCGGTGCGCCCGACAGCCTCCTGAAGCGACGACAGACCGAGCTTCGCGAGGAGAAGGCGAACTTCTTCAGCGAGCTCTTGGAAGAAGCGGACAACATGCTCCGGCTTGCCGCGGAATTTCGCGCGAAGGTCCGGGCGTTGTGTCGCAATCCCCGTTGGGCAGGTGTTGAGGTGGCACTGGCGAGCCATGTCACAGCCCAGCGCGACGAGAACGGCGGTGCCAAAGGCGTACTCATCCGCTCCGAGTAGCGCGGCGATGACAATGTCGCGAGCGGTACGAAGGCCGCCATCGGTACGGAGACGCACGCGACCGCGAAGGCCGTTGTGAATAAGCACCTGTTGCGCTTCGGCCAAGCCAAGTTCCCAGGGATTGCCGGCGTACTTGATGCTGGAGAGCGGCGATGCCCCGGTACCGCCCGAGTGTCCGGCGATGACGATGTAGTCTGCGTAAGCCTTGGCCACTCCTGCAGCGATGGTCCCGATGCCGCAGCCTGACACGAGTTTGACGCCGACCGCTGCACGCGGATTGGCGCGCTTTAAATCCCAGATGAGCTGCGCAAGATCTTCGATCGAATAGATATCGTGATGAGGCGGCGGCGAGATGAGCTGCATGCCCGGCTGCGCATGACGCAACCGCGCGATGAGTTCCGTCACTTTGTGACCGGGGAGTTGGCCACCCTCTCCAGGCTTGGCGCCCTGGGCAATCTTGATTTCGAGTTCTTCGGCGTGCGCAAGATATTCGGCCGTCACTCCGAAGCGAGCGCTGGCTACCTGCTTGATCTTGTTGTTGAGGAGCGATGGCGCACCGTTCACAGGTGTGTAGACAGCCGGGTCCTCCCCGCCTTCGCCTGTGTTGGAGCGGCCACCGAGAACATTCATTGCTTCCGTGATGGTCTGGTGCGCTTCAGGCGAGAGCGAACCAAAAGACATGGCACTGGCGACGAAGGTGCGCGTGATGGTCTCGGCAGGTGCGACATCCACTACTTCCATTTCGGGGCCCGCTGGTCGGATCTCGAGAAGATCGCGGAGATTTGCGGGTTGTGGGTCTACGGTCTGTGCGGAAAATGTAGCGAATGGCGCAAGCGCGAGCGCAGTCCCCTGCTTGGTTGAGCCCACGACGGTCTGCAGAGCTCGAACGGTCAAAGGCTGCCAGCCGTGAGACTCAGCTTCATCGGCTTTGCGGAAGCGCACGAAGCCGTAATCCGGCAACTCGCGGACGGGCGCAGAAGCTGATTCAGCAGGGTCTTTGCCCGCTGCTGATTGGCTGACAGGGCCGGCGCTCCAGAGCAGCCGGACGTATTGCTCGATCTCCTTGAATCCGATGCCGCCGATCGGCGCTGGAACTCCTGCGAAGCACTTGTCGACCACAACTTGCGAAATACCAATGGCATCGAAGAGGTGCGCGCCGCGATAACTGTCGACAACGCTGATACCCATCTTCGACATCACTTTCGCGAGGCCGAGTTCCAGGGCGTGCAGCAGGTTCTCCTCTCCCTTGTCCGGATTGAGATTGCGCGCAGTCTCCAAAGCTAACCACGGACATACGGCTCCCACACCCATGCCGAGCAGAACGCTGATGTGATGGATTTCGCGAGCATCAGCGGCTTCGACGGCGATACCGACTTCAGCGCGAACTCCGGCCTTGGTGAGAGCGATATGCACGGCTCCGGCAGCCATTGCCATGGGAATAGGAAGCGCCTTGTAATCGGCTCCGCGATCCGTGAGGATGAGCAGCGACGCACCCTCGCGGACGAGTTCGATTGCGCGCTCAGCGAGAATGTCAACCGCAACCTCCAGGATCGACTCAGGCGAGTACAAGCAATGCAGAATAGCGTGCGGCATCTTCTCTGCCTGGGGATGGAGTCCTTCAACGAGTGCATGCATCTGAGCCAGCGACAGAATCGGCGACCGCAAAGACAATCCAGGGAGTGGCTCCCGAAGTTCCAGGATGTGCGGCCAAGGGCCGAGACGCGTATGTATCTGAAAGACGACGTTCTCGCGCAACGGATCGATGGGCGGGTTGGTGACCTGCGCAAATCGCTGGCGGAAGAACGCATAGAGCGGGCGCGGCGCGCGAGCCAGCGGAGCAATGGAAGTATCGTCTCCCATGGACCATACTGCGTCCTTCCCGTCAGTCGCCATCGGTTGAAGAATCATGCGCACGTCTTCACGCGTGAAGCCGAAGCGGCGCTGCAGTCGATTCAGCTCGCCTGATTCGAGCGGCGGGGGCGCTTCCATAGAATCCTGTAGCGGTATGTCCTCACGCACCAGGTCTTGATATTGGCGCTTCGCATCGTAGATCCGGAGGACCTCTTCGTTCTCGAAGAATCGATGGTAGTCGAGGTCGGCGACGATCATCTGGCCCGGGCCCAGTCGTCCGCTATGGATGACATGATCGGGGTCCATATCGACAAGGCCCGCTTCAGAACCGGCGACCACCAGGCCCGTATCGTCGAGAGCGAATCGGCACGGGCGCAGTCCGTTGCGATCGAGAATAGCCCCAACCTGATGACCGTCAGTAAATGCAAGCGCGGCGGGTCCATCCCATGGCTCGATGATGTCGCCGCTGTACTGAAGGAACGAAGAAGAGTTCCCGGGGTTCGCAGGAGGTACGACCATGCGAACTGCTTCACCGACCGTGCGGCCACTGTGAGAGAGCAGTTCTACGATTTCATCGAGAGAGGTAGAGTCTGATCCGCCGTGGGTGAGGATCGGATACATGTCAAGCGGCAGCGTGGCGGCACGAGCTTCCATGCGGGCGCGATTACCCCAGATCGTATTGATCTCGCCATTGTGCGCGAGACACCGGAAGGGCTGAGCGCGGTCCCACGATGGCAACACATTGGTTGCATATCGCTGATGAAAGAGCGCGAAGGGCGTCTTGAACGCGGGATCGGCCAGATCAGGGTAAAACTCAGAAAGGAGGCGTCCCGCGCAGAGCGCCTTGTAGATCATCGTCGTTGTCGAGATGCTCACGATATAACCGGAGAGGCCGGAACGCTCGAATTGCTTGCGCGCAAGAAACAAGCGGCGATTAAAGAATTCAGAGTCGTCTGTAGTCACGAGCAGGTGCCAGATTTCCGGCCGCGAAGATTCAGCGATTTCGCCGAGAACCTCGGACCGAACAGGAACCGGCCGCCAGGAAAGCACCTCGATATCCTGCTCGAAGAGAGCGGACTCGATCTCCGTGCGCTGGGCGGTATCGTCCTTGGGCAGAAAAACGACCGCGACACCAAGCGGGCTGCTCTCGTCGAGCCAGAGGCCGCACTGCTCGAGGAGCCACTCACGCGGAATCGCCGTCGTCACGCCCACGCCATCAGAGGATTTGCCGTCTGCAGCAACGGCGCCGCGATGTTCGAGGCGGGCCAACGCCGTCAGCGCGTACTGGAGGATCTCGTGCGAAGGTTCTGCGGAAAGCCGGGCCACAAACCCGACACCGCAGGAATCAAAGTCAAAACGCGGATCGATCAGGCTGCCTTCGATATAGGAAGGCGCAACGTGTAGCGGACGCGAGTGGGCAGAGTTGTTCTTCGGGCTGTACGTATGAGGAGATGAAAGCTGATTGGGGAAGCCCATAGTCAACTATACGACCTTTGAATTTGGATTTGAGAATCGGCTCAGTTAGCTACGTAGAGCAGGGAGCGGAGAGTGTTCACGCGGCGCGCGTTGGCGCCGGGCGCCGGGTAAGTCGAGTTCGAGTTTGGGGTCGAAATGCGCGCATATTACCTTTGGTGATTCCGCTTGCCGGCAGTGGAAAACCGGCTTGCATAGTTATACACTTTCTCTGTATATTTATGCAAGCGCGGCCGCCGCAATTGCGAGCCGCGTTTTGCTTTGCTGGAAAGAAAGATGAAGTTTCAAAGACACAACGCGATTCGAGAGCTGGTGGCGCACGCGCTGGTGGCAAACCAGGATGAGTTGAGGCGCAAATTGCGCCGCCGCGGATTCGAAGTGACGCAGGCGACGCTCTCGCGCGACATTCATGAGCTGCGGCTGACGAAAGGGCCGAATGGCTATTCTCTTCCGAACGGAAACGGGAATGGGCATGTCGAAGTGGATGATGGTCCCCCCTCCGTTGCGGAGATTATGGAAAGCTTTGGCCTGGACGTAAAGCACGCCATGAACCAGGTGATCCTGCGGACGACCATGGGTGGCGCTCAGCCGATGGCCGCGGCGCTCGATCGCGAGCGCTGGAGCGAAGTCCTCGGAACGATCGCTGGAGATGACACGGTCCTCGTGATCTGCCCGGATGTTAAGCGCGCCCATGAAGTGGAGTCGCGGTTGAGAAAGATGCTGGAATCATGAACAAGGCTGTCCAGACCGCGGTGATAGGAGTCACGGGATATGCCGGTGCGGAACTGGCACGGCTTCTGTTGCATCATCCTCGCCTGAAAGGGACGCCCCCGCTATTTGTAGGACGGGTCGACGAGAAGGATGCAGCACGCGGCGGCGTCCCCCTGGAAGAGATTCACCCGCAGCTTGCAGACAACAACGGTAGTCGGTCGCTGAGGATGGAGCCCTTCTCATGGGAGAGGCTGGCGGAGCGCGGCGTTGAACTACTGTTTCTTGCAACTCCGCATGAGCAGTCGCGCGAGTGGGTGCCGGAGGCCCTCAAGCACGGTCTTCGAGTCATAGACCTGAGCGGAGCATGGCGGCTCACGGACGCGAAAAACCGTGCGGTCTATGCATTTGAAGATGAGGGATCGCCGATCGCAGCAGCAACGCAAACTCAGGCTGTCTATGGGATGCCCGAGCTGCATCGCGACGTAATATCCAGCGCAAAGCTGGTGGCGAATCCTGGGTGTTACGCCACTTCAGTAATTCTCGCAGTGCGGCCACTGGTCGAGGCCGGAATCGTCGACCTTTCGCACGGTATAGTAGCCGACGCCAAGAGCGGCGTGAGCGGAGCGGGCAAAGCTCCAACGGCGAAAACGCACTATATGTATGCGGCGGACAATCTGTCGGCATACGGAGTGTTCAGTCATCGCCATACCGGTGAGCTGCTCGAACAGATCGGAATTGCAAGCGGTGACATCGTATTTACGCCTCACCTGCTGCCGATTCCGCGCGGCATCATGTCGACGATCTATGTGCGCTTAAAAGAGCCGCAGACTCGGGAGAGCGTCGCAAGTATCTATCGCGAATTCTTCGCGAGAAGTCCAATGGTGCGCATATACGAGAATTCTCTGCCGCAGATTCAGTATTCGGTGCGCACCAATTTCGCCGATATTGGGTTTCAGCTATCGAGCGATGGAAGGCGCGCCGTGATTGTGAGCTGCCTGGACAATCTGCTGAAGGGCGCATCTGGACAGGCTGTCCAGAATATGAACCTGATGCTCGGCTGGGGCGAGGCGGAGGGCCTGGAATGAGATACGTGGTGAAACTCGGCGGAGCGGGCCTGGAAGTTCCGGAGTTACTGCAGGGCTGCGTTCGTGCGATTGCCGATCTGGTTCGTGATGGCAACCAGGTTGCAGTAGTGCACGGCGGCGGCATTCAACTCACGAAGATGATGGAGCGGCTGGGCGCGAAGAGTGAATTTATAAACGGCCTGCGCGTAACCGATGCGGAGACTCGGAACATCGCGCTGATGGTTTTTGCCGGCAAAGTGAACAAGGGACTCGTTGCTGCACTCGGCGCGCTTGGACAGCCTGCAGTAGGCATGACCGGCGGCGACGGTTTGTTGTTTCGTGCTCGAAAGAAGCGGACTGCACCGGATCTTGGTTTTGTCGGAGAGATTGCGGCAAGTGATCCGCGCTGGATTGATGCAATCTGGAAGCTGAATGGGATTCCCGTCATTGCACCCATGGCCCTTGGCTTCGACGGTGAGTACTACAACGTGAACGGCGACGAGATGGCAGCGGCGTGCGCTGTCGCGTGCCATGCCGATGCGCTGGTGTTTCTCACGGACGTTCCCGGAGTGAAAGGCGCTGACGGAAGTGTGCTGCGCTGGTTGAGCATCGACCAGATTGCAGAAATGGCAAAAAACGCGATTATTTCCGGCGGCATGCTTCCGAAGCTAGGAGCGTGTCGCGAAGCGCTTCTGAATGGAGTAAAGCGCGTAAGGATTCTTCCCGCGGCGGCGGCTGGTTCCCTTCCCGACCTGTGCAGCAGCCGCATCGCACATGGAACTGAAGTGATGGTGGCCTAAGAAGGCCGAAGATCGAAGTTGAGGAGCATCTGAATTGAAGAAACTTGAACAGATTCGTGCTGCGGAGTCGAAGTTACTTCTGCAGACGTACGACCGAAATCCCATCTTGTTTGTCGGCGGCGAGGGTGTGCACCTCGTTGACGAGGGCGGCGTGAAGTATCTCGACCTGCTCAGCGGCATCGGCGTAAACGCCCTGGGCTACGGACATCCGGCAATCGAGCGTGCCATCGTGAACCAGAGCCGCGCGCTCATCCATACGTCCAACCTCTTCTATCACGAGGGGCAGGCAGAGCTGGCATTGCGACTGACCGAACGCACTGGTATGGACCGCGTGTTCTTTTCGAACACTGGCACTGAGGCGTGGGAAGGCGCGTTGAAGCTGGCTCGCGCGCATGCCGGACTGCTTCGCAGCGAAGGCAAGCAAATTGGTACGAAGTTTCTTGCATTGGAGCAAAGCTTTCACGGCCGGACATTCGGGTCGATGTCGACAACCTACAAGGCCAAGTATCGTGAGCCGTTCGCTCCGGGTTTGCCGGGGGTGGAATTTGTTCGCTTCAATGACGTGGCGGACCTGCGCGCAAAATTCTCGAACGAGGTTTGCGCGATCCTCGTTGAAGCGATCCAAGGCGAGGGCGGAATTCGGCCGTTGACCCAGGAATTCATGGCCGAAGCTCGGAAACTGGCAGATTCGACTGGTGCATTCCTTGTCATTGATGAGATTCAGGCGGGCCTTGGGCGTACGGGCAAGTGGTGCGGCTATCAGCACTACGGCATCAGGCCCGACATCACGACCCTGGCGAAGCCGATCGCAGGAGGAATCCCCCTCGGTGCAGTCCTCTGCACGGAGGAAGCCGCGCGCGCGATTCACGCTGGAATGCATGGGACAACCTTTGGTGGTGGTCCGCTGGCATGCGCGGTAGCGATCGCCGTACTTGACGAGATCGAGAGCGAGGGGCTGCTGCATCATGTGACGGAAGTAGGCGACTACTTTCAAGCGGAACTCCGTAGCCTTGCCAAAAAACACGATTGCATCAAAGATGTGCGCGGAAAAGGATTGATGCTTGCCGCGGAACTCGACAATGCCGACTTAGCGAAGCAGACGGTAGCCGAGATGCTGAAGCGCCACATCGTGATCAATTGCACAAGCGACACAGTACTGCGATTCCTGCCGCCATTCATCCTCGAGCGTAAGCACGTGGACGAAGCGATTAAAGCGCTCGACGGGATTTTTACAGAGAAAGCCGCGGCAGTGAGTGCCGCTAATGAAGCCGCTGGAGGGACCAACCTTGGCTAGCAAAGCACTTGTAGAACGCCGGGCGGCTGAGGTGCCCGTTCAAAAAGATTCAGACATTCTCGCAGCAGCTGCACGGCTTTCCGGCGAGGATCTCTGCTCGATCGCCGACATCTCGAGCAGCGAGATGCGCGCCATCATGAAGCTTGGGCATGACGTGAAGGAAAACCCTCGCGATTATCGACGCGCGCTTGACGCCAAGCAGATGGTGCTGATGTTTGAGAAGGCAAGCCTGCGCACACGGCTTTCATTTGAAGCCGGCATCAACACCATGGGCGGCAACGCGATCTTCTTCGACCAGACAAACTCTCCGCTCGGAGAGCGGGAGTCCATTGCCGATGTTGCGCGCAACGTGGAGCGCTGGGTTGATGTGATGGTGCTGCGTACCTACGCGCACGACACGATTACCGAGATGGCAGCGAATTCAAGGGTACCGGTGATCAATGCCCTGTCTGATTTTGAGCATCCCTGCCAGGCACTGGCGGACTTCATGACGCTGGAAGAGCATTTCGGCTCAGCGACGGGACTGAACTTTACCTACGTCGGCGACGGTAACAATGTGTGCCACTCCCTGATGATGGTGGGAGCTCAGCTTGGAGCAAACGTGACGGTGGCGACTCCCCGGGGATACTCGCCCGACATCGAGATCTTTACCAAGGCCCGCGAAATTGCCGAACAGAATGGCTGCGAAGTACGGCTCACGCAGGATCCACAGGCTGCTGCAGAAAACGCGGATGCCATTTATACCGATGTTTGCGTCAGCATGGGAATGGAGCACGAATCGACGAAGCGTGCGCCAATCTTCCGGCCCTTTCAGGTGAATGAGGCATTGATGAGCAGGGCACGCGAGAGCGCGGTCTTCATGCACTGCCTTCCGGCAAGGCGCAATGCGGAAGTTACCGACGTGGTGCTCGATGGGCCGCAGTCGATCGTATTTGACCAGGCCGAGAACCGGATGCACGCCCAGAAGGCGCTGCTGCTGTTGCTGCTCGGCGGCCTGGCAAATGTGGAGAAGTTCAGCTTGTAAGTAATCGGTCAATTGCTGACCGTGAGCTTGAGGTCAGGATCGAAGCGGGCGCTCAATGCGTCAATGTTTTGTGCACGGTCGAAAGCCTGTGAGGATTGGTAAGCATGTCAGTAATTCTTGAATCTCTGCCTGTTGGTGAGAAGGTTGGCATAGCCTTCTCCGGCGGGCTCGACACCTCCGCTGCTCTGCACTGGATGAAGCAGAAAGGTGCCTTCCCCTACGCGTACACCGCCAATCTCGGCCAGCCGGATGAATCGGACTACGACGCAATTCCGCGAGCGGCTCTTGAGTATGGCGCGGAAAAGGCTCGCCTGATCGATTGCCGCGGACCGCTAGTGCGTGAAGGAATTGCAGCGCTGCAATCGGGCGCATTTCACATCAGCACGGCGGGCGTCACTTACTTCAACACCACTCCCATCGGGCGCGCAGTAACCGGCACAATGCTGGTCACAGCGATGAAGGAAGATGACGTCAACATCTGGGGTGATGGCTCAACCTTCAAGGGCAACGACATCGAACGTTTCTATCGCTACGGCCTGCTCGTCAACCCGGCGTTGCAGGTCTACAAGCCATGGCTCGATGCGTCTTTTATTGACGAACTGGGTGGACGGGCAGAGATGTCCGCGTTTATGCAGAAGTCGGGTTTTGCATACAAGATGCCCTCGGAGAAGGCCTACTCCACGGACTCGAACATCCTTGGCGCAACGCACGAAGCCAAGGACCTGGAGCATCTGTGCACCTCGATCAGAATCGTCGTTCCCATCATGGGCCAGGCGCATTGGCGTGATGAGGTTGCCGTTCCTCGCGAAGAGGTAACGGTCCGTTTTGAAGAGGGCTTCCCTGTCGCTCTGAACGGCAAGCATTTCGATGACCCCGTTGAACTCCTTCTTGAGGCCAACAATATCGGTGGCCGTCATGGCCTTGGCATGTCGGATCAAATCGAGAATCGAATCATCGAAGCCAAGAGTCGCGGCATCTACGAGGCGCCGGGGCTGGCGTTGCTCTACATCTGTTACGAGCGGCTCATCACCGGAATTCACAATGAGGACACCATCGAGCAGTATCGTGACAATGGGCGCAAGCTTGGACGCCTTCTTTACCAAGGACGGTGGTTCGATCCCCAGGCGATCATGCTACGCGAGTCTGCGCAACGCTGGGTAGCGAAGCCCGTTACCGGCGAGGTGACGCTGGAACTGCGGCGCGGTAACGACTATTCGATTCTGAACACCGAATCGCCGAACCTGACCTTCCATCCTGAACGTCTAAGCATGGAGAAGACCGATTCGGCGTTTTCACCGCGCGACCGCATTGGGCAACTCACGATGCGTAACCTCGACATCACTGACACGCGGGAAAAGCTGATCACGTATTCGAAAGCGGGTCTTCTCACCCTCAGCCGTGGAAGCGAGATGCCGCAGCTGAGCAGCAATGATGAGAAAGAGCCGGTGAGAGGCGCCTAGGAGAGATGTCGAACGAACAACAATCCGGGAAGATGTGGTCGGGACGGTTCCGCGAGCCGCTTGATAAGCACTTTGAGCTTTGGCAGCGATCCATTGTGTTCGACTGGCGGCTTCTAGCCCAGGAAGTTGTGGCCAGCAAAGCCCATGCCTCCGCTCTCGCCGCAGCCGGAGTGCTGACTGCTGCTGAGTTAAGCGAACTGCGTTCTGCGCTCGATGCAGTTGCGGTTGAATTCGGAACTGCTGAAGGCACGAAACGCATACGCAACCATCCGGTTGCAGAAGACATTCACCACTTTGTCGAGCTTTCCCTTGTGGAGCGCGTGGGCTCACTCGGCCGCAAACTGCATACCGGACGATCCCGCAATGAGCAGATCGCGACGGATCTACGCCTGTATGTTCGTGAGCAGATTGAGAACGTGACAGATGCACTGACGAACTGGGCGGAGGCCTTACTGGCGCGGGCGAAAGCCGCCGGCGATGCAGTAATGCCGAGCTATACGCATTTGCAGCGCGCTGAGCCTGTGCTGGTGGCGCACTGGATGCTGGCGTACGTAGAAATGATTCTTCGCGACATCGCACGGCTGAAAGATTGCTCCCCCAGGCTGAACTTCTGTCCTCTTGGATCAGGCGCGGTCGCCGGTGCGACGCTGGCGCTGGACCGGACCATAGCAGCGAAAGAGCTGGGATTTACAGCGCCGACTTCTAACTCCATGGACGCAACAAGCGATCGAGACTTCATCCTGGAATATCTGCAGGCGCTCACATTTGTCGGTCTGCACCTGAGCCGGTTTGCCGAGGAAATTACTCTTTTTGCGACTGCGGAGTTTGGATTTGTGATTCTTCCGGAAGCATTTTCGACCGGATCCAGCGCTATGCCGCAGAAGAAGAATCCGGACCTGACAGAACTAATTCGCGCCAAGGTAGGGCGCATTCATGGTGCCGCCGAGGCGGTCACACTTCAGTTGAAAGGATTGCCGCTCGCCTACAACAAGGACATGCAGGAGACGCAGGAGCCGGCATTCCAAGTCGAGTTCGTCGCAAAAATGCTTGAGCTGGTAGCTCGATTCACTGCTGCTCTGCAGTTTAACTTCGATCGCATGCGCGACGCTGCGCAGTCGGGCTACCTGAATGCGATGGCCGGGGCGACTTATCTCGTGCACAAGGGCGTTCCCTTCCGGACAGCGCACGAGAAGATCGGCAATGCGGTCCGCTATGCGCTGGAAAAGGGCGTCGAACTAGGCGAATTGAGCCTCGATGAGCTGCGCCAGTTTGGGCCTGAGTTCGGCGATGATTTCTACGCAGCAGTAACACTGGAAGCCACGCTCGATTGCCATGATGTGATTGGCGGAACCGCGACATCTCGCGTGAAGGCGGCGCTGCACGAGACGGAGATCCGGGTGGCAGCTCTGAAGACTACATGTGCACCGGAGGCAGCTCATGCTGGTGCGTAAGGCCCTGCTGCGGGACGCGAGCAATATCTACGATCTCGTAAATTCGCTATCGGGAGACGGAACGCTGCTAAAGCGAACCTTTGCGGAGATATGCGAGAACGTGCGCGACTTTACGGTGGCCGAATCGGATGGCGGGGTGTTTCTCGGCTGCGGTGCACTGCATTTTTACGGGCCGCACCTGTGCGAGGTTCGCTCAATCGTGGTCAAGCCCGAAGCCAAAGGCCAGGGTGCAGGCGGACGCATTCTGACGTCACTCATTGAAGAGGCGGAAGAGCACGGCATCCAGTCCGTATGCTTGTTTACGCGTATTCCTGACTTTTTCTTCAAGCACGGATTCCGGACGGTCGAAGAGAAGACGGAACTGCCTGACAAGATCTTCAAAGACTGCCAGAACTGCCCGCGGCTGCATCGGTGCGACGAAGTGGCTATGGTGCGCGGACGAATCCCGCGAATCTCGATCCTCGGACCAAAGTACGAGGCGGAGCAGCTGGTAAAGCTCGGCGGGTAGTTCAGTTCCGAGAGGCGATAAGGCCACTTGCACTCCCACCAGAGCCAACTACTTCTTGTAACCCCAGGCGCTTGCATGATCGTCAACCAGAAGCGCGATCAGATTCAGGATCACTACGGCGAAATACGCCAGCACCATGTCGGTGCTCAGCGTCTGCATGACCGTTGCCAAGACGCTCTCGCAATAGCCCAACTCTGAGCAGGTGCGCCAGTTCAGCGCCGAATAGCTTCCCAGATAAGTGAGCGCCATCAGAGACAGCACGAATGTCGACCGGCTTGCGGGACGCACGAGAAAGAATACGGGAAAGCACAGAATCGGCATCGCGGAGTAGACGAGACAGAGCGCAGTATCCTGGCGCATATCGATGGACATCGCGCTCCAGACGCCGTGAACGCTGACGCCAGCGCTGAGAACGGCTGCGACCGCAAGCAGGACAGCCCAGATGATTCCACGAATCGTCATGCAGTTGCGCCTCGTTTGGTTTTCAGGGTTTGACGGCTTCTTTCTCCAGAATGGCTGCTGCCACGGCAGCTTGTCCATAGCTCAGTCCGCCATCGCCCGGGCTGACCTGACGATGCTGGAGCACCGTGAATCCTTCTTGCTCAAGCCCGGATTGAAGAAGCCGAGCCAGCCGTCGGTTGTGCATGCAACCGCCGGAGAGCGCAACTTGAGAGATGCTGGTGGATTCTCGCGCATTGGCCGCTGCCCAGATGAACCCTTCGGCAATGCCAGCGTGGAATTGTGCCGCGATCCGTGCCGGAGGCATGCCCCGTCGAAGATCATCCGCCAGCGCACGCCAGAGGTCCGACGTCCTTAAGACATACAAGCTGCCTTGATCTGAGGCGAAGAGTTTCGGCACATAATCGGCGCTCCTCAGCTTTTCCGTTTCTTCTAACGCAACTCCCTCCAACTCGATTGCAGCCTGCGCGTCATAGTCGACTTTACGCCGCTTCAGTATCACGGCGCCTGCAGCGTCGAATAGACGACCGAGGCTGGATGTAAGCGGCGAATTGATGCCGCGGTCGATCATGCGCTTGAGGACAGTCGCCTCCTGGTTGCTGGCTCCAGTCAGCTCCCTTGCCTCTTCTTCGCTGAATCCCGCAGCAATGAGATGTGAATACGCCATGCGCCAGGGCTCGCGGATTGCGGCTTCTCCGCCGGGCATCGGAACGTAATCAAGGTGTGCAAAGCGGTCGAATCGATCAAGGGTGCATATCAGCACTTCCCCGCCCCAGATACGCCCGTCGGTCCCATAGCCAGTACCATCAAGCGAGAGACCGATTACAGGGCCTCGGAATGCGCGTTCGGCCATGCATGCGGCGATATGGGCATGGTGGTGCTGAACCCCGATGAGCCGTAGGCCCCGTTCTGCCGCATACTGCTTCGCCCAGCTTGTCGAAAGGTACCCAGGGTGAAGGTCGTGAACGATGACTTGTGGTTCAATCTCAAAAGTGTGCGTCAGGTGACCGAGCGAGTGCTCGAAGAACTCAAGGCCTGTAGGATTTTCAAGATCTCCAAGATGCTGGCTCTGATATGCGAATCTGCCGCGAGCCAATGCGAACACATTTTTGAGATGACCGCCGACAGCGAGCAGCGGCGGAGCATCCAGAGGCAGCGGGACCGCGAGCGGAACGTATCCCCGAGCTCGTCGGATGAGCTGCGGCGAATCATTGACGACCGCAGCAACGGAATCATCGCACCGCTGCAGTATCTCTCGATTGTGCATCAGAAATGCGTCGGCTACGTTGCCGAGCCGAGCTCTCGCTTCATCGTTGTCGATAGCGATCGGCTCTTCGCTGAGGTTGGCAGAGGTCATCACAAGCGCCCTGACGCGCGGATCGGCAAAGAGAAGATGCTGAAGCGGCGCGTAAGGCAGGTAGACGCCGAGCCAGGGAATATTTGGAGCCACTGATGGAGCGATTCCATTGGCGGCTCGTGCAATTGACAGGACGATAGGGCGTGCCGCCGCTTGCAGCAGAGCTTCTTCACCCGACGTCAGCTCGCATAGCTCTCGCGCTCCTTCAACATCGCGTACCATGACCGCCAGCGGTTTTCCGTATCGGTGCTTCCGGTCGCGCAGGCGAATGACAGCTGCATCGTTCGTTGCGTCGACGGCCAGATGGAAACCGCCGATCCCCTTGATGGCTAGAATCTCTCCGCCGAGGAGTCTTTCGATCGTTTCGAGAACCGGATCAGCGCTTTCGATTTGCTCGCCATCGAATGCCTCCAGCCAGACATGAGGCCCGCATTGCCGGCAGGCGTTCGGCTGGGCGTGAAACCGTCGATTGAGCGGGTGGTCGTATTCGGTCTGACATTCCGAACACATCGGGAAGACCGCCATCGAGGTTTGCGGCCGGTCATACGGTATGCGACGCGTGATCGTGAAACGCGGTCCGCAGTTGGTGCAGTTCAGAAAAGGATAGCGGTACCGGCGGTCCGTGGGATTAAGAAGCTCGCGAAAGCAGTCGTTGCAGGTGGCGGCATCGGCAGGTATGCCGGTGCTCACCTGGCCATGAACTTCGCTTGCGACAATGCGGAAGATGGTCTCGCCCGTGGGCGTTCGAGCTTCAGTTTTTACGGAGTCGATTCTGGCCAGCGGAGGAGTTTCAGATGTCAGCCGCCTCAGGAATGAGCTGATCTGATAGTCAGTTCCTTCCAACTCGATTTGGACGCCATCAGTATCGTTGCCGATGAAGCCGGTCAGTTGCTCTTCCGTTGCAAGCCGGTACACAAAAGGGCGGAACCCGACACCCTGGACAACACCGCTGACCCGGATGCTCTTACGAATAACAATCATGCGGGGCTCTGACGGAGTGGGTGGCTTCAAGATGTTCGTGCCTCAAAATCAGCATAGACCAAGCGCAAATTGCGGCTCTACAGAAACCTCTGAGCGAGGCAACCAAAGCATCCGAAAAGCGACTCCAATGGATCGTGCGAGACGTGGAGTGCGCCCAAGGCCCCGTCTCCGCGTTAGCAGGCGGCAAAACATTCGATTAGTTAGAGATTCTCTCCCTCCATATCCTGGGCCAGAAAGGGCCTGCAGGTAACGCGAAAGGTGGAAATTATGAAGAAGATTATGATGGCGCTCGCAATGGCGAGTCTGGCGACCCTTGGCTGGGCAGACGATGCAAAGGAAAACGCAACAGAGCGACTCGACAAAGCTGCGACGGTGCTCCACGAGGTGATGAACACTCCGGACAAGGGCATTCCTTCGGAAGTGTTGGATCACGCAAAGTGCGTAGCGGTAGTCCCGCACATGATCAAAGGCGGATTTGTATTCGGTGCAGAAGGTGGCAAGGGCGTCGCCACGTGTCGCACGAACCATGGATGGAGCGCTCCGGCGTTCTTTGCTGTGACCGGTGGAAGCTGGGGCCTGCAGATCGGCGTTGAAGGTATCGACCTCGTGATGGTTTTCCAAAACGAGGAGGGCATGAAGCACCTGCTCCAGAGCAAGTTCAAGATCGGTGCGGATGCGTCCGCAGCGGCTGGACCGGTAGGCCGACATGCTTCGGCCAACACTGACTGGAAGATGAATGCTGAAGTTCTCACCTACTCGCGCGCCAAGGGTGCGTTTGCAGGTCTGACACTCAATGGTGCGGATGTTCGTCCCGACGAGGATTCCATGCGCGCGATGTACGGCGGCGAAGTGACCTACCGCTCGGTGCTCATGGGTTCGGTTCCTCCTCCGGCCTCTGCGCACGCGTTCCTCGCTGCGGTTCGTGGTTCCAAGGCAGAAGCTGCTGAAATCACCAATAAGTAATAGGGTGTGTTGCGAAAGGCGACGAGCACTCGGGCCCTGTCCCGGTGCTCGTTGCTTTTGAGCAAAGCCTTTTACAACAGCTGAGCCCGTCGCTTACGCACGTCCACCTTCTATGGACTGCGATATCTATATATCTATGGAAGTTTTTCGAATGATTCCGCATAGGCGAAGTCTGCTCGCTGTCCTGCTTGCTGCCGCGCTTCTATGCGCATCGGGCCTGGAGCCAGCCCGCGCTCAGGTACCGAATCTGGGGACAGTCGTAATGGGCGTCGACAGCTCTGTGAAGAACCGCCTCGATCGTCTCGGGGCTTATACAGTTACGGAACACTACGCGGTGTTCCGCGGCCAGACTGACCCTATTCCCGCCGCTGAGATGCTGGTGAAAACAACCTATCGCAAAGAGACCGGAAAGACTTTCGAGGTCCTGTCGCAGAGCGGCTCCTCCCTCTGGCGAAATCAGGTCCTGAAGACGCTCCTCGAGAATGAGCAGCGAATGAGCAAGCCGGGCAACGTTGAAACCGCCCTTATCAACAGCGCTAACTACGAGATGAAGCTGGATAAGGACCCCGAGGCAAATCTGAACGGCCGCCGATGCGTGGTGCTCGATATTACGCCGCGGCGCAAGAGCCAATACTTGTTCGATGGCCTGCTGTGGGTGGATGCAAACGACTTTTCCATCGTGCAATTGAAGGGCACCGCAGCCAAGAGCGCCTTCTTTCTTGCCAATGCCGCAGACGTTGCGCGCCAGTACTCGGATTTCGAAGGCCTGCCCATGGCCACACACGCCGAGGCCGTATCGCGGAGTTCCCTGCTCGGTCAGACAGTGGTTAAGGTCGACTACAGCGGGTATCAGATACAGTTGATTGCCGCTACCGTAAAGACGTCTGTAAGCAGGTAAAGCTTGCTAATTCACGGCAAGTCCGGGTGACGAATGAACGCGCAAGCTGCTGCTCAACTGGTTATACTGAGCACCTGTGACTCCAATTCCTGGCGACTGGAAACTCGATGCCGCTCTCGGGTCGTGCCTCATTCTGGGGCTCAGGCACGGGTTCGACTACGACCATCTGGCAGCCATTTCAGACATCACCGCCGTTCAGCGGAACTGGAAGAGCGGATTGCGCCTGGGCATGACATACGCCCTGGGCCACGCAGCAACAGTAGTGGCTCTCGGCGTGGCGGTGCTTCAATTGCACATGGGATTGCCGGAAGGTCTGGACCACTGGACCGAACGGCTCATAGGACTGACGCTGATCGTGCTCGGCATTGGAGTAGTGGCCGGGATCATGCGCAAGGACGCGCACGGTCACAGGCACAGCCGCATTGAGAGTCGTCTGGCGATCGCCATCAATGGAGTGCTGTGGCTGGCGTGGCGCATACGGCGCATATGGAGCCCGTCGGCTCCGAAGCCGGAGCGTTTCCAGTGGATGTACAACGGCAAGTCGGTGTTCCTCATTGGCGTCCTGCATGGCGTGGGCGCGGAGACACCCAGCCAGCTCGCGCTCTTCTTTCTAACGGCAAACCTCGGCGGAACATCACGGGGCATGCTCGGACTGGCTGCATTTGCGCTTGGGCTGGTTGCGATGAACGCCCTGATGACGGCTACCATTGGCGGCGCATTCACTGCGGGTGGACATCATCCACGCTTCTATCATCTGATCGCATGGACTGGCGCCGTATACAGCTGCGGGATCGGATTGATCTTCCTTTTGGGCATCTCCGATCGGCTGCCCGGGCTGAGCTGAAAAGGGTCTAATTCCCTTCCTTTGAACCGCTGATTCAAGAGTCCTTCCGCCGTCATTTCCCGGTTGATCAAATAGCCACCGACCCGCGTGACCGTGGTCACGGCTAGTTGTATACCTTTGGGGGTAAAACAGTGCCAGACCGAGAGCGGAGCGTATGGTAAGTACTTCGTACTCAGCTGTCTGGAGGGATTTGTGGCTGCATTTACACCACCGCCGCTGCCGAGCGACGACAAACGCTGGAAGATCGTGGCCGGCACCATGCGCAAGAACGGATTTGCCCGCCACGCGCTGATTGAGACTCTGCACACTGTTCAGTCTTCATTCGGTTATCTGGATAACGATGCGATTCGCTTTGTTGCGAAGTCGCTTCGGGTCCCCCTGAGCCAGGCATTCGGGGTGGTGACCTTCTATCACTACTTCAGCCTGAAGCCGCCGGGCAGGCACACCATGACGCTCTGCGCCGGAACTGCGTGTTACATCAAAGGCACCGACAAATTGATCGCTTCAGCCGAGAAGCATCTCTCGCTGAAAAGCGGACAGACAACCAGGGATGGACAGATCAGCCTGATGACAGCTCGCTGTGTCGGTGCGTGCAGCCGCGCCCCGGTGATGATTTGCGATGGAGAAGTTGCAGGCGAAGTCACGGGTGAGCAGTTGATCGCTCAGCTGGAAAGGTGGGCGGTTGAATGACCATTGAAGAACTGGAGCAGATAGCCAAGGGCGTTCAACTCGAAAACGCCAAATACGACTACGAAGTAAATGTCTGCATGGATCTGGCATGCGCCAGCCAGGGTGCCGGGCTGCTGCGCGACGCTCTTGCCAAGCTGGCGGAGGCCTCCGGCAAGAAAGTTTTGATCCGCAAAACGGGCTGCATGGGTCCCTGCTCTTCGGGCCCGCTCGTGCGAGTCGATCCTGACGAAACGCTGTACGCCAAGGTGAAAGAGGCGAACGCTGAAGCAATCATCAGCAGCCTTGGAGACAAGCCAGTTGCCGAACTGCAATGCGATCTCAACGAGCACTTCGACAAGCAGGTTCGGGTTGTTCTCGAGAACGCCGGCCACATCGACCCAGAAAAGATCGACGACTACATCTCTCGCGATGGCTACAAGGCTCTCCTTACCGCACTGACCGAAATGACACCGAACGGCGTAGTTCATCGAATCACCGAAAGTGGTCTACGCGGGCGAGGAGGTGGAGGCTATCCGACCGGGCTCAAGTGGGGCACTGTCGCGAAGGCTTCCGGCGATCTGAAGTACGTAGTGTGCAACGGAGATGAGGGCGATCCCGGCGCATTCATGGATCGCAGCGTGATGGAAGGCGATCCGCATCGCGTAATCGAGGGCATGGCGATTGCGGCCTACGCAGTCGGCGCAAGCAAGGGATTCATCTATGTGCGCGCGGAATATCCCGTGGCCGTGTCGCGGCTAACCACTGCCCTGCGCGAGGCTCGCAGACGCGGCCTGCTGGGCAGCGGAATCTGCAACACGACTTTCAACTTCGATATTGAGATCAGGCTCGGTGCGGGCGCGTTCGTTTGCGGTGAAGAGACGGCACTGCTGGCCTCGATCGAAGGCAGACGCGGCACTCCGAAACCAAGGCCTCCCTATCCGGCAGTGAGTGGATTATGGGGCAAGCCGACGCTGATCAATAACGTTGAAACCTACGCCAACATCGCGCCCATCGTGCGCAATGGAGGCAAATGGTTCTTTAACATGGGCTCGGAGCGCTCCAAGGGCACAAAGGTTTTCGCGCTGACCGGCCGAATCCGGAACACAGGTTTGATTGAAGTCCCGCTTGGCATCAAGCTCTGGGAAATCATCGATGTGATTGGCGGCGGTGTTCCCGGCGGCCACAAGCTGAAAGCAATTCAAACCGGCGGTCCCTCCGGAGGATGCATTCCAGCCGACATGATGAACCTCGGCGTAAGCTACGATGCGCTGATGGCGGCCGGATCGATCATGGGCTCAGGCGGCATGATTGTCATGGACGACACATCCTGCATGGTCAATGTCGCACGCTTCTTCGTTGAATTCTGCATGACGGAATCCTGTGGCAAATGCATTCCCTGCCGCGCAGGCACTGCCCAGATGTACACCCTGCTGACGCGCATCTGCGAAGGCACCGGATCAATGGACGATCTCGAGTTGCTGATCGAGCTCTGCGACACAGTGAAGGAGACCAGTCTCTGCGGGCTTGGCCAGACCGCTCCAAATCCCGTGCTGAGCACGCTGAAGTACTTCAAGAACGAGTACCTCGAACACATCGTCCACAATCGTTGTCCGGCGGGCGTCTGCAACATGGCCGGAGCACCTGCTGCTGAACCGGCGCCCACGGAGGTGTTGGCATGACCGAGGCACCGTTTGAAGTCAAAACATTGGAGATCGATGGCCGCGAAGTAAGCGCCCGTCGAGGCCAGACCATTCTGGAAGTGGCGCGAGAGCACGACATCAACATCCCCACGCTCTGCCAGATGGAAGGATTAAGTAACGTCGGCGCTTGCCGCCTGTGCCTGGTCGAGATCAAGGGAAGCAACAAGCTGCTGCCCGCATGCGTTGCAACCGTTTCGGAAGGCATGGTGGTAAACACCAACACCGAGCGGCTGCAGAAGCACCGCCACAACATCCTCGAACTGCTGTTTGCCGAACGCAATCACGTCTGCTCGGTATGCGTGTCGAATGGGCACTGCGAACTGCAATCCATGGCGCAGGACCAGGGTCTCACCCATGTGCGAATGCCGTACCGCAATCCTGATCTACCTGTGGACGCATCGCACGAGCGTTTTACGGTCGATCACAACCGGTGCATTCTTTGTACGCGATGCGTGCGGGTCTGCGGCGAAATCGAAGGGGCCCACGTGTGGGACGTCATGGGCCGTGGGATTGATTCCATGGTGATCACTGACCTGCACGAGGACTGGGGTAAGTCAAGTTGCACTCGATGCGGAAAGTGCGTACAGGTGTGCCCCACTGGAGCGCTCTTCGACAAGAGCAAGATCGGCTCCGATCATCCTAAGTACCCCGACTTCCTGCCGTACCTGAACCTGATGAGGGAGGCGCGATGAGCAGCAAACTGAAACTCGCAACCGCATGGCTGGACGGGTGCTCCGGCTGCCACATGTCCTTCCTCGATATGGATGAGCGCCTTCTCGAACTGGCTGAACTTGTCGACGTGGTCTACAGTCCCGTCGTCGACACCAAGGACTTCCCCGACAACGTCGATATAGCACTTGTCGAGGGAGCCGTCGCTTCGGTCGACGACGAGAAGAAGATCCGAAAGATCCGGGCGCACTCAAAGATGCTTATTGCGATGGGGGACTGCGCTATCACTGGCAATGTACCTGCCATGCGCAACCCTATTGGCGCACAGGCCATTCTCGACCGCGCATACATCGAGAACACAACCATTCAGCCGCAAATTCCCTGCATAGTCGTGCCGGAACTTCTGAAAGTGGTGAAGCCGATCCACGAGTTCGTAAAAGTGGACGTCTTCCTGCCCGGCTGCCCGCCCTCTGCGAACACTTTTCACTCAGCGCTGACGGCGCTCATCACCGGTGAACCGCTCGACATCCCGGCGCTCACCCGCTTTGGAGCCTGACCAAGGAGCGCAATCATGACTCAGACCATCACGATCGATCCGGTAACGCGCCTCGAAGGACATGGCAAAATCACGATCCAGATGAATGCGCAGGGCGAGGTGGAAGATGCGCATTTCCACGTGACGCAAGTGCGCGGATTCGAGAAGTTCACAGAAGGACGCCCCTTCTACGAGATGCCGTCACTGACTGCGCGCATCTGCGGAATCTGCCCTGTATCGCACCTCCTGGCATCGGCGAAGGCCTGCGAGGCCATCATGTCGGTGCGGATCCCACACACCGCCGCCCAGTTGCGCCGCATTCTGAATCTTGCGCAGATGGTGCAGTCTCACGCTCTGAGCTTCTTTCACCTGTCGTCGCCGGATCTTCTTTTAGGCATGGAATCCGATCCTGCGCTGCGGCACATCTTCGGCGTTGCCGCCGCCCGTCCTGAGTTGGGCCGTGCCGGAATCGCGCTTCGCCGCTTCGGGCAGCACGTCATTGAGCTGCTTGGAACGAAGCGAATCCATACCGGCTGGGTGATTCCCGGAGGCGTTGCCGAGCCACTGAGCTCGGCGAAGCGCGACGAAATGCTCGCCATGGTGCCGGAGGCCTACGCCAACATCGGGCTCGCGCTTGCCGCCTACAAACAGATTGCAGACAAGTTCCAGCAGGAGATTGGAGTTTTCGCAAACTTCCCTTCCAGCTACCTGGGCTTGATCAACGAAGACGAGTCCATCGAGTTTACCGACGGTGCATTGCGGCTGATCGGCCCGAAGGGCGATATCGTCGACGACGGCATTACTGCGCAGCGATTCCCTGAGGTAATCGGCGAAGCGGTAGAGCCCTACAGTTATACGAAGTTCGTCTATTACAAGCCCCTTGGATATCCGGAAGGAAGCTATCGCGTCGGGCCGCTTGCGCGACTGAATATCGTCAAGAAGATGGGAACTCCCAAAGCCGATCAGGAACTCGCCGAGTTCAAGCAGATCGCCGCCGGACCTCTCGAGAGCTCCTTCTTCTATCACCATGCGCGTCTGGTTGAGGTGATGCACGGAATCGAGAAGATCGAGCAGATACTCGCCGATCCGCTCATCCTCGACAAGCACGTCCGGGCCACAGCCGGCGTCAACAGGCTCGAAGGCGCAGGGCAGATCGAAGCGCCGCGCGGAACCCTGAACCACCATTACAAGGTCGACGACTATGGCAAGATCACCTGGGCCAATCTGGTGGTAGCCACAGGGCACAACAACCGGGCAATGAATCAGGGAGTGCTGCAGGCAGCCAAATGCTACGTCAAGGGTGGCAAGTTCACGGAAGGCGCGCTGAACCGTGTCGAAGCGGTGATCCGCTGCTTCGATCCATGCCTCAGCTGTTCCACTCACGCATTCGGCCAGATGCCTCTGAAGATGAGCCTTGTGTCGGCAGACGGAGCCGTTGTCGACCAGATCATCCGCTGAGTACCATCACGATATGACTTTTAGTGCCCGATGCCTCATCCTCGCTTGTGGTAATTCGCTCCGCGAAGATGATGGCATCGGGCCTTTTCTCGCATCATGGGCTGAAGAGCAGTGGCGCGATGATCCACGAGTCCGAGTGATTTGCGATCACCAGTGGACGCCGGAGATGGCCCAGGAAGTTGCCGCAGCCGAAACCGTGATCTTTGTTGATGCTTCGCTGGATCAGGCCCCGGGCCAGATCCTCTTGAGGGAACTCTCTGCTGCCTCTTTAAAGCCCGGTCTGGTTACGCATCACCTCGGTGCCGCGGAACTGCTCGGCGTCGCGCAAGACCTTTATGGACGGCAGCCCCGCAGTGCCTGCCTGATGACCATCGGCGCCGGAAGCCTCGAACTGGGTGAAGGATTCAGTGCGAGGGTCGAGCAGGCCCTGCCCGAAGCCCAGCGTGCACTTGAGGATTCGGTGCAGCGCCTGCTCGATCTCTGAACCTCCTATCGTGCAAGTCCAGCGAGTTTGATTACATACGAATACTCACCTGGAAGTTGCTCTGGAAGCGTGATGCCAAGATGTGGACCCATCCGTTCGAATTCTAGTTTCGAGGCGCCAAGCATCGTTACAGACGTGAATTCGTGTCCTTCCGTGTCAATCGCAATGGTCTTTCCTTTCGGCTGGCCCAGGATGATGACGTATACGTCATCACCTTTACGCGTGAATCGAAGATCGTCGCCTTGGACTGACTTCCCTTCCGCCTTCGTCCACGGCGTCGTGTCATAAATTGCCTCACCGTTCTGCTTGAGCCAGGCGCCGAGCGCTTTCAGGCGCTCCAACTGAATCGGCGGGATCGTTCCGTCAGCTTCTGGTCCCACATCCAGCAGCAGATTCCCGTTCTTGCTGACAATATCGACGAAAAGCGAAATCAGCTCGCCGGCCGCGATCGTTTCCTTCTCGCCTTCCGCCCGGTTATATCCAAAGGAGCGGCCCAGCCCTCTGCACTCTTCCCACTTCTTCTCGCTGATCTGGTCCTTCTTTTCATACTCAGGCGAAGTAAAGTCAGCGTGCTTGATTCCGAAGCGATCGTCAATGACTCCGTCGGGGACCGCGTTGTAATAGTCCGCCTCCACCTCCAGCGTTCTGCCGGTCTTCGGCCAGTCGATGTCATTCCACAGAACCGCCGGCTTGTACCGATCGATGAGTTCATGGATCTGCGAGAACGCGTAGTCGCCGTACGCTTTTGATTCCGGCTTTACTGACTCGTAGTCCTTTTCGGTTTCGATGGGACCAGCGTTGAAGGTCCAGTCGTAGCCACCGGAGTAGTAGAGGCCCATCTTCATGCCCTGCTTCTGAACCGCCCCCGTCAGATCGCCGACGATGTCCCTTTCAGCGCGGAGCTGATTTGGCTTGAGACTGGGCGTTGGATTCGGCGTAGTGCTGGGCCATAACGTGAAACCCTCATGGTGCTTGGTAGTCAGAACGACATAGCGAGCCCCGGCATCCTTAAATATCGATGCCATCTTGTCCGGGTTCCACTTTTTCGATTGCCGATTGAACTCCGGAGCAAAGTCGTAATAGCCCGCATCGCCGAAGTGCTCCTTGTGATACTGCGCTGTTGGCGACCCGGGAATACGGAGCACATTCAGATACCACTCCGCGTATGGGTTGTACTTGATGTAGTCGCTCGAAGAAAAGTCATGTTCCGCGTGGTTGACGGGCGCCCAGCCGGGGACAGAGTAGAGTCCCCAATGGATGAAAATACCGAGCTTGGCTCCGGCGTACCACTGCGGAAGAGGATGCTGATCCAGCGACTCCAAAGTAGGTTCGTAGTGTGTGGGAGCCTGCGAGAAAGAAACAGCACTAAGTGTAAGGGCGGCGGCCAAGAGTGCGGCAATGGGTTTCAGGGTCATTCGTAGCCTCAAATTGGAGTCATACGAATGATACGGCAGCTATCAGCGCAGCCTTCCATCCACAACTGATACGTGACTTTGGCTCCGGCGTAGTGTCGGACGTTCAGAATCCCGCATCTAAGTCGATTGTCATCGGCAGTACCAGCCCAGGACAGAGGCGCTCGAGTATCCAGGAGTGCATCCAGAGAGCAATCAGGAGTAGTAGCCAAGTGCGACCAGAGCTTCTCGAAACACCCCTGTCACATCAGTTCAGCACCCTCTTGCTTCTCGGTCTCGCTATCGCGTGCGTCTCGTGGACGATCACCCATGAAGAGATCTTCCGTGAGCCTCGAGAGTTCTGCAAAGACAGGAGCCAGAACTGCAGGCAACTCTATCAGCGCAAGTTTTTTTACCTTTTCACATGCGAATACTGCTTCAGCCACTACGTAGCAGGATTCTTCTTGCTCTTGACGCAGTTCCAGATGCTCTATTCCGGTTGGCGGGGCTTCGTGATCTCTGAGTTCGCTCTCGTCTGGGTCGCCAACATCTACATGAGCGCCTATAACCGTTTGCGGCTCGAAATCAAAGCTGAGAACCTCTCCATCGCCGAGCAGACAAAGAGCACGAAAGAATGAAGTCTCCGGGCTCTCTATTCATCGCTTGACGGTGGCCGCAGCACTCGATCGAGTCCCCACTTTCTGTGCAAATTGCCAATAAACGGTATGCTTGATTACGCGATAGAGGAGATGAGCAGTGGGCTTCGCGTTGCGATGGGCGTTGTTCTTGCTGGTTCTTTCATGGATGGCCATCCCGTCCTTCGCCGCAAAGCGAATCAACGTCGCGCAACTTGAACAAATGCTCGCGGCGGACCGAGCCGCTCACAAATCAGACCTCGACATCGCAAAACATATAAGCGCCGCCAGCCTGTCAGAGCGGCTTACCGAAAATGCGCTTGCCCGGCTGCGGCAGCCATTCGCAAGCAATTCCCGCACAACCACGGCCTTACTGTTGCTCGCTGATCGATCGGCATTTCTCGACCCACCCGCGGGTGAGCTTCCGGAACCCCCACCACCTGCAGCGGAAGCTCAGCATCATCTCCTGGTGATGGCTCAGAAGTTCGCCGCTGAGACACTTCCGCAGTTGCCGAACCTGTTGGCTACTCGCACAACCTTCAGCTTTGATGACAGCCCGCAGGAACTGGAACCGGGGGCATATCCGCAACGCGCTGGAATGCACCTGATCGGTTCAGCGAAGGCCGAGGTGTCGGTCAACAAAGAGAGATCGGGCCAGACGGCTGAAACGTCGGAAGCCATCGTCAGCGGGGGTCTGACTTCGTGGGGTGAGTTCGGCTCCGCGCTGTTGGTCATTCTCAGCGACTCGTCCCAGGGAAAGACCGGGTGGAGCCACTGGGAGTCAACGCCGGCAGGGATGATGGCGGTCTTTCGCTACGAAGTGCCGAAAAGCGCTTCGCACTTCGAGATCGATACGTCGGTGCAGGAGATGCAGGCGAATGGAGAAGCCATCCTCTGGGCTGGCGCAAGGAGCCGGGATGCGGGAGCCGTTTCGACGTGGAACCGCAGCATCCGCAGCAAACCGGCTTATCAGGGCTCGCTTTGGATCGACCCTGCGACGGGCACCATCACCCGGCTCACAATCATCGCTGATCTGAAGGGCAATCCGCGCTTTGAACGCGGAGCGATTTTGGTGGAGTACGGCCCAGTGCAGATCGCAAACAAGACCCTGATTTGTCCGCTGCGGAGCCTGGCACTATCTGAGGCGCCAATCTCCGTGAACAGCACAATTGCGGGCTTGGCAACAGAATGGGTCAATGAAAATCTCTTCACCGACTATCATCTCTTCTCTTCCTCATCGCGGATCGTCACCGAGGAAGCTGATGCCTCTCCCGGATCATCTGCTGTACCGCGAGCAAACACTCAAGCGGCCGAATCTTCTACCCCGGTTGTTCCGCAGAAAAATCAGCCTTCGGAAGGGGCTCGAACAGCAGGCGCCGGCGCGCAAACTCAGCCGGCCCGCGATGTGAGCACACAGAACGGCTCCCCTCAAACTGCCCCTGTCGAGACTGAAGCCGCTAGCTCCCATGCCGACGAAAAGCTGGATAGACCGCCAGATCCGCTGGCAGGGTCGGCCGCTCCGGCAGCCGGGCCGGCTCCGGCGCCGTCCACTGCACTTCCTTTAAGCAGCCCCGCTGACGATGCTCCAAAATTGCGAATCGATACCTCGGAGATCCTCGTGCCGGTTGTGGTCCGCGATAAGCAGGGGCACGCCATAGGCAACCTGACCAAAGACGACTTTACGGTCTTCGATCAGGGGAAGACTCGGCCCATCCGAGGGTTCAGCGTTATTAAATCGGCATCGAAGCTCAGGCCGGAAAACGACACCGGCGTAGTTGCAGAACCCGGTAATCCCGGCGCCTCGGTGGAATCTCCTGCTACGCGGCGCTTTGTCATCCTTCTGTTTGATGACCGGCATGTAGATGCTTCTGGTCTCGCTTACGCACAGAAGGCCGCGATGAGCATGATGGACCGGCCTCTCGCGAGCAACGACTATGCGGCTGTGCTGTCGTTGAGTGGAGCAAATTCCGGCATCACCCAGGATCGCGAAATCCTCAAAACCGCCATCGCGAAACTCAGTGTTCACGCCGCCTCTCAACATGGAAAAGAGGACTGTCCGGACATCGATTACTACGCCGCCGACAAGATCATTCGCCAGCATGACCCTGAAGAATTCCAACTGACCGTCGAAAAGGCCAAGAGGTGCAGTCATCTCAAGATCTTTGAATCAGCGGGAGCGCAGGACCTCTATAGCGGGATGGACAACCCTACCGACCCATTCCAGCGGATGGCAACCGCAGCAGCAAATCGCGCTTTAGTGCAGGGAGAAGAAGATGCACATCAAACACTGCTGCAGGTCGAGACTGTAATTCGAGCGATGACGAAACTGCAGGGGCAGCGCATCATCATTCTCCTGTCGCCCGGGTTTCTTTCACTTGCGCCCGACGCCATGACCTTCAAATCTCAGATTCTCGATGAAGCAGCGCGGGGCAACGTTGTGATCAATGCACTGGATGTTCGCGGGCTGTACGCTGGAAATCCGGACGCAAGCCTTGGCGAAAATGCTTCCCTGAGCCAAACAGTTGGTTCCTCTTCGACGAACCATCTCAATTCCATGGTGGCAAGTGAAAATGCGATGTCCGAGCTGGCCGACGGAACAGGCGGAACATTCTTCCATAACAACAATGATCTTGCAGCTGGGCTGGCAAGCCTGGCCGCAGCGCCAGAGTACGAGTATCTCCTTGGAATTTCTCTGGGCGACGTCAAAGCCAACGGCTCATTTCATCAGCTGAAAGTGAAAGTGAACGGTCACGACTTGAATGTAAAGGCGAGACGCGGATACTTCGCCCTGAAACATTAGGCCGCTAGATTTCTATCTCGAGCCAACCGTTCAAAAAACCTGTGGCGACCACTGAACAGGTGCGATCGCCGCAGGTTCCCCAGGAAAAGAATGACAGCTAGAAGGCAGCCACAGTCTGGCGAAGACTGTAAGAGCTGAGAGTCTTGATGTAATTGCCGCGATCGAAGGGCGACACGTCAGGAACGGAGCGTCGGCTCAGGCAGCCTCTAGTCTGCGAGAGCGACGTGAATTCGCGCTTCTCGAGCCAATACTGCAGGTCTGAGAGAACGCGCCCGATGTGGTCGATGCCGTGAATGTGAAGCGCCGAGCACATCATTGCGACATTGCCACCGGCCATGATGCTTTTGATCACATCTTCCGCTGAGTGAACTCCACCAGTAATCCCGATATCGATATTCAGATGTCCAAACAGAATCGCAGCCCAGTGCAACCGCGGCAGCAATTCGGATGGAGTAGAAAAGTGGAGTGTGGGCCGAACTTCCAGGCCTTCGATATCAAAATCAGGTTGATAGAACCGGTTGAATAATACAACGGCATCTGCACCGGCATCTTCAATCTTTGCAGCGATGTGCGGCAAACTTGTAAAGTTTTGCGATAACTTGACCGCCACCGGAATTTCAACAGCCTTGCAGACGCTGGTGATAAGTTCCAGAAGCTGCGATTCAAGTTCAGTAGAGGTCTGGCTGCGATCGGTCGCCAATGCAAAGGTGTTGAGTTCAATCGCATCGACTCCGGCCTGTTCCGACTCCTCCGCAAAGCGCACCCAGCCCCCGGTCGTCACGCCATTGAGGCTGGCGAGAATCGGAATGTTGACAGCCTCTTTGCACCGCCGGACATGCTCGAGATAGATCTCGTGTGACATCCGGTATTCATTCAGATCCGGCAAAAAACCGAGAGACTCGGCGAATGACTCCGTGCCCCGCGAGAGATCTTCGTCGAGCGCGCGCGACTCCAGTGCGAGCTGCTCCTCGAAGAGCGAGGTCAGCACGATCGCGGATGCGCCGGCATCTTCCATCCGGCGCACGTTGTCGATCGACTCCGACAGCGGAGTAGAGGAAACCACGATGGGTCCTTTGAGTTTCAAACCCAGATACTTTGTGGATACGTCGATCATTTTGTTCCTCCGGCAGGCGGAGCTGCCAGTTTCTCTTCAGACTTCTCTTCGGGCGCGATGTGAGGCGTCTCGCCGCGGCCGGGCATGCCCGCACGCGCTGAGTAGACACGCCACTGGCGCTCAACGTCGTCCTGTGCTTCTTTCAATAGCTCTGCGGCCAGATCGGGATTGCTGCGTGCGAGCATGGTGTATCGCGCTTCGCGATAGGTGTAATCCTTGAGCCGGATAGACGGGGCCCGCGAATCGAGCTGAAACGGATTCTTGCCTTCGTTGCGCAGCGCCGGGTTGTAGCGCATTAGTGGCCAGTAGCCCGACTGAACCGCGAGCTTCTGCTGCTCCAGGCCGTGCACCAGGTCGTAGCCATGGGCAATGCAGCTTGAATAGGCGATGATGATCGACGGCCCCTCGTGAGCTTCAGCCTCCTGAAAGGCCTTGATCACATGGCTGTCGTTGCCGCCCAACGCGACCTGCGCGACATAAACGTATCCGTAGCTGACAGCCTCCATCGCGAGATCTTTGCGGCTGACCATCTTGCCGCTTGCCGCGAACTTCGCCACAGCCCCGCGCGGAGTAGCTTTCGACGATTGACCGCCGGTGTTGGAGTAAACCTCGGTATCGAGCACGAGCACGTTGACGTTCTTGCCCGAGCCCAGCACATGATCGAGCCCGCCGAAGCCGATGTCGAATGCCCACCCGTCGCCGCCGAGGATCCACACACTCTTGCGAACTAGGGTATCGGCGATGGCGAGAAGGTTGCGAGCGTCGGAAGAATCGAGACCCGCGAGTTTTGACTTGAGGATCTTCACCCGCTCGCGCTGGGCATCGATCTCGGGCTCCGTCTTCTGAGTCGCGTGGACGATTTCAGCGGCAAGCTCAGGCCCGATTGCCGAGGTAAGGCGTGTGACCAGCGTCTCGGCGAAGATCTTCTGCTGGTCGAGTGCTGTACGCATGCCGAAGCCGAATTCTGCATTGTCCTCGAAGAGCGAGTTGGCCCAGGTCGGACCGCGGCCTGCGCCGTTCTGACTGTATGGAGTGGTAGGCAGGTTGCCTCCGTAGATGGAGGAGCAGCCCGTGGCGTTCGCGACATAGAGGCGATCGCCGAACAGCTGCGTGAGCAGCTTGATATAGGGCGTTTCGCCGCAACCCGCGCATGCACCGGAGAACTCGAAGAGCGGTTGCAGGAGCTGAAGGTCCTTCACCTGAGAGTGCGACAGCCTTGTGCGGTCGACCTCTGGCAGGTTCAGGAAGTAGTCCCAGTTCTCGCGCTCGGCCTCTCGGATTGCAGGCTGAGGCACCATGTTGATGGCCTTGTGGCTGGCGTCGCTCTTGCTCTTGACGGGGCAGACGTCGACGCAGACGGCGCAGCCGGTGCAGTCTTCGGGCGCAACCTGAAGCGTGTAACGATCGTTCTCCATCCCCTTCCACTTCGGCTTCGCCCATTTGAAGGCAGCCGGGGCCTTGTCGCCGAGCTCCGGCGAGTAGATTTTGGCGCGGATGACAGCGTGCGGGCAGACCATGACGCATTTGCCGCACTGCATGCAGAGGTCCTTGTCCCATTCAGGGATAAACTGCGCGATGTTGCGCTTCTCCCACTGCGCTGTACCTGTTGGGAACGTTCCGCCGGCAGGAATGGCGCTGACCGGAAGCAGGTCGCCGCGCCCGGCCGCAATCTCGCCGAGAACGTTACGAACGAATTCCGGCGCTGCCGGAGAAATTGACGGAATCAGATCGAACTCCGACGAAGACGTTGCGGGAAGCTCAACCTTGTGCAGATGAGCCAATGCGGCATCAACGGCGGCGAAGTTTTTGTTAACGACTGCCTCACCGCGTTTGCCGTAGGTCTTCTTGATCGCCTTCTTGATCTGCTCGATCGCCTCTTCGCGCGGAAGCACTCCGCTGATGGCGAAGAAGCATGTCTGCATGATCGTGTTGATGCGCGTGCCCATACCGGCGTCGCGCGCGACCTGGTAGCCATCGATGACGTAGAACTCGATCTTCTTGCGGATCATCTCCTGTTGCGTAGATTTCGGCAGCTTCGTCCACACCTCATCGGCGGGATAAGGCGAGTTGAGCAGGAAGACCGCACCGGGCATTGCCGCCTCGAGAACGTTGATCTTCTCGAGAAAGCTGAAATTGTGGCACGCGATAAAGCTGGCGCGAGTGATCAAATAGGTTGACCGGATCGGATTCGGCCCGAACCTCAGATGCGATGTGGTCATCGAGCCAGACTTCTTCGAGTCATACACGAAGTAGCCCTGCGCGTAGTTGTCCGTCTGGTCGCCAATGATCTTGATCGAGTTCTTGTTGGCGCCGACAGTGCCGTCAGAGCCGAGCCCGTAGAAGAGCGCGCGAACGGTCCGCGGATCTTCCGTGGAGAAGTTCGAATCGTACGTGAGACTCGAATGCGAAATATCGTCTTCGATGCCGATAGTGAAGTGGTTCTTCGGCGCGGCTTTGGTGAGCTCATCGAAGATGCCCTTCACCATAGCCGGTGTGAATTCCTTTGAAGACAAGCCGTAGCGTCCGCCGATGACCGCAGGCATCGCGGCGAAGGGCAGCTTGTCAGCGTGCTCGGCTAGAACGGTGACGACATCCTGATAAAGCGGCTCGCCAGCGGCGCCTGGTTCTTTGCAGCGGTCGAGTACGGCGATGGACTTTACAGTCGCAGGAAGCGCAGCGATGAAGGCCGACGCGTCAAACGGCCTGTAGAGGCGAACCTTGAGCAGGCCAATCTTCTCCCCCTGCTTGGCGAGGAGTTCGACAGCCTCCTCGGCAGCCTCGGCTCCTGATCCCATTACGATGATTACGCGTTCCGCATCCGCAGCGCCGTAGTAGTCAAACAGATGATACGCACGGCCGGTCTCAGCCGCGAAGCGATTCATGACTGCCTGAACGATGCCCGGCACGGCAGCGTGGAACGGCGTGCAGGCTTCGCGCGCCTGAAAGAACACGTCAGGATTCTGCGCCGAGCCGCGAAGGACGGGCCGATCCGGGCTGAGCGCATTCTGCCGGAACTGAATGATGTACTTGTCGTCTAGCAGCGCGCGAATGGTCTCGTCTTCAATCGGATAGATCTTGTCAACTTCGTGCGAAGTGCGGAAGCCGTCAAAGAAATGTATGAAAGGAATGCGCGATTCGAGAGTGGCGATCTGCGCGACGAGAGCGAGATCGTGGGCCTCTTGCACAGAGTTGGAAGCGAGCATCGCCCAGCCCGTTGAGCGGCAGGCCATCACGTCAGAGTGATCGCCAAAGATAGACAGGGCATGCGTCGCCAGCGTGCGCGCAGTCACGTGCATGGTCGCCGGAGTGAGCTCGCCGGCAATCTTGTACATGTTGGGGATCATCAGCAGCAGGCCCTGCGAGGCTGTGAACGTAGTGCCGAATGCTCCTGCCTGCAACGCTCCGTGCAGCGCCCCTGCGGCTCCGCCTTCACTCTGCAGCTCTTCAACGATGGGCAGAGCGCCCCATATATTCTTCTTCCCTTCCGAGCGCCACTGATCGGCCCACTCGGCCATTGGCGACGAGGGGGTGATCGGGTATATGGCAACGACTTCGGAAAGACGATAGGCAACGGAAGCCGCAGCCTCGTTCCCATCCAGGATGATCATTTGCTTATCACTCATTCGCTATGCCTCTTGCGGCGAAACCGGTGTGAGTTCAGGCTCCGCGCGATTGTGAAAGACTCGCCAATCCGCAGCCGCCGTGGAAAGCGTGGAACCACTTCACGTCCAAACACTTGAGTGGCCCGCAAGGGAGCGATCTGCGGAAGAAGAACCGCTAAGAGGAGTCTCTGCTTTGAGGCGTTTACCGGCTGTGATGCGAGACACAAGCCGACCCGTCGATACCATAATGTGAAAACATTTTTCGACTGGCGTGACGATCTGTCGATCCTGCAGCGCGCGTCAGGCCGGCGAAATCGACCGCGTCAAACTCACGCGTCTATACCGCGAACTCGTGCTCAAGCCCCCGAGGGCTTCGCATTAGTTCCAGAACGCCCTGACTTCAATTTTTCCGCGCCACGCTTCTCGATCTTCGCTTCGTCGAGAAGTTTGCCAATGGCTTCGAAGGCGGGTGTGGGACCTCGCCAGTGAAGCTCGTCGACATTTTTGAACAGGGGAATATCCGTCTTGAGCGTCGCAAGTGTGCGGAAGAGGAGTGCTTTCTTGCGTTCCCGTTCGAGAGTGTCGGCGAGGGTTGCCGCGTTGGTCACGTTCAGGTTCCAGTCGCGGTTGGACGCAGGGATCGACTCGATGTGGCCGAATTTCGCCAGCACCGTCGCGGAGGACTTCGCACCCCAGCCTGCAAGCCCCGGATAGCCGTCAGCAGCGTCGCCTACCAGGGCAAGATAGTCGGGGATGGAAGCGGGCGGAACACCAAACTTCGCGATGACACCGGGCTCATCGATAATCACGTTGGTTCGGCGAACCAGCTGAACTACGCGACTGCCGCTGACCGATTGCCCCAGGTCTTTATCGGGCGTGCAGATCACCACCTGCTCGACGCGCTTGTCTTTCGCGGCAATTGCCGCACCGGAGGCCAGCGCGTCATCCGCTTCGTACTCGACCATCGGCCACACCACAAGGCCAGCGGCCGAAAGCACCTCCTCAAGAATCGGGAACTGCGAAAGGAGATCTGGCTCGACACCCTCTCCGGTCTTGTACCGGGCCCAAAGGCCGTTCCGAAAGGATTCAATTACATGATCCGTGGCGACAGCGACGTGAGTAGCGCCGTCGCGCATCATTGCCATCATGGACGCGAGCACGCCTCGAACCGCGCCGACCTCCCTGCCCTTCGCGTCACGCGCCTTGGGCATGGCGAAGTAGTGTCGGAACAGCTCGTATGTGCCGTCGACCAAATAGACTTTCAACAAAGGCTCTCCGCTTTTGACGTTACCGGAGCTCTAGCAGAGGATCAACCTTAAACGACCGCCAGAGCCACGACAATCCGGCGCAAGATCGCACGTTGAAGCAAGAAGTTAGTCTGGAGAGGTTCCATGGAGCAGCCGAACGTGGTGAGCACCGCCGTACAAGCGACCAGAGCCGATCTGGAGCGGCACATCGCAGCTGTGGCTCCCCAGGTGCGCCGACCGGTTGAAGGCATCTTCGGCGCTGACTCGGTGAGCTGGAAGATCAACCGCGAATCGGCCTTGTTCCTCGGCGCCGGAAGGGCCGCCCTGCTCCAGCTCGCGCATCCCTGGGTGGCCGCCGCGCTCGATCAACATTCTTCCCTGTTGGCCAAACCGATCGCTCGCTTTCACAATACCTTTCGCGTTGTTTTCACCATGATTTTTGGTACATCCGACCAGGCATTCACTTCCGCCCGTGCGTTGTTCCAGATGCATACGAGAATTACTGGCGAGGTGCCGGAGAAGGTCGCTGGTTACGAAAAAGGCTCGCGCTACGAAGCGCTGAATGTACCCGCGTTGAAGTGGGTCTACGCGACTTTGATCGAGAGCGCGGTGATTGCCTATCAATGCGTATTGCCGCCCCTCCGCAGCGACGAACTCGCGCAATATTATGCCGAGTCGAAGATCCTGGCCGGCCTGTTCGGCTTGCCTCCCCGCGCGCTACCCGAAGACTGGAGCGCCTTCGAGGCATACGTCGCGGAAATGTCCAATTCCGATGCGCTTGGCGTGAGCGACCGCGCACGATACATGGCTCAGCGAATCATGTCCGGTTCCGGCTCGCGAGTCCACGTGCCTCGCTGGTACCGGGCCCTCACAACGGAGTTTCTGCCAGAGCGGTTTCGCCGGGAACTTCAATTCGACTTTGAGCAGGGGTCAGCCGCTTCCGCGCGTCGTTGGCTTCCGCGCGTATATTCCCGACTGCCGACCGCCATTCGCTTCGTCGGTCCCTATCGGGAGGCGCAGGAGCGCCTTCAAGGTCGCCCGCCGGGAATCCTGGCTCAGCGCAGCAATGTCTTCTGGATCGGGCAGCCGCGGATGCCATTCTCCAGCTGAGCCCTTTCACCAAGAAATACGTGCGCTATCGTGGGCTGCAGGTTCTGCCTGGGTGACGGCCATAAGGAAAGTGGAGTCTATACTCTGATATCGTTGGGCGATCCGCTGCGCCGCCGTGGCATCGGATTCAAGAATGAACAGGACTGCTCAAGTTTCGTTTGTACTCTTCGCCCTTCTACTGGCGTTGATCGCGTCATTGCACCTGGGCACTTTTCTCCTTACCGCTCTATTCGGCTATCTCGCCCTACAGGTTTTCCATCGTCGAGCCAGCAAAACTTTGAGTGTGGCGCTTTACCTGCTCACCGTCGTTATCGTAGGCGCAGGGCTCATATACTTTGCAGCAATCGCGTATCGCACCTTCCCGAAGATCGCCGATGCGGCCATACCGGCAATGGCTGAATTTGCAGAGAAGAACGGTATCGACCTTCCCTTCACCGACTACGCCAGCCTGAAAGTCTCCGCCCTGGAGGAAGCAAAGCAGGGAGTCGCCACAGTCGGGCGGTATGCCCGGATCGCCTCGCTGCAAACGGTGCTGCTGCTGGCCGGACTGGTCGTTGCGCTCAGCGTATTCCTCAATCCATCCTGGACAGCGGCCAGAACTGTGCCTGCCCCCGCGACCGCCTATTCCCAATTAACCACCGAGCTCGGCCACCGCTTTCGAAACCTGTATCAGAGTTTTGCCAGGGTCATGGGCGCACAGATCGTTATCGCCGCTATCAACACCATACTCACGGCGGCATTTCTGATCATCAGCAGATATCCATACACTCCCCTGTTGCTCGGTCTCGTATTCCTTTGCGGCCTTCTTCCCATCGTCGGGAACTTGACCAGCAACACGGTGATTGTCGGTGTTGGATTCACGATGTCACCGAGAATGGGACTGATCGCGCTGATCTTTCTGATCACCATCCACAAGCTGGAGTACTTCCTCAACAGCAAGATCATCGGAACCCGCATCGACAGCCCAATGTGGCTCACGCTTATCGGTCTGGTGCTCGGTGAGAGACTGATGGGTGTACCGGGAATGGTTCTCGCTCCCGTGATCCTGCATTACATCAAATCGGAAATGTCCGCTTATCGATCTGTTTCACCGGTGCCACCGCCGGCTGAATGACCCTCTAAGCAACATCAGGCGGCAGAATCACTCGCGGGATTGACCTCTGATGTCCGCACTTGGACCGCAGATCGGCCATGGCCGCGGCGCGGCTCATGCAGGATACGATGAATCAGATATGCAACTATTGCAATGTTGAAAACAAATATGACGATCCTGAGCGCCGTCGGTCGACTCATCATCTCGTACAACTCAAATGGAATGAGAGAGCCCGTGATGATGACGGTAAACCACTCGGCCCAGCGCTTTGCGAACCAGAGCCCGATGCCTTCCGTCGCAAATAGACCCGCATAGATGAAGCTCACCGCTCCAAGTTCCCACACTTGATCCTGGGGAATCTCGCAAACTCTCTGGATCGCGTGATTCAGCAGGCTGCTGCCTGGGTCGAGTCCTAGCTTCAGTACCCACCGTTCGAGTACAGTCCCCACATCGGCATGAATCAGGCTCAGCGCAGCAAAGCCAGATACGACCAGCGCAATTACCTTCAGTAACTTCAGGACCGCGATCAGCCGGAGCAAACCTGTATCTTTGTAATTCATTTCAATAAAGTTCAGCCGGTTAGTGTGATGCGCCCTGGGCGGGCAGAGTCAACTCGCACTTTCCGCGCCTCCTAGGACCAGAAACTTTCAATTCGTCACTCTCCTCTTGACAATCTAGATGTCGCGCTATTCACTAGATAATCTAGAGGAGCGGACGTGACCGGCTCCGGGCGGTTCTTGAAAGGATCATGAATGCGGTGGCTGGCCAATCTACTCACAGGATTTACATCCCTATTTCGTAAGAGCCAGCTCGAGCGGGATTTTGACGAAGAGCTGTCCCTCTATGTTGAAGACTCCTTCGCTGACAAGATGAAGAATGGGATGAATGCCGCTGACGCTCGCCGCGCGGCCCTCGGCGATCTCGGTGGTTCGCGCAATGCGGTCAAGCACCAGGTTTGGAACTCGCGATGGGAGTCGGTCCTGGAAAGTGTTCTGCAGGATCTGCGCATGGGCACACGCTCGTTAATGAAGAGCCCCGGATTCACAGCCATTGCCCTTATATCGCTGGCACTCGGCATAGGTGGCAACACGGCTATCTTCACGCTGATCAATCAGGTGCTGCTGCAGAACCTTCCTGTGCGCGACCCTCAGCAGCTCGTTGCATTTGGTGACTCGGTGTATGGGGGCGTGGCCGGCGGAATCGAGCTGGGCGGATTCGGCGGATACTTCCCATGGGACTTCTCAAAGCAGCTGGAAGCAAACCCCGGCCCGTTTCAAGGGATCGCGTCATACGGAAGCTTCTCGAACAAGGTGAGCATCCGGTTCGCGGACGCCGGCTCGTCAGGAACACCTGCCATGCTCGCACCTGCAACTCTGGTTTCAGGCAACTACTTCAATGTCCTCGGCGCACAACCTCTTCTGGGGCGCGCGATCCTTCCTTCAGACGACGCTGTTCCAGGCTCGGGGGCAGTCGTAGTTCTCAGCCATAGATTCTGGCGCCAGTCTCTGTCAGCAGACCCGGGCGTCGTAGGCAAGACAATCAACATCAATGCCACTCCTTTCGAAATCGTTGGAGTCATGCCGGAGGCATTTCACGGCTTCAAGCAGGAACTGGAGCCGTCAGATCTATGGATGCCGATCAGCATGCAGCCTGTCGTGCTGCAGCAGCCCTCCATGCTTACGCCGCATTCGGGCTTGTACTTTCTGCATGTTTTGGGTCGCTTGAGACCGGAAGCATCCGCGAGCAAATCCTCCTTCGCAGTTGCCCAGAACTGGGTCAACCAGCAGGTTCGGCTGGCAACTCTCGCCAACGAAGGCAGCAAAGCAACGCCTGAGCGTCGCGCCGAGATCAACAGGTTGACCGTGCCCCTGGTGCCTTCTGCCAACGGAGTATCGTTGATGCGCGCGCAATATGGCGACTCGCTGAAAATCCTGATGGCGGTGGTCGGGCTTGTCTTGCTCATCGCATGTGCGAATCTTGCCAACTTTCTGCTGGCCCGCGCAACCGCGCGACAGCACGAAATCGCAACACGGCTGGCTCTCGGTTCGACCCGGACACGAATTGTGCGACAAAGTCTGACGGAAACTCTGCTTTTGTCACTGACGGGCGGACTTCTCGGGTTGGGAATCGCATTTGTTGCCACGCGCGCATTGATCGCCTTTGTAAGTCAGCGCAATGGCAACCTCTCGATGAGTGCTACCCCCAATTTGCAGATAGTGCTCTTCACCCTTGGTGTATCGCTGCTCACCGCAATCTTGTTTGGGCTGGCGCCTGCGGTGCTCGCATCGCGCATTGGAAGCCGCGGTGCCCTGAACACCAGCTCGAGAACCGCGCAGGCAGCTGGCGGAAAAAGATCGCGCGTCTGGCCGAAGGTGCTTGTGACCGCTCAGGTGACCCTTTCCCTCGTGCTTCTGGTCGGAGCTGGCCTGCTGTTGCGCACACTGCGCAATCTCCAGAATCAGGACTACGGCTTCGAGCGCTCCCACCTGCTGCTTGCCGATTTCGGCGAAAAGCTTGCAGGCTATCAGCCGCGTCAGGTACCCGCACTTCACCAGCAACTCATCGAACGGCTGTCTGCAATTCCGGGCGTTCAATCGGCCGCGCTTTCGGCAACTCCTCCCGTCAGCAACGGCGCCTGGAGTTCCGACATAAAACCTGAAGGCTATACCCCGGCGCCGAAAGAAGACATGGTGTCGCTCCTCAACAGGGTTTCCGGGCGATACTTCGAGACTGCTGGAATCTCAATCGTCGCAGGTCGTCCGATCAGTCCTGAGGATACGGCCAGCAGCCTGAAAGTAGCCGTCATTAACCAGACAGTCGCCAAGAAGTTCTTCCCGCACGGGGATGCAGTTGGCCGCAAACTTGCGATCGGCATCGACTCGGTCGCCGGTCCCTGGATAATCGTAGGAATCGCCCGCGATACCCGTTCGCAGAATCCTCGTGAGACTGATCCGATCCGGATGACGTATCTTCCGCTCGCACAGATAGAACCCTACATGCCGGAGGGGAAAAATGCACCGGCCTCCCAAGCCACTGCCAGCCGGGAAGAGAACCAGGATCGCTACGCGGACATCATTCTGCTGCGAACCACCGGCGACCCGTCGAAGGTTTCCGCCGACCTGCGTGCAGCCGTGGCGTCGATTGATCCGAATCTGCCCATCTTGAAAATCACGACGATACGGGAGCAGGTGTCGGATCTCATCGCGAACGAAGAGTTGATCTCCACGTTGACAAGCGTCTTCTCAGCGCTTGCCCTGCTGCTGGCAGCGATCGGGCTCTACGGAGTCATGAGCTACAACGTGGCCCAACGCACTCCCGAAATTGGAGTGCGGCTGGCCCTGGGAGCCCGAATGGAAAGCGTCCGCTGGATGATCCTGCGGGAGTCTATCGTGCTCCTCACAATCGGAGTGACGGTTGGTCTGCCGCTCACCATCGCTGGAACACACGGCATTCAGAGCCAGCTGTTTGGACTTAGCGCAACCGATCCCCTGACGATTGCCCTCGCCATCGCCATGATCGCCGCAATGACTCTGCTGGCAACATGGATCCCGGCGACAAGAGCCTCAAGAGTCGATCCGCTGATTGCGCTGCGTTACGAATAGGCTGCTGGCAAATCTGCTGGCGCACAACGCATCAGGATCAACCCTCTGGTAACGCATTTGATTTGATACGCTGATCGCGTGCCCAACTCAAGCTCTGGGATCTATGTTGAGATTTTGATCCACAAGCCGCTGGAACGAATCTGGCAGCTCACCCAGGACCCCGCCCTGCACCAGCGCTGGGACCTGCGGTTCACGCGCATCGAGTATCTGCCACGCGCGACATCTTCTGAGCCGCAAAGATTCCTCTACGAGACGCGCATCGGCTTTGGGCTAGCAATCAAAGGGACAGGCGAGAGCGTTGGCGAACGCACCCTCGAATCCGGCAAGGCCACATCTTCGCTGAAGTTCGCCTCCGACGATCCCAAATCGCTCATCTGCGAAGGCTCAGGCTACTGGCGATACGTGCCCATACAGGACGGCGTCCGCTTCTTCACCTGGTACGACTACCAGGTACGCTTCGGCACATTCGGTCGCTTCATCGATCGCATCGCCTTCCGCCCGCTTATCGGATGGGCCACCGCATGGAGCTTTGATCGACTTCGTCTCTGGGCTGAAGAGGATCAGTCACCTGAATCATCGCTGCGTCTTGCCATCACTCACGCCATTGCCCGCTTGAGCATCGCCTTCATCTGGATCTGGCACGGCCTCGTTCCCAAGCTGATCTTCAGTCAGATCGACGAGCGCACAATGCTTGCGCAGGCCGGACTTCCACTTCACTTACTGCCATGGATCGGCGCGCTCGAAATTGTCTTTGGATTGCTCTTTCTCGCTGCCTGGAATCGGCGCTCTCTGCTACTGGTCAACTCGACTTTCATGGTCATCGCGACTATGGTCGTCGCGATCTACTCCCCCGCTTATCTCTCCGCCGCTTTCAATCCTGTCACGCTGAATCTCGCTGTCGTCGCGCTTTCGATTATCGGCTGGATCACTGCCGGAGTTCTGCCATCAGCCCGTCGTTGCCTTCGCAAGCCGCTCAAGGGGAAAGCATGATTTCCATCTACCAGCAGGTACTCGGCTCAGACTTCCACAAGCTTCATCCCCAGATCCAGCGTCGATTCGGCTTTCATTCGGGCAGTGGGATCGCAGCGGTCGGCACGGGCGTGATGGAAGAGATTTGGCACGGTGCCTTCTACACGCTGCCCTTTCTCTACGTAGGCACATGGCGCAGCATCATGTTCCCCGAGCAGGGCCGCAACGTGCCATTCACCATCCAGAACTATGCATACCGCGATCAACTTGGCCGCGAAACCGTCACCTGGGTCCGTACCTTTTCAACCAGCAAGCGCCGCCGCTTCGACGCATACATGATCCACAGCGAAAAGCGCGGCTGCATCGTTGACTACCTCGGCACGCATCAGCATCTTGCTGTGGACATCGAGATGAGCGTTGCTCCCAACGGCGGTCTCAGCCTCGTCTCGGGAGCACAGCGATTTTACGAGGGACCGGTTGCTTTTTCGTTCCCATTGCTGTTCTCAGGTGTGGCAAATGTATGTGAGTGGTACGACGACGATGAGCAGTGCTTCCGGATCGAGGTGAACGCCTCCAACCGCACGTGGGGGCCGCTGTTCGGCTATAGAGGCAAGTTCCAAGTCGAGTGGCTGAAGGTCCCGCCCACTCCAATCCCGGCCGACATTGTCCCCAAGCGCGTGGAGAAACGGGAGTGACATTGAAGACGTGGCCTCACTTCCGTCGACCAGAAGTGAGAACTGACAACCGACAACTGATAACGGCTTTTAAAGCACTCTTGCCAGCCAGTGCCCTGTATGCGAGTGCAAACTTTGCGCGATTTCTTCCGGCGTCCCTTCGGCGACGATCTTGCCGCCACCCTCGCCGCCTTCCGGCCCGAGATCGATGACCCAGTCCGCAGACTTGATCACATCCAGGTTGTGCTCGATCACGATCAGCGAGCCGCCGCCATCGATCAGCTTCCGGAACGCAGTCAGCAGCTTCGAAACATCGTCGAAGTGCAACCCGGTCGTCGGCTCATCCAGGATGTAGAGCACCCGGCTCGCCTGCGAGGGCTTCGCCGACGCGTTCGCCGACCGCACTTGCGCCAGGTGCGCCGCCAGTTTTACGCGCTGCGCTTCGCCGCCCGAAAGCGTAGTCGCCGATTGCCCGAGTCTCAGATACCCAAGCCCAACCTCATCGAGCACCGCGAGCTTTTCCAGCAGTCGCGTTTGCCCAGTGAAAAAGCGCAGCGCCTCTTTCACCGTCATCTGCAGCACTTCGTGAATGTTCTTGCCCTTGTACTGCACCTGAAGGATGCGCGCCTGATAGCGAGTGCCGTTGCAGTCTTCGCAGGGCAACTCCACATCCGCGAGGAATTGCATCTCCACGGTCACGGTTCCGTCGCCCTCGCAGGTGTTGCAGCGTCCGCCCGGTACGTTGAAGGAGAAATGCCCCGGCGTCAGACTCAGCTTCTTTGCATCCGGCTGCGCTGCGAAAAGTTCGCGAACGAGGTCGAAGCCCTTGATGTAAGTAATCGGATTTGATCGCGGCGTTCTTCCAATCGGCGTCTGATCTACCAGCACAACGTCGTTCAGGCGCTCAGCCCCAGCCAGCGACCGAAAAACGCCCGAAGGATCGCCTCCGTCTGTCTGCCCCAGTGCCCTCGCCACCGCACGATAAAGCACCTGGTGCACAAGGGTCGACTTTCCTGAACCCGACACACCTGTAATCGCCACGAGCATGCCCAGTGGAATCTCTACATTCAGCCCGTGCAGGTTATTGGCCTCTGCCCCTTTGAGCACCAGTTTCTCGCGCCCCCACTCCCGTCGGCGCGTCGGAACTGGAATCGCGATCTTTCCAGATAGATATTTGCCCGTCAGCGAATTCGGATTCGCTTCGATCTCCGCCAGCACTCCCTCGGCAAGAATCTTTCCGCCAAACTCCCCTGCTCCTGGCCCGAGATCCAGTAGATGATCCGCGGCCCGCAGAACATCTGAATCGTGCTCGACTACGACGATCGTGTTGCCGAGATCGCGCAGCTCTTTCAATATTCGAATCAGCCGGTCCGTGTCGCGCGTATGCAGCCCGATCGAAGGCTCATCCAGCACATACAGCGCGCCAACCAGGTGCGATCCCAGCGACGTTGCAAGCTGAATGCGCTGCGCCTCTCCACCCGACAATGTCGAAGCCAGCCGGTCGAGCGTCAGGTATTCGAGCCCCACCGCATCCAGAAAGCTCAGCCGCTGCTGAACCTCTTCAAGAATCGGTCCCGCGATCTCATCCTGCATCGGCGTCAGCTTCACGTTGGCAAAGAAATCCTTTGCCTTCGCAATCGTCAGCGCGGCTGACTGGCAGATATTCAGATTATTAATCCGAACCGCCCGCGCCTCGGCTCGCAGTCTTTGTCCGCGACACTCCGGACACTCCGCGTACCCACGATATTTGCTCAGCATCACGCGTACGTGCAGCTTGTATTTCTTTCGCTCCATCGCAGCGAAGAACGCGTGGACGCCTTCGAATGAGCCCTTTCCGCGCAGCACGGTCTCGCGAGCAGCTTCGCTCATTTCGCGCCAGGGAACATCCATGGGGATGCCAAGCGAGCCGGCCTGCTTCTTCATATCCGTGAACCACGACCTGTACTTCGGCCGATTCCACGGATCGATCGCACCGTCACTCAGGCTGAGCCCTTTATCAGGAATCACGAGGTTCAGATCGTAATCGACCGTATTGCCAAATCCCTGGCATCGCGGGCAAGCCCCAAACGGATTGTTGAAGCTGAATAGTCGTGGCTCAGGCTCCTTCCCTGGACGATGGCAATTCGTACACTTGTAATCCCCCGAGAATCTCAGTCGAACGCGTTCCGCATCCTCTTCGCGGGGAACCGTCTCGAAGATCGCCTCGCCACCTTCTCGATACGCAGTCTCTGCCGCATCCACAATTCGGGCGCGATTCTCAGCATCGATCACGATTCGATCCAGCAACACGTAAACCGGCTGCGCAAAATCGACGTCGATCAGCGACTCCGGCGTAGAGAACTCGTAGATCTTTCCGTCCTGATAGAGCCGGTTGAATCCAGCTGCGCGCAACTCCAACAAGCGGGCCTTGAGTCCCTCGCTCAGTGGCTCCGCTACAGCAGCAGCACTGGCTGCCTTTGCGCTCGACTTCACGGTAGACTTAGCCCGCTTCACCGGCTTTGGCGCAGCCTTCTCCGTCGAAGCCGCTGGAATCTCGTGCTTCACAGGAAACAGCGCATGCAGCCGCGTCCCCTCGCCCAAGGCAAGGACCGACTCGGCAACTTCGTCAATCGAGTCGCGCTTCACCAGCCCGTCGCAGTAGATGCAGTGCACCTCGCCACAGCGGGCGTAGAGCAACCTCAGGTAGTCGTAGATCTCCGTAGCTGTGGCGACTGTCGAGCGTGGATTCCGCGTGGTGTTCTTCTGCTTGATGGCAATAGCCGGAGCCAGGCCGTCGATCTCGTCCACGTCCGGTTTTTCGATTCGCTCCAGGAATTGCCGCGCGTACGCCGATAACGACTCGACATACCGCCGCTGCCCCTCGGCGTAGATCGTGTCGAACGCGAGCGAACTCTTCCCTGATCCCGACACGCCGCTGACCACCGTCAGCTTGCCATGCGGAATCTCGCAGGAAATGTTCTTCAGATTGTGGGTCCGCGCACCGCGGATAACGATCGCGTCGTTCGATGAACTCAAAGGGAAGACACCGGGATAATGAATTGTTACGGCAGCGTCCTGCGCCTCGAGCAGTGACACAGAGTCCTCAGAGAGGCTCAGAGCGCAACCGTCCATCCTTCATTATAAAGCGCCGCGCAACTCCTCGTTTCGCACACGCTGGGGTGCAGCGAGACGAGGGCCCGTTCTGAGATCCAAATCCAAAACTGTTTTTGGAAAAAGTAGAAGTGATAGCGCGCCACTCGCTGAACTTGCTCAGCATTCCCGGCTTTCAGGTTTCCCGGGCGGGCGCGCAAACACTAGAGAACCACAGAAGAACTAGGCAGCCAAAGCCGATCCCGCCCGGGCTGAAGCCGCTGCGAGTACCGGTAAAGAGTATTCAGGTTCAGCCATCAAGCTGTCCTCTCGGTTCAGAATGGCCGACAGACTCATCAGCACCTCCGAAGCACACGCGGGACACTGATTGGCGTTATTTCCAATCGCGTTGCAATCCTGGCATAGATACGCACTGGTGAGAGGGAAATGTTGGAGCATCAGGTATGAATCAACATCGCCCGATCTTCTTGAAGCGGTGGAAAGCATGTTTGTCACCTGGTGTTCATAATGATTTGCAAGGCCGGGAAGAACCTTGCATGTACTGATGAAAGGATGCCCCAGAAAGGGCCGAAGATGCTCTCCACTTAAGTGATTCAAGGCTCACGAAAGGGGCAATTTTGGGGTTACTTAACCGGTCTCGGCAGTTACTTGAGGACATGTGACGCGTCGCACAAAGTCCATTACTAAAGTCGTAGCACCACTTCCAACCCCAAGTAGATTCCGGCCTTACAGACCAAGAAATTGACACAAAGTATTTATGGCGGCCGCTACCCAGGTAACCATCTCACCTCGGGACACCGGCCGCCGCGAATCTACTTTGTAAACGGCTTTTGCATGTCATCGAACTCGTGTTCACGTTCCACGCCCTTGTGAGCCAGCTTGTCGGCTTCGCGTTCTACCCGCTCCCGTTCCGTGGGAACCGGATTGATGCGCTTATCCGTGTGGGTTGGTTCCGGGCGATCCGGCACATTCATGTTCTGGGGATTTGTATCTGCCATGCTTTTCCTCCCAGCCGTCTTCGATGCGGCTTCAGCACGGGCTGGATGCACGCTGATGGTCTACCTTGCTTATGTCAGCCGATTCGTCGCAGCCACACGTCCATACCAGAGCCCTGAATCCTTGATCGTCCTCTTCTGATCGCGGTAATCCACATAGATCAGCCCATATCGTTCTGTGTGCCCATTGCCCCACTCAAAATTGTCGATCAAACTCCACGCGTGGAATGATCGCACCTTCGCGCCATCCTTGATCGCTCTTGCCAGTTCCGACAGCTCCTGCTGAAACCACGCAATCCGGCGCGTATCCGGCACTCGTCCATTTTCTTTCTCGTACGGGGCATCGAGATAGCCGCATCCGCTCTCCGTTATCTCGATGATCGGATGGTCGTACTCCTTCGAGATCTGCATCACGAGGTCGTAGATTCCATGCGGCCAGACTTCGAGACCCGATTCGGTCAGCGGGCCTTCCGTCGGCATTTCGGCGCGGAATCGCGTATAAGGATCACGTCCTGTCGCCGGATCCGACTCGATCTCGGTGCCGCTGAATCCTCCGCCGCTGAAAGACTGCACCTTGCTCGCATCTGACACATGCCGCCGCGTGTAGTAGTGGAAGCCGACCCAATCGAGCGGAGCGTGCATGATCTCTTCATCGCCCGGCTTCATCCCCATCTTGTCGTAGGGCGACTCTCCGACAAACGCTTTCGGATACCGCCCATGCATCGCCGCCTCTAACAGGAACACGTTGTTCATCGCGTGATACCGCGCGGCCGCAGCACGGTCCTCTTCAGAATCTGTCTTGGGATACGCCGGGCACATGCCGTACGCACTGCCCACCGTTGCTTTCGAAGATGCCGCCTTGATGGAGCGCAGCGCCTGCCCCTGCGCCAGGGTCAGCGTATGAAGTGCCTTCAGGAAATCGTCGAAGTTCGCGCGGCACGGAGCAAGTGCCCCAACGCCATAACCCATGTAAGCCACCGACCACGGCATGTTGAACGGAGCCCAGATCGTGATCCGATCGCCTAGGTGCTTTGCCAGGATGCCCGCGTAGTCGGCGTAATATCCCGCGAGGTCGCGATTCGGCCAGCCGCCCTTGTCTTCCAGGGCTTGAGGCAGGTCCCAGTGATAGATCGTACAGAACGGTCGCAATCCATTCTTCAGCATCTCGTCCACGAGCCGGCTGTAGTGGTCGACGCCCTTCATGTTTGCCGCGCCCGTTCCGGTTGGCTGAATACGAGGCCATGAAATCGAAAACCTGTAGCTTTTCTGGTTCAGCTTTTTCGCGAGCGCCATGTCCTGCGCATAGAGGTGGTATTGATCGCACGCGACGTCTGCGTTCGTCCCGCCCTTCACCTTCCCGGGCGTGTGAGTGAAACGGTCCCATATCGATTCGCCTTTGCCATCCTCCTGCCAGGCGCCTTCCACCTGGAAAGCCGCAGTCGCGGTTCCCCAAAGGAACCCATCCGGAAATCGCGCCGCTTCAATCTCGCCACGGGAAATTGAGCCGGGCATCTGCGCGTGAACCTCGCCACCGCTTTGGGCGCGGTTCTCCGCGCGCGACATGCGCTCACCTACCAAAGCTCCGCCCGCCGCAGCTAATGAATTTCCTAAAAATGCGCGTCGATCCATGCTTCCTCCAACCGCCGCAAACCTAACATTCGCCAAACTGTGTAGTCAATCGTTTCAGCAGTCGAAAAGTTCTTAGAAGAACAGGCTGTCATGGTGATCAGCAATTCGCAACTTCTTGAAAAAGACTGTCATGATGAGCGGAGTTCGCAAAGCGAACGGAATCGAACCACCCGCTGTTGCTTCTCTGAAGCCGATCAGTCTGGCAAAAGAGCTATGGCTTGAAAGAAGCAGGAGCGCGCTATCCGATCCGCTTGTCGCCCCTTAGTTCGTCTAACTCTCAACCGATAAACTTGATGTTGAGGTACTCGTGCGTCTTTTCGCCATACTCGCTGCCCTTCTCTGCTCGCCCGCTTTCGTCTTGCCCCTATCGCAAAAGCCTCAAGATCCCCCGCCCCAGTCGACGCAGAGCAATGACCAGGCTCCGGGCATTGCACCCGAACTCACGGACGCTGAAGCCGCCATCGCCTCGTCCGACTGGAAGACCGCCGCAGCCCGGCTTGACGCCTATCTTCAGACCCATGCCACCGACGCTAGAGCTCTATTCGACGCCGGGTATGTCGCCGACCACCAGGATCAACTCGACCGCGCCGCTGCTTTCTACCGCCGTGCGGTTGAAGCTAACCCAAACTCCTTCGAATCCCATCTTGGCCTTGGCCTTCTGCTTGCCCGTCAGGGCAAACGCGACGAGGCGCACTCCGAGCTCATCGCCGCCACCACCCTCAATCCCGGCGAGTCCGGGCCCGAGTTGAAAGCCCGCGCCTGGCGCGCCCTTGCCCGGCTCGACAAACCCGGACCGGATGGAGAGGGCAATGCCAACGTCGCTTCTAACGAACTCCTGGAAGCCCTCAAAATCAGCAGAGAAACCGCCGACGATACTCTTCTAGCGGCCGACCTCGCCGAAGACTCAGGCAAGCACGATGCAGCCGAGACTGCCTATCGCCGCGTACTCGCCGGCGATCCCAAGTCGGTCGCCGCAAACTCCGGCCTTGCCCATGTCCTGATCGAGCGCAAACAGTACCCTGAAGCCGAAAAGTTGGTCCGCGCCGCCCTGCAGCTGGAGCCTGAGAACCCCGTCCTCAGCGCTCAGCTTGCCACCGTGCTCGCTGCTCAGAACAACGCCGACGCCTTGCCCCTGCTGCAGAAGCTCCACGCAGCGCATCCCGAAAACCTTGCGATTACCGGCATGTTGGCCGATGTCCTGGCCGAGGCCGGAGACGCGGCTGGCTCCGACAAGCTCTACACCATGCTCCTGGGCAAAAACCCGGATGACATTTCCTTGCTCGTCTCTCACGGCCAGAACCTGGTTCGGCAACAGCAGTACACTCAGGCGTTGGCCGTCTTCGACAAGGCCACCAAGCTCGACTCCGCAAACGCCGACGCCTGGACTGGAATCGCGTTCAGCGCATCGAAACTCCACCAGCCTTCGCTCGCGATCCATGCCCTGACGATGCGCTCCAAATTTCTTCCTGATGTGTCAGCAACCTACTTTCTGTGGGCCACATCGTATGACACATTGAACGACAAGGTGGCAGCTATCACCTACTACCACCACTTCTTAGAATCGTCAGGCGGCAAGTTCCCCGACCAGGAATGGCAGGCCAAGCAGCGGCTACTGGTTCTCGAGAAAAAGCGATAAGTACGCCGGGCGTTCATCGGACAACGTAGTAGAGACCGTTTCGATCGTACTGAAACAAAAGACGCTTTTCACTTGCACATTTTCCCGGGTTGCTCCTATATTCTGATAACCACCTGGCCAAATGCTGGCACCTGTTCAAGTTCGGGCAGATTGACAGTTCCGGGGGCCCTTTCTCCATGAGAAAGGCAAGTGATGTTAAACACTGGCAAAGGAACTGAGTTCTGCTGAAATCCCGCTCTAGCGGAGGTTCCTCATGCGGTCCCTAGCTTGCTCCATCACGGTCCTCGCCTTCGCAGCCATCGCTATCCCTGCCTGCGCATCGCATCCCGACGAAAAGATCATCGACCAGCAGACTATTTCTGCCCTTGAGGCGCGCATCCCCACCGCTCAGCCTCGTGAACAAGCCTTTCTCTATGCCGAGCTCATCCACCAGATGACTGAGTTCAGCATGAAGCAATATGCTGCCGGTGAAACGGATAAGGCCACCGATCTTCTCAAGCAGATCCAGAACGTGACCAAGAAGCTCCACCTCAGCATGGCTGACAATAACAAGCGCCTTAAAAATGCCGAGATCCTTCTCCGTCACACGGCCTTCCGGCTCACCGAGTTCCTGCACAACAGCAGCACCGATGACCGCGAAGTAGTCGAGGCCGCCCTCGCGCAGGTCAACAAGGCTGAGAGCGAGACCATGCTCGAAGTCTTCCATAAATAAGAGCTCCTGAGACCCCCCGAACGGTCACCGGTGGAATCGTGTGCTCGTTGCCGCTCCCTTTGCTATGTGATTGAATGGAACGCAAGGTGACAGCGCACGTCATGCGTTCCTTCGTCAATCTTCCCGCCGCGCTCGTCCTCTGTCTCATCGCGCACAGCGCCTGCGCACAAAAACAGCATCACGATCCACTCACTGAGGCTCAGGTCGATAAGATCCGGGAAGCCGGCATCGACCCCAATCAACGGGTAAAGCTCTACACCGCCTACGTCAGCGAACACGTGAACGCCGTCAAGGCACTGACGAATCGCGGCAAATCCGAAGCCCGCGCGAGTCGCCTCGATCAGGAATTGCAGGATGTAGCCACGCTGATGGACGAGCTTGGCTCCAACCTTGATGTGTACTCTGACCGCCACGCCGACATGCGGCCTGCTCTCAAGAGTCTGGCCGAGTTGTCACAGCAGTGGCTGCGCACGTTACGCGCCCTCGCCGGCGAAAACGGCTTCGATCTTTCGCGCAAGGAAGCCATCGAAGCCGGACAGGATGTCGCTGACCAGGCGCAGCGCCTCTTCACTGAGCAGACCACCTACTTCGACGCGCACAAAGACGAACGGGGCCAGGAACGCGCCGAACCCAAACCGCAATAGCGATTCTCCCTGTTGTCACTCCTGAATCTCTCCTCGGTCGCCACTCTTGCACGCTCGTTGCCTGGTCCCCTGGTAGCCGTATTCCCAGGGCCCCTGCCTGCCTCTCATGTGCTACTTTCAAATTTGGTGACCGTAGACCTCATCCCCATTTTTGAACAGGAATATCGTGCATTGCGCCCGCGAGCGCCGATCCTTCCAATCGCCGTTCGCTTCCGCCGTTTCACATCTCTCAACACCACCATCCGTCTGCGCGAAGGAAAGATATTCGTCAGCCTTTCTGACCTCATCGAAGGCGCGCCCGAGAGCGTGATCCGCGCCATCGCGCACATCCTTCTTGCCAAGCTGTACAAAAAGCCCATCGACGCGTCACACAATGTTCGCTTCAAGCGCTTCACCACTAGCGCCGCCGTCACGCGTCAAACCGAACTCATCCGCCACGCCCGTGGCAGCAAGCGCTACACCGGGCCAAACGGCCACTTTTACAACCTCGATGAGGTGTTCGATTCGCTCAACGAACGCTTTTTCAACGGAATGCTAGGGCGCCCCGACCTCACCTGGAGTGAAGGCATGGCGCGCCGTTCCCTGGGCCACTACGACGCGGCGCATAACACCATAGTCGTGAGCCGCGTATTCGATCGGCCATCAAGCCCGCGCTACGCAATCGAATACCTGCTTTACCATGAAATGCTTCACCTGAAGCATCCAGTAAAAATGCGTGGTCTGCGCCGTTGCGTACATTCTCGAGAGTTCAAAGCCGACGAGGCCCGTTTCCCCGATCTCCGCGAAGCCATTGCCTTCCTGAAGCGCCTCTAACGCCTTCAAGGACTGGTCCGCCGACCCGCTGATCCGGTGAAGCTGACCTAGACAACAACCTCAGCGACTTTTCATTGATTTCGGGGTCTGCACAGGCATAAGCGGGCTTCGCCCATTCTCGCCTCCGATTCATGCAAGCGCAACTCCAACTCACCTAGGAGTTTACCCGGTAGTCAAAAGCCCCTGGATTTGAAACACTGCGTCAGTTCCCCAGCGACCTTTAAGATCTTGCAACGAACCATGCGCCTCTGAATCTAGCTGTTCCATTCGCCGAACTTCTCAGATACAAGAGTTTGCTCAACCGGAACAAGGAACAACATGGTAACGCTTCAGACATTGAGACGGGTTCTGATCCTCGATGACGAACAGATCATCGCCAATACACTCGCACTAATCCTCAATCGCAATGGCTTTGATGCGCAGGCAGTCTACACCGCCCAGGACGCAATCAACACTGCGTCACAGCTGTCACCCGATGTATTGATCAGCGACGTCATCATGGAGGGTATGACCGGAATCGATGCGGCAATCCGCATCTCCAGGCTCGTCCCAAATTGCCGCATTATTTTGTTCTCAGGTCAGGCCGCCACTGCCGATCTTCTTCAACGTGCCGAGGCTGACGGGCACCATTTTGAAATTCTCGTCAAGCCAATCCATCCACGCGTACTGCTCCATCACCTTGAGGCCACTCAGTAGCGGACTTGGCCGGTCTCGGTAGGCGATGCTGGCGCCGATGGGAAGAATACCGAGAAAACCGTCCAGCTCTCCCCTGGTTCGGTGCTGCTCCGCACTTTGATCGTTCCCTCATGCTTCCGAACGATATTGGAGCTCACCCACAGACCCAGCCCTGTCCCCACATCTCGCTTTGTTGTGAAGAAGGGCTCGAACAGCTTCTTCCTTGTCTCGGTAGAGATGCCCGGACCGTTGTCGCAGACGGTAAGGCGGGCACCATGCCGCATTATTCCGCCTCGTTCCTGCGCTTGCTGAATTCGAATGACAATGCGGCCCTTATTGGGCACGGCATCGATGCTGTTATTCAGCAGATTCGCAAACAGCTGGCGTATCTCGCCGGCAATCCCAAAAATGCTTGGATCCTGTTTGATCTGCGTCTCTATCGAGATCTGCTTGTTGCGAGCCCGCGCGGAGAACACGGACACTAGTGGAGTTACAAGTTCGCCCAGCGTCAGCTGCCGTGCACCCTTCGTCTCCCGATAGAAACCAAGTGTCTGCTTCGTCAGAAGCGCTACACGGGCAAGCTCCTGTTGCGCGTGCTGCAGGAAGCCCTTCCCGGCCTCGTCCGTCATGTAGCTCTGAGCGAGATAAACAAGATTCGTCACTGCTTCCAGAGGATTGTTAATCTCATGCGCGATCGTTGCCGCCATCCTGCCCACAGTCGCAAGTCTCTCCGTGGTATGCAGCGCTTTTTCAACCTTTTTCTGCTGCGAAACATCCCGGGAAATACTGGCCACTCCAACAATATTTCCAATCTCGTCACAGACAGGAGATAGCGTAAGAGAGACCTCGATATTCTCACCGTCTTTCCGCTTCCGGACCGTTTCGAAATGCTCTGTTCGTTCTCCCCGAGCAACAGCAGACATGATCCTGTCCTCATCTGCAAAAACGTCCTGCGGGATAATCTTCCGCACCGACTGCCCGATCATTTCTTCCGCGGTATAACCGAACATCCGCTCTGCACAGGGATTCCAGCTGGTTACGATTCCGTTCAGATTCTTCCCGATAATCGCGTCATCGGACGACTCGACAATTGCCGCCAGCCGCTGCGAAGCGTCCAGCGCCTCCTGTAACTTTGCCTGGCTATTTTGTATCTCCCGACGAATCTCAAACTCGCCGCTGATATCGGTACTGGTTCCAAACCAGCGCGTGATCGCTCCCACGGGGTCGCGGAGCGGCACCGCTCGCGTCAGAAACGGGCGGTACTCCCCACTCTTGTCTTTGAGGCGCGACACCATCTCAAAGGGATCGCCTGATGCCAGCGAAGCGTTCCACTTCGTCAGCACCTGCTCCAGACCTTGCGGGTCGTGAACCGACCTCCACCCCCATCCGCAATTCTGATCCGGTGTTGTGCCCGTGTACTCGTACCAGCGTTGATTGAACCAGTGCACATAGCCATCCGGGTCCGCCATCCATACCAGCTGCGGCATGGCATCGGCCATGCTTCGGAACTCCTCTTCGCGGCGGCTGAGCGCGTCCTCGGCCCTCTTGCGATTTGTAATGTCGCCAACGACTCCGAAGAACCGCGACGATCCGACCATGCGGCGTCCTTTGGAGTGGTGATAGCGAAGTCCCCACTCCGGATGCTGATATCGGTATTCGAGTTCCAGAGTGCCGGTCCGCTGGCACTCCGCCATTGCGTAACGCATCTGCGGCCAATCGGCAGGATAAACACGGGATGACCAGGTTTTGTAAATCTCTTCTTCGGTCGCACTGGCGTCGGTCCCGTACATGCGATGCATCTCCGGCGACAACGTCCGCGTGTTCTCTACCGGGTCCCACTCCCAGGTACCCACCTCCGCCGCCTCCTGAGCCAGCCGCAGACGCTGTTCACTTTGCTCGATTAGCAGCCTGTTCGCGACCCGCTCCGTCATATCAACGGCGAGAACGAAGATGCCTTCGACCTCAGCCTTCCGCGAAAGAATGGGGTCGTAGCTGAAATCAAAATAGCGATCTTCCAGCGCGCCGCTGGACGCCTGGCGAAGCGACACCTTGAAGTCCCTACCGTGGTAGGCAATCCCGGTACGGAACACGCCTTCCAGCAGCTCATACACGCCTGAGCCTTCCAGTTCCGGCAGCGCTTTGTGTATGGGCAAGCCAAGTAGGTCAGATTCACGCACTCTCCCGGTTGCGCGAACATATAGCTCATTTACAAACTTGTAGCGGTGATCTTTGCCTTCGAGATAGGCGATCGCAATGGGAACCCGTCCCAGCAATCCAGCCAATCTTGATTCGGTGCTCCCTGGCTTCCCTTCAGCGAGTTCCAAGGCATCACGGTGAGAAATCGCCATCTAAGATTCGCGCTCCCGGGGTCGTTTCGTTACGCGCGGCAATTCTGCAACGCAGCTCGGTCGGAGATCCGACTGTTCTGCATTCACGTGATTCCCTTTTGGATAAACCGGAACGGCGTCAGAAAATGACCTAAATTCAAAGGGGATGCGAAACTCACCCCATGCACCCATGAAACTTGGATTGCGAAATCGATTTTCCAGTTGTATACGCCGCTGAAAACTCCGCCCCAGGTACCCCTGGACACTTTTCAGACGGCTGCCGCGGCAGCATCCGGCTCGGATAGCGGATGCCTACTGGCCCACCAGATCAGTCCGGCTCCCACCACCACCGAACCAAGGCTAGCCAGCTGTGCGTTCGATAAGCCCGCCAGCACCCTCGGATTACGCCGAATGAACTCAACCAGAAAACGCGCTATCCCGCTGAGAATCAAATACTCGCCTACGATCGCACCAGTCCCGTGCCGCTTTCCTCCGCGCCACCAGAGATACCAGCCGATCACCAATCCCACCGCAAACTCGTAGAGAGGGGTCGGATGCACCCGCAATCCCGGCGGTGTCGGTTCGATTCCATTCGGAAAGCCCATTCCCCAGGGCAGCTTTGTTTCGATCCCGTAGCACCCGTCGCCGGAGAGAAAACACCCGATCCGCCCGATGCCATATCCAATCGCGGCCGCTGGCGCAGCCAGGTCTAATGTCCGCAGCGCGCCAATCTTCGCCCACCAACCCTGAAATAGAAGCGCCGAAATCCCGAACACCATGCCGCCAAACCACGCAAATCCGGCGGTATCCCAAAGCACCCGCCATCCAAGATCCCGAAACTCGCTTGGCGTGTCAATGACATGCCAGAGCTTCGCGCCGACAATCCCGGCCAGCACTGCGATGGCGACCATCCCCACAGCGTCCGCATCCTGACCCGCCCGCTTGAAGCCGCGATCCATCACTATGGCCGCAGCCACCGCCGCCAGCCACAACATCAGCCCGAAAGTCGGGATGCTGAAATGCCAGAGATGTATGTAGGGAACCATTCTTCTTCAGTATAGACGTCCGGAACTTCGGCGTAGTTACAAGCGTTTACGTCCACCTCGGACGCCGGGATTTTCACAGAAAGCCCCTGCTTTCACCACCTTCTCGCGCGATACTAATTCCATGGCCACCATCACCTACCAGGGACTCGAGGTTCTCTATACCCGTCAACAGATAGCGGAGAAGGTCGCGGAGATGGGCGCGAGAATCGCGCATGATCTGAATGACGAAAAGCTGGTGATGGTAGGCGTCCTGAAAGGAGCAGCGCTCTTCCTGGCCGATCTAGCTCGCAGCATCAATGTCGACACCACCTTCGACTTCGTAGCCGTTTCCAGTTACGGAAAGGGCCAGCGGTCCTCGGGAGCCGTCAAACTGATTAAGGACCTCGATGAGCCAATCGAAGGCAAGAACGTATTGATCGTTGAAGACATTCTCGATACCGGCCTTACCCTCTCATATCTGCGGAAGGTCTTCCTCCAGCAGAAACCAAAGACGCTTCGCATCGCCGCCCTCCTCGACAAGCCCTCGCGCCGGATTGAGAAGATCGAAGCCGACTACGTCGGATTCTCCATACCAAACTTATTTGTCATCGGCTATGGAATGGACTATGCCGAGCGATATCGCAACCTGCCCGACATCTGCCTTATGGCGCCCGATCACCCCGAATAACCCGGAGCCGAAAGATTCCGTATGTCCGAACGCGAAGTTCTCATCGCGGCCTATCGCGATTTCAACGCCCGTAACATCGAAGCCGTAATCTCACGCATGCATCCTGAAGTCGAATGGGCGAACGGGATGGAAGGCGGACACGTCCATGGAAAAGACGCCGTGCGGGACTACTGGACGAGGCAATTCACAGCATTTAGCCCGCGAGTCGATCCAGTTTCCATCGACCCTGACACAAACAATAACTGGGTGGTTTCTGTACACCAGGTCGTCCACGACGTAAAAGGCAACCTCCTTATCGACGCAATCGTCTACCATACGTATCAATTCCGGGACGGCCTCATCGTCCGCATGGATATTGCTCAAACCAGCCCTTTCGCTGGCTAATGCTCATGAATCGGCCACTAGTTCCTTTCGTCATCTCCGTACCTCCGTTGCCAATGGCCCGGCAGCTATCGAGGGTCTATACTCAACAGCCGGAATAAGCAAGGTAAGCCGCCGTACGGGATAAGAGCGGCCCTGAACGAGGAGCAAGAAAATGGCATCAATTACCCCGATCCGGGATGAAGATCTCGACTTTGACCACGGAACATTCGATTCAGCCGCTTTTACAAGCCAGACCCTTACTTCGTGGCAAACTCTTGCCCGGGTTATAGACCATACCATTCTTCGACCGGACGCCACCCGCGAACAGATCGAGAGCCTGTGCGACGAGGCCATCCGCTATCGCTTCGCCTGCGCAATGGTCAACCCCGTATGGGTTCCCGTCGCCGTTGAAATGCTCTCCGGCACCGGCATTCCTGTCGGCGTGGTTATCGGATTTCCATTCGGCGCGTCCCTCGTTTCCACTCTTCGCCAGGAAGCCGCCGCCCTTGCGCGCCTCGGCGCGAAAGAACTCGACATGGTCATTCCCATCGGCCAGCTCAAGAGCGGTAACCATCACGCCGTTCAGCACACCGTGCATGCGGTTGCCAATGTTGCTCACCACCACGGCGCGATCCTCAAGGTGATCCTCGAAACCTCGATGCTTAACGTGGAAGAGAAACTTCGGGGTGCCGAACTCGCCATCCAGGCTGGAGCGGATTTCATCAAGACCTCCACCGGCTTCGGCGGAGGTGGCGCAACTACGGCGGATGTCGCCCTCATGCGCGGAGTTGCCGGCGGCCGCTGCGGCGTCAAAGCATCAGGCGGTATCCGGACACTCGCCGATGTCAGAGCCATGCTCGACGCCGGCGCCAATCGCATCGGCGCCTCCGCCTCTGTCAATATCGTTCGCGAACTCGGCGCAGAGTAAGACAAGCAGATCCTCAAGCCAACAGCCCGGATCACTCTGCATCTCATCAATTCCGTTTACCACGCATCATGCCCGTTACTCACTACTCACTATTCCCTCGTCCGCTTGTTCCCTCGTCCCCTGTCTCTCGCCTTTCGTTCCCCGTCCTGTATCATCGTCTTCGTCCCAATGTCATCTGATTCCCCCACCACGCGCCCGGAGCCCGAGTACGAAGGCGACTATCGCCCGGCTGACTCAGCGAACCCGCACGCACATATCGACGTCTCCAATCCGCGCGTCGAATCTACTGATTTGCGCTACCTTGCGCAGATCGCGGACACGCTCAATACCACTCTGGACCTGCAAACGCTTCTGAACCGCACCTCAGAACTCGTCCGCTCTATCATCCCGTACAAGATTTTTTCCATCCTTCTCCTGAACGACCGCACCAACGAACTGCGCATGCGCTTCCAGATCGGCCACACCCCCGAGACCCAGCGCATGCGCATCCCTCTCGGAAAAGGCGTCGTAGGTCAGGTGGCTTTGACGCGCCAGCCCATGCTCGTGAACGACGTCAGCGAGATCGAGGGCTACATCGACGTCAACCCGAATGTCTGCTCCGAGCTTGCAATCCCACTCATCCTGAAGAACCGGCTCATCGGAGTTCTCGATCTCGAAAGCGAACAGACTGGCTTCTTCAAGCCCGAACATCTGCACCTCCTCACGCTCACAGGTTCCCGCATCGCCCAGGCCATCGAGAACGCACGCCTCTACACGCGCGTCTCGCGTCAGGCCGAGACTCTTTCCGTTCTCAACGAGATCTCTACCGAGATCATCTCCATCCTTGATCTCGATCCCCTGCTCGCCAAAGTCGGCAATCTTCTCCGCCGCCTCATCGATTACCAGATGTTCTCCATCATGCTTCTCGATGACAAGGGTGAGACGCTCATCACTCGCTACGCCTGGCGCTTTGGCTACGCGCAGGCGCCCATGCGCCGCATATCCGTCACCACGGGCCTTGTCGGTGCCGCGGTGCGCGAGTGGCGTCCCATCAACGTGCCCGATGTCCGCAAAGACCAGCGCTATCTCCCGATGAACGCCGAGACACGCTCCGAACTCATCGTGCCGCTCTTCTACAAGGAACGTGTCATCGGTGTCCTCGATCTCGAACACACCCGCACCGCCTTCTTCAATGAGGAACACGTTCGCACCCTGACCACAATGGCGGCGCAGATCGCAATCGCCATTGAGAACGCTCGCCTTTATCAGCGCGTCCGCCGCCAGGAGCAGCAACTCGAGCGCGACATCGCCATGGCGCGCGAAGTCCAGCTTCGTCTGCTTCCGACCGCGCCGCCGAAACACGAACACGCCGAGTTTGCCGTCAGCTTTCTTCCCGCTCGCGCCATCGGTGGCGATCTCTACGACTTTCTCGAGTACACCGACAACCAAACCGCGATCGTCCTCGGCGATGTCAGCGGCAAGGCAGCACCTGCAGCACTCTTCGCCGCTCTCGTCAGCGGAATCATGCGCTCGGCCGTCCAGCAGAAGCCGGCGCCAGCCGCCATGCTCGCTCTCTTGAACGAGGCACTTCAGGAACGCAAGTTGGAATCGCAATATGTCGTCATGCTCTACGCTCTGTGGAACGACGACAATCGCACTCTGACCGTCGCCAACTCCGGCGCCATCCAACCGATCTTCTGCCGCGGCGGCGAAAACGTTACGGTCAAAGCCGAAGGCTTCCCTCTCGGTATGTTTCCCAGTGCGACGTACGAAGAATTCAACGTCGCCACTCAGCCCGGCGACGCCATCGTCTTTGTCTCCGACGGGATCCTCGACGCCGAAAATGAAAAGGGCGAAATGTACGGCGAAGAACGGCTCGCCAGTCTGCTCTGCGGCTCGCGTGAACTCCCGGCACAGCACATCGCCGACACCATCCTTGCCGACGTCACCCGCTTTCAGGGCTCCAAAGACCGCTTTGATGACGAAACAATCATCGTCCTGCGCGTCAAGTAGACCGTTACTCACTGCTCGCTATTCACTCGTCCCTGCTCCCCGGCCCCTTAGTAAACTAAACACGACCCCACAATTTCGGAGCCATCTTGTCGACCGCCACTCAAGAACGCATCATCCGACCCGCGCGCAACATCCTCGGCACTCTCCGCCTGCCCGGCGACAAGTCCATCAGCCACCGCTACGCCATGCTCGGCGCATTCGCTGAAGGCACATCGCGCTTCTCCAACTTCTCAACCGGGGCAGATTGCGCATCCACTCTCTCCTGTATGCAGGCTCTCGGCGCGCGTGTTCGCAAACTCGACGAGGGACGCGTCGAAATCGACGGCGTTGGCGGCCGCGTCACTCCCGTCGACCACCCCCTCGACTGTGGCAACTCCGGCTCGACGATGCGGATGATCTCCGGCCTCCTCGCGCCGCAGCAAGGCAGCTTCATGCTTATCGGTGACGAGTCTCTTTCCCGCCGCCCCATGGAGCGTATCCGCAAACCCCTTGCAGAAATGGGCGCGAATATCACGCTCACTGAGGGGCACGCCCCTGTGACGATCCAGGGATCAGCCCTCCGCGCGACTCACTACGCCACGCCCGTTCCCAGCGCCCAGGTAAAGAGCTGCATCCTTCTCGCCGGACTACAGACGGCCGGCAACACCACCGTCCGCGAGTCCCTCCGAACCCGCGACCACAGCGAACTCGCTCTTCGCGCATTTGGAGCTGAACTCACCCGTTCTATCGACGCAGTCACCATCACTGGCCCGCAGACATTGCGCGCTATTGAAGCCGCCGTCCCCGGCGACATCTCCTCCGCCGCATTCTTTCTTTGCGCCGCTGCGCTCTTTCCCGGCTCCGGACTCATCCTTGACGGCATCGGCCTCAACCCCACCCGCGCCACGCTTCTCGACGTGCTCACCGCACTCGGCGCGCGCATCGCGGTTCTTCAACTGCAGGAGTCGCACTCCGAGCTCGTCGGCACCGTCCAGATCACAACAGATCCGCAGGGCCTTGGTTCCACCACCATCAGCGGCGCACTCGCTGCGCAGCTCATTGACGAACTACCGGTCCTCGCTGCAATAGGTCCCTACACCAGCGGCGGCATCCGCATTCGCGATGCAAAAGAGCTCCGGGTAAAAGAATCCGACCGCATCGCTCTTGTCGCTCGCAACCTCCGTGCCATGGGCGCCGAAGTCGAGGAATTCGAAGATGGTCTCGACATTCCCGGCGGTCAGACACTTCACGGCGCCGTCATCGACTCAGGCGGGGATCACCGTATCGCCATGGCGTTCAGCGTCGCCGCTCTTCGTGCAGAAGGCGAAACGCTCATTCAGGGCGCCGAATCCGCCGCCATCAGCTTCCCTGAATTTTTCGATCTGCTGGATCTTGTAGCTGAACGGTGAAGTCTTCTCGATCTGACCTGGAAGCGGGACCTAAGTCCGCGAACCAGCCGCGCAGCGGTCGCTAACTCCGCTGCCCACCTAGTCCGGTGCGCCATCCTCATCCGGATTGTGCACGTACGCCCTCGGCACGGTTTCGAGATAAGAGAATTGATCGCTCGCCTGCGTCGTATTGCGCGTGCGGTACATATATGCCTTATCACGAACATGCTGATAGGGCCGGTAGAGCATCAGGCAGATGATCGACACCACGATCCCGATCGCCGAAAACACAATCGCGCAACCTTCAAGATATCCAAGAATCACAAAGGGCTTGATCACCAGGTCGCGGGCCGGACCGAGAATCATTAATATGACCGCTTCAAATCCGGCAAGTGCCGAAGCGACCAGCAGCACGGTTGCGCTGGCTGCCAGCGACCTGGATGGTCCACCAAGATCTCGCCACGGTGCTCGCACGTTCCGAGCCTTTCTTGCCTGACTTTGAGAGTCTTGCCTACATTGTGCATCAGCTTCCTTGCGCGCAATCTTATATTTGCTTTCAGCGAGGCCTATTCTGATCCGGGAGTACCCAACACGTAAGGGATGCCATCCCCCTGTACTTCAGTGCGCCAGGCAAATTTCTCTATTGGCAAGCAGAATCTAACCATTTAGATTTCCACCAAATCCAGCAGTCTTTCTCGTCCGTTTCCCTTAATGACGAACTCATTCCCAATCCTGGAGGTCCCCAATGGCAAGGCTGGGTGCATTCTGCTTCCCCGGGACCGGGCACATCAATCCGATGACCGCTCTTGCGCGGCGTCTTGAGCAGCGCGGTCATCAGGTGGTGATCTTTGGCATCGCCGACACCGAGGCTCGAGTGCGGGCTGCGGGCGTCGAGTTCCACAAGATCGGCGAACAGGATTATCCCCTTGGAACCATGGAGAAACTCGATCGGCATCTGGGCGAGCTCAAAGGCCTTGCCACCTTCCGCTTCACCGTCGACCGTGTTAAGAACACCGCTCGCATGATCCTGCGTGACGGTCCCTCCGCCGTCCGCGCCGAAAACGTCGACGCACTGCTCGTCGACGAAGCCGACATGGGCGGATCAATCGCTGAACATCTCGGTATTCCATATGTTTCCATTGCATTCTTCCCGCCGCTCATCCAGGACGATCGCATTCCTCCCTTCTGCTTCGGCTGGCTCGCAGGAGATGACTGGTTCACGCGGCTGCGCAATCGCCTCGGCTTTCGACTTCTTTCCAGATTCGCCGCGCCCATCTTCGATCTCGTAAACGAGCAGCGCATCAAGTGGGGCTTGGAGCCCTATCGCCGGTCCACCGATGCGCTCTCTAGAATTGCTCAAATTGCTCAACTGCCCGCGGCTTTAGAGTTCGATGTTCCTGGCCTGCCTTCAAATCTCCATTACGCCGGACCGTTTGTGGACGCACAGCAGAGGCCACAAGTCGATTTCGATTGGGCTCGCCTCAACGGCCGGCCATTAATTTATGCATCCCTGGGAACCTTACAAAATGGCTCGGAGAAGATCTTTCGCACCATCGCAGCAGCCTGCTCGAACCTCAATGCGCAGCTCGTCATTTCTCTCGGTGGAGGTCTCGATCCCGAGCGCCTCGGGCAGCTCCCCGGCAACCCCATCGTCGTCCGTTATGCGCCTCAACTTGATCTTGTGAAGCGCGCTTCTCTGGTGATTACCCACGCAGGACTGAACACAGTGCTGGAATCGCTTGCTGAGGGCGTTCCGCTCGTCGCGATCCCACTTGGCAACGACCAGCCCGGCGTCGCAGCTCGGGTAGCGGCGAAAGGTGCGGGAATCGTTCTGCCTCGGCGCAAACTGAATGCATCCCGTTTGCGTATCGCCGTGCAGACTGTTCTACAGGACGCTCGGTACTCCGCCGCCGCTCAACACCTGCAACGGGAGATCCAGAAGTCCGACGGCCTGGAAATCGCAGCTCGCACGATCGAAGAAACACTAGGCCTGGAAGCGCTCGCTGTAGCAGCTGACTAAGCCTCGTGGGCAGTCGGCACATGCGGTTGTGGCACCAGTTCTGTCAGTGCAATGCCGGCCAGGATGAGCATCGCGCCGATCGCAGGTACCATTGCGAGCCGTTCTCCCGTGACAACAAACGACGTGATCCAGGCAAATACCGGTTCCAGCGCCAGAATCAGTGCCATCGGTGTCGTCGGCAATATCGACTGTGCCCAGCTTTGAATCGAAAACGCCGCTGCGGTCGCCAGCGCAGCCGCCACAACCAGCGCAAACACGAGTTGCCGTGTCACGTGTACCCGGGGATGCTCGATCACCGGCAGGCTTATCGCCATAAAGAACGCACAGAATCCCACCTGCAGAATCGCCAGTGGCTGAAATGGAATACGCGGCGAAGTGTGCCCCAGCGCGATGCAATGAAACGCGAACGAAATCGAGCAGCCCAGCGTCAGCACATCGCCGAGATTGATGGATGAGAAATCCGGCAGAAACGCAGACACTGAGTTCGAGGCGCCCGCAGCGGGCGGAGCTGTGATCAGCACGATTCCTGCGAAGGCGAGTGCCGCACCCACAAAGGCATTCCATCGAGGCGGTCTGGCGCCCGGCGGTCTCAGCGCTGGCGGCATCGAAAACAGCGGAACCAGCACCACCACGAGACCCGTAATAAACGCCGACTTCGAAGGCGTCGTCCGCGCCAGCCCGATCGTCTGGAACTGATAACCCGCCGCAAGGCAAAGACCCACGAGCGCTCCCGCCGCGATGTGGCTCCGCCGGATCGTCCGCCATGCCCGGTGATAACCCACCGCAAGCAGCACGAACGCCAGCGTCATCCTTATCAGGTTGAACGCCACTGGTGTCGCATCCGCCAGCGCGCCCTTGATAACGACAAACGTCGACCCCCATACGGCGACCACCAGCGTCATCAAAATGTATGCGCGCAGCTTCATCTCACTCGATTATTTCAGCACTCGACGACACGGGCGGGGCCCCATCCTGAACGCGGGAAATGACAAAACTCGCAGAAAACTTTATTGCGAGGTCGATGTATACACCTGTTCTCCTGAAACCCAGGTTTGTCGAACCTGCGTCTCCAAAATCGACGACGGCCTCATCTTGTAAATATCTCGATCCAGCACAACGAAGTCCGCGTCGAAACCGGGCGCGAGTTTCCCCTTCCGTTTCTCCGCGAATTCTGCATACGCAGATCCCTGAGTGTATGCGTAGAGCGCCTGCCCGCGACTGAGCTTGTTCTCGACGGATAGCGACTTCGTCGCGTACTCATTCGTCCGCGTCACGGCTTCAAACAGTCCGCGGAATGGCGTGATCGGCTCCACCGGGTAGTCCGTTCCAAACGCAAGCGGCACTCCCGCGTCCAGAAACCTCTTCCACGCGTACGCGCCTTTTGCGCGCTCCGGACCGATCCTCTCCATCGCCCAGTTCACATCGGTCATCAAGTGATTCGGCTGCATGCTCGCTATGACGCCAAGTTTCTTGAACCTCGCAAAGTCGGCAGCATCTACCACCTGCGCATGCTCTACGCGATTGCGCGCTGTCACCGGCACTCCCGGCTGCGAAAAGGCATCCAGCGCCATCGACACCGCCCTGTCGCCGATCGCGTGAAATCCCATCTGAAATCCCGCCTTCGCACGCTCCACGGTCATCTGGTTCAGTCGATCCTGCGTGTATTGCGGCAGGCCGGTGTTCTTGGAATCATCTGAATAAGGCGCCTTCATCGCCGCGGTGCGCGACCCCAGCGAACCATCCATGAATCCTTTCAGCATGCCGGTGTGCAGCATCGCATCGTTCGCATCATGATGCGCGCGGTGCGCCTTCAGCTCATTCACAGGGGCGGCAAAAGGAAGCCACTCCGTAATCCGCAGATGAAGCTTCCCTTCCCTTTCAATTTCTTCGTAAACCAGAAAATCCTGCCAGTCGCTGTTGTCCTGTGCGGTGGTCACGCCGTGTGCAAGCGCATCTTCGATCGCAAGTTCAGCGCCTTTGCGTCGCTCGTCGTGCGTCGGAGCCGGGATCACCTTGTCGACCAGTCCCTGCGCCGACTCGCGCACAATCCCTGTCGGCTCGCCGCTTCCGTCCAGATCAATCGCGCCGCCTTCCGGCATCTGCGACTTCGCTGTGATCCCTGCAGCCTTCAGCGCAGCAGAGTTCGCAATCGCGATATGCCCATCGATGCGCGACAGGAACGCGGGATGACTGCCCGTCACCTTATCCAGATCTTGCCGCGTCGGCAGGACCTTCTCGCTCCACAGCGTGTGATCCCAGCCACCGCCTGTCAGCCAGTGTCCCTCCGATGCCTCAGCTGCGGCCGCCTGAATCTTCGAAAGCATCTCCGCCAACGACGCGCTCCCGCGCAGGTCGACGTTCAGCTTTTCGCGGCCTCCTTCACCCAGATGCGCGTGCGCATCGTTAAAGCCGGGAAAGATCACCATTCGCGTGTGCGCCGAATCCATGTCGTGGAGGTGCGTATGCGGCCCTGCCAGCCGGGTAATCTCCGCCGTTGTTCCTGCCGCGACGACTTTGCCCTTGGCCACGGCCATCGCTTCCACCACGCGCGGCTTATCCTCCGCAAAGCCCTCGCCTGTGTAGATCACCCCGTTGAAAAACAAATCGTCCGGAGCAACTTTCGACGAAGCAGCCGTAGTACGCTTCGGGTGTTGTGGAGCAGAACGTTGGGTGGGGGCCTGAGCAGCAGTCAGAATGCACGTAGAAAACACCACAGCGAGAACAACAGGAATGGTGCGCATGCGCGAAGTTTATCAGAGCACTTACTGCTCGGCTGCCCACTCAGCAAGCGCGAGCGTCAGCAATAAGACTCTTCGCAATCCGATCTCGCGGTTCTTATCGGAGTACCACTCCGCCACTGTATGAGCGCCGCCGCCATCTCCGCCCGCACCCACTGAGAGCGCCGGAATCCCCAGTGCGATCGGAATGTTCGCATCCGTAGATCCCAATCGCAGGTCTGTCTGTATGCCCAGGTGCCGGTCCACCGCGCGTAGCGCATCGAGCACCGGAGAGTCTGCTGGAAGCTGGGCCGCTGGTCGATCGCCAATCTTATCGATCGTGAACGTCAGCACTCCGCGATTGCGATGATTCAGATTTCGCGCAGCGGCGTTTGCCTGCGCCACCGCGTCTTCTACGGCGCGATGCAACGCGACCTCGAGCCTCAACAACTCTTCCGAACTCGTCGACCGGAAATCCGTCGAAGCAGTCGCGGTCTCGGGAATCGAATTGACGCTCGTCCCGCCCTGCACCGTGCCTACATTCAACGTAGTCGTTGGCCGCTCTGGCACCGGTGTGCGCGAAAGCGCTGCGATCGCCGACGACAACGCCACGATGGGATTCGGTGTTCCGGAATCGGTGAAGCTGTGCCCTCCCGGCCCCTTGATCGTGACCTGGAACCTTCTGCTTCCCAGCGCCTGCGAAACCGCCGAGTCTGCGCCCGCACCATCCAGCACCACATGCGCAGCTACACGTCCCGCCAGCTCCCGTTGCTCATAGAAGTGCCGCACTCCGCGAAGATCGCCCTCGCCCTCTTCGCCAACATTCGCCAACATCAGAATCGGCACAGGCACCTTCACCTTCGCCTGAACCAACGACTCGGCCAGAGCCAGCATTCCAATTACCCCGGCAGCATTGTCACACGCACCCGGAGCCGCCAGACGATTCGCGTCATCCTCGCGCGTCAAGGTTGGAACGAGTGGCGTATCAGCCGGAAACACCGTGTCGATGTGCGCCGACAAGACAACTACGTGGCCTGTGCTCTCCGGTGACAGGTGCGGGGCGGGAACAAACCCGAGCACATTCCCTATTCCGTCAATCTGCACTTTCTCCAGGCCAATCTCCCGAAATTTTGCCGCTGCCCATTCCGATCGTGCCTGCTCTCCAAACGGCGGCGCCGGAATCACCACCAGTTCCATCTGCCGGTCCATTAGCGTCTTCGGATTATTGTGCAGCCACGTAAATGCAGCATGAACCGGCCGCTGGCCCGCCAGTGACGTGACACGCGCGAAAGCTGAATTGCGCGAAAAGATCGGCATGCCCTCTAAGGGTAGCAGGAAGAAATAAAACTGCTTGTTCGGGGGAATTGGAGTGGAATTGTCCGGCTCGGAAGAGCTGAATCATTCACTCAAGAGCCCTTGCAGATTTTGCACGGGACTAAGGAAGAAAATTCTTCTCTGCCATTTACAGCATATCAAGAAGTCAACTTCGGAAACAGACTGTTTTTTGCGCCTGGCTCAGAGTACCTTCAACAAACCACATGACAAATCCACTGTGCAAAGGAAGACAGCATGCCCGAATCCACAGGTTACGTCGCAATCGCTCCAGACGAAACGGCACACAACGTCGGGCCCGCGCAAATCGATATAACTTTCCGCCGCTCCGGCAGCACGGACGCGCCTCCAGTGTTGCTGATCATGGGCGGCGCTGCGCAGCTCATCCACTGGCCTGACCCTTTCTGCAACGCCCTCGTTGATGCCGGCCTTCAGGTCATTCGCTTCGACAATCGCGACGCCGGTCTCTCTACTCACATAACAGGCGCTCCGGCACCCGACCTACCCGCCGTACTCGCCGGCGATTTCAGTTCCGCCTCTTACACCCTTACCGAAATGGCCGCCGACACCGTTGGTCTTATGGACGCTCTAGGCATATCGACAGCTCACATCGTGGGAGCATCCATGGGCGGACAGATCGCGCAGATCATCGCCACCCAATTTCCCCAACGCGTCCGCTCTCTCGTTTCCATGATGTCTTCGACCGGCAGCAAATCCGTTGGCCAGGTCGATCCTGTAGTGCTCCGAGAAGTTTTCGGCAAGCCCGTCGGCTCATCCCGCGACGAATGGATCCAGCATCGTGTGATGGCTATGCGCACCGTCGGCTCGACTCCCGAGTTCCCGAGTGATGTTGGAGAACTCACAGCACGCGTCGCACTAGCCTACGACCGCGATCACGACGAAACCGCGCTCGCCCGCCAGGCAGTAGCCACTGTTGCCACCGGAGACCGCACCGAGCAACTCCGCCGCATCTCCGCGCCAACGCTCGTCATTCACGGCCTCGCCGACCGCATGTGCGACCCTAGCGGCGGTCGAGCCACAGCCGATGCGATCCCCGGCGCAGAGCTCGTGCTCATCGACGGCATGGGCCACAGTCTCGCCCCAGGACTGCGCCCCCGCCTCGCATCCCTGATCTCAGAGTTCATTTGGCGAGTGGAAGCAAAAACCCGCCGTGATCTTAGCTGAGATCCTGCGAATCCAGATCGTATTCAACAGAATGAAGGAACAACCCGCGTGCCGGAGCGGTCGGCCCCGCAGCCGCCCGGTCGCGCACAGCAAGAATCTTCGGAATCTCTTCAATCTTCCGATATCCGCGTCCCACATCCAGGGCTGTTCCCACAAGATTGCGCACCATGTGATGCAAGAATCCATTGCCCCGCACACGATACACCAGCAGACGAAAGCCGTTCGCTGTCTCCTGCTGCCACTCCGAAGCGAAGATCGTGCGCACCGTCGTCCGCGTCTCGGTCTGAACAGCCGCGCCCGCATCTCCTTCGCTCGCTCTCGTCGCAACATCCGGATCTGTTGCCGCAAAGCTGCGGAAATCATGTTCCCCGACAAACGCCGCTGCCGCCCGCTGCAGAATATCGAGGTCTACCTTCCACGAGTAGGGATACACATACCGAGCAAGAAACGGCGCGCACAACTGATCCGCCGCAGGCTCGATCGGCAGCACGCGATACTCGTAAGTCTTCGCTACCGCGGAATGCCGTGCGTGAAACGAATCCGCAACTACTCGCGCTTCAAGCACCCGAATCGCCCCCGGCAATGTCCGGTTCAGCGCGCGCACCAGGTTCGCAGCCGGAATCCTCGCCTGTAGCGAAAAGCTCGCCACCTGCGCCAGCGCATGCACACCTGCGTCGGTACGTCCCGACCCCTGCGGCAATGGAGCCTCGCCAACCAGCCGCCCAAGTGCTGCCTGCAACTCACCTTGAACGGTCCGCTTTTCCGGCTGAACCTGCCAGCCATGGAAGTCGGTCCCGTCGTAGGAGAGAATCAGTTTCCAGTTCTGGGTTTGTTGCAACGCGGCTTGTGTGCTTTCCGTCACGGGTACCTGTGTTGTTAACAGGTTAATTGACTAAAAAGGGCCATCTGGTTAGCTCCTTTCAGTGGGATATACTCGTGTTTTCGTGCGAGATTGGGCGCAAACTGCCCTGCAAGAGGGAACGAAGTAACTGCGGCGCGCGTAATCTTGAGTGACCCAACGGTCATTGAAAGCACGGGAAGAGAGAATCGCCGCGTAGAATCACAAATTTGCGTCCGGAATCGTGTTTCGGACGTCATGTAGAACGGCACCCCACATGCCTCAGCGACTCGTGGAGAGGAAACATGCAATTGTTCGGTATCCGTGTGTTTGAACATCACAAGATCACTGCTCGCCCCGCAAAGCGCCGCACCGCAGACCGCTTGCGCGCGGCCACCGCAGTCATGCTGACGTTGACAGCAGGAGTGCCCTCAGGGTTTTCACAGGAACAGCAATCAGGCGGTGTCAAAGGCGCCGGGACGAACGCTCCGCAAAAGGAAGCGTCTCAGTTGCCGCAGGCCCCTGGCCCCAATCTCACCCAGCCATTTGATCTTCGTTCCAGCAGCCGCGATTACTCCAAGCCCGCCGGACGCCTGCTTGGCAATCCCATCAACATGTATAGGGGCACTGATATCCCGAAAGCGAATTTCGCAAATTCGGTTCGCCTCGACAATCTGCTCAAGGATGGCAAGATCTACCTCAGCCTTTCTGATGCAATCGCGCTGGCAATCGAGAACAACTACGACATAGCCATCGCGCGGTATGACCTCGACATCGCCGACACTGACATCCTGCGCACCCGCACTGGCGCAACTCCGCTCGGTGCGCCCTCGGGACTCGTCACCGGTACTCTCGGTGGATCCGTCTCGATCCTCCAGACGGGCGGCGGACCCGGCGGAACTACCGTCGGATCAGGCGGAGCAGGTTCGGGCGTAAATGGCCTCACGCTGACGACAGCAGGCGCGGGACCTTTGCCTGAGCCCCTTGATCCCAACATCACCGGAACCGTCCAGTTTGAGCGCGCTCGCCAGCCGCAATCGAACACCCTGTTCTCCGGCGGCAAAACCTCGTTGGGAACAAACACGAACAACTACACATTCGGATACAACCAGGGATTCGTCACCGGTACTGCGCTTCAGGCCAGCATCGTGAACAACCGCATCACCACTGACAGTCCGTTCACGGTCTATAGCCCCGAACTCAGCTCCACCTTCAAGGCAACGGTGACGCAACACCTGCTGCAAGGCGCCGGCATCTGGATCAACAAGCGCTTCATGTACCAGGCCATCAACGACCGTCGCATCACCGACTCCTCCTTCCGCCAGCAGATTCTCTACACCGTCAATCAGGTTGAAGGCATCTACTGGGGCCTTGTGAGCGCCTATGAAGACGTTCAGGCAAAGGAGCGCGCTCTCGCGCAGAGCAGCAAGCTCTCTGAGGACACGCATAAGCAGCTTGAGATCGGCACCATGGCTCCGCTCGATGTAGTACAGGCCGACTCCACGGTGCAGACCGACAAGCAGTCCCTCACCGCATCGCAGAATACGCTGAACTATCAGCAGCAGATCATCAAGCAGGCTATAGCCCGCAACCTGAACGACCAGGCGCTCGCTACGGCTCCCATCGTCCCCACCGATCGCATCAAGCTCGATCAGATCGACGAAGAGAAACAGCCGATCGAAGGGCTCGTTCAGGACGCATTCAAAAATCGCCCCGAACTCGAACAGGCTGCTCTGACCTTGCGCAATGACGAGATCACACTGCGCGGCGCAAAGCATGCACTACTACCGGCGGTCGACGTTTACGGCTTCTACGGCTCCTCCGCTCTCGGCGGATCGCAGAGCCCGGATGCAATCAACTTCAGAACTGGCCTGCCATACGATCCAAATACCTTCCCGTCGAATGGCTACGGGTCCGTCTTGACAAATCTTTTCAATAGCTCCGCCCCCGACAAGGGCCTGGGCTTCAGCATGACGATTCCCATCCGCAACCGCGAAGCGCAGGCTACGCAAGCACGCGCGCTGATGGAGTACCGCCAGGCCGAACTCCGTCTCGCGCAGCTCTATACCCAGATCCGTATGCAGGTGGTCAACGCGCAATTCGCACTCACCAACGATCGTGCTCAGGTCCAGGCATCGCTCGCAGCGCGTGACTACGCCCAGCAGAGTCTCGACGCCGAACAGAAAAAGCTCCATCTCGGCGCTTCCACAACAGCTGCTGTTCTGCAGCAGGAGCGCAATCTGGCAGTCGCTGAGAACAACCTGATTGCTGCAAATGCGGCGTTCGCCACTGCACGGGCCAGCCTCTACCAGGTTTTGGCATCGACTCTTCAGCACTATGGCATCAACCTCGGCGACGCTGCAAAAGGAACCGTGAGCACCGCACCTACGGTTTCGGGTGTTCAGCCTGCCGCCGCCGCTCAACAGCCCGGCTCTCCTGCAGCCATGCCTTCGCAGCCAACGGATGTGCAGCCCGTCCAACCACAAACCGATCAACCGCCAGCAACACCCGCCCCAGCAACTCCGCCGGCCCCAACAACCCCACAACCTCAGAACAATTAGACCCTGTTCTCGCCATTGCAAAAGGCCCGGCAACCTGCCGGGCCTTTGCATTTCTGATCACTACCTACAATCCGAATCCAGGGACTTTCCTACCCGCTACTCTCGATTCACTTCTTATTTCGTCCTTCCCTCGTCACCTTGGTCCCATGTCCCCTCGTGCCCTGCCTTATTCATCTGCCAGCGCATACGCCAGCACCGTCATGATCGCCGCATTCTCATTCAAGTGCTTCTTGTCGATCTTGTCGAACGTATCCGCGGCCGTGTGGTGATAGTTGAAATAGAACCGGCTGTCCTGGATCGGCGCAAAGCTCGGCACGCCCTTGTCCGTTAGCCCCGAAATATCCTCGCCCGTCTCCGGCGCATTTACCAGCGATCCGGCGCCGATCTTCTCCAGCACCTGAGCGACCGGCCTCAGCTTCTGGCCCAGTTCCGGCTTGCCCGCATAGTAGATCCCCGTCGGATGATCCGCGCCGAGATCGCTTTCAATCGCGCCGGCATGATTCGCCATCTCCGTCGCATGATCCTTTATGTACTGCGCCGCGCCTTCCGACCCTTCTTCTTCGCTCATCCATGCAATCATGCGCACCGTCCGCTTCGGACGAATCCCAAGCTCCTTCATCAACTCCAGTGCCGCCATCGAAACAGTCACGCCCGCTCCATCATCGATAGCGCCCGTCCCAAGATCCCACGAATCCAAGTGTCCTGAAACAACCACCACCTGCTCTGGATGCTCAGTTCCTTTCCAGTCAGCAATTACGTTGAAGCTGTCCGCATCCGGCAGTGTCTGCGGAGTCATCGTGAGATGCATTGTTACTTTGCCCTCGTGAGATAACGTGCTCAACAACTCAGCATCCTCAGCCGTCACCGCTGCCGCCGGAATCTTCGTCACCCCCGGAGCGTACGCAGTTGCTCCGGTATGCGGCGACCGATAATCTCCGCCGCCCGCGCTCCTCACCAGCACGGCGGTTGCTCCCGCCGTCGCACCCGCAATCGGACCTGCCCCCCGATACACCACGGAACCGCCGTACGCATCCAGCCCATGTCCGGTCGCGGCCAGTTCTTTATCGAACGCATGATTGAACAGCAGAATCTTCCCCTTGACCGAGCCCGCAGGCAATCCGCGCAATTCCTTCCAGTTGTCGACAACCACAACCTCCGCCGTGATTCCCTCCGGCGGAGTCGCCACACTCCCGCCCAGCGCCGTCAACACAATCTTTTGCTTCGTTCCCTCAGCCTGACCCGGCCACGCGGTCAACTCCGCAGTTTCAACACCGCGCACCCAGTGCGGAACCTTCGCCTTCTCCAGCGTCACCTCCGCGCCCAGCTTCCGCATTTCATCCGCGACGAACTCCACAGCCTTCTGCGCCTGGGGAGACCCGCTGAGCCGCGGCCCGATGTTGTCCGTCAAATGCTTCAATTCCTCGTAGGCATAGTCGCTTTCCATCGCTTTATCGCGCAGACGCTCCATCGCGTGAAGTTGTTCATCGCTCCACGCGCTCTTGCCGCCGCCTATCATCGCGTTCAAGCGATCCAGGATCGAAGGCGGACCGACCGGAGCCGCCTGGCTCGGGGCCTTGTCAGACTGCGCTCTAATCACCGGAATCCCGGCCCACGCCATCACGCACGCAATCGCGATGAATCTGCAACACTTCTGTGGGGAAATCATGCCGGATGTTAGCATGCCGGTCGTTGCACTTCTTCGCCCTTAGCCACGTCTAATCTTGTATGGCCATCCCGGTTCCCGCACATGGGCAAACTGCATCGCCGATTCCGGCATCCGACGCCTAAGGCATGGCTCCTCGAATGCCTCGCCCCGTCACACCACTCCGGTGGGAACGCCCCCCCCCGGGTTTTATACTTAATGCTGGTGCATTGTCTCGATATACAGCCAGGTGGCTGAACGTTAAGAGGTCTTCGAACCCATGAATTCGTTTTATGCACGACTGCGCTCGCACCGTCTCGCATCCACGTTCCTTTTTCTCGCCATTTTGTCCGCTGCCATTGTCGGCGGCTCCTATGCGGCTCACGGAGTACGCGGCCAGGAAAGAACCAGCGACAGCAGCGACGCCACACCGCTCAAGGTAGCCAACTCTCCCATTGAGCCCAACGCCTTCGTCAAAATCGCCAAGGCCGTGGGCCCAGCAGTCGTGAATATCAACACCCAGACCCTGCCCAAGAACGCCGTCAACAAGGGCGGCCGCCGGCTCCTACCCAACCCTCACAACCGCGTCCAGCCCAATCCGCAGAACCCGGGCGACAACCCCGACGATGACGATCAGGATGGCGGCCAGGGCCAGGGACCGGGACAAGGTCAGAACAACTTCCAGGACTTCTTCAACCGCTTCTTCGGCGGCCAGATGCCCGATCAGGATGGTGGCGACGACGGCCAGGTGCGCGAATCTCTCGGCTCCGGCTTCATCGTCGATCCCAAGGGATACATCATCACCAACAACCACGTGATCGAGAAGGCCGACAAAATCTTCGTCAAGCTTTCCACCGACCCCGATTCCCAGGACCTCGGCCGTCCCGCCCGCGTCATTGGCACCGATAAAGCCACCGACCTCGCTGTCATCAAAATCGACAGCAGTTCTCCGCTGTCCACGGTCAAGCTTGGTAACTCCGATCAGGTCCAGGTAGGCGACTCGGTCGAAGCCATTGGCAGCCCCTTCGCTCTGGCGCAGACCGTCACCGCCGGAATCATCTCCGCCAAGAACCGCACCATCGAGCCTGGTGTGGCTGGACAATTCCAGCACTTCATCCAGACGGACGCGGCCATCAACCCCGGCAACTCCGGCGGCCCCTTGCTCAACATGAACGGCGAGGTCATTGGAGTCAACACCGCCATCTACACGCAATCGGCTGGCTACCAGGGCATCGGATTCGCCATGCCTTCCAACACCGTCGTCTCGGTTTACAACGACCTCGTCAGCCCCAGCCATAAGGTCACCCGCGGCTCCATTGGAATCTCATTCCGCTCCGGACTCTCCGGCGCGGTCAACCGCGTCTACGGCTTCAAGAATGGCGTGCTGGTTCAGCAGGTGCAGCCCGGCGGCCCCGCCGATAAGGGCGGCATCAAGGCAGGCGACATCATCACAACCATCGACGGCCGCTCCATCAAGGATGGCGACGACCTCGTGAACGACATCGCCAGCCGCCGGCCCGGCTCCAGCATCCGTCTCGGCTTCGTGCGCGATGGCAAGCCGCAGGACGCTGCCGTCACCGTCGGTGATCGCGACAAGGTCTTCGGCGATGGCATCGGACAAAAGCAGGAGGTCAATCCTGACAGCACCAGCGACGCAGGCGAAAAGCTCGGCCTGGTAGTTCGCCAGATCACAGATCAGACCGCGCAGAAGATCCACACCTCCGGCGTGATCATCCAGTCTGTCCGAAGCGGGTCGTTCGCCGACCTTCAGCAACTCGAACCGGGCCTGGTGATCGTCCGCATAAACAAGAAGCCGACCGGAACCAAGGATCAGTTCGACGCCGTAGCGAAAAGCCTCAAATCTGGTGACGACGTCGTCTTCGAAGTCATCGACCCTCGCCATCCGGAAAATGGAATCAACTATATAGGCGGAACACTGTAAGCAACGCTTGAATGCCGGGGAGTCCTATCAATCCCCGGCATTCGTCTAGCTACTGAGGGCCGAGAGGTATAGCTCCGGCAGCCTGAAATCGCGATCACAGACTCTCACCGAGCCCGATCGACCGAAAGTACATCTAAGAGAAATGGACTTTGGTCACAGTCCTGAACTTTCGTTTCAAGCACCACCTGGGCCTGATCAGTGCCGATGGCAATTTGTGGCACACTCAGTGGACATTCAGATAGAATTCGCTCCTACGTCCAGGAACTTTAGTTGTTGAGGTATTTTGCATGCTTTCATCCCGAGCAGGCCTGGCGTTTCTATTAGCGGCAGCAGTCGCGGTAGTGCCGGCCCTGGCAACTCCCACGCACAAGAAATCCTCCACCCCACATGCGCGCACGGCTAAAACCTCAGCTCACAGCGCCAGGACGAGTTCAAAATCCCGCAAATCAACCAAAAAAGCTCGGCGCACCAAATTGCGCGGTCAGCAAGGCATCGATTCCGCACGCGCTTCTGAGATTCAGCAGGCCCTTATCCGCGAGCACTATCTCAGCGGCGAGCCCACGGGCGCATGGGACAGCGCAACCGTCTCTGCAATGAAGAAGTTTCAGGGGGACCAGGGCTGGCAGACTCACCTTACACCCGATTCCCGCGCACTCAAAAAGCTCGGTCTGGGGCCCGATTACTCCAATGCAATTAACGCCCCAGGCTCCAGCTTCGCCGAGCCAAAGGCGCCTGTCGGCGACCTCCCTGCATCCCAATCTGCTGGATTTGCAGCCGCTTCCGGCGTAAATCGTTAGTTTTACTTGAGCTAAGCCACCCGGATTATCGGGTGGCTTTCGTATTTACGGCCCATTCGGATAAGAAATTGCGCAAATGCAATTTCCACAGACAACTTCTTGTACATCTCTTCGCATCCATCCATCACCGGAGAAGAGCTATATGACCAAAGTCGATCACGCAAGACTCGTCCAGGCTCTGCAGGATACTTCCACGCTGGTTGCGCGTAATATCGGCCCCGAGAAGCACACCCTTGCAGCAAAGAAACTGCAGAATTCCATCGCCCAGCTTTTAGGCGAACTTAACAAAGACTGGTGCGAAGTCATGGCGCAGCATAGTGCCCAGCCCAGCGTTGGAATCCCCGACTAACTCACAACCAAACTTCACGATCTTTGGCTGCTCAGATCCTCACAGAGCTAACGTCTGCCTGTGACTGTACTCTGAGCGGCCAATCGCTTTTTGAATCTCGGGATCCCGAGAAGAAACGAACGCTCCCGCCGCCAAAAAAAATTAAGGGAGCGGGGAGCTTGTGACTCACTACTCCCTTTCCCTATTTACCAATTTTTAGAACCTCATCTGCGGAATTCCCTTCAGCAGGAACAGATATCGTTCGCGAGTCGCGTCTGGTCCAGCCGTGATCGGGCTGTTCAGGTGGATCAAGGAATTATCCGTGGCATCGTACTTCGGCCAGTTCGGCACTCCTTCACCGTTCGGATCGCCCTTCTTCGCGAAGTTCGTCCAATACGTCATCATTTCCTCACTCAGCTTTCGGTCCTCGTCCCTTACGGTCTCTCCAGGCCGCGTGTCCAGCGTCCCGAAGACATACTCAATGTCATCCGAATGGAACGCGAACGTTCCGGGGTGATACTTGCTGGGCAGCGCCGCCAGTTCGAAGTGGTACCTGTACACCGGCGAATCTCCACCGGTCTTGCGATGCGCTTCGAGCCACTTCCATGTCCCGAACGCGATGAACTGATCGCTCCCGAAGTCGACCGCTGAGCGCAGCGCCTGCTCGTCGGTGTCGCCCGGATACAGCTTTGCAAATTCCTCTGCGCGCTCCGCAAACTGCTTGGTCGCGAATTCCTTCCACTGTGCAGCGTTCATGCCGCGCATTGCCATGAAACTTCCCTCATCGGCATTCCATCCCGCCATCAGCGGAACGTGCGCCTGCTTGCCAGCAGCGTAGGTGTCCGGCACGGGTTCCGTGAGGAACTTGCCGTCGAGCACCGGCGAAAAGCCCGTCATCCCTTTCTTCTTCGCGGCCTCCAGCACCTGGTCTGTCGTCATCGCGCGCAGCGCGGCGATATCCTTCGCACCCGCGTCCGTCAACCACTTGCCGTCCACCTCGGCCCGCTCCTTTACGCCTTCGCCGCCGAGATTGATTGCACTTGGAAACGCCGCGCCGCTCTCGCCAATCGCCTTCGCAAACAACCCTTGCGCCATCGGCGAAGCCATCAGCGTACTCACCGCGAACGATCCCGCGCTCTCGCCGAAGATGGTCACGTTCGCCGGGTCGCCGCCAAACCCGTTGATATTCTTCTTCACCCACTGGAGCGCCGCCACCATGTCCAGAAGCCCATAGTTCCCTGCGGCACCATTGCCTTCCTTCGCCAGCTCATCCGTGCAAAGGAATCCGAACACTCCCAGGCGGTAGTTGATCGTCACCAGCACCACGCCCTTCAGGGGCAGGAAGTCACCATTGTGACGTGGCTCAGAACTTCCGCCGCCCGAGTAGCCTCCGCCATGAATCCAGAACATCACCGGCAGCTTTGCATTCTTCTTTGCGTCGGCTGGCGTGTACACGTTCAGGAAGAGGCAGTCCTCGCTCGGAGTTCCATCCTGAAAAACCATGTCGTCGAACACGCGTCCCTGCGCGCAATGAGCGGCAAACTTCGTCGCATCGCGATCACCCTTCCACTTCGCCGCGGGCTGCGGAGCCTTCCACCGCAAATCGCCCACCGGGGGAGCTGCATAAGGCAATCCAAGAAATGCGCGAACCTTGCCATTGTTGATTGTTTTGCCGACGGTCTTACCCTGCTCTGTCTTCACCTTCAACTGATCAGCATGCGAACTGGCTGAGAGCCCCATCATCAACCCCGCCGCCGCCAAGGCACACAATGCCTGCGTACGAAAAAACATGCAAATTTCCTCCGCGAGATACCTTAACAGGACGGATACCAGCACACGGGAGTTTCAATGTGTATTAGCCATCACAGAGAGTAAACAAAACGTCCTGGGTGCCCCCGGTCCCTCGCATTTGGGGACCGGGGAGAAACGCGGACTTCCTACTGATCCAGGGTTCCCCATCCAAGCACTGCTTGAGTGGGAACAAAAATCTCGTTCATCAATCATTGAGGGGCTTGTGCCCCATTCATTTCGCAGTTTCACCGCGAAATGAGTGGGAATGGATAGGCAATCGACTAGACCATCTCCGTCGCCAACAGATCCTTCATCTCTTCCCGTCGACGAATCAGCCGATGTTTCTTCCCTTCCACCAGAACCTCCGCCGGCCTCATCCGCGAGTTGTAATTTGAGCTCTGCGCCATCCCGTAAGCACCGGCATCCAGCAGAGCCAGCAGATCGCCCGTCTCAACCGGCTTCAAGTCCCTATCCCGTGCAAAGAAATCCCCCGTCTCGCAGACCGGTCCGACCACATCCACGGTTCGCGCCCTTCCTGCTCGCGGCTTTACCGGCACAATCTCGTGATACGCCTGGTAAAGCGCTGGACGGATCAGATCGTTCATCGCTGCATCGGTGATCACGAATGTCTTCTTCCCGTTCTTCTTCACGTTCAACACGCGAGTGACCAGCGCCCCAGCCTGCGCAACGATGAACCGCCCCGGCTCGATCAGCAGTCTTCCTTCGAAACCATCCAGCGACTTCTCAATTGCATTTGCATATTCGCTCACCTTCGCGGCAGCATCGGCGCCATCCGAATCGGCGTGATAATCGATACCCAGGCCCCCGCCAGCGTCGATCGACTTCAGGGCGATTCCCTCGCTCTTCAATTGCGCCGCGAGCTTGCTCACTCTTCGAATCGCCGCGCCAAACGGCTCCGCCGATCGAATCTGCGATCCAATATGCACGCTGATTCCGTGCGGCTCCAGCCAACGATTTTTTTTCGCTCCGCGATAGATCGCTGCTGCCTGACGAATATCAATCCCGAACTTGTGTTCCCGCAGCCCTGTTGAAATATACGGATGCGTATCTGCGAACACGTCCGGATTCACCCGCAGCGCGAATCGCGCTCGCTTTTTTAGCGTGCGAGCACACTTCGCTAGAAGCTCTAGCTCGGCCTCGCTCTCCACATTGAACTGCAAGATGCCTTCCAGCAGTGCGGCGTGGATCTCCAGTTCTGTCTTTCCAACTCCGGAGAACACAACTCGCCCAGCGGCATTTGGTGCCGCTACCATCAACCTCGCCAACTCTCCGACCGAGACAATATCGAACCCTGCGCCTTGATCTGCAAGCAGCTTCAAAATCGCCAGCGACGAATTCGCCTTCACCGCATAGCAAACCAGTTGCTCACGTTTGGCAAATGCGCTCTGGAACAGCCGAAGGCGCTCCAGAATCTGATCGGCCGAATACACATACAGCGGAGTGCCATACTGCTTCGCCAGCGTCTCCAGCGAGACGCCGTCGCAATGCACGATGCCGCGCGCGCCAGCCGCGCGAAATGGCCGAGAGGAATATTTCAAGTCAGAATTCAATCAGGCTTCCAGAAAATGCAATGATGCTTCGAGCCTATCGCATCCATACGGCGAAGCTCTCGCTATCCGGTCTTTAGAACTCGAACTGCGCCAGCCACGGCCTCATGATCGTCGCAACCGTCTGCGCCTGCTCATACGCCGCAAAGTGTCCCGCATCCGGCAGAAGGTGAAACTCGCATCCCCCCGGAGCACCCTCAAATGCGCGCATCTCCGCCTCGGTGATTCCCGGATCCTCTCCCCCGCAGATCGCCAAAACCGGCGCATCGATCTCAGCAATATCCGGAACGGAATCCTGACGCGTAGCAAGTCCCGCCTGCACCGCGATAACGGCCTCAGGCGTCAGCGTCATCCGTGCTCTCAGTTCGCTCACAACCTGGGGTCTCTTCGCGCGAGTACTCGCACCGATAAGCGTCTGCGCGTTGCCGTCGAACACTCCCGCAGTTCCCTCGCGCTTCACTCGGTTGATCGTCTCAACCCGCTTCACAAGATTCGCCTCGGCATCTGGCTGCGCCTTCGAGCAGACCAACACCAGCCCCCGCATCCGCATCGGAGCTTTTCGCCAGAGGTCCAGCATCACATAGCCGCCAATCGAACAGCCCGCAAACACCGCCTCGCCAAGTACCAGGTGATCCATCAGCGCCAGAACATCTGAAGTAAGTTGTCCGATGCTCAACACAGGTGCATCCGGCACGCGTGAGAATCCACCAACTGGCAGATCGTCGCCCAGCTCAGAATCACCATGTGCACGAAAGTCCGGAAGAATGGCCCGGTATTCGCCGATCTCCTTGATTGAAGGAAGCCAGTAAGAATGGTCCAGAGGAGTGGGATGAAGAAAGATGATCGGCACGCCTGAACCGGTTTCCTCGAAGTTCAGGCGTGCCCCGTGTGATTCGTAAGTCTTGCTCATACCCTTGGAGGATACCCGCCCGACGTGTTCGGCGGATAAGGAGGCTGAGGATAACTTCCCGGCGGATAAGCTCCCGGCATGCCCACGAACTCTTCAGGAATGCCGATCCACCCCGCCAGGTAGGCCACTCCCACCAGCCCGCTGGTAAAGAAGAATCCGAGCACTGTAAGGATTCTTACGGTGGTCACGTTCCATCCATTCGCTTGCGCTACGCCGATGCACACGCCGGCGATCTGCCTTCCTGCAATTGGCCGAACCAGCGGCCGTCCCGGCGGAGGCGGAGCAGCAGTCACCACATTCCCGCAGTTCGAGCAAAACCGCGCGCTCGGCGGCAATCCGGTTCCACAGCGTTGACAGAAAAATGGCATTTGGCGAAACCTCCGCTTTCAACATAACACTACGCAAACCAGCCGCGGACGGTTCCGCGACGCGGTCAGTGGATCCCGCAAGCAGAACGATCAGCTCGCTTTAAAGGGCGACTTCAACCGTTTGCGCGCGGTATCCGCTCGCGAGGTGTTCGGGCCGGCATCAATCGCTTCCTGGTAGTCTCTAATGGCCTGCTGCCGCTCTCCCAGCAGATCGTGGCACTCCCCGGCTGCAACCAGCGTCCGCACCTTTAACTCCGTGCCAACCGTCTTTGCCGCAGCCGCCTTCTCATAAGCCTGGGCCGCTTCCGCGTAGTGCCTCTGCCCTCGAAGCGCGTCTCCAAGCCCGAAGTACGCCAGTTCCAGCCTCGCCTCGGCAAAGTAGCCTGGCTTTTCACTGTCCGCGATGATCGCGCGGTAGACATCCGCCGCCTTCATGCCTTCGCCCGCATCTTTGCGCAGATTTCCTTCCTCCAGGCAAAAAAGGAAATCACGCGGATACTGCTGCTTCAACTTCATAACCACGTCGATCGCTTCTTTGTATTTCGATTCTCTGCGGAGAAACAGTGCGATCACGGTCCGCGCATCAACACTCGTCGCTACTCCCCGCTCCGCATCGTCTCGAAGAAGTTCCATTCCCTTCGACTTCGATCCTGTGATTCCGGCAAATCCAATCAGAATCTTGAAGGGAAACGGCAGCGCTCCCACCACGTACTCATAAACACCCACCACCAGTTTTGCATCAGCGTAGTCGGGGTCGATCTCGAGAACCTTGGCGCAGTCATCCTTTGCCTTGCCCGCCAAGCGGAACCCCGCGCCAAAGCCGCGCTCCACCATAGCAACGTAGGTGCAGCGCAGACTCCGCGCCCATCCTCGCGCAAAGAGAGCGTCTACGTCCTTCGCATCTCTGCTGATTCGCCAGTCTGCTTCTCGAACAGCCTCATCCGCCAGCGCAAAAATCTCGTCGCGCTTCTTGGGGTCTTCATCTGTGGCATGTTTTCCGGTAAGGAAGCCGTCGTTCGCGTAGAACGTCGTATCCAGCAGATCCTGCCGGTACAGTTCCTCGAACACTACGGCCTCCAGCAGCATCGTCGTGGCGTGAGGATCGCCAGGATGCTCCTGATGGATCGTTCGGAAGCGCTTCACTGCCTCGGGATAGTCCAGCAGGTAGAAGTAGTGATAAGCCTCGCGCACCTGCGGATCGAGGTTCATCGAATTTGTATGGACCCGGGTGTTGGCCCTGCCGTGAATCGGCGCAAGCATGATCGTCAGCATCAAGCTGACTGCCGGCACCTTCCATCCGCGAATTCCTCGAGCCATCTTGCCCCTGCGCACAATCGAACGGCGGGAAGCGCCGCCAACTCAAGTTTAGTCGGCGGCCCTACCCTCGCATTCGTTCGCAGGGCCCTCTACTCGGACCGCGGCTTTCCAGGTTTCCCTCCTCCGGCTGGATGAGAATTGGGATGGGCAGCGGCAGGGCGGCTCTCAACACGATGCTCCTGATGTTGAGCCACGGGGCGATTCGCACTCGCATGTGGCTCCGCAGGATGCGAAAGACGCTGCCGTTCGGCATGCGGAGCTGGCGCGGGTCTCTGCTCGTGAGGAGCCGGTGCAGGTCTCGATTCACGCGGTTCCGGAGCCGGTCTCTGCTCGCGCGCGGGCGGTGCCGGGCGCGAGTCCATGCTGGGCCTTTCTGTTTGCGGCGCCGGCCTTGACTCATTTCTTGGCCGTTCCGCTTGACGATTCTGGCGGGGCTCAGTTCTCTGTCTTTCTACCTGCGGAGCCTGACGCGGCTCGCTGCGGCGTTCCGGAGCAGGACGGTTGTCTCTCGGCGAAGGCACAGGGCGAGACTCGTTGCGTGGTGTCGGCGCGGGTCTCGACTCGATACGGCGATTCGGCTCCGTGCGAGACCCGGGCGCGTTTCTCACTGGGCCTGGACGGCTGTCGGGCCGCGAAGGCGCGACATCTCCCCGTCCCGGTTGCCGGCCAACATTCTCGTTTCGATTGTTGACACCCGGCCCTTCATTTCTGGACGGTCCCGCAGGCCTTGCGACAACTACCCTCTGCGGACGTCCACCGTTTGCCTTTGCATACGACCCACGATCGGCACGTGCTGCTTGAATCTGCTGCTGCTGCACCGGGGTCAATGCTGTATGCCTGCCCGTCATTCCCCTTCGTTCGATCGGCGTAGGCTCGTGACGAATTCCGCCCGGCCCTCCGTTGTAAGCGATCCGTCGGTCGTTGGCGATCGTTCTCTGCCGCACGATCGTCTCGTTCACATAAACGTTGCGAACTACGGTGCGATTCACCCGCATCACCGCCGTGTTGTAAGCGAATCGGTCGCCGCGCCACTCGCCGCCAACAAACCCCTCGCCCATGTAGCCGTAGCCATAGTCGATGCCACCGTAGTAACCGACATCGTTGCCCCAGTAGCCCTCGTGAAATCTATAGCGATTGTTCTCCCATCCCCACCAAGGCGGAGTCCACATTGCTCCCGTGTACGGCGCAGGCACCCACTGTCCCGGAACCCAGTAGTAGCCGTCATCGCCCCACGCCCAATACCCCGGAGACCACATCCATCCGTCTTCAGGGCAAGGCGGCTGCTCGTACATAGGAAGAGCCGGTGGGGCCGTCGTAACGGTAATCGATAATTGGGAATTAGCGATTGCCGGTCCAATCGAGCAGACAAGTGTCAGCAATAGCGCCGGAACAATCAGGCGCGTAATCCGCGTTGCACGCATGGGGAAATCCTCCTCTTTCCTGCCCGTCCTTTTAAATATTCGATCTCTAATGACGGGGCTGCATGACTCTGAGCGATTCAGCGGAGACATTCTTAGGGGGAAATCTCTAGCTCATGCATCACGCTCTCGGTTTGAGCCTTATCAGGCCAAATGCGTTGTACTCTCCTTGCGTGGACAGGCGAACTAATCGCCAAACTCCTCTGTTCTCCGCCGCCGAAACGCCAGGCTGACTTTGGTGAGTTATCTTTAGAAAGCACCCGCGCGCCGCGCGCGAAACAAAAAGCATGGACGTACTCAAGCGACTCTACGAACAGCACTTCCGCTCGCCGGCGGAATCGGTAAAGCCCCTTCAGGGCCAGCTTGGCGGGTCCGGGCGCGCCATCATTCGCCTCTCCGGCTCAGCCGGAAGCGCCATCGGAATCCTCTACCCTGTCCGCGAAGAGAACGTCGCCTTTCTCGAGTTCTCCCGCCACTTCCGCCGTCACGGATTGCCTGTTCCCGAGATCTACAGAGAGGACCTGGCTAGTAACGCCTATCTCGAAGAAGACCTCGGCGATACAACGCTCTACGAATTTCTTAGCGATAACAGATCCGGCGAAGACCTCTCTCCAGCTGTAATCGATGTCTACCGAAAAGTCGTCGCAACACTTCCGCGCTTCCAGATTGAAGCGGGCCGCGACATCAACTACAAAGTGTGCTACCCGCGCTCAAGTTTTGATCGTCAGTCCATTGCTTGGGACCTCAACTACTTCAAGTACTACTTCCTCCGCCTCGCAGGCATTCCTTTCAGTGAGCAAGCCCTCGAAAACGACTTCACCCGTCTGACCAAACTGCTGCTCGCAGCGCCCCACGAATACTTCCTGTATCGCGACTTCCAATCGCGCAACGTCATGCTTCACGATGGCCAGCCGTACTTTCTCGACTACCAGGGCGGGAGAAAAGGCGCGCTCCAATACGACATTGCTTCCCTTCTCTATGACGGCAAAGCCGATCTGCCTCCCGCCGTCCGGCAGGAATTGCTCGACTATTACCTCGACCGTCTAGCCGAATTCATTCCGCTCGATCGCGCCGCATTTATGGACTACTACTACGGATACGTCTACGTCCGCATCATGCAGGCGCTGGGCGCATACGGATTCCGCGGCTTCTACGAACGCAAAGCGCACTTCCTGCAGTCCGTGCCTTACGCGATGAAGAACCTCCGCTGGCTCGCGCATAATGTAAAACTGCCCGTTGCCTTACCCGCGCTCATGGAGTGCTTCCAGGGAATGCTCGCGTCAGAGAAGCTGATGCACATTGCCACCGGCACAGACAAACTCACGGTCCGGATCTTCAGCTTCTCGTTCCATCATCAGGTGCCCGTGGACGAGTCTGGCAACGGTGGCGGCTTTGTCTTCGACGCCCGCAGTCTTCCCAATCCGGGCCGCGAAGAACGCTTCAAGCAGCTCACAGGAAAAGATGCATCTGTCATCGACTACCTGAACCAGCAGGGCTCCGTGCATCGCTACTTCGAGCACGTCTCTGCGCTCGTCGACTCTACCGTCACCGCTTATCGTAGCCGCGGATTCGCGAATCTGATGGTCTCCTTCGGTTGTACCGGCGGTCAGCATCGCTCCGTCTTTCTTGCCGAGCAGTTGGCGCAGCACCTTCGTAGCCGCGAGGGTGTCGAAGTTGTCATTCGTCACATCGAGATGGAATCGAAATTCCCGGAGAAGGTCGCGTCGTGAGAGCAATGGTTCTTGCGGCGGGCCTCGGTACTCGACTGCGTCCGCTCACCGACGACCGACCCAAGGCTCTCGTGGAAATCGCCGGACATACCCTGCTCGAACTTACCCTCTCTCGCCTCAAATCCTGCGGTATCGTCGACGTCATCATCAACACCCATCACTTCGCCGAAGAGGTAGCAGACTATCTCCTGACTCACGACAACTTCGGCATGCACATCGAGATCTCTCGCGAAGAGATCCTTCTCGACACCGGTGGCGGCCTCAAACAAGCCGCACACTTCTTTCTCGCCGATAACACTGCCGGCGAGCCATTTCTTCTCCACAATGTCGACGTATTGAGCAGCATTGATTTCGATTTGATGCTTCGTCAACACCGCGATCGCCAGGCGCTCGCAACGATGGCCGTCCAGGATCGACCGACTTCCCGCTACTTGTTATTTGACGAATCGGATCAGCTTTGCGGGCGTCGCACCGGAATTAGCGGGCCAATTGAGCAGGTGCGTGAAGCTCATGAAATGCGTGCTCGCGCATTCTCAGGAATTCATATCATCTCGCCTCGCATCTTCGACCTCATGCAGGAGGAAGGGGCCTACTCTATAATCCCCGTCTATCTGCGTCTGGCTGCGGCTGACGAATCGATTATCTCTTTTGCTGCTGACCACTTTTATTGGCGAGACCTGGGCCGTCCAGAGCAGATCGCCGCCGCCTCCCATGACATCGAAAGTGGAGCATTCACGCTCGCATAAGGCCAAGTGCGGATTCGCGGTAACCCGGCACCAATGTCACTTTCAAGCTCGGTAACATCTTTGTTATGAGAGAAAGACGTCGAGGAAATATTCAGGCACCTTCTGAAAGTAGTACCTGATACCCGGGACTTAGGTTACTTAGGCAGCATAGACGGCGAACCTTCGTATCATGCATGATTCGACCTACAGAAACGGGAGATTCCTTCTCTCTGGAGGCATTATGAATCTGTATTTAGCACTTCGGAACATTATTGACCGCGAAGAAGGCCAGGATCTGGTGGAATACGCGCTGGTAGTCGCTCTGATCGCATTCGGTGCAATCACGGGAATGGGCTATCTCGCCACGGGCCTCAACAACGCGTTCTCAACGATCTCTTCGACTCTTACTACCACTGTCTGATTCGGTGAGACGCCTAACCTTCTGCCGGGCCAGGTTAGTTGTATCAGCGCGAGGTTCTGAGAAACCTTTCGAACCTCGCGCGGCAAATTCGCCCTTGTCTTCTACCACCCAAGTACATACGCGAACATCAGCGGAGCGACGATCGATGCGTCCGACTCCACGATGAACTTCGGCGTCTTCTCGCCAAGCTTGCCCCACGTGATTTTCTCGTTGGGGACAGCTCCGGAGTACGATCCATAGCTGGTCGTCGAGTCCGAGATCTGGCAGAAGTACGCCCATAGGGGTACATGCTCCCTCTGCAGGTCCTGATGCAGCATCGGCACAACGCAGATTGGAAAATCACCCGCGATTCCGCCGCCGATCTGGAAGAACCCTAGCGGCGTGGTTTTCGTCGTCTCGGTGTACCACTCGGCCAACTCCATCATGTACTCGATGCCCGTCCGCACCGTGTGTACCTTCTTCACGTCGCCCGAGATGCAGTGACCCGCATACATGTTCCCCAGCGTGGCATCTTCCCATCCGGGCACAAACATGGGCAGATTCTTCTCCGCAGCGGCAAGCAGCCAGCTGTTCTTCGGGTCAATCTGGTACGAGCCCTTCAGCACACCCGACAACAAAATCTTGTACATGAACTGGTGCGGAAAATAACGCTCATTCGCCTGGTCCGCCTTCACCCACTCCGCGAGAACCTCATTCTCGATCCGCCGCATCGCTTCCATTTCGGGAATGCAGGTATCGGTCACGCGGTTCATGTGTCGTGAGAGCAAAGCAGCTTCATCCGCCGGCGTCAGATCGCGGTAGTGCGGTACACGCTCATAGAAATCATGCGCGACCAGATTGAAGACATCCTCTTCCAGATTCGCACCGGTGCAGCAGATGCCGTGAACCTTGTCCTGCCGGATCATCTCGGCAAGCGACAGTCCCAATTCCGCCGTGCTCATCGCTCCCGCGATGGTCATGAACATCTTTCCGCCCGACGCGAGATGGGCGTTGTAGGCTTCCGCCGCGTCCACAAGTGCCGCGGCATTGAAATGACGATAATGATGCTTGATAAACGAACTAATGTCTGGCATTTTCGCTGTTTCTAACTCCCGTTCCCTACGCTACCACAGCGAAATCAGCAGAAAGTGAACGCGGCCGCCATCCCCAATTTCCGCGAAGTGCTCCGTCAATTTGTCTTGATTAGAGTGCAGCAGCGGAAACAGATTCCGTCAGCGCAAGTTCCTGCTCAGCCAGCCTTGCCAAATCTTTCAAAAGCTGACGATCTTCCTCGGTGAAAGCCCTCGACTTCATGTCGATCACGCAGATTGTCCCAATTCTGTAGCCGTGGAGGACCAGGGGGCAACCAGCGTAGAAGCGAATCTTAGGATGCTCCGTCACAAACGGATTATCCTTGAACCGCTCGTCTTTCGCCGCATTCTCAACGATCAGCAGGTCGTCATACAGAATCGCGTGCGCACAGAACGAAATCTCGCGCGGAGTCTCGCGCACATCCACGCCTCCGCACGACTTGAACCACTGGCGATTCGAGTCGACCATCGTCACCGTCGAAATCGGCACGCTGAACACGCGCCGCGCCAGCCTGGTTAGCCGGTCAAACCGTTCTTCCGGCGGTGTGTCGAGAATATTCAGCGCACGTAAAACTTGGATCCTTGCGTTCTCATCCGATGGCATGGGCGGTGTCTGCACGGGAGGCTCCGAGATCTGCGAACAGTATTCGGAGCATACCGCAATCCATGCGAGAACTTCGAAGAAATCCGACTGCCCGGTCAATCCGGCTCGCCTGTTGATGTCTCACTTGCTCGTGCAAGCCGGATTCTTCGCCAGCGGCACCGCCAGAAACGCAATGCTCACCGGGTCAAGCTCGATCCTTCCCGCCTTGACGTGCTGATTATTCAAGGCCGGCAACGACCCATCCGCGTTGGCATGAAGCACCACCCCATTCAGCGAGACAGCATTGCTTGTGAGCGCATCAGAAGTGAGCGTATATCTTTCAGCAGGAGTAGAGATCGCGATCGAGTGCTTTGCTTTCCCGTCCGTATTCATCGCAACCATCGCCACACCACCCGGCACGTCCCGCATACACAGCGCATACACGCGAACCGAAGCATCAGACTGAGCTTGAGGTTTCAGCACAGTTGTTCCCATCATCCGTTTCCAAAGTACCCCGGCCCAGTAGTCAGGCCGCGGCTCCAGCGTACTCTCATCCAGCAACCCGTAATCGCTCGCCGCAAGCGTGTTATGCATGACGACTTTCACACCCTTCTGCGCCAGGGTTCCAAGCTGATTGACGAATCGGAAAGTATCCACGAACTGCGCAGCCAGCAAATCTCCGCCGCATGCCGCTTCCGCCGTTTCATTCAGCCACATCGGCTTCGCCGGGATGTAGGTGTCACGAAGCTGCGCGTAATACTCCTCGGACTTGTCCGTGCTGCCGAGCCACTCAGGGGTCAATGACTTCTCCACCGTCATCGTCCCGCCGCAACGCTTCGAAACTGACCCGTAGAAGTGGTATGAAAACGCATCAAAAATCGGGCCTGTCCCTTTCAGAATGTCTTCCGACTTGATCATGTTCATCTTGAATCTTGGCGAAATCAACCCTTCCGCGCCCTCGCCAACGCCGCCAGGACCCAGGTAAAGCGTCTTTGGCGATTCCTTCCGCAGAAACGTGCCAAAGAGCTTCGCATCGCGCGCAAAGGCCTCCGCGTCATAGCCTTTCGGCGCGTTTCCTGCCCCGGGGATCGTCGGCTCGTTCATAAACTCAATCGCGGCAATCGTGCCACCCGCCTTCCGCGTATAGTCAAACAACGCCTTCGCCAGCTCCGGAGTCCATACACCCTCTTTGCTGCGCGCTCCCGAACTGATCGCGACAGACGTGACGATCTGCGCATCGGCAGCATCAGAAAAGTCGATCACACCCTTCCACTCTGCTCGCGTCAGTACTCCCCGAAAACCCTCTGGCGGCTGACCGGGAGCCGACTCGTCGTTGTCCTGAAAAAACGAACTGTTTGCCCATGTGCCGCTCACTCTCACATAAGCGGGACCTAGCGCGGACGAAAGCTTGCGAAGCCTCGCATTGCCAAGGTCAATTGGCTTCCGATATTGAAAGAGATTCGGATCAATTCCCGCCGGCATATTTGGATCCGGCGGCGCCTTTAGCGCCTGGGCGCCAGCCGACGCGTACGGCGCCCAGAACCTGCCACCGGTCACCTCCACCATCTCAATGTTGTACGAGAGGAACCGCGCATCCACCGTAGCAATCTTCGGCATACTCCCCGGCATGAGTTTTTGCTTGGTTTCGTTCTGCGCCGCCGACACGCCGCTCGCTACCGATACCCCGATCAGAACTGCACACCATATTGAATTACGCATCCGGTCCCTTTTTCCGCCCGCTGACTACAGCCAACTCGAGCCTGCGAATCTTCACCGGAAATCCTACATGCTCTGGGGACGGAGTAGCGGGTCGATTTTCTCAACCGAGGACTTCAGCCGCTGCGTTTGCGCGCCCGAAACTCTAATCCACGGCACCTGGCGTTCGACAAGCCTCTCTTCGAATCGACGTGTCATCCATTCGCGAACCATCGCGTACGGCAAGAATCACCGACACTGCGCCGGTCACGAAGCCCAGGATTTCGATCCAGCTCATTGTTCGCTAAACCCGGCTGCACTCTTCCACTGGAATCGGGACCTGCTCCACAATCTCCAGTCCAAAGCCCTCCAGCGCCGGAATGTGCATCGGCGTATTGGATAAGAGACGAATCCTCTGGATCCCCAGATCCGACATAATCTGCCCGCCCAGCCCGATAGCACGAAGAATGCGTCCCGTCCGGGCCTGAGAACCCTCGCGCGTCCGCAGCTCCTGGTGAAGCACGAGTCTGCTTTCCGGAACAACTGCCTTTCCGGCGATTTCAAATGCCGTTCCCGCAGCAGGTTGCGTGTCGATGTCGAACCCGCGCGAAGTATTGTGCAGGTACAAAATCGCTCCGCAGCCCTCTTCGGCAATCATGCGCATCGATTGATCCAGAACCTCGCGACACCGGCAATCCGCCGCGAACACATCCCCCGCGGTGCAGCGCGTATGCACTCGTACCAGTACCGCGTGGGAACACGGCGGTCGATTCGTTCGCGGATCTCCGGGAACATTTGCCGAACCTTCCGTGCAAGCCGGGCAACGCGGGCAAAGGTCGCCACGCACCAGCGCAATGTGGCTCTCGCCCCCGTTCACTTCGCTTTCGTACGCAATCATGCGAAACTCGCCGTACTTCGTCTGGATCCGCGTTTCGCCGCAACGTACGATGTACCGCTCGTTGCGCAACCGGTAGCGAATCAGCTCCGCCACCGTCATCATCCGCAGCTTATGTTCAACGCAGAACGGGATCAGGTCGGGAACCCGCGCCATTTCCCCGTCATCGCGCATCACTTCGCAGATCACGCCGGAAGGATTCAGCCCGGCCAATCGCGCCAGGTCCACGGACGCCTCCGTCTGTCCGGCACGAACCAGCACGCCCCCCTGCCGCGCACGAAGCGGAAAAATGTGTCCCGGCCGCGCCAGGTCGGCAGCCGTCGACTTCGCGTCGATTGCGGTCCTGATCGTATGCGCCCGGTCGGCCGCCGAAATCCCCGTCGTAACTCCCTCACGCGCTTCGATCGTCTCCGTGAACGCCGTCCCGAACCGCGACGAGTTCTGTTGCGTCATGGGGAACAGCCGCAGATAGTCGGCCCGCTCTTCCGTCAGGGTCAGGCAGATGAGCCCGCGCCCGTAGCGCGCCATGAAGTTGATCGCTTCCGGCGTCACGTGCTCCGCAGCGAGAGTCAGGTCGCCTTCGTTTTCGCGATCCTCGTCGTCGACCACGACGACCATCCGGCCCGCCTGAATTTCGGCAATGGCTCCGGGAACATCGATAAAGGGCGGCTCGAAGGTGCGCTGGCTCTCTTGCATGGGATCAACTTTCATTCTCGCCGATTGCAAGCTCATCAGCAAAGACCCGTTACTTTCGGGCAACGAAAACGCCGCCCGTAGGCGGCGTTTCGTTGACAGAGATTGAACCAGAGATCTACAACGTAGACTCTATCTCAAAGCCCCATGCTTCAAGGAGCGCCTCAGGAATGTACTTGGAGTTTTTGTTCCGGCGGGCCCACTCACGAAGACGGGTAGACCGGATGTACTGATCCGGGGTCAACTTGAACTCCTTGACGATCTGTTCGAAGGAGGTCACGGTAGGTACAACTGGGCCGATGGGCTCAGGCTTGCCCCAGTTCGGATTTCCTCTACGTTTTGCCATGCTGTTTTTTGTTCCTCAGAAGGAGTGGGATTTCTTTCCAACTACCTCGGACTCACTCGTGGGGATCTATGCGGTCCTGAGGCGACTCTATGTGTTCTATTTTAGGTAGATTTCCTATAAAAATCAATAGCTAACACGCGAAAAGTTAATCGTTTTCACGGCAGAAACATTTTGCCCTTCTCGCCTCGCAGACAACACAAAATAAAAGATTTACCACGAAACCACCGGGTAAAGCCTGTTCTAACGCCTGTCCTTTCTTCCACTTCCCTCGCTTGCAATCGTCCGCCATGCACGTTGACGCTACCGAAAACGCTTCAACGAATTCCGCGGATCGCAGCTCTCGGCCCGTCCCAGACCTCAGCTTCATCCGAATGTTAACCTCGTCCTTGCATGGACTCACCCACAGCCTCAGTCCTCGGCGAAATCGGCCTGCCGATCCCGATTCGCGAACTCGCGGCCAAAACATGGGACGCCATCATCGTCGGAGCCGGGCACAACGGACTCGCCTGCGCTGCTTATCTCGCTCGCGCTGGCCAGCGCGTCCTCGTCATTGAGAGCCGGCCCCGCGTCGGTGGCGCGTGCACCATCGAGGAGCCCTTTCCGGGCGTTCGCATGTCCCCTTGTGCCTACCTCGCCGGCCTGCTGCATCCGCTCGTCGTCGAAGAGCTTGAGCTGCCCCGCCGTGGTTTCCAGTGGACTCCGGCCGTCAACGGGCTATTCGTCCCTTTCCTCGATGGCTCTTCGATTCAATTCTGGGATGACGACGAACGTTGCGCCGAAGCCGTGCGCAAGCTCGCCCCCGGCGACGTCGGCGGCTGGAACGCGATGTGCGACGTTATCCGCCGCCTCCGCGATGCGCTTCGCCCCCCAGGCAAAGGCGATTTCTGGATCGGCGACGCTCCCACCCGGGGGGAGATCGAAGAGCGACTCGGAAACGACGCCGAAGCCCGCTCCGTCCTCTTCGACTGGTCCATGGCCGAAATGGTCGAGCACCACCTCCGCGACGAACGACTCCAGATCGCCATGCTCGGTCAGGGGGTCATCGGAACCAATGCCAGCCCCTTCGACCCCGGCACTGCCTCCATTCGCTTCCATCACTCCTCAGGCCGGCTCGGCGGCATGCCCGGCATGTGGGGATACGTCAAAGGCGGAATGGGTATGGTCTCCTTCTACTTCTGCGACGCGGCGCGCGAAGCCGGAGCCACCGTCGTATCCGGCGTACCCGTTGCGCAGATCGTCCCCGGCGAAGGCGTCGTCCTCGAAGGAGGCGAACGAATCTCGGCTCCGGTCGTCATCTCTAACGCCGATCCTCGCCGCACTCTCGCCATGCTCGGCCCGTCCGCCGATTCAGCATGGAAGCACCGCATCGAAGAGGTCCCCATCGAAGGCTGCACCGTCAAGCTCAACGTACACCTGCGCGAGCTGCCCAACTTCACCGCCCGCCCAGGCACCAGCGAGGCGCACCACTACGGCCAGATCAACGCTCCGCTCACGAAGCAGGAATGGAAAGCTGGGTACGCCGCCGCCCGCCGCGGCGAACTCCCCGACTATCTCTGGTGCGAACTCTACTTCCAGAGCGTCCACGACTCCTCCGTCGTGCCCCACGGCGAGCACACCATGAGCGTCTTCGCCCAGTACGTGCCGTATAAGTTCTCTCTCGGCTCGTGGGATCAGCGCCGCGACGAAGTCCGTGCTCTTGCGATGAAATCCCTGGCCCGCTTCTGCAGCAACATCGGCGACGGCCTCACCGACTCCGCCGTCATCGACGCCCAGGTCCTTGGCCCTCCCGACATCGAGCAGAAAGTCGGCCTCACCGGCGGACACATCTTCCAGGGCGAGTGCCTCCCGGCGTACATGTGGGACAAGCGCCTCTCCGCCCGCACCCCGATGCAGGGCGTGTATCTCTGCGGAGCCTGCACCCACCCCGGCGGCTCCGTAATCGGCATCAACGGTCGCAACGCCGCCATGGCCGTCCTGAAGGACCAGCGCCAAAAGTAAATGAATACCCTCATTCCAATTGATCGTCAGAGCAATTCCATTGAGACCACGAATCCCGATCGACAATCCAGGGCGATCACACAATACCAGCGCCGGAAGTCTGTGCCCCATTCATGTCGACAGCTTCATCGTCGACATGAATGGGCTCCAAGCATCATCTGCCTAGTGAGTGATGAGTTCTCGACTGGCTCTACTCTTCGTCAAAACTAAAGAGGGAAGGTCACGATGACCGTCCCTCTCATTTGCTTCGCGAATCCAGAATCTACTTCCGAAAATTCCCCTTGAAATCAGCAGGCGGCTCGAACATCGATCGCGGAGGTTCGTTGAGCTGCACGTTCTTCAGTTGATAAGTCGTCTTCCCGTAACGGGGATCGTCGGTTGTCGATTCCACTACCGCTGCGATGACGGGCGCGAACCATGTTTCTCTCACAATCGAGATGGGCTTCTCATTCCCAATCGCACCGGCGGGAATCGTAGTTGTCTGTCGCGTGCCTGTGCAGTCAACTCCCTCAATATTTCGCGAACCCAGATCTTCATTCACCATCTCGCGCTTCTCGTCTCGAACCACCGCGGAAAGCCCGTTGGCGTGCTCATCTCGAAACTTGACCATCATGTGAACCGGCCCGCTCTCTCTCGTATCCTCTTTATCACTGACAACGGTCCCTTTCGCCTCATCCTCAGCTTTTCTCTCATAACTGAATGTGCGCTTGCGCTGGACGTCGTCCACCGTCTTCGATCCAGGGTCTAGCACAAAGGCCGTTCCGGTTACCGGGTCATCGATAAACACCTTCACCTCGTGCGGCGATGGATGGTCTGGGTCCACATTCCCAAATGTCTGTTCTCGCCGCGTGCGGCCATCGCTATCGCGATAGATCTTGCTCACGGTACGGCGCTTGATGTGATTGCCGTCGGCAAGGGTCTGCGCCGTCTCAGTCGTCGTTTCCGCGGAATAGGGCTTGCCCTTCACAACCTGCGCATCGGCTGCAACCAATTCCAACGTCACCTTCTGCTGTGCTTCCTGTGGCCCACCTGCCAGGTAGTCCAGCTGTACAGATGCCATCTCACTCGCGCGCTTCTCCACTTGGCCATCTTCTTGTTGCCCTGCGGCCGTGTTCGCCCAGCCAATCAGGCCCATCCCTCCGGACAGCACAACAGCGGCCACCCGAAAACTCCGAATATTTCTCATCTCTCTGCTCCTCTCCATTTTTTTCAAAGTCACCTCACTATGCGGATTGCGCGCGGCAGCCCGTCTTCCCCAACTACAAACTCCGCCAGCATCATTTGCGTAGCGGCATCCCCCGGTGCGTCCAGCCCATACTGCTGAAGATCGCTTCCTCTCACCTTGATCCTCACGACACTCAAATCCGAAGCGGGCACCAGCCCTTCACTCACCGGCAGGGGCACAAATTCATCCAAGGCGTTCCACCTCTGCTGCGCAGGAGAAGCAGCGAGTTCGGGGGCACGGCTCCTTACAGCGCCCGCTTCCCGTTTGGAACTTGCGGTCACACTCCGCTTCTCAGTGGCTGACTCTGACGGAACGACTACTTCCACTCGGACCTGCGGCACTGGCGCAGACTGCACCTGTTGATCCGTTGACTGGTGTCTTGTCCGAAGCTGCCAGACGCCTCCTGCAATCCCAAAAGCAAGAAGCAGGGCCGTCACGGCTGCCCAACTCCACTTGAACCCTGGTCTTCCTCCAGCGGGAACCGCCTTCCTGCCCTCGGCTGCAGCACGCAATACGGGTTCGAGGCTCGCAGGTGCGTCATTGGCCCGGTGATCGCGCCTGACCTCTGTCAGGATTCCATCCAGTTCCGGATTCGATCTCATGCACGCCTCCTTGCGGTGTTTCCCATTTCCGCACGCAACAGCCCCGCTAATTGCGCCTTTGCTCGATGAAGCCTGGAGCGCACAGTGCCCACTGGAACTGCGAGAACCTGAGCGGCGTCTTCGTAGCTCATCTCTTCAAGCGCACACAGCACCAGGGCTTCCCGCAAAACGAGCGGCAACTGTTCCAACCCTGCTCGCACAGCGTCCACTGCTTCACGCCTCAGCAACAACTGCGCCGGCCCGTCACTCGGGCAGATCGGCTCCTCTGCGCTTTCGTCTTCAAAATCGCCATGATTCGCGTTGCCCCCGCGTTCCAGATACTTCCAGAGTTGCCGCCTCGCGATCCCGCAAAGCCACGTCGATAGAGCTCCTCGCGTGGCATCGAATCGGTCCATCTGAGTCAGCAAGGCGAGAAATACTTCCTGCGTGATCTCCTCGGCAACGGTTTCATTCCTGCTCATCTGCAGGGTGAATCGGTATATCAACCCGCCATGTCTTCGATAGATCGCAGCCATGGCCTCGCCGCTTCCCTTGAGCGCGGCACGGTGCAACTCTCCGTCGCTCAACTCGCCATCCCGCCGCGTCCGTCGGAGCCGCTCAAACATAGACACCCATGATTACCGGCAACCCTCTGGAAAGTTCCCTCGGTTGCAAAAGAACCGTCACCTCGGCCCTTCTAGACACGCCTGGAAAATTCTTGAGAAATCGTTGTCGACACTTGTTGCCCAAGCCGGTCCCTAGCTGCCCCAGAGGAAGCGAGCGTCCCGCGCGGGCGTGTCTGAAGAACAATGCCTGAAACTCAAAGAGATTGACCACGTCGGCCTGAAAAAGGCAGCGCAGTTCATCAATGAGCGGGAACTCAAGCAAAAAGAATTATCGATGGTGGCGTAAAAGCAAGAGCCAGCACGATCGAAGCAGCCTGGGACTGCTCAAGCGAGGTCCTGGGACTTCGTCATACGCTCCGTCTTCAGGCTCCTCAATGCTGATCTGAACGCTTCAGCCGCATCAGCGTGATTCGACTTCAAAATGGCCCGGAATTCTTGCTCTGCTCCGATTCGAAATACCGCTTCCAGAAATTCAGTTTCTTGTCATCCGCCACCGGCATCGGCCCGCTCTCGACTCCAAGCCGCATCACGATTGCTTTCGAGGCATCCACCGAATCCCATGTTGGAACCAGCGCATCATTCGGACCGCCCGAACTCGCGAAGTCCTTCCAGTACGTCATCATCATCTTCGCGATCTTCCGGTCCACCGGCTCCCACGGCCGATCGAAGATAGCCAGGTTCCCAAAGGTGTAGGGCAGCTCTCCGGAATGGAACGCCCCGAACTCCGGATGTGCCGGCCACGGCACTGCACGGTCGAAGTAGTAGATATATACCGGCGATTTGTGCGTCTCCGCGCGCTTGCTCGCCCACAGGTACATCCCGGCCTTAAGCCTGTCGCGCCCGCTCGCAACACCCGACTCAGCAGCCTCCGCGTCGGTTCCCGCGGGATACAGCTTCAGAAACTCCTCGGCCATCGGCCCGTAAGCCTGCTTCGCGTGATTGCGAAATTGATCTGCCGAGCCCGTTCGCGGTCCGCCAAGGGCCGCATCATTCGCCTGAAACCCTGTGATCACCGGAACATCGCTTCCGCCGCCATTCTCCTCCGTCGCAGTCACGGCATTCTTCGTTACAACCCAACCATCCACGATCGGCGAGAATCTCCCGCCCGGCTTTGCAAACTCACTCGCAGGCAATGCACGCAGGTCCGCAATCGACGCTGTCTTCTTCGCACCCGCGAACGTTTCGCCAGTCTTCTCCGCCTCCGCCAGCGCCTGCATCGGCACTCCGCGTCCTCCGATGCCGCTGTCAGCAATGGCCGCGCTGAAAAGTCCCTTCGCCAGCGGCGATGCCAGCAGATCAGCCACACTCATCGCGCCTGCCGACTGCCCTGCAATCGTTACGCGTGCCGCATCTCCGCCAAAAGTGCCGATGTTCTCCTTCACCCAGCGAAGCGCCTCAATCTGATCCAGCAGGCCGTAGTTGCCCGAGCTGTGATGGCCCGACTCCGCCGTGAGCGATGGATGCGCCAGGAACCCAAGCGCCCCGAGCCGGTAATTGATCGTGACAATCACCATCCCTGTCCGCGCCAGGGCCTCGCCATCGTAAACCGGCACATCGCCTGACCCGCTGGTGAACGCACCTCCGTGAATGAAGACCAGGACCGGCAGCTTCGCCGCAGCCGACACCTTCGGAGTCCAGATATTCAGAAACAGGCAATCCTCGCTCACCGCCGTTACATACATGAACTCCTTCGTCCACGGCAGGAATTCGTTGTTCGGCCCCTGTATGCATGAGGCCCCAAAGTGATCTGCCTTGCGCAGGCTCTTCCACGGGCTCACCGGCCTGGGCGCGCTCCACCGCAGTTTCCCCAAAGGAGGCGCAGCATACGGAATGCCTTTGAAGCTGAACACCGCTCCATCCGCAGTTGCCACCCCGGAGACCGCTCCGGAATGCGTCTTCACCACCGGCGTCTTCGCAACGGCAACCGCCGACCACGCAAGAACAAAAAAGAAGGCACAATTTACCTTGCTTCTCATGGCTATCCCCTTACACCCCGGAAAGAATACTCCAGCAATTTCGGTTGGTAGCTTTCCCGCTCCTCTGCTATGCTCCGACCCACATGGCTGCCAGTCCGGCATTGAAGCGCGGCATCCGCTTCCGCGACCTCGCGCTCTTCTACGTCGTCGTCGCGCTCAACGTCCGCTGGACATCGACCGCCGCCGCGGCTGGCCCCAGCATTCTCATCATCTGGCTCGCTGCCCTCTTCTGCTTTTTCATCCCGCTCTCTGCCAGCGTCATGGAGTTGTCGTCGCGTCATCCCGACGAAGGTGGAATCTACGTCTGGACCCGCTGCGCCTTCGGCGACTTCACCGCCTTCATCGCAGCGTGGATGTACTGGATGAGCAACCTGCCATTCTTCGCTAGCGTGCTCTACTTCGGCGCAGCTTCGGTGCTTATCCCATTCGGCGGCCGCGCCGAACGCCTCAGCAGCAGCCCGCTCTACTTCATGGCTTTCGCGGCCTTCTGGCTCACAGTCACCGTCGTTCTCAACGTTCGCGGCGTCGACTCCGGCAAATGGCTTAACAACATCTGCTCCATCGGCAGCATTGTTCCGCTCGCTTTGCTCATCACCATGGCGGTCGTCTCATGGCACAAGTTCGGTTCCGCAACGCCGTTCACCGTGGCAAGCCTTACCCCACATCTTTCCATCGATAACGCCGTCTTCTGGTCAGGAGTCTTCTTCGCCTTTGGAGGCGTTGAAGCCGCCAGCGCCATGGGCGACGAAATCCAGAACCCGCGCAAGACCATCCCCTGGGCGATCCTCGTCGGCGGAATTATTGTCACTGCCGGCTACATCGGCGGAACCGCTGCCCTCCTCGTAGCCCTCCCAAGCACCGCCGTCAGCGGGCTTCAAGGCTTCGTCAACGGCCTGCACACGCTCAGCGATCGCCTCGGACTGGGCTGGATTCTCATCCCAACCGCATTGCTCGTCGGCCTGAACGCCGTCGGCTCCACTGCTGCAAACCTCTCCTCGACATCCCGCCTTCCGTTCGTCGCAGGCATCGATCATTACCTGCCACCCGTCTTCGGCTCCATCCATCCGCGCTACCGGACGCCATGGGTCGCAATCGCCGCCTACGGAGCGGCCAGCATCCTCGTTGCCATCCTCGGCCAGGCCGGCACCACCGTCCGCGGCGCCTACGATGTCTTGGTCAGCATGGCCGTCGTCTGCTACTTCATTCCTTACCTGTTGCTCTTCGCTTCGATGATCAAACTGCAGAACGAGCCCGCCGGTCCCAACATCCGCCGCGTGCCCGGCAAGAAACCTGTCGCGATCACACTCGCCCTCGTTGGTTTCATCGCCACATCGGCGACCATCGTGCTCTCGCTTTTCCCCGGCGCCGATCAGCCCAACAAGACTCTCGCCGTATTCAAAGTCGTCGGCGCCACGCTCGTTCAGCTTGGATTGGGAATCGCAATCTTCACGGCCGAGCGCCGGCGATCGCGCCGCAGAACCGAATCCGATTTTGAAAGAGCACGACCTTAGTCGTGACGACCAGCCTCGACATGAAGACCCGGGCTTCTGCTTTTGAGGGACTGAACCTATCGAGAAACTTCCATGCCGCCCACAAAAACACGCGGCCGCGCGGGAGCCGCGATGAAATACGCAAGCTCGCGATAGTCCGTGAACTCGTGAATCAGGAAATCCGCCCGCTTGCCGGACTCGATTGATCCGACCCGATCGCCGAGCCCAAGGCTATGCGCAGCATTGATTGTCGCCGCCGTTAGCGCCTCCGCCGGCGACAATCGCATCTCCACGCAAGCCAGCGACAGCATGAACGGCATCGACGGCACCGGCGATGACCCCGGATTGAAATCCGTCGCCAGCACAATTGCCAGCCCCGCCTCCACCATCTTCCGAGCCGGCGGATATTGCGTTCTGCTCAACGCAAACACCGACCCAGGCAGCAGAACCGGCTGCACTCCTGTCGTCTTCAAATGCGTCAGTGTTTCATCCGTCGCCGTCTCCAGATGATCCGCGGTCGCCGCTCCCAGTTCCGCAGCAAGTTCCGCACCGGTCCCCGGCCGAAACTGCTCCGCGTGAATACGAAGCTTTAATCCATAGCGCTTCGCCGCGCTCAAGACCGTTCGAGTCTCGTCCACCGTAAACGCATGATCATCACAGAACGCATCACAATACTCTGCGAGCTTCTGCGCCGCCACTTCCGGAATCAGCTCTTCCGACACGAAGCGCACATACTCTGCCCGCCGCTCCTTGTACTCCGGTGGAACCGTATGCGCCGCCAACAATGTCGGCACGATCCGCGCCGGACCCTCATCATTCATCCGCCGGATGACCCGCAGCATCTTCAGTTCCGTCTCGCGGTCCAGCCCGTATCCCGACTTAGCCTCCAGTGTCGTCGTCCCGCCGCGCAGCATCCAGTCCCTGTGCCGCGTTGCCGCAACAAGCAGTTCGTCTTCGCTGGCAGCCCGCGTCAACGCCACTGTCTTCAGGATGCCGCCGCCCGCCGCCGCAATCTCCTGGTACGTCGCTCCCGCAATCCGCTGCTCAAACTCCGCCGCGCGATTCCCTGCGAACACCAGATGCGTGTGCGCATCCACAAACCCCGGCGTCACGCACCGCCCTTCAGCATCAACGATCTCCGCATCAGCCGGAATCTTCGACTTGATCTCGTCATGGCGACCGACAGCAACGATCGAACCATTCTCGATCAGAAGGGCTCCATCGGAGACGATCGCGAGATTCCCAAGCGCTAAACCAACGCGTGGCCGCGCAGCTCCAGCAAGCGTCACAAGCTGGCCGATGTTAACAATCGCAGTAGCATTGGCCACGCTTACTGCCCCGCCATCGGAATCCGAATCCCCTTCTCCTGCGCCGTATCCTGGGCCAGCTCATACCCCGCATCCGCATGACGAGCCACGCCGATTCCCGGATCGTTGTTCAGCACCCGCGCAATCTTTCGCGCTGCCATTTCCGTTCCATCCGCCACCGTCACCTGACCGGCATGAAGCGAGAACCCCATGCCCACTCCGCCGCCATGATGAAAGCTCACCCACGTCGCGCCCGAAGCCGTATTCAGTGCAAAATTCAGCAACGGCCAGTCGGCTACCGCATCCGTCCCGTCCAGCATCTTTTCTGTCTCGCGATAGGGACTCGCCACCGACCCCGTGTCCAGGTGATCGCGCCCGATCGCTACCGGCGCGGATATCTTACCCTTCTTCACCAGGTCATTAATTGCCTCGCCCATCCGGGCACGGTCGCCGTATCCCAGCCAACAGATGCGCGCAGGCAGTCCCTGAAAAGCAAACTTGCCCCGAGCCAGTCGCATCCAGCGTTTCAGAATCTCGTTATCCGGAAACAACTCAAGCGCCAGATCATCCGTAACGTCAATATCCTTCGGATCGCCAGACAGCGCCACCCATCGAAACGGTCCCGCTCCCGTGCAGAACAGCGGACGAATGTACTCCGGCACGAATCCCGGAATCAAAAACGCATCCGCACATCCCGCATCAAACGCAAACCGCCTGATGTTGTTGCCGTAATCAAAAACCACCGCGCCCGCGCGCTGCAACGCAAGCATCGCATCCACGTGCGTCACCATACTTGCAGTCGATCGCCGGACGTACTCCTCCGGATCCCGCTTCCTCAGCTCTGCAGCCTCATCCAGCGTGAGCCCCTGTGGAACATAACCATTCAATGGATCGTGCGCGCTGGTCTGGTCCGTAACCACATCCACCTGCACCCCGCGCCGCGCAATCTCCGGCAGCACGTCTGCGCAATTCCCTACCAGTCCGACGGAAAGCCCTCTGCCCTCCCGCCGTGCCGACTCGCACAGTTTCAACGCTTCATCGAGATCTTCGCCGATCGTGTCGCAGTAACGCGTTACAATGCGGCGCTCGATCCGATGCCGGTCCACATCGATCACAAGCACGACACCATCGTTCATCGTCACAGAAAGCGGCTGCGCTCCGCCCATACCGCCCATGCCGCCGGTCACAACCAGCTTGTGTTTCAGGCTGCCGCCGAAGTGCCGCTCCGCCAACGCCGCAAATGTCTGAAATGTTCCCTGCAGAATCCCCTGCGTGCCGATGTAGATCCACGAACCCGCCGTCATCTGCCCGTACATCATCAGGCCCTTGCGATCGAGTTCGTGAAAGTGGTCCCACGTCGCCCACTTCCCCACCAGGTTCGAATTGGCAATAATCACCCGCGGAGCCATCTCATGCGTAGGAAACACTGCCACCGGCTTCCCCGACTGCACCAGAAGCGTATCCTCCGGCCCGAGTCGTTCCAGCTCGCGCACGATGGCGTGAAAACACTCCCAATTCCGCGCAGCCCGCCCGATGCCGCCATAGACAACCAGATCCGCCGGCCGCTCCGCGACTTCAGGATCGAGGTTGTTCATGAGGCAGCGCAGCGCTGCCTCCTGCTGCCAGCCTTTGCATCGAAGCTGTGTGCCGCGTGGCGCTTGAATCACGGGAGAGGTTGCGGTGGTCATGATGAGCTCCTGCTCGATAGCCGAATCTCGATAGCCAAGAAGAGAATACTACTGCGGCCATGTTCAGCCTCCATCCGGCCAACGCGCCTCGGGTGCTCGAATCATGCAATCAAAATCAGAATCACAATCAAGCCTGCCCCGAGATCTGTCGCCTGTAGTCGTCCGCATCGAAGCTTCCCAGCGACTCCTCAATCAGCCCATCCCCTCCAAATCGCCAGCTTTCGAATCCACTGATCCGCACCGAGCGTCCCGTGCCACCCGGACCTGTATTCGTCCCGGTCAGCGTCCAGTGATACTGAGTGCGGTCTCCGGCCCGGTCGAGGCTATCCATCATCACGTGCAAATCCGGAAAGGCTGTCATGAACGACTTTGCCGAAACGCTGATCGCCTCCCTTCCAACCGCTGGCTGCCCGCCATTAATCGTCAGCGATCCAGCGGTTCCAAAGAAAGCCGCAACCGCCTGCGGAACATGACTGCACCACGCCGCCGTATACCGTTCAGCAAAATCCCTGAGCTCAGGCGAAATCTCTTGCATGGACTCCATCGTGCCACGCGACTGTAACGATTGGGAACAGCCTTCAATCAAGCGCAGCGCACTCCCCTGCTGATTTATCCTTCTTCTCGTGCCCAACACATTGGTAGAGTGCGTTCCTAATTTCTCCGAGGGCCGCGACAAGGCAAAGGTTGATGCCATTGTCGAGGCGATGAAGATCCCCGGCGTGTACCTGCTCGATCGCGAGATGGATGCGGACCACAACCGCTGCGTAATCACCCTCGTCGGCGAGCGCGAAGCCATCCAGGAGGCCGCCATTCGCGGAGTCGGCAAAGCCGCCGAGCTCATCGACCTCACGCAGCATCAGGGCGCGCATCCCCGCATGGGCGCGGCCGATGTTGTACCCTTTATCCCGATCGAAGGCGTGACCATCGAAGACTGCGTCGCCATGGCAAAGCATGTTGGCGCAGAGATCTATCGGCGCTTCGATGTCCCCGTCTATCTCTACGAGGCCGCCGCTGCCTCCCCGGAACGGCAGAACCTCGAGAATATCCGCCGTGGCCAGTTCGAAGGCATCCGCGCCGAAATCGCGACTAACCCCGCGCGGCGTCCCGACTTTGGCGAGCCGCGCGTACATCCGACTGCCGGGGCAACCGTTGTCGGCGCGCGCAAATTTCTCATCGCCTACAACGTATTCCTCAACACCACCGACGTTGACATCGCCAAGAAGATCGCCAAGGCCGTCCGCAACTCCTCCGGCGGTATGCGCTTTGTAAAAGGTGCCGGATTTCTGGTGCGCGGCATGGCCCAGGTCTCCATGAATCTCACCGACTTCGAGCAGACTCCCATCCACCGCGTCTTTGAGCTCGTCAAGCGCGAAGCCGCCCGCTACGGCGTGATGCCTGTCTCAAGCGAGATCGTCGGCCTCATCCCCAAGGCCGCCCTCGAACAAGCCGCCGAGTGGTTCCTGCAAGTCGAAAACTTCGACTCCTCGCTCATCCTCGAAAACCGTCTGGCCTCCGTGATGTCCGGCAAGATGGCAGTCGGCGGCCTTCGCGCTGGCGTCGAACCCTTCATCGAACAGCTTGCCGCACCCACTGCGACTCCCGGCGGAGGTAGCGCCTCGGCAGCAAGTGGAGCCATGGCTGCAGGCCTGGCTCAGATGGTCGCTTCCATGTCTCGCGGCAAGAAGGCATATCTGCAATACGAAACTCAACTCAGCGAAGCCATCGCCCGGCTCGCCATGCTTCGCGAAGAGCTGAAAGTCGCCATCGATGCGGATGCCGAATCCTACAACGTTGTGATGAAAGCCTATCGCGCCGCTCGCGAAACAGACGACGGCGGAGTCGGGGTCAATGCGGCACTCCGCCATGCCACCAGCGTACCCCTCGGTGTCGCCGAGCGCTCTGCGGAGACAAAGCGAATTGCCGAATCGCTCAAGACCATCACAAATCCCAACATGGCCTCCGACCTCATCACCGCCGCCGCCCTCGCACACGCGGCCATTACCGGCGCGCTGTCCAACGTCGACATCAATCTCGGCTCCATGAAGTCCGGCCTCTCGGCTGACGACGACTCCTTCATCGCAGCCACACGCGCCAAAGCCGCAGCGCTATAACAAGATTGAATGCCCCGAGCCTGTCCTGAGCGGGAGTCGAAGGATGCCTCGCACTTGGGGCCCGTGGAAGTTCCTCATACGAGTAGCCATGTGCCCCATTCATCGCACAGTTTCATCGTGCGATGAGTGAGAAACCCATAGTCCGACTGCTCTAATCCCTCCCATTTTCGTGCCGATACATGAAACAGAACCCTGAGGCTCGCTTCATGAATCGTTCCTCCCTGGTCGCGCTGACAATCCTGGCCTCCAGCATCATCGCCACCGCTCAGATCACAACTCCCGGAACCGACGTTCTCGGAGCTCATCTCAACTACGGGCGCGGCTGCACCGCCTGCCAATCTCCTCATAGCGGCGCGTCAGGCAATGGCAAAGCGCGCACCGCTGATTCCTCAGCCACGCACAGTCCCATCCTCTGGGGCGAAGACGTCACCAGTCTCTACGGCAGAACCGTATCCACCGGCGGTGGCAAGTTCGTCGAAGTCCTCCCTGCCAGCATGTCCGCCAGCACTCCCGACGTCGCAGGCATGCTCACCTGCCTAAGCTGTCACGATGGAAACTTCGCGCCTGCCGCCATGATGAAAAACAAGGTCTACGAGACGCTACCCTCCACCTACGGCATCCGCTCGCAGGTGCCAACCCTCATTGGGAGCGGCGGTATCACTGCTGGCAGCTTCGTCAGCGAACACCCCATGGGCCTCAGCGCGCATATCAGTTGCGGCGGCAACGGCTGGGACTGCGCAGAAGCGAACGGCGCCATCTCCATGCGCGGAGCAAGCTCCAGCCACTTCGTCTCAAGCTATGGATTCTTCGTCAAGCCCGGCGTCTACAACAATCGTGCGGTCATCGTCTGCACTACCTGCCACGAACCCCACGTCATGAATGTCGTCAAGGTCACGCAGAATTCGAACTCCGGCCTGCCCCCGGGCAACTACGCTACGATGTTTTTTCTGCGCGCGCCTTACAATCCCGGCAGCACCAATGCAATGTCGAATCAGACAGCACAGTTCTGCCGCCAGTGCCACGGCGACAAATCGAACGAGATGAATGGGAGCACTGCCGGAACGGTCTTCTAGAACGTGCTATCTACAGTCTCGCCCCGCTTAGCCTCGACGCAGCCGTTGTCGTGCCGGATCCCGAGCCAGTGTGAGTCACTCCGTGGCACACCAGCGTGCACGAATTGGTGGCCCGGCTATAGCTGATCGGCTGCCCGCTATTTTGTGCCACCACGTTGACATCAAAATTCACCAGCCGTTCGCCGCTGATGTTTCCGCTCGTAGCGCCCATTCCATGCGCCGTGTGGCACGTTGAGCAGCTCATGCCCGCATTGACGTGATTCGCATGGCCACTGAAGCTCGTATTCTTCATCACCTGGTTCGACAGATCATGGCATTTTCCGCAAAGAGCGTAAGGCCCGTTCACACTCAAGTCAGGATTCGGAAATGGATTCGAAATCAGCGTTCCCGGCGCTGCCGCCTGGCTCATCTCGTACCGGCGCTCCAGTATGTGTGTCCACCGCGACCCATGCGGCCCGTTCGCGCCCGATCCGCCGAATTCCCGGTTGTCGTCGCTGTTATGACAATCGCTGCACAGAACCTGCGTACCCATTGCCCGTCCCGCAGTCAGTCCATCGAGGTTCAGCATGTTCATCAGAAGACTCGGCTGCGGAAATGCGCTGCTGCTCGTATGCGTCACAGGATGGCTCGACGTCGCTGTCTGCGCGAACTGTGGAATCAGGTTCAGCGGATCTCCCGGCACCACCGCTCGCGCCGGAAAATAACCATAGATCGGCAACGACTGCTTGCCCGTGCTCGTTCCATGGCAGCGCAAGCAATTCTCGTACTGGTTCACCGCCGGTGTCAGCAAGCTGGTTCCGTCTGCCAGGTTTATTCCCGCAACATTTTTCTGCGAGGGGCGAATTGCCGGAGGAGGAAGGAACGACGCTACCTGCTCAGAACCGTGCGCATTGTGGCAGTCCACGCAGGTTGCGTGCCGGTTGTTATTCAACATCACGTCTTCTGCCGCATCATGCGGGTTCGTCGATGCCGGGAACGGGTGACCCACCTTCGGGGTCGCATACTCAGCAAACACGTTTCCATATGCCGGCATCGGCGAGATGTTTGAACCGCCATTGTGGCAGGCGATGCAATCCTGCTCGTTCTGCCCGCGCAGCAGCCGTGCCGGTCCGCTGGCATTGTGCGGCGCGTGGCACGAGTTGCACGCATCACTCGCTACCGTCGGATAGCTGCCGACCATGGCAGACGGTGAAATCTTGCTTTGCGAGACCGCATGTGCGCTCGTCGCCCAATCCGCCAGCGGATTTACCTTGTTGCCCATCGTGCGCGCTGGATCGTGGCACGCGAGGCAAAGCTGTCCATTCGAACTGTCCTTCACCAGAAAATTCAGCGACACCGGGTCTTTCGCCTGCGCATGCGGATTGTGGCACGAAGTACACTCCACATTTCCGTTGACCAAAGTGACCGCACCGGTAGAATCGGCAGTCTTCCCGCTCCCCACCAGCGAAGCCGCAAGATCGATGCTGTCCTGCAACGGAGTTACCAGGCTGAACGGATGCGACGATTGCATATTGCTGCCGAATACGTCCGCTGTCTTCATCGCCCCGTGCGTCGTCACCTGCCCGTACGCCACCGTCGCTCCAACCGCCACCGTACCGTCATGGCAGCTCAGGCACTGATTGCTCACGCCGCCCAGTTTCGGCTGCGTCGTGATGTTTGTCCCGGTGTTGCTTGTGTAGGTGCTGTAGCTCTGCGTAGTGAGCTTCTGGTTCCACAGGCCCATGTTCATGCCCGAGTGCGGAGCATGGCAGTAACCACAGGCATCGCCGCGTGAACCCGTAACTTGTGACGAACTACCGGGCCCCAGGTTGTGTGCCCCCAGCGCGTCTCCTGTGATCTGAGCCTGCGTGGCCGCCCCCAAAATCCCTAGGAGAAGCGCAACTAGAAGTACTCTGGACCCCACCTCATTGCCCCCCAGTTGGATTCTTCACTCCAGCATACTGAAACACCTGCACCCGCCGGTTGAATGAATCCACCACATAGACTCGATCATCATGGTCGATAAAGAGTCCTGAAGGCAATTGAAACTCTCCTGCATGAGTGCCCTTCGCCCCGAAATAGTAGAGAAGCTGCCCCTGTCGGTTGAAAACCTGCACCACTCCCCATTGCGCATCCACCACGTAGACATTGCGCTCCGAATCAACGCTGACCGCCTTGGGCCTGAAGATAGCTCCTGTCGTATCGCCCGGCTTCCCGATCGAGAACTCAAACTTCCCTGCGCGGTCAAACGCCTGCACACGAAAGTTCATCGAATCGACAACCAGCAGATCCCCGCCGCTAAGTCGCAACTCGGTAGGAAGATTGAATTCCCCCTCGCCCTGCCCCGTCTCTCCAAATCGGTTGATCACATTGCCCTGTAGATCAAGAATGAATACCTCATCCCGCAGAGTATCCGTCACGTACATCCGCTGCGCAGCAGCGTCAATAGCGATTCCGGTCGGCCGCTTGAAGTAACCCTCCCCGCCCTTCAGGCTGCCGATCACCCTCAGGTATTTCCCGCCCGGCTCAAAGACAAAAATCTTTCCTGACTCTGAATCCGTGACGTAGATATTGTCCTTCCCATCCACCGCAACGCACTGAGGTGCGAGCATCGGATCGCGCACCTTCTCTCTGCGCTCAATGAACTTGTATCTCTTTTGCGCAAAATCAAAGATGTGCACACCCGAAGCGCCGGGGTCCGTCACGATAAGCCGCCCCTTCGAATCAGAAATCACGCTATAGGGCCGGACCAGAAATTTGTAATCAGGAGAGCCCGCAACCACATCCACCAGCTTGTTCCAGAATCCGCGGTCCCGCTTCACCTCCGACTCCGAACTGAAGCTGCTTTCCCACGTCAGGCTCCTTCCGCCATCGAGAGAGAGCTGCCATAGCTCCGTCGGCCTCGCCACCTTTGGCTTGCCACTGGCCCAGGCCATAGACGCAAGCAGTCCGGCAAACACCACCGCCTTCACTGCCCGCCCGCAGACTAGTTGCCCGCTCTTCAGAAGATATTGAACCACCGTGTAAGCCCCATATAGTACGTCGCAATAGTCTCCGGCTGCCCACCGGTGCCCGTGAAACCTTGTTCGAGACGCGAGTAACCACTGACAAAACTCATCTTTCTCACCTGGTACTGGATCAGCGTATTGAACTGATTATTTTTGTTCGCGCTCGAAATGCCATTGCTCCAAGTGTTGCTGTTTGAATTTGCATACGTCGCGGACAGAATAAGCTTTTTCACTGGCGAACTCGACAGGCCAACCGAATAACTCTTTCCGCCGAACAAATTTACCAAGTCAGAAGGCAATACAGGCACAGGAACCGGCACTCCCACCAGCCCTGCGCCCGTCACCAGCGCCTGGCCGTCTGCTCTCGAATAGCTTCCCGTAGCCGCGATGTAGCTTCCGAACCCCACGCTGCCGTTGTACGTCTCGCTGCTGTTCGACGTACCTTCCTGCTGGCTCAATGCAGTCCGTGCGCCGCCCGCTCCCGCGCTCAGGTTGAACCGTCCCCAGTTTCGACGGATGTTCCCCGAGTAGTTGTAGTAAGAATTCGTGTACGTCACCAAGAGCGTCTGAACATTCTGCGCGTAGTTGAACGATTCATTCAGATGCCACCCGAACAGCAGGTTCGAATACGTCTCCGTCGTCGAAAAGCCGATGGTGTCCTCGCCCGTCTTGTCGGCAGTGTTCGCCGTGACGCTTGCCGACGTGTTGATCGTCCCGTTCAGCAGCCCATGTGTGTACGTTGCATCGCCGCCGTAGGAGGTCACCCCGTAGGTCTCACCGAAGAACGACTGCGAACGGCGCTCCATAAAGCCGGCAGTCTGCAGATTTGGCATCGGCGTGTAGGTTCCCACTGCCATCAAATCGAAAGAACTGGAAGTCTGACTCGTATCCAATCCGGGCAGTACGCCCCCCGCCGAGATCACCGACTGCTCAAGCTGCCCCGTCAGGTTATCGGAATAATTGGTGCTGACGGAAAACGACAACTTGTTCGTCGGATGCACACCGGCCGTCGCATTCAAGGTATCGATGGTTCCCGTCGAGGTGTACCCCAGAAACTCGCTCTTCCAGTTCGACCGGTTCACGCTGGCCGACGCCGATCCGTGCAGCGGAATCTGGTGTGACAGGTTCCCTCCAACCACGTTCGTAACGGAATTGGACTTGAGTATCTGCCCTGCCACAATCTGCGGGACCATCGAGTGCGCATTCCCGTGCGTGTAGAAAGATCCCAGGTTGAACCCCTGCCACCGGTAACCAGAATGCAGGTTCAGCGAGTGGAACGCATTGTTGCCGTTATCGTTCGACCCATAAACGTTGTACTTGCTCTTCCCCGTCTGATATCCGGCGGAGAAGCTTGGCTTGCCATCGAGATTTTCATTCCAATTGATCCCGAAGGTATCGCTATTGCCGTGCGTAACAAAATTCGCAAGGCCCGGAACCGCATAGTTCCCTTCGCTGTTGTAGGCCTTTGCATAGTTGACTGAGCCCGGAAATTTGCTTCCGGCAAAGATGTTCGCGCTCAGATTCAGTCCGCTCGAATTTGTGATCGACTGAAAATTGGAATTCGCCCGAGACTGGTTCAGATAGGGAGAAAAGTTATAGGAAAGAAAATTGGGACTATGAAACGAACCGGAAAAAGTCCCGGACCCGCCCATCGTCCAGCCATGAGATGACTGAGCAATATTCCCATAAGTCGCGCTATAGCCCGACGAGAGATTCGCCGTTCCCTTCGTCGATGTCTCGCCCCACTTCAATTGGGCATGCAGAGACATACCTGACAGGAAGACCCCTGCGACCAGAACCCTCGCGACTCTAATTGACCTCGCCACTCGAAACCACCTTTTGCCCCACTCGCTCCTAGAGCTCCTCGATCCTCGCGTTCTGGTGAAGCTTTGCGTCGAGCGCCTTTCGCAGCGTGTTCCTCTTGCCCTCCTGCAGGCTCTTCGCAAGCTCAGTCTTCACCTCATCAAACTTTGTCTGCCCAGCCGGTGTATGCGCCTGAAGTCTCACAATTGTGTAAGCCTGATCGATCTGAATAAGATCGCTGACGTCGTTGGGGTGCATCGCGGAGAGAGCCTTCAACACCTGAGGAGCAAGTTGGTCCGCGGGCATGGGCTTATGCTGGCCCATCATCACGCGGTAGTCGTCATCCGAAATCTTCTCCGCCAGCAGTCCAAACTCCTCCGCCGTCTTCGTTGCCTTGGCTTGCTTCAGGGAGCTCTGGGCCTTGGTTGACGCTTCTTTCAGTTGAGCCGCCGAAGCATTCTGCGGGGGCAGAACCGAAATCGTCTGGAACGTGAAAGTCTCCGCATGATGAAATTTGCCCGGATTCTTCTCGTAAAAGGCCTTCACATCCGCGGTGGTGAATTTGCACTTGTCTTCCACTTCCACCTTGAGCAGAGCCTCAATCAGCAGCGAGCGCCGAATCTTCTCATTTAGCAGTTGCCTCGACCCGTTGAAGTCGGCCTGCAGAAACTTGCTGAACTCCTGGGGAGTGGCGAACTGCTTCCTGAAGTCGGCCTCCGCCTTTTGCATTCTTCCGGGCGCAATCGCAATCTTCCGGTGCAGCGCTTCCTGGTAAACCAGTTCCTCGAAGATGATCATCTTCAGAGCGCCATCGCGAATCTCCTTCTCAAACTCTTTCGGAATCCCGCCGTTATGCTGCTTGGCATAGGGAAAGATGGCATATTCCTCTCGCACCAGATCGGCGTTCGTTAACACCGCGCCGTTCACTCGCGCCACCGCAAATTGGGCTGGACTCTGTGCGCTCGACGTTGCCGGAGCGCTTTTAAATACTGTGGGCTTGTGAGATGTGACTTGTGCTGAAACCAGAGACACGATGCCCAGGAGAAGAACGAGGAAAGTGATTCTAAATTTCATTTGCTGACCCCCGGCGTTTCTAAAAAGACGGGGAGGGAACGTTCCCCCTCCCCTCATGCATAAAGAACTTAGAAAGTGGTTCCCGCGGTGCTTCCGTTCATCTCGTTGGCTTCCGCACCATGGCATTGGCGGCAGAACTGCGCCGTCTGGTTGCTGTTCGAAGTTCCGCTCGCCGGGTTATATGGCCCGCGGAGGAAGAACATCGTTGCATAGCTGCCTGCTGCCAGACCGGTGTTGGTCGCGCCAGCCTTCACGTTCACCACGTTCATCACGTGCTGGTTGTGGCAGGTTGTGCACATCACGGTAGGCTTGCTGGCGAAGACTGCCGGACGGACAAAGAAGCCGTAGTTCTGCACAAACTGCTTCGAGGCTGCGCCCGTCATCAAAACTTTGCCGGTAGCATCGATCGTGCAGTCCCAGTCATACGTACCGCCGCAACCGATGTCAGCAGTCAATCCCACAGGGTGGTCGTTGAGGTAATTGCCCGTGCCGCCCTTGTCGTTGCCAAGCAGCGTCGGAATATCGTTTGAGGTGCCATAGCTTGCAGGCAAAGTCTCGAAGACCTTGTTCTTCATCATGGCGCCGGTTGCATAGTTGCCGTCGTGGCAGCTCAGGCACATCAGGACGCCCGCCACATCAGGTGTTCCTGCCGTGATGGCTCCCGGCAGAGTCTCGACAAAAGTTCCATGTTCGCTCTGTCCGGAGGTGATGACCTTGCCGTACAGGCTGCTGACATCTTCGCCCCAGAGCGCGATGTTGCCCGAAGTTGCATCTGCCGCCTTGGCGTTTCCGTTTCCGTAAACGCCGCTGTGTGGCGCGTGACAGGCCGCGCAGCCGCGACCATAGTTGAGGTGTGCGCCGAGAACGTCAGTCGTCGGCGTTGTAATCTGGGCGGTCGCGAAGCCCGCGCCAGCCACCAGTATCAGAGCAAGTAGAGAAAGTTTCTTCATTACGTGGAGCCTCCTAGTGCGCACTCCCTATTCGCCTGAACTTTCACCGCGACCTGACTCGTCTTGTTTCCAGTTCAGTCACCTCCACCCGTGCACGTTGCATGCCGTTACAGGAATCGCGTTTCCCGGATCGAGACGCAGAACGCAATCCCTTGTCGAATCGAGAGTTGAATCAGGAGGACTCGTAATTTGTAAAACCTCGGGCATATCTGCAAGCAGAAAACGTGAGCGTTCTCCCACACCAGCTTGGTGAAAAGCCCCACGTTTTTAGTGACATCCATCACAAATCGGGCATTCTACGCAGCGTTGTTAGTGATCCAGCTGCACTCGCGGAGAGCCCTGCGCGTCAGCCTTGTGATTTACATCACTTCACCGTAAGTCCCAACTTGTTCTACTCACACCAGACACTTCGCTCTGTCCGGCACCGCGGCAATGATCGTCACGCGTTTCACGCGGCGATCAACGTGCAGCAGGCCGATGTTGCGAACGGCTATCTTTCCTTACGGGAAGATCTCCTCACGCGCTTCGATTGGGAGTTCTTCGTATGGCTGATGAAACGGAAGCACCACTTCAGGCTCCGTCACTGCAGACGTCACACGTCTACGCGATGGCTACCGTCTGTCTCTTCGCCGGACTCGGCATCGGCTACCTGATGAGAAGTTCGCAGCTCGCAGTTCCGCCTCCACAACGAGTCGCTATCAACGCTCCGCATGGTGCTCTGCCTCCTGGCCATCCGCATTCGCTTGAAGAACTCAAGCAGATCTCCGATCGCCAGGCCGCTCCCCTGCTTGAGAAACTCAAAAGCAATCCACGAGACCCGGTTCTGCTGACGCAAGTTGCCGCTCTGTATCACACAACGCATCGATTCAAGGAAGCCGCCGGATACTATAACCAGGCCGTAGAAATCGAACCAGGCAATGTTTCATATCGCACCAAACTCGCGGCCAGCCTCTATCGCAGCGGCGACATTGACGGCGCCATTGCACAGCTCAACAAGTCGCTCTCTTACGACCCCAAAGACGCCAACGCCCTCTTCAATCTCGGCATGATCAAACTGCAGGGTAAGGGCGACAGCAAAGGAGCAGTCGCCACATGGCGTCAACTCCTCAAGTCGAACCCGAACCTCAGTTCCGATCGCAGGGCTGCGGTCATGAAGGCAATCGCAGACGCAATGACGATGACCGCCGATCAGCACGGCGCAATCAAGACGGGAGCCGACCATGCGAGCAACTAGCCTCCATCGCCAATGGACGAGCAGACAGGCACTCCTACTTGTTACGGTCTGCCTTGCCGCGGGCATCGCGAGCGGCTGGCTCATTCGCGGATTGCAGGGATCTTCGGTCGCTACAACACAGCCTCGCGCCGCAGCCTCCACTCCGCGAGGCTTAGCACCGGCTCAAAGCGCTCCGGCGGCTCCGAGTCCCGCGCGCCTTAAGGAGATGGCCGATGCACAAGCCGCTCCTCTGCTCGCAAGGCTCAGCGCAGGCTCGAACAACCCCGAGACGCTTATAGAAATCGCCAACCTCTACTACGACGCGCAGCAATACTCGGTCGCCGTCGACTTCTACACTCGCGCACTCCAATTCCGGCCCGCCGACGCATCCGCCCGCACCGATATGGCAACCGCATATTGGTATCTCGGAAACGCGGATGAAGCCATCTCCCAATTCAACAAGGCTCTCGAGACTTCGCCGACGAATCCGAACACCCTTTTCAATCTGGGATTAGTGAAATGGCAAGGCAAGCACGATAGCTCCGGCGCAATCGAGCTCTGGAAAAAACTGCTCGACGCAAATCCGAACTACGAGCAGAAAGAAAAAGTCATCCAGATGCTCTCAGATGTGGAGAAGCAGGCCTCGACAAAATCCTCTGTGAAGGGATGATGGCGATTCACTGATCTTCGCAAGCACTCAGTCGTAGAGAGGCTCTTCCCTCGACCCCAGCAAAGCGGAGGCCTTCTCCAGCATGAGATTTGGATGTACCGGTTTCGCCAGCACTTCAAACTGGTATCCCTTTCGTCCCGCTTCTTCCAGCAGCATCGCCGTATTCGCGTTGCCTGAGAAAAGCAGCACGTGACAGTTGGGATAGTTCGCCTTGATCACGATCGCCAGTTCGATGCCGTTCATATGGGGAAGCACAACGTCCAGGATGGCGAGATCCGGCCGCCACTCAGCTAGTACCTCGATCGCCTGTTCCGCTGTGTAGGCGGCGCGCGACTCGTAGTGCCGCGTCCGGAAGATCAGCGACAGCGTGTCAGCGATCGCTCTTTCGTCGTCGATCACCAGAACCCGCCGATTGCTCTTGCTTTTAGCCATACGAACCGCGTGTCCTCGATCTTGTGATGCCATGAGTTCAATGTTGGACGTTCGGACACGAATGAGTGAGAATTGTCTTGCGAGGTTTCGATGTGGTGTCTGGCACCCGAAAGTTCGCTTCTCTCCTTTTTCGTGATCTCCCTGTCTTCCCCATCTCTCAGGCACTATTTCTGTATCTCTCTGCCCCATACCGACTTACGATGCGCGGCCAAGCCTGCTAGGATACCTCGAACGACGATAACTCGTTGATTTCATTGAGGCAATTGCACACGCGAGAGATGTTGCCCTAATCGTTGGAAAGGTTGATGGTTGAACAGCATACAACCCGTGAGTGGTCCGACAGACTGCGGGGCCTTCTGAAGGATCTCAAGGTGACGCAAGCCGGGCTTGCCGAGCGTCTTGGAGTTTCGCCTGCTACAGTCTCTCGCTGGCTCGCAGGGAAAAACGAGCCCACAGCTGAAACATACGTCGCGCTGGGCAATCTGGCCGGACGCCCCGCAGGTGACTACTTCTGGGAGCGCGCGGGAATCGATACATCAGAGTTGCCCGATGCCAACATGCGGCAGGCACTCTCGTCCATGCGCGTCAGCCTCGAAAACTTCAATCTCATCGCCAACAAAAAAGTGTCGCAGCACATCGCCGGTGCGGGCGGCGCGGTCGCGATCCCGCTGATGAACGTTACCGCTTTCGGAGACCCTGTTCCTCCGCACGAAAATGTGCGCCTCTCCCAGGCGAAGATGGAAGATGTCCTCCTTGCTCCGCTCGCGTGGTGCCCTCACCCCGAGAACATGCTCAGCATGCACGTCGCGGGAGACTCTATGTATCCGACGATTCCCCCGGGATCCATCCTCTTCGTCGATACAGCTTCCACGGAGCGTGAAAAGCTCAACGAAAAGCTCGTCGTCACGGCTCACCGCGATCTCGGCTTCAAAGTTGCGCGCTTTCAGCGCCTCGCCGGCTCAGATCTTCTGGTATGCGCAAATCCCAAGTACCTTCCGCTCGATGTCAGCAACGCGAGCAAGTGGAAGATCTTTGGTGAAGTGCTCTGGTGGGTTTCAAAGGATCTGAAGAACAAGCACTGATCCAAATCGGCAATCGGCAATGCCGATCCGGCACATCTCTCGACTGGATCACGCTCGGGCGAGTCTGCGCTCGCCCGAGCGCTTTTCGTATCCATCGCCAGAGGCCTACGAAGCCCTGCGGTGAATCTCCTCGCTCTCCAGTTCACGACGCTCGACGGACGCAGGTCTGCGGTCCACTACAGCTTCCTTCCGGTCGTATACCAGGTCTTCGAAAAGCGAACGGTAATGAATCATGGCTCTGCGAAGGTCCTCTGTCGTTGACTGTCCCTTCGCCTGACGGAGCGCGATATCGTGCGCCGAGCGATAATTCTGAACCACGATGGGATGGTCCACAGAAATATCGGCGGCGCGCTGCTCGAAATCGCCCATCGGATACCCGCAGGTCGCCATGATGTCGCCCAGCAGTTGATCCGCCTCTGCAACTGCGCCCGCAGGAGCATCCACAAAGTGTGCCTGTACGCGATCCCACTGCTCTGTGAACCTCGCCCGGTCTTCCGCGGTGAGCGAACGCAGATGGTACTTCTCCACGCGCTCTGCACGCTTTTCAAGCTGAGCCTCTGCGCGCCGCCGGTCGCCACTCTCCGCAACCGAACGCTCATATTCCGGTCCGAAGCGCGACCGAAGCTTTTCCGTCCTGCGTCGCTGAGCGAAGACGATGATCGCTCCAATGACAACGACGACTACCGCAACGATAATCGCGATCTGGATGGGGGTAAGGTCCTGCAAATTCATAATTCAGTCCTCCTGCTTTAAGTAATCTGATTTAAGTTGAAATATTCTTTCTAGCCGCCCAGGCGCATACGGCGACAGCCGTTGGAGCGCCTTAATTGAATCGCAGGTTGCCTCTCCCCTGTTGTGGAAAAGCAGCCTGCGATGTATTCGTCACTGCGGCACGACGCTATCCGGCACCGCGGGTCGAGTCGGGCTCACTGGCTGCGCAGGTGGTGGCGGCCCCTGCGGCGCTACATTTTGTGAGTTACCACCGGGAGCAGCTTGTTGTTGCTCCTGCACTCCTATCGACGCGCCGGACACCACAAGTTCGACGCGCCGGTTCTTCGCACGGCCAGCCGATGTCGCGTTATCCGCAATGGGATCGTTCTTCCCGAAGCCTTCCGCGGTCACGTTGTCGCCACGCACACTCTGGCTGACCAGGTAATCCTTTACGCTGCCTGCGCGTTCTTCTGACAGCTTCTGGTTGTACTCTTCCGAGCCGATGCTGTCGGTGTGTCCTTCTACCTGCACGTTCAGGTCGGGATGCGCCAGCAGAATTCCTGACACCTTCGCTAGTTTCTCGCGTGCAGTCGGTTTCAACGTGTACTTGTTGAAGTCAAACAGCACATCCGGCATTTCCATAATCAAGCCGCGTGCCGTCTCGCGGGTCTCCAGGACTGCACTCAGCTGCTGTTTGAGTCGTTCGCGAGCCTGTTGTTCCTCCAGACCAAGCTGCTGTGCCCGCTGCTCAGCCTCTTGACGGGCTTGCTGCGCTTTCTGCGCCTCAGCCTGAGCAGCCGCTGTTGCGGCTTCTGCCTGTGCACGTTGTGCGGCCTCGGCCTCCGCCCTTTTCGCAGCTTCCTGCTGCGCCAGAGCCGACTGCTGCTGTGCAAGTTGAGCTTCTTCCGCCTGCTTTCGTGACTCCTCTGCCCGCCGGCGGGATTCTTCCGCATTCTGTTCGGCCTGCACTCGCGCCGCGCGCTGCGCTTCGTCGTCCTCGGCCTTGATCTTGCGGATCGTCATGATGCGAGCGTCTTCCGCTGCCTGCACAGCCTCGCGCGCATACGTGATCGCCTGCTTGTCTTCGTGTTTCCTCTCGTTCAGCTTCTCTGCGTTATCCAGGTTGGCTTTCGCAGACGCCATCGAGTCAGGAGCGTACTTGTCTGCTCCCGCGGCCTGCGCGATCATCACCGCATTCTCGGCCTCATAGACCTCCAGCGGCGTCTTCTCTTTCCGCGAAATCGGATGCAGCACGGTGTGCCGTCCCGCGGTATTGGCGTAAGCTCCGCGCGGAAGCAGTGTGTAGTGCGCGGTGACCGGCTCGATGATTCCCGAGGTCTTCGTCGTCGCAATATTCTGCACCACCACAAGGTCCGACGGCATGGTCACCGCAAAATACGGCTCAGCAGTCACCATCAAACCGAACGCCTGCAAGCCCGTCGAAACGTCGAGTTGCGTCTTCCCATTTCCGCCAGGGAGCACCTCTCCCAGATTTACCGGCCTTCCATCGGGAGTGATCGCCCACAGGACATACGTCAGATACTCTTCACCGAACCCATTCGCCGGCGACAGGTTCTCGAACTGTGCATCGATGGTTGTTCGCCCATTGCGCGCATTCACCTTCGCCTCGCCTTTTCCCTTCGGCAAAAGCTGCGTTCCCACAAATGCAATATGGGTGTCTCCAGAACGGTGAAAGTAGTTGATCGCCGGCAGGGTGCGGTCCACCACCTGGACCTTGTAGTAGGCGATGCCGTTCCTCATCTGCACCTGGCCCTGATTCTGATCGTTCTGTGTTGAGGTTGGATTCGGCTCTTGAGCGACCGCAGCGGGATTCAACAGCGCGGCCCGAACCAATGCAAATATCAATCCGGAATAGATGGATTTAAATGTAAGCCTCACGGCAAACTCCTTTTGTCCTCGAACCGTCTTGCGTCACGAGCCCACGCAGACGTCCGAGCTACAGAGGGGATGCCCTGCATGGTCAATAAGTTGCCACGACCGGATTCTTAAGTTAGTGATTTTTAAGCAGATGCTTGTAAATAATTCCCGCGAAACCGTGCTCTGCAAGCCTGGTTACCCAAGTCTGTCCACGTGACTTTCGAGAGGGCAAGATTTCAGATCAACCTCGTGGAAGGTCCAACCGTCGCTAGACTCTTCTCCAGAGCCCTACCAAGGAGAGTCAAATTGAAATTCATGCGGCTTCTCGCGCTTACCTTTTTCGCGCTTCTCTGCTTCTCTGCCACTGCCGCCAGGGCTGAGGTGCAAATTTCCGTCAACATCGGTGTCGAGCCGGTCTGTCCTTACGGCTACTACAACTATGCCCCCTACGGATGTGCCCCGTTTGGCTATTACGGCCCCACATGGTTCGCGGGCGGAGTCTTCCTCGGAGCAGGTCCCTGGTTCCACGGACCCGTCGGATTTCGCGGCTATATCGACCGCACCTATGACCCGCGCTTCGGCTACCATGGTCCCTACCCAGTCCGCGGCGAACATGCAGACTGGGGTCGCCATCGCGGTTGGGAAAAAGGCTTTCACGGCCACGAATATCGCGAAGAAGTCCGCCATGACAACGGCCATCACTATGGCCATTACAAAGACCACGATGACCACGGCAAAGGCCGCGGCCACGAAGACCATGGCAATGGGCATGGTCACGACCACGATGACCACGGACATGGACATGGTCGCAAGTAACGGCACTCACATCTGAGACAGCAAGCGACTCCCCTGCTAACTACGAGTGCCCCAAGCCTGTCCTGAGCGTCGCACTGGATGCCCCACCATCAGAGGAGTCTTGCTCTTAAAACAAGAGCCCCGCTTCCCGCGGGGCTTTTTCTCCTGCAAATTTCATCACACATCAGCGGCTCGTAGCAATCATCTGTGCCGCATGCTGCAGACTCGTATCTGTCACCTTCGCACCCGACAGCATGCGCGCCACTTCGTGCGTCCGAGCACGATCGTCCAGCAGCCGGATGTTCATCTTCGTTCGCCCGTGGTCTTCTTTTTTCTCCACGACAAAGTGCTGATCGGCAAACGCCGCGATCTGCGGCAAGTGGGTCACGCACAGAACTTGCTGTGCGCGGCCAAGCGCCTTCAACTTTTGTCCGACAGCGTCTGCCGCGCGTCCACCGATGCCGATGTCAATTTCATCGAATACAAGCGTCCGCGGCGTCGGCAATTTCTTCCGCGTCTTTGCCGAAGCCTCCTCCACTGCCACCTTCAACGCCAGCATCACGCGTGACATCTCTCCGCCGGATGCAATCTCATGCAGCGGCTTCAGCGGCTCTCCCGCATTCGTCGCGATCCGGTACTCAACTGCGTCCCAGCCATCCACGGTCCACGCATGCTCTTGCTCGCTGCTCGCCACAGAAATCTCAAACCGCACCTTCATCGCCAGCGAATTGATCTGGACCTCGGCGAGTTTGGCCAGCTTTGCCGCCGCGGCCTTCCTCTGCGTCGACACCGACGCTGCGGCCTGTTTGTATGAACTCGCCGCCTTGGCAAGCGCAGCTCGCAGCGTCTTCAGCGTCTCATCGCGATCCTCAACTTCCGCCAGCCTCCGCTGAACCTCGTCGCCCAGCACAATCACTTCATCGATCGTCTTGCCATACTTTCGCTTCAGCCGATCGAGCAGCGCCAGCCTGTCTTCGATTTCCGCAAGCCTCTCTGGTGAAGCATCGATGCGCTCCGCATAATCCCGCAGCGTCGAGCTCACATCGCCCACAATCGCCCGCGCTGAAGAAATCTGCTGCGCAGCCTCATTGAATTTTTCGTCGTAGCGCGCCAGCTCATCCAGGTTCTTTCCCGCCGCACGCAGCGCCGCCTCTGCCGAAGCGCCGCCTTCATACAGTTGATCGAACGCGCCCATCGCTGCCGCATATAGCTTCTCGGCATTCGCAAGCACGCGCTTCTCGGTTTCGAGTTTCTCGTCCTCCGCTGCCGTCAGGTTCGCGCCGGAGATCTCCTTCGCCTGGAAGCTCCACAGATCCACCATTCGCAGCCGTTCCTGCTCGTTGGTCAGCAGATCATCCAGCTTCGCCTGCGCCGTGCGCCATATCTCATGCGCCGCCGCAACTTCCTCTGTCGAGATCGCCCCGAACCTGTCCAGCAGAATCCGTTGCTGCATCTGATCGAAGCTTGCCAGCGTCTCCGATTGCGCATGGACCAATGCAAGTTCAGGCGCAAGCTGCCGCAGAACCGCCACCGTAGCCTGCTGGTTGTTCACGAAGACGCGTCCCTTGCCGCTGGCGAGGATCTCTCGCCGCAGAATAATCTCGTTGCCTTCCGAGTCGATCCCGTTCTCTTCGAGAATTGCCTCCGCTGCGGGGGTCGCTTCAAACACGCATGCCACCACGGCCTTCTCTGCCCCGTGGCGCACAATCTCGGCCGAAGCCTTCCCACCCATCAACAGCGCAAGCGCATCTACAAGAATCGACTTGCCCGCGCCGGTCTCGCCCGTGAGCAGGTTCAGCCCCGGACCGAACACCGCGATGGCGTGGTCGATAACCGCATAGTTTTCAGCGCGAAGTTCAACGAGCATGAAAGGTCAGTCCGAGCGCAGCATAGCATGAACCACACAGGCTTCGGCTAACCCTCTCAGAATGCGCAGCTTCGAGTGCACCAGAACGATAACTTGGAGCGCTTTCACTCCTCTGATACCGTTGAAGCTGAGGTAAAAACCGATTTTTACAGCAACCTTGCTCCTCACATTACAAGCTGATCCGAGCTCTCCCGCAGGGCCTGTTTCCACAGGTGCCGGCGCAGTGATGGAGATGCTCAGTAATATCGGAGGCATTGCGCTTGGCGTTCTCCTCCTGCTGCTCATCGCCAGCCTCTATTCCTGGACGATCATCCTCGGCAAGATGGGCACCTTCGGCAAGGCTACGCGCGAAAGCCGCAATTTCATCAACGCCTTCCGACGTGCCACTCGTCTCCAGGAAGTCGCAGCCTTCGCGGACAATTACAAATCGAGTCCGCTCGCGCAGGTTTACGTTGACGTCTACGAAACCTACAAGCGCCAGACCGGCGGTTCCGGACCGCCGCGCAATCTCGCTCCTCTCGAGCGGTCCGCGCAGACCGCAGCCAGCGAAGCGGTCACCGCACTCGAACGGCGCCTCACCTGGCTCGCCACTATCGCCGCCACAAGCCCTTTCGTCGGACTTTTCGGCACCGTCATGGGGGTCGTCGATGCGTTTCACGGCCTCGGTACAGCGGGTGCTGCGACGCTCCGCGCTGTGGCGCCCGGCATCTCCGAAGCTCTTATCACCACCGCTGCAGGACTCTTCGTTGCCGTGCCTGCTGTCGTCGCTTACAACCAGTTCGCCGCGCGCATCAAGGTTTTCGCATCGGCAACTGACGACTTCTGCCGCGAGCTTCTGAACTCGCTTGAAGAGATTCCGGCGCGCAGCTCCGCGCCGTCGCGCGATGAGCCGCAAGAGGTTGGCCGTGGCTTTCACGACTAACAACGGTCGAACCCAATCCTCCCTCGCGGACATCAACATCACGCCGCTCGTCGACGTCGTGCTGGTTTTGCTCGTGATCTTCATGATCACCGCGCCTGTCCTTCAGTCCGGCATCGAAGTCAACATTCCCAAAACGCGTACCGTCAAGGAAATCACCGAGCAGCGCCTAGTCGTGACCATTGACCGCGATCAGAAAGTCTTCCTCGGCGACAATGCTGTTAACGTGCACGATCTTGGCCAGCGCCTGCATGACGCCAGCGGCCCCGACACAAAGAAGGTAATTTACCTTCGCGCCGATGAACGTGTCCCCTTCGGTGCATTCGCCAGCGTGATGGATGCGGTTAAACAAGCCGGCATTACCAACATCTCCATCGTCACCCGCCCCGTCGACGGCAAAGGAAAATGACGATGGCACACGTTTCAATAGCAGACAATTTCGTGTGCCCCATTCATCGCACAGCTTCATCGTGCGATGAGTGGGAGCAATGGACAAATGTGTCAGGGCATGACTTCACTCATGCCGCAACAACCCCAAATAGAAGGTCGGGGCGTTAGCCCCTGCAACAACTAATGAGCAGCCCTTTCCTCCAAGCCGGTGATCACCTTCAGCAGGAGCTGGCCCCCGAGCCGTTCGCAAAGCCTGCTGCTGGCGCCGTGCTGCTTCACTGCGGCATCGTCATCTCCATCGTTCTCTACGGAGTCATAGGCGGCTTCTTCCACCACAACCTGTGGGGCGGCGCGGGCCCTGGCGGAGCTATCCAGGTAAATATCACCAGCTCAATTCCGCTGCCTTCAGATCATCCGCCCAATCAGAACGTCCTTGCCACGGAGAAGCCCAGCGAAGCCCCCGCGCCTCCCGAGCCCAAAGCCAAACAGGCCGAAGACGAAACCGCGATCCCCATTCAGGGCAAGGTAAAGAAGCCGCAGCAGCAGGAAGTAAAGCAGGCTCCAAAGCAACAACCCGATGTGCCTAAGAACACCGCCCAGTATGGCGAGCAGGCCGGCAACCAACTGCCGCGAGCCATGTCCCAGGGAGCGGCTACCAACCCCGCCACCGTAACCGACGCAAATTTCGGCAGCCTCTTCGGTTGGTACGTCAACAACATCAACACCAAAATGGACCAGAACGGCATCAAGTCTCTTGCCGACCCGCACACGCCCAAAGGGGCACGCGTATATATCTCATTCAGCATCGCGCGCGACGGTTCGGTAAGCCAGGTTCGCCTCGACCGCTCCAGTGGCAGCCCAACATGGGATCAGACCTGCGTCCGCGCTGCACAACGCGCTGATAACTTTGGCGCATTGCCCCCGCAATATCGCGGAAGTAACCTAAACGTTTCCTACTATTGCGAATACTAGGACCCCGCGCACCATCCAAATTAAAATGAACTCCGACAAGAGATACGCAGAGTTCCCCATTTCAACAACCGTTTCAGGAAGGGTTTAGCGTTCTCATGAAATTTATGATGCGTTTTGGTCTTTCGCTCCTCGCCCTCGCAGCACTCGCCTCGCTTCCCTCTTCAGCGCAGGATTGGGTTGCTACCGGTTCCGGCCTTGGCAACGCCCATATCCGTCTCGCCGCCGCCGACTTCAAGCAGGTAGGTGCCGACCCGCAGACACCCGCGTTGAAAGCTACCTTCGATTCCACGCTCTTCAGCGATCTGCAAAATGCCGGCATCTTCGACATGGTTTCGAAGAGCTTCAATCCTCAGGCAACGCCCGGCGCTCAGCAGGAGATCAATCTCTCGCAATGGTCAGCGAACCCCGCCAATGCATCGATGGTTGCCTTCGGCGCTCTCTCTGCTGCCAATGGACACCTCACCGTCTTCGGCTTTCTCGACGACACCCGCAATGCCGCGAATCCTCAGGTCCTCGGCAAGCAATACAACGAAGCCGCAACCGAAGACATGGCACGCACCGTCGCTCACCGCTTTGCCGACGAGATCATCCTTCGCCTCGGCGGTGGAATTAACGGCATCGCCGAGACCAAGATCTTCTTCATCAGCAACCGCACCGGCTCTAAAGAAGTCTGGGAGATGGACTACGACGGCCAGAACCAGCATGCCGTCACGCATCTCGGCAGCATCTCGCTTTCGCCGCGCATATCACCCGACAACTCACGCGTCGCCTTCGCCACGCTGGGCAAGCTCGGCTGGTCCATCCGTTTGTACTCGCTGGAGCTGAACCGTCTCGTGTCATTCCCCGCCGGAACAGTTGGCGGCAGCAACACCAGCCCCGCGTGGTCCGCGGACGGCACCAAGATGGCCTTCTCTTCGTCGCGTTCCGGCGATCCCGAGATCTGGATCTCCGATGCCAGCGGTGGCGGCGCACACAAAATCACATCCTTCCGCGGCCCGGATGTCGCTCCCACATGGAATCCCCGCACCAACTCCCAGCTCGCCTGGGTCAGCGGCCGCACCGGTCTCCCCCAGATCTACACCATGGATCAGGATGGCGCCGGCATCACTCGCCTCACCGACGGCGGCTACGCTGTCTCGCCCACATGGGCCCCCAACGGTCAGTTCCTCACCTTCGCCTGGAATCGCAAATACGGCCCAGGCGACCCCGGCGGTCAGGACATCTATGTCATGGACATCTCGACCCGCCGCTGGCTGCAGCTCACGCACGAGTCCGGCAGCAACGACTTCCCCTCCTGGTCGCCCGACAACCGCCACATCGTCTTCGAACGTACCGTCGGCGGCAAAGCCCAGATCTGGTCCATGCTCTCCGATGGCACGCAACAAAAACAGCTCACGACCTCAGGCCAGAACTTCATGCCCAACTGGAGTTGGAAATAAGAAGTGAGTGGTGAATGGTGAGTAGTGATTGATCAGCAGCAGGTTTGTTACTCACTACTCACTTGGCACTACTCAAATCTCTCTCGTTCCCTAGTCCCTGGTTTCTGCCTCTAGCAGCCTCGCCCCCGGCCCCTCTTCCCTCAGCCTGTCTCCCGGATTGCGCAGAGGGCATGAATCAACCGACAGGCACCCGCACCCGATGCACCCATCCAATTGATCGCGCAATCGCGTCAGCCGTTCGATCCGCTCACTCAGCTGCCCCCGCCAACGAGCCGATAGCTTCTTCCAATCCGCCGTCGTGGGCGTGCGTTTCTCCGGCAAGGTCGCCAGCGCCTCGCCAATCTCCTTCAGCGGAATCCCCGTCCTTTGCGCAACCTTGATTACCGCAACTCTTCGCAGCACCTCACGCGCATACCGCCTCTGATTGCCTGCGTTTCTCCAACTCGTGATCAATCCCTCAGCCTCATAGAAATGCAGCGTTGACACCGCCACTCCCGCGCGTTCCGCTACCTCGCCCACTGTTAGCGGCCGTCGAAATTCCGCCAGCTTCTTCTCCATCTCCGTTCTAGATTTTGTCTCCATACATCGATACCTCTTGACCTCAAGTTTACTTGAGGTTATACCCTGTTCCAAGTGCCGGAATCAAAACAAGGAAAGAGAGACATCAAAGCAATGGAACTTCCCATCAAAGTCGGCCTCATCTACGGATCGACTCGCCCGGGCCGCTTCTGCGAT